>Ga0172373_10002362_pt1 | contig 29048 bp, 28 predicted proteins | sample Lak10m_2_FD_114546 | JGI IMG/M metagenome (GOLD analysis project Ga0172373, IMG submission 114546) | Freshwater microbial communities from Kabuno Bay, South-Kivu, Congo - kab_092012_10m | ecosystem: Environmental > Aquatic > Freshwater > Lake | place: Democratic Republic of the Congo...
AGGAAAAAGCCTTCAGGTTGCTTGGAGTCCCCCTCCCGCGTACCCAGTAGCTACCCCACCGCAAGCAAGCAACCTCATGAAGACAATAAAATTCTTCGGGCCGGCAGACCAAAGTTCGGCCTAGCGCGTGGTCCGGCGCCTGTCGAACCCCGGCGGGCTGGGCGGCATCGCAAGCCGGCCGGCGCGGCGCAGGCGATGCGAGGTGCCGCGGCAAAAGAAGTTGTAGAGCTGCATATGCCTTACGGCTGCGCCAGGCAGTTGTTGACGTTCCAACCATAGAGCCACTCCAGCGCGTCGTAGAAGCGCTCCGGCGTGCGGCCTCGCCAGAGCTCGTTGCGCACGAGTCGCTCGACGCCCTTGGCATGGTAGATGCGGCCCATCTCGCGTGAGGACAGCACGATGCGCGCCGTGCGCGCGACCCGCGAGCGCTGGTAGAGCCCGAAGGCCCGGGCGAAGTCGTTGTCGTTGACGCGCAGCGCCTCGCCAAGGGTTACCGCGTCCTCCATCGCCATGCAGGCGCCCTGGGCCATGTACTGGGTAGTCGGGTGGGCGGCGTCGCCCAGCAGCGTGGCGCGACCAAAGGTCCATTGCCCGATCGGCTCGCGATCGGCGGTGGCCCAGCGTTTCCAAGACTTCGGCAGTTCGATCAGCTGGCGCGCGCGCGGGCAGATGCCCTGGAAGTAGCTTTGCACTTCCGCCTTGCTGCCTTCGGTGACGCCCCATTCCTCCTGCTGGCGGCTGTGGAAGGTCACCACCACGTTGTACTGCTCGCCACCGCGCAGCGGATAGTGCACCAGGTGGCAGTTGGGCCCGACCCAGATGCTGGCGGCATTCCACTGCAGGTCGGCCGGAAAATCGGCCTTGTCCACCACCGCGCGATACACCACGTGACCCGTAACCCGGGCCGGATCATTCACGTACCGCGCGCGCACCACGGACTTGACGCCGTCGGCGCCAATCAATGCGATGCCGCGGTGGGCGTTTCCGTGCTGGTCGATCACCGTGACGCCGGCGTCGTCCTGCTCGATGCGCTCGACGCGGGTGGAGGTGAGGAATTCGACGCGATCGCTCTCCTGCGTGCCTTCGAGCAGCGAGGTGTGTACGTCGACGCGATGGATTACCGCATAGGGATTGCCGAAGCGCTGGCGGAATGCGGCGCCGGTAGGAATCCTGCCGACGACGTATTCGTCGATCGCATCGTGCATGATCATGTAGTCGGTATAGACGGCGCGGCCGCGTGCCCGCTCACCGACGCCCAGCGCGTCGAAGGCGTGGAAGGCGTTCGGGCCGAGCTGTATTCCCGCGCCGATCTCGCCGATCTCCGGCGACTGCTCCAGCACCTTGACGCTGAAGCCCCGGCGCACCAGCGCCAGCGCGGCGGCGAGGCCGCCGATGCCGCCGCCGGCGACGATTACGGGAAGTTCCTTTGTCATGTCGTTCTCCTGTCGTGGTCGCGTCGTCGCGCGCTGGTTGTCGTTACTCGGCGGCGCCGATGGTCAGGGCGATGTCGCCCACGCCCTCGACGTGGCCGGTGATGCGGTCGCCGGATTTCACCGCGCCGACGCCCTCGGGCGTGCCGGTGAACAACAGGTCGCCTGGCTGCAGGTGGTAGAACCGGGACAGGTCGGCCAGCAGTTCCGGGATGTTCCAGATCAGCTTGTCGATGTTCGAGCTCTGCTTCGTCTCGCCGTTGACCTGCAGCGTGATCGCGCCCTGTTTCAGCACACCGCTTGCACCTTGCGGAACGATCTCGGTGCAGACCGCTGACTTCTCGAAATTCTTGCCCAGGTCCCAGGGCCGGCCCTGGTCCCGCGCCACCAGCTGCAGGTCGCGGCGTGTCATGTCGAGTCCGGCGCAGTAGCCGTGGATGAGGCGCGCGGCATCGTGCTCCGTGACGCGGAAGCCTGCGGCGCCGATGGCGACGACGAGTTCCATCTCGTAATGGTAGTTCCCGGTGCCGCAGGGGTAGGGTACGGTGGCACCGGACTCGACGAGGGTGGAGGCGTCCTTCAGGAAATAGAAGGGCTGCATCGTCGCCTTGTCGACCGGCCGGTTCATCTCCACCGCATGCGCATGGTAGTTGCGGCCGACGCAGAAGATCCGCCTGACCGGGAATCGGGCCTCGGTGCCGCGCATGGGCAGGGAATGCACCGGAGCGGGCGTAAACAGGTACTGGGTTTCGGACATTGGCGAATTCCTTGGAATCAGGTGCGAACTTCGTAGACGCCGAGCTTTTTCTGCAGCGGCGCGTCGTCGGCGATGAAGAGGAAAGAGGGGCGGTCCGCCGAGCCGTTCTTGAGCTCGATCGGCTCGTAGCCGGGGATGCAGCAGGTATCGGCCTCGGCGAGGCGGAAACCTTGGCCGGCTGCCGCGATGTCGGTGCCGCCTTCGATTTGGTGGAACACCATGGCCGTCGAGCGTGCCGGCAGCCTTAGCGTCTCGCCGGGGCGCAGCATCAGTGCCGAGTAGCCGAGGATGCGCTGGCAGTCGTGGCCGTTCTCCGGATTGACGTAGGCCACCTGGACCGACTCGACCGCAGGCTGGGTCGCGGCGATTTCCTCCAGTGCCTTGCGCACGTCGGCCCAGGGGTAGCGGAGCATGGGAAAGGTCTTGCCGCTGCGCCGGAACATCGGCGCCGGTACCACGCCGCCGCGCTGGTAGGCGCGCTCGATGCCCTGCGTGTCGACGTCCTGGGCCTTGCCTTCCGTAACGTAGGAGGCCTCGCAGTAGAAAACGATGGGCAGGTCGAGGACGTCCAGCCAGACCACCGGCTCCGTGCCCTCGTGGCCATGCTCGTGCCACATCCCGGTGGGCGTCAGGATCAGGTCGCCCCGGTGCATCGGGCACTTCTCGCCGTCGATCGTGGTGTAGGCGCCCTGGCCTTCGACGATCATGCGCACGGCGTTGGGCGTGTGGCGATGTGCCGGCGCCCATTCGCCCGGCAGCAGCAGCTGCATGCCAAGGTAGATGGTCGAGCTGGCCTGCATCCTTTCCAGGCCGTGGCCGGGGTTGGCCATCACCAGCACGCGGCGTTCGGCCTTTTCCATCGGTGTCAGCTCGCCGGACTTCATCAGCAGCGGGCGCATCGGCTGATAGGGCCAGAGCGTCGGACGGGTTTTGATCGCCGGCTTGCCCGGCGGCAGCACGGCACGCAGGCTGGGCCACAGCGGCACCAGATTCTGCCGGGTGAGGGCGGCACGATAGTCTTCGGGGAGGTCTTCGAGACGGCCAAGTTCCTGCATGGTGTTCTCCTGATGGCATGGTCGACGCGGCCCGGGCATCGTGTCCGGGCGTGCCGCCGACCCCGATGGGTTGGATGGGATGGATGCTAAAAGCCCGGCACTATCATGTAAATGATGTTGTTAAGATATAAAGTATTCGATATTGGAATAGTGGCCATGGAAACGATGGACCTGCGGCAGCTTGCCGTTTTCGACCAGATCCACCGCACCCGCAGTGTTTCGGCGGCCGCCGAGGCGCTTGGCCTCGGGCAACCCGCGGTAAGCATCGCCCTGGCCAGGCTGCGGCAGCATTTCGGTAACCCGCTGTTCGTCCGCACCTCGAAAGGCATGGAGCCGACCCCCTTCGCGCAAGGCCTGGCAGAGCCGGTGCGCGAGCTGCTGGCCGCGCTCGACCAGGTTGTCGGCTACCGCAATGATTTCAATCCGGCGACCGCGTCGCGCAACTTCCGCATCTGCATGACGGACATTTCCCAGCTGGTGCTGCTGCCGGGGCTGTGGGAAACCCTGCGCGTGGCCGCGCCGGGCGTCAGCATCGAGACCCTGCCGATGTCAGCGGAAGCGGAACGGCAGATGGAAAGCGGCGAGGCCGACCTGGCGATCGGCTTCATGCCGCAGCTCGACGCCGGCTTTCACCAGCAGCCGCTGTTCGCGCAGAATTTCGTCTGCCTCACCGCGCGCCACCACCCGCGCATCGCCGCCACGCTCGATCGCGCCGGATTCGAGGCCGAGGATCATGCCGTGGTGATTTCATCCGGGGCGGCGCCGGCGCTGCTCGAACGCGAGATCGCGCGCCAGGGTATCCGGCGCCGGGTGGCGCTGAAAAGCCCGAGCTTCCTTGCCGCCGCGTTTGTCGTCGAGCACACCGACCTGCTGCTGACGATCCCCAGCCGCCTCGGCGAAATCCTCGAAGGGCGCGGCGAGTTCCGCATCTTCCCGACGCCTTTCCCGCTGCCGGAGTATGAAGTCAAGCAGCACTGGCATGAGCGCTTCCACCATGACGAGGGAAACCGCTGGCTGCGGCGGACCATTTCGCAACTGATCTCGGCGTCGCCGGCGCCGCCCCTGCGCGGCTAGCCGGAGTAGCGCGTGCCGGAGTAGCGCGTGACGCCGAGCAGGAAGCGCACCAGCGAGTAGGCCAGGGTGCTGGCCAGGCGGGCATGCCAGGGCCGCCGGCGCTGGTCCTCGGCGCGTACCTCGCGCGCGCCGCCGCCAAAGGTGGCCAGCAGGTGGGCACGCAGCTCGCCGGCAAAGCCGCGATCGCGCACCACGACATTGGCCTCGCGCGCCAGGAACAGGCTGAAGGGATCGATGTTCGAGGAGCCGACGGTGGCCCAGTCGTCATCCACCACCGCCACCTTGGCATGCAGCTCGGCCTTGTCGTATTCGAAAATGCGTACGCCCGCCGCCAGCATGCGGTCATACAGGGCCTGGGTGGCAAGGTGGAACAGCGGGTGGTCGGAGCGCCCCTGCAGCAACAGGCAGATGCCGACGCCGCGCCCGGCCGCCAGCAGCAGCGTCTTGCGGAAGCGTCGCCCCGGCAGGAAGTAGGCGTTGGCGATGAGGATCTCGCGCTGCGCACCGCGAATCGCGTCGAGGTAGGCGTACTCGATGTCGTGGCGATGGGCGAGGTTGTCGCGCAACAGCAGGGCGGCGTCCATGCTGCCGGCGATGGCGGATCCCGCGATGCCGGGCAAGGCCTGCGGCGCCGGCGGGCGGCGACCCAGGCGCGCCCAGCGCACCAGGCGCCAGACATGGCGCACCGCCAGGTGCATGCGTGCCACCAGCGGGCCTTCGACGCATACCGCATAGTCGAAGCGCGGCGATTCGGAGGCATCGAAGTCGTCGATCACGTTGATGCCGCCGGCAAAGCCGATCCGGCCGTCGATCACCGCCAGCTTGCGGTGCATGCGCCGCAGGCGATGGCGGCGGAAGCTGAAGCGCCCGGCTTCCGGACGATAGCTCAGCACCTCGACGCCATCGCGGCAAAGGCCCTGGCCGAGGCCGGCCTCGAAGCCGCGGGCGCCGAAGCCATCGACCAGCACGCGCACGGCGACGCCCCGGCGCGCGGCGCGGGCAAGGGCGTCGGCCACCCGCCGCCCGGTGGCATCGTCGGCAAAGATGTAGGTTTCGAGATGCACCTCGTGACGCGCCCCGTCGATGGCGGCGATCAACTCCGGAAAATACTGCACGCCTGTATGCAGGAGGCGTATCCGGTTGCCGACGGCGAAACCGCGCGGCACCATCCCGGTAAGGCGCGCGCTCATGGCGGAAAAGTCGGCGCTGGCGCCACGCCGAAGACGGCCGAAAGCGCCGCATGGTCGGAAATTCCCGACCAGGGCGGTCCGGCGTGCAGGCGGCTGTCCACCAGGCGCAGGCCGCGCTGGTAGATGCGGTCGAGGCGGAACATCGGCAGCGCGGCCGGGTAGCTGCGCGAGGGGTGCGCGCCGGCGGCGGCGAACACCTCGCTGAGGCCAAGGCGCTGCGCCAGCAGGTTGTCGGCATTGTTGCGCCAGTCATTGAAATCGCCGGCGATCAGCAGCGGCGCCGCGGCGGGTATCAGTTGCTCGATGCGCGCGGCGAGCGCATCCATCTGCCGCCGCCGCGAGCGGGCGAACAGCGAAAGATGGACGCAGACGCAATGCAGTGGCTGGTCCAGCGCCGGCACCTCGAGCGCGCAGTGCAGCAGGCCGCGCTTCTCGAAGCGCAGGTGCGTCACGTCCTGGTTGTGCTGGTGCAGGATGGGGTAGCGCGAGAGGATCGCATTGCCGTGGTGGCCATGGTCGTAAATCATGTTGCGGCCGTAGGCGTGATTATCCCAAACGTCCTCGGCGAGGAACTCGTGCTGCGGGCGCCCCGGCCAGTCCGGGTGCCGCTCGGCATGGCCCAGGTGCAGGCCCTGCACTTCCTGCAGGAAGACGATGTCGGCGGAAAGCTCGCGCAGGCGTTCGCGCAGTTCGTGCACCATCATGCGGCGGTTGAACTGGGAAAAGCCCTTGTGGATGTTCCAGGTGGCGACGGAAAGCGCGCGTGTCATGCCGGACGAACCTCTTGCCAGCAGTCTAGCCTGATGCGGCCACTCCTCATACGCGGACGTGGAAGGGGCTGAAGTCGGTATTGCGGTCGTACCAGTCTTCATCCTCGGCGCGCTTGAGGAAGGCGACGACGCGATAGGTGACGGGTGTCATCAGCACTTCCCAGCCGGTCTTCAGCAGGTACTGGGCGAGTGCGATCTTTGCCACCTGTTCGTCCGGCCAGATGCCGTAGAAGGCGATGAAATAGAACAGGCCGGAATCCACCGCCTCGCCGACCACCGTCGAGCCGATGGTGCGCATCCACAGCCGGCGGCCCTCCATCCAGACCTTCATCTTCGCCATGACGTAGCTGTTGGCAAAGCTGCCGCACCAGAAGGCGATCATCGAGCCGGCGACGATGCGCCAGGTGTTGCCGAAGACGCCCTCCATGTGCTGCTGGTAGGCCTGGTTGAAATCGCCGGGGGCGGCCGGCAGGGAGAGCGCCACCCAGGCCATGAAGCTGGCGAACGCCAGCGCCGCGAAGCCGGCCCAGACCACGCGCCGGTCGCGGCCGTAACCATAGACCTCGGTCAGGATGTCGCCGAAGATGTAGGAAATCGGGAAGAACAGCACGCCGGCGGAAAAGCTGACCTCGCCCAGCAGCGGCAGTGTCACCGCCGCCGCCTTGGCCGCACCGATCAGGTTGGAGCACAGCAGCACACAGACGAAGGCCGCCATGACGAAATCGTAGTAGCGGTAGCTGCGTGGCGCGGTCAAGAGTCGGCGCTGGCGCCACGGCGGAGGGCGCGCAAAAGGGGGCTGCAAGGGGATTTCGGCACGATATCGGATCCGGGTCGGGTACCGCCAGCGACAATGGTCGCACACTCGGCAACGTCCACGCCACGCGCAGTCGATTGCGACTATGATCCGCAGCGCCCGCCCGAGATCATCGGCGCGGGCACACTTTTCCGGGCGCAGCGATGATCTCCACCACCAACACCTTCAGCTTCCTGCGGCTGCTCAGCCTGCACAGCGACCAGGCCGACCCCGAGGCGATCGACGCTTCCGTGCGCGACAACGCGCGCCTGGGCGGCACCAATCTTTGGGTGCTGATGTTCGCCATCATGATCGCCTCGGTCGGCCTCAACGTGAATTCGACGGCCGTGATCATCGGCGCGATGCTGATCTCGCCGCTGATGGGGCCGATCATCGGCGTCGGCTACGGCGCCGGCGTGCATGACTACACGCTGATCCGCCAGTCGCTGCGCAACCTGGCGCTGTTTGTCGGCATCAGCCTGTTCGCTTCCGTGCTGTACTTCCTGCTGACGCCGCTGAAACAGGCGCATTCGGAACTGCTGGCGCGCACCTCGCCGACGCTGTGGGACGTGCTGATCGCCTTCTTCGGCGGTGCCGCCGGCATGATCGGGCTGTCGCGCCGGGACAAGACCACGCTGATTCCGGGCGTGGCCATCGCCACGGCGCTGATGCCACCGCTGTGCACCACCGGCTACGGCATCGCCACGGGCCAGCCGCGCATCTTCCTCGGCGCCTTCTTCCTGTTCCTGATCAACAGCGTGTTCATCGCCCTGGCGACGCTGGCGATCGTGCGCGTGCTGCGCCTGCCGCACCATGCCGTACCCGACGAGGCCACGCGCCGGCGCGGTCAGGCCATCATCGCGGCGGCCGTGACACTGACCCTGGTGCCGAGCATCTACCTCGCCGTGCGCCTGGTGCAGGTCGAACTCTTTTCCGCCGCCGCGGAGAAGTTCCTGGTCGACGTCACCAGCGAGCGCGAGGACCTGACGCTGATCTCTCGCAACATCGATCCAGGCCAGCGCCTGATCACGGCGACCATGATCGGCGCCGGGCTTACGCCCGACATCGAGGCCAAGCTGAATCGCCGGCTCGCCGCCACCGGCCTGGGCGAGGCGCGGCTGAAGATCCGCCGCCCCTCCGAATCCGCGCTCGACGTCAATGCCGTCAAGTCGATGCTGGAGCGTGACGTGCTGCAGGAAACCGTGGCAGCGAACGAGCAGAAGTCACGGCGCATCGAGGAACTGGAAGCGCATCTGGGCCGGTTGAACGCCACCATCGGCGATCTTGCCCGCGTCGAGAACGAGATCCGCGCCCACCTGCCCAAGCTGCGCAAGGTCGTGGTGACGGGCTCTTCGCACAAGGCCGGCGACGGCAGCCCGCACCTGTACGTGCTGGTCGCCATCGACGACCCCAAGGGCCTGCCGGCGGCCGAGACCACGCGCCTCAAGCGCTGGCTGAAGACCCGCCTGCCGGGTGCCGAGATCGACCTGGTGGTCGGGCGCATCGTCGCCGACTAGTGCCCGGCCGATCTACCCCCAAGGGACCGCCCCTGTCGCTGGCCGATGCCCACGCGCTGGGTCGGCTCGGCTTCGAATCCGTGCTGGGCGTGACCTCGCTGGTCGAGGCCATGCATCGCACCATCGCCAGCGTGGCACCGCCGCTCGGCACCATGCCGCAAGGCAATGCGCGCGGCATTGCCGGTCTCGTCTATGCCTCGGTGCGCGGTGTCACGCGCCTCGCCGGCGGCGGCTGGCAGCTCGCCGGCCGCCTGCTGCCCGCAAGCCCGCCCCGGCTCGATCCGCGCCGCGAAGCATGGCTGGCGGCGATCAATGGCGTCTGGGGCGAGCATCTGTTCAAGACTGGCAACCCGTTGGCGATTCCCATGCGACTGCGCCGCGCCGGCAGGTCCCTGACGCTGGAGCCGCATGCGCTGCGCGAGGAGGTCGGCCATGGTGAAGGCAGGCTCGCGGTGCTGCTGCATGGCCTGTGCATGAACGACCTGCAGTGGCGACGCGACGGCCATGACCATGGCCGCATGCTTGCCGACCGGCTCGGCTTCGTCCCGCTCTACCTCAATTACAACAGCGGCCGCCACGTCTCGGAAAACGGCCGCGAACTCGCCGCCGTGCTGGAACGCCTGCTTGCGGCCTGGCCGACACCGGTTGCGGAGCTGGTGCTGGTGGGCTACAGCATGGGCGGCCTGGTGGCGCGCAGTGCCTGCCACTACGCCGAGCAGGCAGGGCTGGCCTGGCGCCCCCGGCTGACGCGCATGGTGTTCCTTGGCACCCCGCACCACGGCGCACCACTGGAACGGGCTGGCAGCCATGTCGATCGGTTCCTCGAACTCAGCCCCTATCTCGCGCCTTTCGCCCGCCTGGGCAAATCGCGCAGCGCCGGCATCAAGGACCTGCGCCACGGCAACCTGCTCGACGAGGACTGGTCGCAGCCGGGCCACGGCACGACGCGCGACCAGCGCCAGCCGCTGCCCTTGCCTGCCGACGTCCCTTGCCACGCCGTCGCCGCATCGCTGCAGAAGGCGCCGCCCAAGACAGGGAAACTGCCGCGCGGCGACGGTCTGGTAGCGGTGGCCAGTGCCCTGGGGGAACACGCCGATTCGGCCTTTCGCTTGCGCTTCGCCGCCGAAGACCGACAGATTGTCTTCGGCTGCAACCACTTCGACCTTCTGGCGCGGGACGACGTCGCCAGCCGCCTGCTGGAATGGTGTGGAAACTCGACGGACGGTGCGCGCTGAAAGTCGGCGCGTGCGGTACGGCGATGCCGGGTTCAGGACACCGCCAGCATCCGCTCCAGCGAAATTTTTGCCAGTTTCGCCTCGTGTTCCGGCACGCTGATCTGGTTCACCACCTTGCCCTCGACCAGATTTTCCAGCGTCCAGGCCAGGTGCTGCGGATCGATGCGCTGCATGGTCGAGCACATGCAGACGGTGCTGGCCATGAATTGCACGGTCTTGCCTTCGTGCTTCACTTCCCGCGCCAGGCGCTCGACCAGGTTCAGCTCGGTGCCGACCAGCCAGTGCGTGTTCGGCGCGCCTTCCTTGACCGTCTTGAGGATGTATTCGGTGCTGCCGACGTAGTCCGACTGCCGGCAGACCTCGAAGCTGCATTCGGGATGCGAGATGACGATGCCATCGGGGTGCTGGTTGCGAAACCTGATGATGTCGCGCGGCTGGAACATCTGGTGCACCGAACAGTAGCCGTGCCAGAGGATGATCTTCGCTTTTTCGATCTGCTCGCGGGTCAGGCCGCCCTGCGGCAAGTCGGGATTCCAGATCACCATCTCCTCTAGCGCCAGGCCCATCTTGAAGCCCGACCAGCGACCAAGGTGCTGGTCGGGAAAGAACAGCACCTTCTCGCGCTGCCTGAACGACCAGGCGAGGATCTTCGGCGCGTTCGACGAGGTGCACACGATGCCGCCGTGGGCGCCGCAGAAGGCCTTGAGGTCGGCGGCGGAATTTATGTAGGTGACGGGCGTGACCTTCTGATCGGGATCAAGCACGGCGGAAAGCTCGCGCCAGGCACGCTCCACCTTGGCCAGGCTAGCCATGTCGGCCATCGAACAGCCGGCGGCGAGGTCGGGCAGGATCGACACCTGCTCGGGGCGCGACAGGATGTCGGCCACCTCGGCCATGAAATGCACGCCGCAGAAGACGATGTAGCGGCCGTCTGCCTGCGAGGCCAGGCGCGACAATTTGAGCGAGTCACCGGTAATGTCGGCATGGGCATACACATCGGCGCGCTGGTAGTGGTGACAGAGCAGCACGGCCTCCTTGCCGAGCTTCGCCTTGGCGGCACGGATGCGTTCGCCGGCTTCCTGGTCGGCGAGGGCGTTGAAGCGGTCGAAGGATATCGTCGCGGTTTGCATGATCAGCTTTGACTCCATGGCAGGCCGGCGTGGCGCCAGCCGCCGCTGCGGTTGCGCTGGCCGTTGGCATCCTTGTTGCCCTCGAAACCTTCGAGGATGTTGTAGCAATCCGGATAGCCGGCTTCGGTGGCGGCCCTGGCGGCATGCGCCGAGCGCTGCCCCGAGCGGCAGAGGAAGAGCAGCAGCGATTCACTCGTCACGCTGTGCTTGAGCGTCTGCAGGAACCAGGGGTTGAGGGTCTTCGCCGGCCAGTCCTGCCATTCGATTTCGATGGCACCGGGCACGCGGCCGACCCAGTCGAGCTCGGCGCGGGTGCGCACATCGATGATGCGCGCGCGTGGCGTCAGCTGCAGCAGCTCGTGCGCCTCGCGCGGCGTCAGCGCGCCCTCGAAGGCGAGCTTGAGTTCGCGGCCGCGCGACTGCGCGAGGGCAAGAATTTCATTGAGGCGTCCCATGGGCGTGGCTGCCGGTGGCGCGGAATAGAATGGGGGAAACGAGTATACCTTCCTGCAATGCCTCGCGAATCCCATACCCACGAGATTGCCAACCTGCCTCCGGCGCACGGCGACACCGGGCCCGGCTCGCGTTTCGCGGAAGGCCAGCGCATCACCTGGATCAGCGTCGGCGTGAATCTCGTGCTGACCTCGATGCAGATCGTCGTCGGCCTCATCGCGCATTCGCAAAGCCTGATCGCCGACGCCATGCATACCCTGTCGGACATCGTCGCCGACGCCTTCGTGCTGGTGGCCAACCGCAAGGGCGCCGAGGCCGCCGATGCCGACCACCCCTATGGCCACGGCCGCTACGAAACGGCGGCGTCACTGGTGCTGGGCCTGTTGCTGGCCGGCACCGGCATCGGCATCCTGGTGACCGCCGCGGGCCGGCTGCAGGATCTCGGCAGCGCACCGCCGGTGGGGGTCGCGGCGATGTGGGCGGCGCTGATCACGCTGGCCGCCAAGGAGGGCCTGTTCCGCTACATGCTGGCGACCGCCGAACGCCTGCGCTCGCCGATGCTGGTGGCCAATGCCTGGCATGCGCGGGCCGACGCACTTTCCTCGCTGGTGGTCGCCGTCGGCATCGGCGGCGCCCTGCTTGGCTACAACTTTGCCGATGCCGTGGCCGCCATCGTGGTCGGCGCGATGATCGTCAAGGCCGGCCTCGGCTTCGCCTGGACAGCCATTCGTGAACTCATCGACACCGGGCTGTCCAGCGAGGAGGTGGCTGCCATCCGCAGCAGCATCGCCGGCACGCCGGGGGTGCTGAACATGCACGAGCTGCGCACGCGGCGCATGGCGCATCAGGTGCTGGTCGACGCCCATGTCCAGGTCAATCCGCGCATCAGCGTCTCGGAAGGCCACCGCATTGCCGAGACGGCGCGCCGCCGGGTGCTGGCCAGCCACCCCGAAGTGCTCGATGTGCTGGTCCATGTCGATGCCGAGAACGACCTGCTGGGCAACGCCGCCGCCGACCTGCCGGATCGCGAGCGCCTGCTCGCCCACTTGCGCGAGCTGCTGGCGGCAAGCCCCCCCGGGCTGGAGCAGACCATCCTGCACTACCTCGGCAGCCGGGTCGAGGCCGAGGTTTTTCTACCCCCCGGCTTTGCCGATGCACAGCGCCTGGACGACATGCACCGGCGGTTGGCGGAGCGCCTGCCGGGCGACCCCTGGTTCGGTGCGGTGCGCCTCCATCAGCAGATCGCACCACACTAGTGCACACCGCCAAAAAGATGCCCCATTGTGGTGCAAGCAAACTCGGCTGAAACGGCAAAAAGACTTGTGGCACAATCGCTTCCCCGTGCTGCTGGCGTGGCACGCTACCTGCTAACCCGATTTCGCACAGCCACATTTCCGGTATCGATTTTCAGGCGTTAGCCATTCATTTTCAGGAGAGCAGCTCATGACCCCCCAGGAAGTAATCAAGTTGGTCGCCGACAAGGAAGTCAAATTCGTCGACTTCCGCTTCACCGACACGCGCGGCAAGGAGCAGCACGTCGGCGTGCCGGTTTCCCATTTCGGTGCCGACAAGTTCGAGGACGGCCACGCCTTCGACGGCTCGTCGATCGCCGGCTGGAAAGGCATCCAGGCTTCCGACATGCTGCTGATGCCCGATGCCGCAACCGCCTACATCGATCCCTTCATGGACGAGACCACCCTGGTGCTCTCCTGCGACGTGGTCGAGCCGTCCGACGGCAAGGGCTATGACCGCGACCCGCGTTCCATCGCCAAACGCGCCGAGGCCTACCTGAAGAGCACCGGCATCGGTGACACGGCCTTCTTCGGCCCCGAGCCCGAGTTCTTCATCTTCGACAGCGTCGAGTGGAAAGTCGACATGTCGGGTTCCTACTGCAAGGTGTTCTCCGAGGAAGCCGCCTGGGCCTCCGCCGAGAAGGTCGATGGCGGCAATGCCGGCCACCGTCCCACCGTCAAGGGCGGCTACTTCCCCGTGCCCCCGGTCGACAGCCTGAACGACATCCGCGCCCAGATGTGCCTGGCCCTCGAAGGCTGCGGCGTGCCGGTTGAAGTCCATCACCACGAAGTCGCTACCGCCGGCCAGTGCGAACTGGGCACCAAGTTCTCCAGCCTGGTGCAGCGCGCCGACTGGACCCAGGTCCTCAAGTACGTGATCCACAACGTCGCGCACAGCTACGGCAAGACCGCGACCTTCATGCCCAAGCCCATCGTCGGCGACAACGGCTCCGGCATGCACGTGCACCAGTCGATCTGGAAGGACGGCAAGAACCTCTTCGCCGGCAACGGCTATGCCGGCCTCAGCGAGTTCGCGCTGTATTACATCGGCGGCATCATCAAGCATGCCCGCGCCCTGAATGCCATCACCAACCCGCTGACCAACTCCTACAAGCGCCTGGTGCCCGGCTTCGAGGCTCCGGTAAAGCTGGCTTACTCGGCGCGCAACCGCTCGGCGTCGATCCGCGTGCCCTACGTGCAGTCCGACAAAGCCCGCCGCATCGAAGTGCGTTTCCCGGATCCGGGCGCCAACCCCTACCTCGCCTTCACCGCCATGATGATGGCCGGCCTCGACGGCGTGCAGAACAAGATCCACCCCGGCGACCCCGCCGACAAGAACTTGTACGACCTGCCGCCGGAAGAGGATGCGAAGATCCCGACCGTCTGTTCTTCGCTCGACCAGGCGCTGGACTACCTCGACAAGGATCGCGAGTTCCTGACCCGCGGCGGCGTCTTCAGCAACGAGATGATCGACGCCTACATCGAGCTCAAGATGGAAGAAGTCACGCGTTTCCGCATGACCACGCATCCGCTCGAGTACGAGATGTACTACTCGATCTGATCGCCATCGCTTCGGCAGGAAAGGACGGGGCTTGCCCCGTCCTTTTTTGTTTTCCGCGTTTTGGCATACACTCGACCCCATGAAGTTGCGATTGCTCGTGCTCACGGCGGCACTGCCGCTGACGGTATCCGCGAATACCCTGTACAAATGCACGGACCGGAACGGCGGCGTGTTGCTGACCAACCAGAAGCCGGCGGACAGGTCCTGTGTGGTGCTTTCGCGCGAGCCCGTTTCCGCGCCGTCCGCGTCCGCGCCGCGGCAGCGGGCCAGCGCGACGCCAACGCCGCGCGATTTCCCGCGCGTTACGGCCAGCGAGCAAAAGTCGCGCGACAGCGACCGCAAGGCGATCCTCGACCGGGAACTGGAAAGCGAAACCCGGCAGGCCGAGCGGGCACGCACCGCCTTGCAGGAAGCCGCCACCCAGCCACCCGACAAGCAGCAGTCCCTGCGCGATACCGTTGCGCTGCACGAGCGCAACATCGAGGCGCTGCGTCGCGAGATCGGCAACCTGCGCTGAACCGCATCGGGGCACCTGGGGACGCTTGGGCACCCGTAGTCCACTGGTGCGCTTCTTGCACAGGTTTCGGACGATGAATGCCAGCGTAACCTACAACGCCTTCAGCGGGCTCGACCTGCTGTCGTCCGCCGTGCTTCTGGTGGATGCCGGGCTGGTGATCCGGCATGTGAACCCCGCCGCCGAAAACCTGTTCGCCATCAGCTCGCGCCAGCTGCTCGGCCATGCCCTGAGCCGGCTGGTGGGCGAGCCGCCCGAGCTGGCGGCCGCCCTCGACAACGCATTGAAGAACAACTGGAGCTACACCGGGCACAACATCCGCATCCAGCGCGGACCGGATGCGGAGCTCCATGTCGATTGCACGGTGACGCCGATCGAAGCCGGCAATGCACGGCTGCTGCTCGAAGTACGGCCGATCGACCAGCAGCTCAAGGCGGCGCGTGAAGAACAGCTGGCGCAACAACAGCAGGCGAGCCGCGAACTGGTGCGCAACCTGGCCCACGAAATCAAGAATCCGCTGGGCGGCATCCGCGGCTCGGCGCAGCTGCTCGAACGCGAACTGGCCAGCGAACCGCTCAAGGAATACACACAGGTGATCATTGCCGAGGCCGACCGCCTGCAGGATCTGATGCAGCGCCTGCTGTCCTCGCACCGCGTGATGCAGCCGGCATTGGTGAACCTGCACGAGATCCTCGAACGCGTGCGCCGCCTGATCCACGCCGAGTTCCACGAGGTCACGGTGCGCCGCGACTACGACACCTCGCTGCCCGACATCACGGGCGACCGCGAACAGCTGATCCAGGCCATCCTCAACATTTCGCGCAACGCCGCCCAGGCAATGCACGGCAAGGGCGAGATCGTGCTGCGCACGCGCGCGGCGCGCCACGTCACGCTGGTGAAGAAGCACTATCCGCTGGCACTCGAATTGCAAGTGATCGACAATGGCCCCGGCATTCCCGACGAGATTCGCGACACGATCTTTTATCCCCTGGTCTCCGGACGGGAGCAGGGTACCGGGCTGGGCCTCACCATCGCGCAAAGTTTCATCCAGCAGCATGGCGGCAGCATCGAGGTGGCATCGCGCCCGGGGCGCACCTGCTTCTCGCTGCTGCTGCCGCTGGCCATGAGAAAAAGGGAAGACACGTGAATCCAGTCTGGATCATCGACGACGACCGCTCCATCCGCTGGGTGCTGGAAAAGGCGCTTGGCCGCGAGGAGATCGCCGCCAAGTCCTTCGGTTCCGCCGACGAGGCCCTCGAGGCGCTGGACGGCGGCCAGCGGCCGCTGGTGCTGGTGTCCGACATCCGCATGCCGGGCAGGAGCGGCCTGGACCTGCTGCGCCTGGTCAAGGAGCGGCATCCCAAGCTGCCGGTAATCATCATGACCGCCTATTCCGACCTCGATTCGGCGGTGGCGGCGTTTCAGGGCGGAGCCTTCGAGTATCTACCCAAGCCCTTCGATGTCGACCAGGCCGTGCAGCTGGTACGGCGGGCCATCACCCAGGCTGGGCACCAAATTGGTGCAGAGGAGGAGACCAGCGCCGTCCCGGAGATTCTTGGCCAGGGCGCGGCCCTGCAGGAAGTCTTTCGCGCCATCGGCCGCCTCTCGCAATCCCACGCCACGGTGCTGATCAACGGTGAATCGGGCACCGGCAAGGAGCTGGTGGCGCGCGCCCTGCACCGCCACAGCCCGCGCAAGGACGCCCCCTTCATTGCCATCAACACCGCCGCGATTCCTCGCGACCTGCTCGAATCCGAACTCTTCGGCCACGAAAAGGGCGCGTTTACCGGCGCCAATGCCGCGCGGCGCGGACGCTTCGAGCAGGCCGAGGGCGGCACCCTGTTCCTCGACGAAATCGGCGACATGCCGGCCGAGCTGCAGACACGCCTGCTGCGCGTGCTGTCCGACAGCCATTTCTACCGGGTCGGCGGCCATCAGCCGGTGCGCGCCAACGTCCGCGTGATTGCCGCCACCCACCAGGACCTGGAAGACCGGGTCAAGGCCGGGCTGTTCCGCGAAGACCTGTTCCACCGCCTCAACGTCATCCGCCTGCGCCTGCCGCCGTTGCGCGAGCGGCGCGAGGACATCCCGCTGCTGGCCCGGCACTTTCTGCAGAAAAGTGCCCAGGAGCTGGGCGGCGAACCCAAGCGCCTGACCGACGCCGCGCTCAAGCACCTGCGCAGCCTCGATTTTCCCGGCAATGTGCGCCAGCTGGAAAACCTCTGCCACTGGCTGACCGTAATGGCGCCCGGGCAGAGCGTGGACATCGGCGACCTGCCGGCGGAAATGCGCGACGGTGCCGACGGCGCGCGACGCGAGCTGTCAGGCGACTGGAGCACTTCGCTGGCGGCCGAAACCGATCGCCTGCTGGCCGCCGCGCCGGGCGAGGTCTTCGATCGCCTCAGCCGCGAGTTCGAGGCCACGCTGATCCGCCGTGCCCTCAACGCCACCGGCGGGCGCCGGGTCGATGCCGCGCAGCTGCTGGGCATCGGCCGCAACACCATCACGCGCAAGATCCAGGAGCTCGGCCTCGACGACAGCCGCGGCGACCCGGGCGAGGCCTGAAGCCACGGTCCGCCCGGCATGGGCTATAGTCCCCGCAGCCACGGCGCCTGACGCCGTGCCCAGGGGAGCCCCATGCCAGCCAGCATTGCCGCCATCGCCGACCGCCTCGGGTCGGTCGCCCGCCGCTTCGATGTCGATGTCCTCGACAGTTGCGATTCGACCAATGCCGTCCTGCTGGCGCGCGCCGAAGCCGGCGCGCCCTCGGGCAGCGTGGTCGTCGCCCACCGCCAGACCGCCGGGCGCGGTCGCCGTGGCCGCGAATGGTTCGCTCATCCCGGCGACAGCCTGACCTTCTCGCTGCTCTGGCGCTTCGCGCCGGGCACCGCACCCGCCGGCCTATCGCTTGCCGTCGGGCTGGCGGTTACCCGTGCCCTGGAAAAAGTCGGCGCTGGCGGGACGGCATTGAAATGGCCCAACGACATCCTGCGGGGCAGCGGCAAGCTTGGCGGCATTCTCGTCGAACTGCTGCCCGGCGCCCCCCACGCCGCCGTCATCGGCATCGGCCTCAACCTGCGCCTGCCGGCAGCCATGCCGGCCGAGCTGCGCGCCGCCGCCGCCGCGCTCGACCTCCCTGGCGTTGACGAAAACAGCCTTCATGCCAGCCTGCTTATCGAACTGCTGGCCGTGCTGGAAAGCTTTGCCGCCACCGGCTTTGCCGGCCTGCGCGCCGACTGGCTGGCGCGCCACGCCTTCCAGGAAGCGCCGGTGAGGCTCTGCGGCGACTTCGCCGCACCGCGCGAAGGCATTTGTCGCGGCGTCGATGTCGACGGCGCGCTGCTGTTCGAAAGCGAGGGCCGCATCGAGCGCGTGCTGTCGGGCGAGGTTTCCCTGCGTCCCGCCTGAGCCTGCCATGCTGCTCTGCCTCGATGCCGGCAATACCCGGCTCAAGTTCGGCCTGCGCGACGGCGGCGCCTGGCGCCTGCAGGGCGCTGCCGAATACGCGCGCGCCTTCGATGTCCTGCGCGAGAAGCTGCCCGCCCCGCCGGCGCGCATCGTCGCCTGCAATGTCGCCGGCGATACGGTGCGCCAGCAGATCGAAACCTTCGCCGCGCGCCTGCGCTGCCCGCTTGACTGGCTGGCCAGCTCGGCAATCGCCTGCGGCGTCAGCAATGGCTACGACACACCGCAGCAGCTCGGCGCCGACCGCTGGGCGGCGCTGATCGGCGCGCGCGCGCTGCACGCCGGCGCCTGCGTGGTGGTGGTCGCCGGCACCGCCACCACCATCGACGTGCTGGATGCCCAGGGTCGTTTTCGCGGCGGCCTGATCCTGCCCGGCGTCTCGCTCATGCAGCAGTCGCTGGCCGGCAACACCGCCGGGCTGCCCAGGGCGCGCGGCCGCTATCGCCCGCTGGCGACCAATACCGACGACGCCATCGTCAGCGGCGCGCTGCATGCCACACTCGGCGCCATCGCGCGGGTGCGGGGCGCACTCGACGGCGAAACACCCTGCCTGCTTTCCGGAGGCGCAGCGGTGGAACTGGTATCGCACCTGCCCCGGCCACACCGCGTGATCGAGAACCTGGTGCTCGAAGGCCTGGCGCGTCACGCCCAGGCCGGCTGAGCCGCGCCGCGTTTGGTCGTCGCGCCTCAGTAGTCGCGATTGGACAGGCGCGGCGGCGCCCTGTAGCCGAGATCCCGCGCGCGCGCCTCGTAGTGGGCCGCCTCGCCGACCCGGCCCTGCACGTTGTAGCGCTGGGAGAGATCCCAGGCTGCCTGGGCATGGCCCAGGTCGGCGGCAAAGCGCAACCACTGCTCATGACGATGGGGATTGGCCGGCACGCCCGACTTGCCGTCGGCGAAGGCCCGCGCGACCTGGAAGGCGGATTCCGGATTGCCGCGCGCGGCGCCCAGCAAGCCCTCGTCCAGCCGGGCATCGCCCTGCGTGATCTCGAAGAATTCCTCGGAAAGGCCGACGTCGGACTTGATGCGCATCGCGCGATAGGCCCGCAAGGCCATCTTCGAGGCCTCCTCGGCACGCGGGCTTTCGGGAAAATCGAAGCGGAAGGAATCGCACAGGGCGACGATGCTGCTCGGCCGCCTTGCCGCCATGATCTCCTGCCAGCGCGCCTCTTCGCCGGCGCGGGTCGGCCGCGAAATCAGCGGATTGCGCAGCGCCGCTTCGATGTTGTCGCGGGCGCCGGTGCGCTTGCCCGGCTTGATTTCGGCATCGGCGGCCAGCGGCAGCAGGCAGGCGGCCAGCGGCAGCAAAACGGACGCTCGGCGCAGTGCCGCGCGCGCGGCAGGCGATTCACGGTTCATGGCCACTCCTCCTGTTTCCGGCCCCGCTACGCCGCCGCAGCGGATGGTGGCGCGCGTGCGCAGGGCGCCAGGCCATGTCGCGTGCCTGCTGGTGGTGTTGCTCAAAGCCGAAGCAGCCCAGGTCGGTCATGTCTTCTCCGCGGAGTGCGCAGTCTAGCCGAGGGAATGCATGGCGCAGCGTGCGCTGTTTCACGGCGTGAAGCGGCAAAATCGACGATGATGCGGGAATCGACAACGCACACCGGCCGAGGACGAAGATCGCCATGGGCATCGTCTATACCAAATCACCCAAAGGTTCGCGCGAAGCGAACGGCAGGACACAAGACCTGCCGCCCCCGCTGCACGCACTGCTGCTGCGTTGCAAGGGTCGCTTCACCGTGGCCATGCTGTGCGAGCAGGCCGCCGGGGCCGAGCACGAGGACATCGCCGCCGCGATCCGGCTGCTGGTCGAGGAAGGCTATCTGCGCGAAGCCCCCGAAGCCCTGCTCGACGAAGAGTTCCAGGACGAACCCGAATTCGACGACGACACCACCGACGCTGCCGCACCGGCAACGGATGTCGCCACCGCTGCCGAAACCGACGCAGCGGTGGACGATCCCGCCGAGAAGCTGCGCGCCGGGGTCGCCCGCCGGCGGGGCGAGCGCGACGAAGAGACCAGCGAACTGGTACGCCAGTTCGACGAGGAGGCGCGGCGCAAGGCCGAGGAAAAGGCCGCCCGCGAAGCCGAGGAGCAGGCGCGGCGCGCGGCCGAGGAAGCGGCGCGGCGCGCGGCAGAAGAAGAGGCGCGGCGCGCGGCCGAGGAAGCGGCACGTCGTGCGGCTGAAGAAGAGGCCCGGCGCCAGGCGGCGGAAGAAGCGCGCCGGCAGGCCGAAGAGGAAAAACGCCGCGCCGAGGAAGAACGCCGGCGCAAGGCGGCCGAACGCAAGGCCGCCGAAGAGGCGCGCGAGCGCGCCCGCCTGGAAGAGGAAGAACGCGACCGCCTGGCGATCCAGGAGCGCCTGCGCAAGCGCCGCGAACAGCAGCGCCGGATACTCTGGCCGCTTGCGCTCGGCATCGTGCTGCCGCTGTTGCTCGGCGCGCTGTTCCTGCAGGTGTACAGTTTCGATGCACGGCGCGCCGCCTTCGAGGCGGCGGCGACCGAGATCCTTGGCACGCCGGTCAAGGCCGGCGACAGCAAGCTGTGGTTCGCCCCGGGGCCGCAGTGGCGCTTCAACGACGTTGTCATCGGCACCGGCGCCGACGGCGCGCGCATCGCGCGGGTCAGCCTGGATGGCTCCTGGGGCGGGATCTTCGCTGCGCCGGGCTTTGCCGCCATCCACCTTGTCGATCCGCAGTTGCCGACGGCGCGCGCGCTGGCGCTGCTGCATGACGCTTCCGGCCGGTCCGGGCTGGCGGCCGGCACCTTGCGCGCAAGCGGACTGCGCTTCACCGACCTGCCCAAGGACCTGCCGCCACTGAGCCTGGATGCGGCCTTCCGCGACGGGCGCCTGGTCACGGTGGCCGGGCAGGGTGCCAGCGAAGAAGCCGGCAAGCTGGGCTTCGCGCTGGCCCACGAGGGCGGCTGGCAGCTGCGCCTTGAGGCCAGCCAGTTGCGCTGGCTGCTCGGCGCCGAGCTGCCACTGTCCGAGATCCGCGCCAAGGGCCAGCTGGAAAGCGCCGGCCTGCGCTTCGACGAGTTTGCCGCCACGCTGTTGTCCGGCGACCTGTCCGGCAGCGGCCGGCTGAGCTGGGAAGGCGGCTGGCGCCTGGCCGGCAAATTCGATTTGCGGCGCCTCGAAGCCAGCCGGCTGGCGCGCGGATGGCTGGGCGAAGGCCTGCTCACCGGCAGCGCCACGGTTCTGGCCGGTGCCAGCTCGGCCAGGGAGCTGGTGGCGAAATCGCAGCTGTCCGGCAATGCCACGGTCGAACGCGGCGCGCTCAACGGCGTCGATCTCGACAAGGTGCTGGAAGGACGCAGCATGGGCGAGCAGACGCGCTTCGACACGCTGACGGCCGACGTCAGCATTGAGGGCCAGCGCGTGGAACTTGCCAACGTCAAGCTCGGCGCGCCCGGCCTCAAGGCGGCGGGCAGCCTGCGCATCGACACCGATCGCAGCGCCGCCGGGCGCCTGGTTGTCGAAGCCGACACGCGCATCTCGCGCAACGCGGTGGCGCTCAAGGTCGGCGGCACCGCGGCGGCGCCGAACTATCAGCGCTGAGGTCGGGTGCGGCGGGTCGCTTAACGTTCACCCCTGTCGCCGGGCCCTGCCGTTCACCCCTTGTCAGCTCAGGGGTACTGGCCGACAATGCCGGCTCCGTTGGAGGCCTCCGCCATGCCCGAGCATTTCCTCGCAATGCTGCCGAATTTCCTGGCGTACTTCGGCGCCGCCATCGCGCTGTTGTCCGCCTTCGTCGCCATTTACCTGTTCGTCACGCCCTACGCCGAGATCCGCCTGATCCGCGCCAACAACCTGGCGGCGGCGATCTGCCTTGCCGGCGCGGTGCTCGGCTTCGCCATGCCCATCGCCAACGTCATTGCCCACAGCGACACCCTGCTCGACCTGCTGGTCTGGGGCGTGGTGGCGGGGCTGGTGCAGCTGGCGGCCTGGGGCGTGGCGCGCGTCGCCCTGCCCACGCTGCAGGAGGACATCGCCGCCAACCGCGCGGCGCCAGCGGTCTTCGTTGCCGCGCTGTCGCTCACCGTCGGCCTCATCAATGCCGCCTGCATGACCTACTGAACCTGCCCGAGGAGACCCGCATGGCACTCATGGATTTCGTCAAAAAACAGTTCATCGACATCATCCACTGGACGGAGGACGACGGCGACACCATGGCCTGGCGCTTTCCGATGCAGGATTTCGAGATCCAGTACGGCGCCAGCCTGACGGTGCGCGAATCGCAGATGGCGGTGTTCGTGAACGAAGGCAGGATCGCCGACGTCTTCGGCCCCGGCATGTACAAGCTGACCACGCAGACCCTGCCGGTGCTGACCTACCTGAAGAACTGGGACAAGCTGTTCGAGTCGCCCTTCAAGTCCGACGTGTATTTCTTCTCCACGCGGCAGAAGATCGACCGCAAGTGGGGCACGCCCAACCCGGTGACGATCCGCGACAAGGATTTCGGCATGGTGCGCCTGCGCGCCTTCGGCATCTATGCCTTCCACCTCGTGGACCCCAAGGCCTTCCACACCACGCTGTCGGGCACGCTGGAACGCTACGGCGCCGACGAGCTCGAAGGCCAGCTGCGCAACACCATCGTCGGCCACATCTCGGACATCTTCGGCGAATCCGGCGTGCCCTTCATCGACATGGCATCGAACCAGGTCGAGTTCGGCAATGCGCTGAAGGCGCGCATGGAGCCCATGTTCCAGGAATACGGGCTGGCGCTGGACAGCCTCAACGTGCAGAACATCTCGCTGCCCGAGGAGCTGCAGGCCATGCTCGACAAGCGCATCGGCGTGAACATGATGGGCGGCATGCAGGAGTACACCCGCTTCCAGACCGCCGAGGCGATCCCCCTGGCGGCACAGAACGAGGGCGGGCTGGCCGGGCTGGGCGCCGGCGTCGGCGTCGGTTTCGGTGTCGGCCAGCAGGTGGCGGCGTCCATGGCGCAGGCCTTCACGCCGCCACCGGGGGCGGCCCCTGCCGGCGCCGTACCGTCAGCGCCGACTTCCGTGCCGGTATCCGCCGACGAGGTGGTCGCTACCCTGGAAAAGCTGCACGGGCTGGTTGCCAAGGGCATCCTCTCGCAGGCCGAGTTCGACGCCAAGAAGGCGGAGCTGCTGCAAAAACTCGGCTGACGGCGGAACCCGGCGCCCCATCATGCCCTTCAGCGCCAACTGCCCGGGCTGCGGCGCGCCGGTCGTTTTCAAGTCCTCGGCGTCCTTCCACGCCGTCTGCGAATTCTGCCGCAGCACCCTGGTGCGCCAGGGCGCTGCGCTCGACAGGCTTGGCCACATGGCCGACCTGCTGGAGGACGCCTCGCCGATCCGGCTGGGTACCGAGGGTCGTTACCGGGGCGTGCATTTCGCCGTCATCGGACGCATCCAGCTGCGCTATGCCGCGGGGGTCTGGAACGAATGGCATGTGCTGTTCGACGACATGCGCGGCGGCTGGCTGTCGGATGCCAGCGGCGAATACACGATCAGCTTCCTGACCCCGCCCGGCAGCGAGCTACCGGCCTTTGCCGACATCATGCCGAACGACGTGCTCAGGCTCGCCGGCGGCGAGTTCATCGTCGGCAATCGCGAGGAGGCGCTGTGCGTCTCCGGCGAAGGCGAGCTGCCTTTCGCCTTCGGCGCCGGCTATGCCGCGCCGCTGGTCGACCTGCGTGGCGCCGATGGCGCGGGCTTCGCCAGCATCGACTTCTCGGAAACGCCGCCGCTGGTGTTTATCGGCGAATCGCTGCCCTTTGCCAGCTTCGGTTTCGCCAATCTGCGCGGCGAGGCGGCGACGAAGCCCGCCGGCGTGGTCAAGACCCTGCAATGCCCGCGCTGCGCCAGCGCCATCGGCATCCACGACCCGGCGGTGCAAAGCGTCGCCTGCCCAGCCTGCCTGACGGTGCTGGCACCGGACAACGAAAGCCTGCGCATCCTGCGCAAGGCGGCGACGGCGCTGCGCGTCGAACCGTTGATTCCGCTGGGCAGCGTCGGCCGCTTTCTGGGCAGGGACTGGACCGTGATCGGCTTCCAGGAACGTGCGGTCACCGCCGAGGCCGTGGACTATCCCTGGCAGGAATACCTGCTGCATCACCCCGAGGAAGGCTTCCGCTGGCTGGTCGATTCGAGCGGCCACTGGAGCTGGGTGAGTCCGGTGACCGACCCGCCGCGCTACGCGGTCGGCCTGCCGACCGTGCTGTATCGCGGCGAGGAGTACCGGCGCTTTTCTTCCGGCACGGCGACGACGCGTTTCGTCATCGGCGAATTCACCTGGAAGGTCGACGTCGGCGAGACCTGGGATCTGATCGATTTCGTCGCCCCGCCGCGATCGCTCAGCCGCGAGACCAGCCACAACGAGATGACCTGGTCGCAGGCCGAGTATCTGGACGCCGCGGAAGTAGCTGCCGCTTTCAGGCTCGATCACGCCCTGCCGCAGCCGCAGGGTGTCGCCATGAACCAGCCCAATCCGCGACGCGAACCGCACCGGCGCGTCTGCGGCGCATTCTGGAAGTTCGCCGCGCTGGCGGTGCTGGCGCAGGCCCTGTGGGTATTCATCTTCGGCAGCCAGACTGTGCTCGACCAGCGCCTGGTGTTCTCGCCCGGACGCGACGAGCCGGTCACCACCGCTGGCTTCGAACTGCCGAACGGCGCGCGCAGCCTGGTCCTGCGCCACGATACCGACCTCGACAACAACTGGCTGGGCATCAACAACACGCTGATCGAACAGAAGAGCGGCCGGGCCTGGGTGGCGCTCAACGACATCGCCTACTGGTACGGTTACGACGAGGGCGAACGCTGGACGGAGGGCGACCGCAGCCGCGAACTGAGCTTCCGCGACCTGCCGCCGGGCAGCTACTACCTCGTCATCGCCCCCGAGCTCTCGGATGAAAAGCCGGTGCCGGTGAAGGACCGGCTGCGCGTCGAGCGCAACCCGGCACCCTGGAGCAACTTCTTCTTCCTGCTCGGCTTCCTTGTCCTGCTGCCGATGTTCAGCCGTTACCGCGTGGCGGGCTTCGAGGCGAAGCGCTGGGCCGAGGCCGACTTCCTCTCCAGCGGCGAGGAGTTCGGCAGCGATGACGACAGCGATGGCGGAGGCGACGATTGATGCCGCGCCTCGCCGTGATCCTCAGCCTTGCCGCCTTCGCGCTCTACAACTACGGGCAGTACCGCGGCTGGAGCCTGTTCACCGAAGACGCCCAGGCGCAGCCGATGCGCTCGGCCAATGCGGCGCGGCTGTATCACAAGTAATGCAACGTCCCCTGCTGGTTTCGGTTTTCGTCGTCGCCTCCTGCGGGCTGGCTTACGAGCTCATCGCCGGCGCGATGGCGAGCTACCTGCTCGGCGATTCGGTGACGCAGTTCTCGACGGTGATCGGCGCCTACCTGTTCGCCATGGGCATCGGTTCCTGGCTGTCGAAGCATGTCGCCGGCAACCTGCTGGTGCGCTTCATCCAGGTCGAGCTGCTGGTCGGCCTGCTCGGCGGCCTCTCGGCCGGGCTGCTCTACCTGCTGTTCACCCTGCATGCCGGGCCCTTTCGCCTGGCGCTGTACGGACTGGTGCTGCTGATCGGCATCCTGGTCGGGCTGGAAATCCCCCTGATCATGCGTCTGCTGCGACGCGAGGTGAATTTCAAGGACCTCGTCGCCCAGGTGCTCTCCTTCGACTACATCGGCGCCCTGGCGGTGTCGGTGCTGTTCCCGCTGCTGCTGGCACCGCATCTCGGCCTGGTCAGGAGCGCGCTGCTCTTCGGCCTGCTCAATGCGCTGGTCGCCGCCTGGGCGCTGTGGCTGTTCCGCGACCGCATCGGTCCGCTGGCGGCCTTGCGCGCCCAGTGCCTCGCGGTCATCGCCCTGCTGGCGCTGGGCTTCGGTTTCGCCGGCAGCTTCGTCGACCTGGCCGAAGCCAACCTCTACAACGAGGACATCGTCCACGCCGAATCCAGCCCCTACCAGCGCATCGTCGTCACCCGCTGGCGCGACGAAACACGCCTGTACCTCAACGGCAACCTGCAGTTCTCCTCGCGCGACGAATACCGCTACCACGAGGCCCTGGTGCACCCGGGCCTCGCCAGCCTGCCGGGGGCGCGGCGCGTGCTGGTGCTGGGCGGCGGCGATGGCCTGGCGCTGCGCGAGGTGCTCAAGTACCCGCGGGTGGAACAGGTCACGCTGGTCGACCTCGATCCGCGCATGACCGAGCTCTTCGCCCGCTCGCCCCTGCTCCGGGAGCTGAATGCCGGCGCACTGGCCTCGCCGAAACTGCGGATCGTCAACGCCGATGCCCTGCAATGGCTGGAGGCATCCGACGAAACCTGGGACTTCGTCATCGCCGATTTCCCCGACCCCTCCAACCATGCCCTTGGCAAGCTCTATTCGACCGCCTTCTACCGCCTGCTGCGCCGGCATGTCGCCGAAACCGGCCGCATCGTGGTGCAGGCCACCTCGCCACTCCATGCCCGCGAAAGTTTCTGGACCGTGGTCGCCACCCTGGAAGCCGCCGGCTGGCAGACCGCGCCTTACCACGCGCTGGTGCCCAGCTTCGGCGAATGGGGCTACATCCTTGCCGGCCGGCGCGAGTTCCGGATGCCGGCGGCTATCCCGGCAGCGACCCGCTTCATCACGCCCGACGCCCTGCCGGCGCTGTTCCACTTTCCCGCCGACATGGCCCGCGTGCCCGCCGAGCCGAACCGCCTCGACAACCAGAACCTGGTGCGCATCTTCGAGCAGGAGTGGGGCAGGGTGCAGGGGCACTGATGCGCTTGATACCGGTTCGTCGAACTGGCACTATTGCATTACAAATGCAATGCAAGGAGACGCCATGAAAACCGCCGCCATTCCCGCCGTTCGCGTTCCGCCTGAGCTGCGCCAGGCCGCCGAGGAATTGCTCGCCGAAGGCGAAACCCTGTCCGGCTTCGTCGAGGACGCCGTGCGGCGCAACGTCGAGTATCGACAGGCGCAGGCGGCGTTCATCGAGCGCGGCCTCGCCTCGCGCGATGCAGCGCGCGCATCCGGTCGTTACGTCAAGGCCTCGACTGTGCTCGGAAAGATAAAGCGTCGCCTGGCGAACGCGCGCAACAAGCCTGCTATCGTCAAATGAAGAAATTCGTCGTCCGCTTCACGGCGGAAGCGGAGGCGGATTTGTTGCGCCTGTTCGATTTCCTGCTGGAATGCGATATCGGCGCCGCGGAGCGGGCGGAATCGGCCATCGCCAAGGCGCTCGAATTGCTGGAGATTTTTCCGTTCTCCTGTCGCAAGGCGTCAGGTGGTGCCGGTAGCGCCTTCTTGCGCGAACTCATCATTCCGTTCGGGAATTCCGGCTACGTCGCCCTGTTCGAGATCGAGGCAGGCGGCTACGTGACGATCCTCGCGGTCCGGCACCAGCGGGAAGACGACTACCACTGACCCATGCGCCGCCGCGATATCCTCGCTGCGTCATCCGCGCCTGCCAGGGACAGACGGAATAGTCGGCGCTGACGGAACGGGGCTGCGGTTCGCCTTCCATTCGGTGGCATTCCAGTAGAGTAGTGGACCCGACACCCATTTCTGAAATTGCCCCCATGTTCGAACAGGCCTTCCGCAACATCGACGACGTCCTCTGGAAGGAGGCCGGCTGCACTACCGAACTGGACTACACCGAGCAGACCTCCTGGCTGCTGTTCCTCAAATACCTCGACGGCCTGGAGCAGGACAAGGCTGCCGAGGCAGCGCTGGAAGGGCGCAAGTACACATTCATCCTCGACGCGCCCTACCGCTGGGAAAGCTGGGCCGCGCCCAAGGGGCCGGATGGCAAGCTCGACCACAACCAGGCCCTGACCGGCGACGACCTGCGCGAGTTCGTTGACCGCAAGCTCTTCCCTTACCTGCACGCCTTCAAGCAGAAGGCCGCCGGGCCGAACACCATCGACTACAAGATCGGCGAAATCTTCGGCGAGATCAAGAACAAGATCCACAGCGGCTACAACCTGCGCGAGATCATCGACCATATCGACGAACTGCAATTCCGCTCGCAGGCCGAGAAGCACGAACTCTCGGCGCTCTACGAAGAGAAGATCAAGCGCATGGGCAACGCCGGGCGCAACGGCGGCGAGTACTACACGCCGCGCCCGCTGATCCGCGCCATGGTGAACGTCACCGCGCCGAAAATCGGCGAGCGCATCTACGATGGCGCCTGCGGCTCGGCCGGCTTCCTCTGCGAAGCCTTCGACTACCTCAAGGCCGGCAAGCTCACCACCGCCGACCTCAAGACCCTGCAGGAGAAGACCTTCTACGGCATCGAGAAGAAGAGCCTCGCCTACGTCATCGCGATCATGAACGTAAGCGCTCTTTAGACAACGTCTAGCCGGCGGCGACGGGAACGGCGAAACTCGTGCCCACGAGAATGTGAGTGGGCACGAGATGATGAGGGACGAAGGGTTGGCGCGACGACTCGTAGTACGACGGGGCATTGATGGCCGGTGTACGTACGACGAGGGAGCCAAGCAGGAGTTGGTCGAGAAGTGTCTTACTGAAGGACATTCGCTGGCCAAGATGGCAAGGGCCTACGAGGTCAATGCCAATCAGCTTCACAACTGGATTGCCTTGTACCGGCAGGAGCACGGCGACAAGGTGCCGACGACTCGGCTGGCGAAGTCTGCAAGCGAACTGACGTCATTCATCCCGGTCGTCACCACGCCGATACAGCAGACGGCGGCGGGACCGAGGGAATTGCGGCTGGACATCACACTGGACAACGGCATCCAGGCCGACCTGCGCGGCCTGAGCCGCGACGATGTCCTCGCCCTGCTGCCGGTACTTGCCGACCTGCCATGTTCCGTTTCGACC
>Ga0172373_10002367_pt1 | contig 29003 bp, 41 predicted proteins | sample Lak10m_2_FD_114546 | JGI IMG/M metagenome (GOLD analysis project Ga0172373, IMG submission 114546) | Freshwater microbial communities from Kabuno Bay, South-Kivu, Congo - kab_092012_10m | ecosystem: Environmental > Aquatic > Freshwater > Lake | place: Democratic Republic of the Congo...
AATTTATATCTTTTTTTTTATTATTTCAAAGAATTTTAGCCATTTAAGCTTATATCAAGGTTGATGGCAGACAAATAGGGTTCGACGAGTCTAAAATTCAATTGAGCTATTCGATATATTGACTAATCCAATATTCTTTAACCTAATTTGCAATGTTTTTAAACTAAAAACCCACCAGAGGGTGGTTTTATTTTCTTTTGGAGTAGACCCCGCAGGGATTATTTCATGATCACCTTAGCTCCCATTTTGACAATGCTAAAGTCAGTGCTTCGCATTGGGTTTTTATTTTATGTTTCCATTTTTGAAAGCAAGCTTTCAATATTCCAAAATAAAATAAAAAAGCCACCCAAAGGTGGCATTTTGCATTTATCTGTGGTCTTGTAGGGATTCGAACCCCAAACCTTCTGATCCGTAGTCAGATGCTCTATCCAGTTGAGCTACAAAACCAATTAGGGCTGCAAATATACATTTTTTTTGTTTTTACTAACCCATTTCGCTAAATTTTTATTTTAAAATTTAAGCTTGAGCTGTTGGGCCTCCAAAATGAATTGGAATACTATTTACTTCACTGTCTTTGATTTTCCCAAAATTCTGCTCGTATTTTTGAACGTTATCAGTTAGTGCATGAAGTAATCGTTTAGCATGTTGAGGTGTTAAAATTATTCTGGACTTAACCCTTGCCTTTGGTACATTAGGCATAATTTTTATAAAATCAACTACAAACTCTGAAGGTGAGTGATTAATAATTGCCAAATTACTGTAAGTTCCCTCAGCAACTTCTTCTGAAAGCTCAATATTTAATTGATTATTTTGATTTTGTTCTTCCATCTTTTTTAAATTTTTTCAAAGTTAATTTTTTTCATACACTTTCCTAACACGAGTTAGTTTATAACTAAGCTGACTTTATCACTTGTTTAGTAATGACTAGCTTATTTTTGTTTTGATAGAAAATTCAACATGTCTGAACCTAAAAAAAATAAACTTAAAATTCCAACTACTGATGATAGTCAGCAAATTGTTGATGTTGCAGATGAGCCAAAGCAAAAAGTAAAAGCTAAAGCCGTATCTAAAAGTCCATCTAAATCGGAAGAAACTTCTGAAGAAAAAATTACCATTAAACAACGAATTGATAAATGCGTAGAAATATATAACGATTCAAAAACTCAACGCATAATAGGACTTTTATTTATTTTATCGGCTGTATATCTTGTGTTGGCTTTTACTTCATTTGTGTTTACCTGGAAAGAAGATCAGGATAAAGTTTTTAGTACAATTTCAGATTTGTTTGCTGATACTACCAAAGTTGCAAACTGGCTAGGAAAAGTAGGTGCAATGATTTCGCACTTATTTATGTTTAAATGGTTTGGGGCAAGTTCCTTTTTATTAGTTCCAATTTTATTAATTTATGGATTAAAAAAAATTATATCAAAAGATTTTTCATTCTTCAGAAAATTCAATTACTCTGTATTGTTTTTTTTAATCTGGACACCTCTTGTACTTGGTTATTTTTTTAATGATCAATTGTTGTTTTTAGGAGGTGGATTTGGCTATGTACTTAATTTAAAACTTCAGTCGGTAATTGGTGCAGCAGGTACCTTGGCATTTTTAGCGGTTGCTTTCTTAGGTTACCTAATCATTGCATTTAATTTTAGTTTTGAAAGAACAAAGAAAGAACCATTACCAGAAGTAATTGATGCAGTGAAAGAAGAACGAAGTGAAATTTTAACTAATGAATATAATGTACAGCAAACAACTGGGAATCAATTTAAATTCGTTGTTTCTGATGAACCTGAACTGACACCTGAAGAAGAAGCTGAATTGCTAGATCTTCAGTTAAAAGAAACTTCCGATGAGTCATCAAAACAGGAAAAAAAAACTTCTGAGGTAGGGGAGGAGATCGAACTAATAATTGAAAATTCATCAATAGAAAATAAACAACCTGTAGAAATAGATTTTGTAGTTGAAACTCCTGTTAAAGAAGAAGTAATTGAAGAACCTGAACCTGAAGAAAAAGCTCAACAACTGGTTGAAAAATTTGGTGAATTTGATCCAACATTAGATTTGGGTTCCTATCAATTTCCAACACTTGATTTATTGCAAAACTTTGGTAACGTTGAAGCCCGAATTAATCAGGATGAATTAAACGGAAACAAAAACAGAATTATTGATACCTTAAAAAATTATGGAATTGAAATTTCGTCAATTAAAGCAACTGTAGGCCCAACTGTAACTCTTTATGAAATAGTTCCGGCTGCAGGCGTTCGTATTTCAAAAATTAAAAATCTGGAAGATGATATTGCTTTGAGTTTAGCTGCACTTGGTATACGTATTATTGCGCCAATTCCGGGTAAAGGAACAATTGGTATTGAAGTGCCTAATCAAACTCCGGAAATGGTTCCTATGCGAAACATTTTGGCATCCGAAAAATTTCAGCATTCTAATTTTGATTTACCTGTTGCATTAGGTAAAACAATAAGTAACGAAACATTTATTGCAGACCTTGCAAAAATGCCTCACTTGCTTATGGCGGGAGCAACAGGTCAAGGTAAATCAGTTGGTTTAAATGCTGTTTTGGTTTCATTGCTATACAAAAAACATCCTGCACAAATTAAGTTTGTATTGGTCGATCCAAAAAAAGTAGAGTTAACACTATTCAATAAAATTGAGCGCCATTTTTTAGCCAAGTTACCTAACTCTGAGGATGCAATTATTACAGATAATACCAAAGTAATTCATACTTTAAATTCTTTGTGTATTGAAATGGATAATCGCTATGCCTTGCTTCAGGATGCTCAAGTTCGTAACATCAAGGAGTATAATGCAAAATTTATCTCGCGAAAGTTAAATCCTAATGAAGGACATAAATATCTTCCATACATTGTTTTGGTTGTGGATGAATTTGCAGATTTAATTATGACTGCGGGTAAAGAGGTAGAAACACCAATTGCTCGATTAGCCCAGTTGGCTCGCGCTATTGGTATTCACTTGATTATTGCTACTCAACGCCCTTCTGTAAACATTATTACAGGTACGATTAAAGCAAATTTCCCTGCGCGTATTGCATTTAGGGTAACTTCAAAAATCGATTCCAGAACGATTTTAGATGCAGGTGGCGCTGAGCAATTAATAGGAAGAGGAGATATGTTGCTATCAACCGGTAATGATTTAATTCGTATTCAATGTGCATTTGTTGATACACCTGAAGTAGAGAAAATTACTGAATTTATTGGTACTCAACGTGGCTATGCAAGCGCGTTTATGTTGCCCGAATATGTTGGCGAAGATGGTGATTCAGGTAAAGAAGATATTGATTTGTCGGAGCGCGATAAAATGTTTGATGATGCGGCAAGAATTATTGTTCAGCACCAGCAAGGTTCTGCATCATTGTTGCAACGTAAATTGAAATTAGGCTATAATAGGGCTGGCCGTATCGTCGATCAACTTGAAGCGGCTGGAATAATAGGGCCATTTGAAGGATCAAAAGCACGTGATGTATTGATTAAAGATCTACAACGCCTGGAAGAACTACTTCAGGAACTTAAAAATAAGCACTAAAAATAAGGTGTTAAGACAGTAGTAAAATTGTTATTTTTGTCCGCCTGAATTATGTATTCACTATTCATTAAAGAAATACGAAATTTTTTAACCTCTCTGGTTGGCTACATCGCTATAGTAGTTTTTCTTACTTTAATTAGTTTGTTTTTGTGGGTAATTGGCACCGAAACTACTGGAATGAATATTCTTGAAAACGGATTTGCATCTATTGATCCATTATTTGCAATAGCTCCCTGGGTTTATTTATTTTTAATTCCTGCCATTACCATGCGTAGTTTTTCTGAAGAAAAAAAATCAGGAACTATCGAGTTACTTTTTACCCGACCAATTTCCGATTTGCAAATTATTTTGTCAAAGTATTTTGCCGGTGTGGTGTTGGTTTTAATTAGTTTGCTTCCAACTTTGCTTTATTATTATTCGGTTCATCAACTGGGTTTCCCAAAAGGAAATGTGGATACCGGCGGCATGTGGGGTTCGTATTTTGGATTAGCATTTTTAGGCGCCGGCTTTGTTGCCGTGGGCATTTTTGCTTCATCGGTTTCAGATAATCAAGTGATTTCATTTATATTGGCAATGACCATGTGTTACCTCTGTTATTTTGGTTTTGATTTTTTAGGTAATGCAGGATTATTTGGCAAGTTGGATGCTGTAATCATAAAACTTGGAATCAATGATCATTATCTTTCTATGAGCCGTGGTGTTATTGATACTCGCGATTTAATCTACTTCATCAGTTTAATAACCGTTTTTGTTTTTCTCACCAAATTTGTACTTGAAAAAAGAAAGTGGTAATGGCTTCTAAACAAAAAAGAAAAGATATAGTTAGTTTAATCCTGGTGCTTTCAGCAGTAGTGATGCTTAATTTTATCGGCACTTTCTTTTTTAGTCGCTTTGATTTAACCTCTGAAAAACGATATACTTTAAATCGCAAAACACTTGATTTATTAAAGGAAATAGATGGAAGTATTTACATAAAAGTTTATCTGGAAGGAGATTTTAATCCTGCGTTCACACGCTTGCAAAACGAAACCAAAGAAATTCTGGATGAATTCAGAGCATATACAAAAGGAGATTTTAATTACGAATTCATCAATATTTACGACGAGAAAAATAAAAACGAACTCGAAAATATTCAACGCGAATTGTACCAAAAAGGTATTGTTCCAACAGAGTTGAATATGAAAAGTGAAAGTGGAAACAAATCGCAAATTATTTTCCCTGGCGCTATAGTAAGTTATAACGGAAGAGAAACCACTTGGCAGATCTTTAAACAGCAAGTTGGTGTTCCACCGGATGTTTGCGTAAACAATTCTGTATCTGCGTTGGAATACGAATTGACCAATGCCATCAGAAAATTACAACGTAATACAAAACCTAAAATCGCTTTCATTCAGGGACATGGAGAGTTAGACACCTTACAAACAGCTGATATTTTCACTGCATTAAGCGAATATTACGACATTGATTATTTAGCAATCAACCATCAACTGAAAGCATTGAAGCCCTACAAAGCAGTTATTGTTGCTCAACCCGACAGTGCTTGGGATGAAAAAGATAAATTTATTCTGGATCAGTTTATCATGAAAGGTGGACGAGCACTATTTTGCATTGATAATGTGTACACCAACATGGACTCGCTTAAACAAAAAGGGTTTACGCTTGGTTTGGCTATTTCTAAAAATCTAGATGACCTGTTTTTTACTTATGGTGTTCGTATCAATAATAATTTATTGAATGATTATACCTGTACATCTATTCCAATCAATCGTGGATTTAAAGGCGCGCCTGATTTTCAAATGGCACCTTGGTATTACAATCCTTTAGCTTTGCCAACTTTGGATCATCCGATTGTAAAAAACCTGGATTTAATCAAATTCGAATTTGCGAGTAGTATTGATACCATTTCTGCCAAAAATGTCAGAAAAACAATTTTATTAAATACATCCAAAAATACGCGCATACAAAACACACCTGCACGTGTTAGTTTGGCAATGGCGATGATGAAACCAAAAGATGAACTCTTTAAAAAAGGTCCGCAACCATTAGCCGTTATGCTGGAAGGAACTTTTAAATCTTTATATGAATACCGAATTCCGATAAGTATTTCAAAAGATAGTGCAATTGCATTTGTGGGTAAAAGTCAGCCCACTTCATTAATAGTAATTTCTGATGGTGATGTGATTAAAAATGAAATTCAATTTGCTACCATGAGTCCGTTTCCATTGGGTTACGATAAGTACATGAAAAAAACATTTGCCAATAAAACATTCATTTTAAATTGTATGAATTATTTGTGCGATGGCTCAGATTTTTTAAATCTTCGAGCAAGAGATGTGCAATTAAGAACCTTGGATCGTAAGAAAATTAAAAATGAATCATCCAAATGGAAATTAATCAATGTGGCTGTTCCGATTGCATCTGTAATTTTATTGGGGATTGTTTTAATTCAATATCGCAAACGTAAATACACCAAAAACTATTAAATGAAAAAACGATTATTTTTTTATTCATTACTACTTTTATTGGTAGGATTAACCGTTTTTATTTTGGTGAAAAAAAACAAAAAATCTACAATGGAAGAAGACTCTGGGGCTTTTGCATTTAAAGATACTGCCTCAATTACCAAAATATTTATTGCAGAAAAAAACGGCAAAACTGCATTGTTGGAACGTAAAGATAAAGGTACTTGGTTGCTGAATGGGAAATATCCGGTAAGAAAAAATAACCTTCAATTATTGCTGTATACCTTAAAACAAATTGCCATTAAATATCCTGCCGGAGAAAATTTAAAAACAACGATTGTTCAATCTATTGCGACGGTTGGTAAAAAAATAGAATTTTATGCAGGAGATGAGCGTGTGAAAATTTGGTACATGGGTGCTACAACACCAGATTATACAGGAACTTACATGGTGCTTGCCGATCCTGATACGGATGAAAAATACGAGCAAACTTATGTAAATTATATTCCGGGTTTTGAAGGTTTTTTAAATACTCGTTTTTTTACAGATGTAAACGATTGGAAAGACCCTGCCGTATTAAGAACTACTCCGCCTGAAATAGCAACCGTTTCAGTTGATTACACCGGTATTCCAGATTCATCGTTCATTATTCATGTGTTGGATAAAAATAAATTTAAACTAACAGATTTAAAAAACACAAGCATTCCGCAACCCGATACCTTTGCCATTAAACAATACCTTGCTTATTGCACTTTTTTGGAAGTGGATAAATTTTTAACAGGCCAATCAAACAGAGAGATTGATTCAGTAAAACGATCAATTCCATTTACAACAATTACCATTAAGTTAAAAAATGGGCAAGAACAAAAAATGAAATTATTTAGTAAGAAAGCAACTGAAGACGCTATTGATGCAACACTTGGCGTTAAATTATTAAAAGACCCAAATCATGCTTATATGTTATACAATAATGATCAGGATTTTGCTCTTGTTCAGTATTTAATGTTCGGGAAATTAATTCAATCCCGATCTTACTTTAACAGCTTCAAACTTGTTAAAAAATAGTTTAAAAACTAAACTTTCAATCATCACTTTCTACGTTTTGAAAAGTTAAATTTGTTGTCTTATTAAAAAAATAATTCATGAACTTTATTGTATCTACATCAACTTTATTAAAACAACTTAAATCAATTAGCGGAGTTTTAAGTTCTAATAATACCATACCTATTTTAGATAATTTTCTTTTTGAAATTGTTCCCGGGCAATTAGTTGTTCATGCATCCGACATGGAAACAACAGTAACAACTTCTTTAAAAATTGAGTCGAAAGATGCTGGTAGTATTGCAATTCCCGCTCGCCCTTTAATCGATACTTTGAGTAATTTCCCTGAGCAACCCTTAACATTTAGTATTGATACGAAAGTGTATGGAATTAAAATTATCACTGATAATGGCGAATATAAATTAACCGGGCATAATGGAGAAGAATATCCACGTGTTCCTAAAATTGAGGCATCGTCTTCAATTGTAATAAAAACTGATGTAGTTGCATCGGCAATTAATAAAACTTTGTTTGCAACAGGAAATGATGATTTAAGACCAGTTATGAATGGTGTTTTCTGTCAGTTCTCTGAAAGTGAAACCTTATTTGTTGCTACTGATGCCCATAAATTGGTTAAATACAGAAGAACTGATTCCAAAGCAGGGCATCCTGCATCATTTATTTTGCCTAAAAAACCATTGAACGTTTTAAAGAATTTAATGGCAGGAGTTGAAGATGCTGTAAATGTTGAGTATAATAAAACTAATGCATCATTCACTTTTGGAACCACGACAGTTGTATGCCGTTTAATTGATGGTAAATATCCAAATTACGAAGCGGTAATTCCAAAAGTAAATCCTAATAAATTAACAATTGATAGAAGTGCTTTAACAGGCGCATTAAAGCGTGTAAGCATCTATTCAAATAAAGCCACTCATCAGGTACGTTTTAAAATTGCAGGTAGTTCGTTAATGATTAGTGCAGAGGATATTGATTTTTCGAATGCTGCAAATGAGCGTTTAACCTGTACCTATGTAGGCGAGGACATGGAAATTGGCTTTAATTCTAAATTTTTATTGGATATGTTAAATAATTTAGAAAGTGATGAAATAGATATCGAAATGAGCGCACCGAACAGAGCTGGAATTATAACTCCAAATAAACGAGAAAACCCTTCAGAGGATGTTTTAATGTTGGTAATGCCTGTAATGCTTAATAACTAAAAATAATTTTTTTATTCGATTTGAGGCCACTTTTGTGGCCTTTTTTGTTTTAGCGAGTTGAAAAAAACGATTATTTTAAAAATATTTTGAAAATAATTTATTAACACTTGTTTGGTTTATAAAAAATTTCTTACCTTTGCCCTCCCGTAAATTAATGGGTATAGTGTTAATATTAGTGAAAGTACTGTAAAATCAGGTAATACAAAAGAATAAAATGCCAACAATACAGCAGTTAGTAAGAAAAGGGAGATTTAAAGCTCCAAACAAAAGTAAGTCAGTTGCTTTGACTTCATGTCCTCAGCGTCGCGGTGTATGTACAAAAGTATATACAACAACGCCAAAGAAACCAAATTCAGCAATGAGAAAGGTTGCAAAAGTTAGATTAACCAATCAGCAAGAAATTATTGCTTATATCCCTGGTGAAGGGCATAACTTGCAAGAGCATAGTATTGTATTGGTTCGTGGAGGTCGTGTTAAAGATCTACCAGGAGTTCGTTACCACATTGTGCGTGGCGCATTAGATACAGCTGGTGTTGAAGGAAGAAGACAGCGTCGTTCAAAATACGGTGCTAAACGTCCGAAGGCAGGTGCTGCAGCTGCTCCAGCTAAAAAGAAATAATTTAATAAGATAAGTTTTAAAGAAATAAACGATGAGAAAATCGAGAGCAAAAAAAAGATTATTATTACCTGATCCAAAGTTTAATGATACTTTGGTTACACGTTTTGTTAATAATTTAATGTACGATGGTAAAAAAACTGTTGCGTCACACGTTTTTTATGAAGCACTTGAAATTGTTGCTAAAAGAACAAGTGAAGATGGTTTAGAGGTTTTTAAAAGAGGTCTTGCCAACATTACACCTCAGGTTGAAGTTAAATCTCGTCGTGTAGGTGGTGCTACATTTCAAATTCCAACTGAGATTCGTCCAGAAAGAAAGGTTGCTATGGGCATGAAATGGATGATTCTATATTCAAGAAGACGCAATGAAAAATCAATGGCTCAAAAATTAGCCGGAGAAATTATTGCTGCTTCTAAAGAAGAAGGTGCTGCTTTCAAAAAGAAAGAAGATACTCATAAAATGGCTGAGGCTAACAAAGCATTCTCGCATTTCCGATTTTAATTAAAATAGATTTTCAATAATACAATGAGCGACTTAAAATTCACTAGAAACATCGGGATTGCTGCCCACATTGATGCTGGTAAAACTACTACTACCGAGCGTATTCTTTATTATACAGGTGTTAATCATAAAATTGGTGAAGTGCATGAAGGTGCAGCAACAATGGACTGGATGGCGCAAGAGCAGGAGAGAGGTATTACTATTACTTCAGCTGCAACTACTTGTTTCTGGAATTACCGTAATAATAAATACAAATTAAATATTATCGATACTCCGGGTCACGTTGATTTTACTGTTGAGGTTAATCGTTCTTTACGTGTTTTAGATGGGTTAGTATTCTTGTTTTCTGCTGTCGATGGTGTTGAACCACAATCAGAAACAAACTGGCGTTTAGCTGATGGATACGGTGTTTCTCGTATCGGTTTCGTAAATAAAATGGATCGTCAGGGTTCTGATTTCTTGAATGTTGTAAAACAAGTTAAAGAAATTTTAGGTGGCCATGCAGTTCCTTTACAATTACCAATAGGTTCTGAAGATAATTTCAAAGGCGTTGTTGATTTAATCAACAATCGTGGTATCGTTTGGAATGAGCATGATAAAGGAATGACTTTTACAGAAGTTCCAATTCCTGATGATATGAAAGATGAAGTTGCTGAGTGGAGAGAAAAAATGTTGGAAGCAGTTTCAGAATTCGACGACAAAATTATGGAGAAATTCTTCGAAGCTCCTGAAACAATTACTGAAAGAGAAGTATTAGATGCTTTACGTAAAGCATGTTTAGCAAATAAAATCGTTCCAATGGTTTGTGGTTCATCTTTCAAAAATAAAGGTGTACAAACTATGTTGGACTTGGTTATGGAATTGATGCCAAGCCCATTGGATAAGGATAATATTAAAGGTACAAATCCTGATACTGAACAAGAAGTTATTCGTAAACCGGATGTTAAAGAACCATTTACAGCATTGGCATTTAAAATCGCAACCGATCCATTTGTTGGTCGTTTATGTTTCTTCCGTGCCTATTCAGGAAGATTGGATGCTGGTTCTTACGTTTTAAATACTCGTTCAGGAAATAAAGAACGTATCTCTCGTATTTTCCAAATGCATGCAAACAAACAAAATGCAATTGAATTTATCGAGGCAGGTGATATTGGAGCAGCTGTAGGTTTCAAAGATATCCGTACAGGTGATACTTTGTGTGATGAGAAAAATCCAATCGTTCTTGAAGCGATGAATTTCCCAGAGCCTGTAATTGGTATTGCTATCGAACCTAAAACTCAAGCTGATTTAGATCGTTTAGGGGTTGGTTTAGGTAAATTAGCTGAAGAAGATCCAACTTTCCGTGTTAAAACTGATGAAGATAGTGGTCAAACCATTATTTCGGGTATGGGTGAGTTACACTTAGAAATCATTGTTGATCGTTTAAAACGTGAGTTCAAAGTTGAAGTAAATCAAGGTGCGCCACAGGTATCTTACAAAGAAGCAATTACTGCTTCAATTGAACATCGCGAGGTTTACAAAAAACAAACTGGTGGTCGTGGTAAATTTGCTGATATTAAATTTAAAGTTGGACCTGTTGATGAGGATTTTACTGGTGGAGATTTACAGTTTGTAAATGAGATTACCGGAGGTAACATTCCTCGTGAATTTATTCCTTCAGTAGAAAAAGGATTTAAATCATCAATGGTTAATGGTGTATTAGCAGGTTATCCTTTACAAAAAATGAAAGTAGTATTAACGGATGGTTCTTACCATAATGTTGACTCTGATTCATTATCATTTGAAATTTGTGCTAAAACTGCATACAGAGAAGCATTACCAAAATGTCGTCCAATTCTTCTTGAACCAATTATGAAGGTTGAGGTTTTAACTCCTGAACAAAACATGGGTGATGTTGTAGGTGACTTAAATCGTCGTAGAGGTCAAATTGAAGGTATGGACTCAAAAGGAAATGCTCAGGTTATTAAAGCTAAAGTTCCATTATCTGAAATGTTCGGTTATGTTACTCAATTACGTACCTTAACATCTGGTAGAGCAACATCTACAATGGAGTTTTCTCACTATAATGAAGCACCGGCTAACATTGCCGCTGACGTAATTGCTAAATCAAAAGGTAAAACTGAAAAAGTATAATTTATAATAGAATATCTCACAAGATCATGAGTCAAAAAATAAGAATAAAATTAAAATCTTACGATTTCAACTTAGTAGATAAATCTGCTGAGAAAATTGTAAAGACAGTTAAATCAACAGGTGCTGTTGTAAATGGACCAATTCCTCTTCCAACACACAAAAGAATTTTTACTGTTTTACGTTCTCCACACGTTAACAAAAAAGCACGTGATCAGTATCAAGCTTGTACATACAAGCGTTTGTTAGATATCTACAGTTCAACTTCAAAAACTGTTGATGCTCTAATGAAGTTAGAATTACCTAGTGGTGTTGAAGTTGAAATTAAAGTTTAGTTAGTTTATAATAATCAAAAACAAGTATAATGTCTGGAATAATTGGTAAAAAAGTAGGAATGACCAGTTTCTTCGGTGCCAATGGTAAATACATACCATGCACAATTATCGAAGCAGGTCCTTGCGTAGTAACGCAAGTAAAAACCAAGGAGAAAGACGGTTATGAGGCTTTGCAGTTGTCTTTTGATGAGAAGAAGGAAAAACATACTTCTCAAGCAATGAAAGGACACTTCAAAAAATCAGGAACCACTCCAAAAAGAAAAGCTGTTGAATTTAAACACTTTGAAGAATCAAAAAATGCTGGTGATGTAATCACAGTAGAACTTTTTGCTGAAGGTGATGTTGTTGAAGTATCAGGAACATCAAAAGGTAAAGGTTTTCAGGGTGTTGTAAAACGTCACGGATTTAGTGGTGTTGGTCACGCTAACAAATCTCATGGTCAGCACGATAGAGAAAGAGCTCCTGGTTCATTAGGTGCTTCATCTGATCCTTCTCGTGTATTCAAAGGAATGAGAATGGCTGGAAGAATGGGTGGTAACAAAGTGAAAATTCAAAACATCGAAGTAGTAAAGGTTATGCCTGAAAAAAACTTACTTCTTTTGAAAGGTTCAGTTGCCGGAGCAAAAGGTTCTTATGTAATAATTGAAAAATAATTTTGAAATGCAACTAGAAGTAACAAACATAAGCGGTAAAAAAACCGGAAAAAAAGTTGAGTTAGTTGATGCAATTTATGCTGCTGAACCAAATGATCATTGTATTTATCTTGATGTTAAGCAATTTTTAGCAAATCAACGTCAGGGTACACATAAATCAAAAGAACGTGCAGAAATCAACAGAACAACAAAAAAATTAAAAAGACAAAAAGGAACTGGTGGAGCACGTGCAGGTTCTATGAAATCACCTGTTTTTGTTGGTGGTGGTAGAGCTTTTGGACCTAGACCAAGATATTATTCTTTTAAACTAAATAAGAAAGTTAAAAGATTAGCTAGAGTTTCTGCTCTGTCTTATAAAGCTAAAGAAAATCAAATAACTGTTTTAGAAGATTTCAATTTTGATGCTCCAAAAACCTCAAAATTTGCAGAGTTATTGAAAAATTTAAATTTATCTGATAAAAAAACGTTATTTGTGTTGGCGGAATCAAATAAAAACGTATATTTGTCGTCCCGAAATTTAGAGCGTTCAAAAGTTGTAGTTGCTTCGGATTTAAACACTTACGATATTTTAAACGCAGGTAATTTGGTTCTGATTGAGAGTTCTTTGAAACAAATTGAAACAATTTTAAACAAATAAAATGGAAATTATAGTAAAGCCAATCATCACTGAGAAGATGACTGCTGAAGCCGAAAAATTAAATCGTTATGGCTTCATTGTAGACAGAAAGGCAAATAAAATCCAAATTAAAAAAGCTGTTGAGGAAATGTATGGAGTAACTGTTAAGTCGGTGAATACTCAACAATATGTAGGAAAAGTGAAAACTAGAAATACTACTCAAGGCTTGGCAATTGGAAGAGTAAACAGAACAAAAAGGGCAATGGTAACTTTAAAAAGTGGAGACGCCATTGATTTTTACGCAAGTATTTAAAAATTCAGAAAAGAATTAAAAAATGGGATTAAAAAAATTAAGACCGCTAACCCCAGGTCAACGATTCAAATTAGTTAGTGATTATTCAGAAATCACGACTTCTACTCCTGAGAAGAGCTTAGTACGTTCTTCTAAAAAATCAGGTGGTAGAAATAATACAGGTAAAATGACTATGCGCTATATCGGCGGTGGTCATAAAAAAGCTTATCGTATCATTGATTTTAAAAGAGATAACGACGGTATCCCCGGAGTTGTTAAAACTATCGAGTATGATCCAAATCGTACCGCACGTATTGCTTTGGTTCACTTCAAGGATGGTGATAAAAGATACATTATTGCTCCTCAAGGAATTCAAGTTGGACAAACAGTTGTTTCTGGGAAAAATGCATCACCTGAAGTTGGGAATACATTATTTTTAAGTGATATTCCTCTTGGTACTATCATTCATAATATTGAATTAAGACCTGGTCAAGGTGCTGCAATGGCAAGAAGTGCTGGTAGTTATGCTCAGTTATCTGCTAGAGATGGAAAATATGCTGTATTAAGAATGCCTTCTGGTGAAGTTAGAATGATTTTAACTACTTGTAAAGCAACAATTGGTGCTGTATCTAATCCTGACCATAATCTAGAATTACATGGTAAAGCAGGTCGTAAGCGTTGGTTAGGACGTCGTCCAAGAACACGTCCAGTTGCAATGAATCCTGTAGATCATCCAATGGGTGGTGGTGAAGGTCGTGCTTCAGGTGGTCATCCACGTTCACGTAAAGGTATGCCGGCTAAAGGATTTAAAACCCGTTATAAAGCTAAGGCTTCTAACAAACACATAATCGAAAGAAGAAAAAAATAATTAGTTAAAGTTTAATGGTAGTTTAAAAAAACTATTTCAAAACAAAAAAAGAAAAATGGCAAGATCGTTAAAAAAAGGACCTTTCATCGACCACAACATTGATAAAAAAGTTGAGGCAATGAATCAAAGTGGAAAAAAATCAGTTGTTAAAACTTGGGCTCGTAGGTCAACTATTCCACCTGAGTTTGTAGGTCACACATTCGCTGTACATAATGGGAATAAATTTATCCCGGTTTATGTAACTGAAAATATGGTTGGGCATAAGTTAGGTGAGTTTGCTCCAACAAGAACATTTAAAGGACATTCAGGTAATAACAAAAAATAATTTAGATTAAAAAACTGAACGATGGGCAAAAGAAAAAGGTTAGTAGCCGAAGCCAGAAAAGAAGCGAGCAAAAGTACATATTTTGCTAAATTAAATGACTGTCCTACTTCTCCAAGAAAAATGAGAATTGTAGCTGATCTAGTTCGTGGAGCAGAAGTTTTTAATGCTTTAAACACATTAAAATTCAGCACTCAGCATGCTTCTATTAAATTAGAGAAATTATTGAAATCTGCTATAGCAAATTATGAGGCAAAAACAGGTAACAGACCTGATGAAAACACACTTTTTGTAAAGGAAATCATGGTTGATAGCGGTTTTCAATTAAAGAGATTAAGAACTGCACCTCAAGGTAGAGGCTACAGAATCAGAAAAAGATCAAATCACGTAACAGTAGTTTTAGGAACAAAAAATTAATTTAAAAAATGGGACAAAAATCAAATCCAATAGGTTTACGTTTAGGAATTATTAAAGGTTGGGACTCTAACTGGTTTGGCGGTAATGATTTTTCTGACAAATTAGTTGAAGATGAAAAAATCAGAAAATATTTAACTGCACGTTTACCAAAAGGAAGTGTTTCTAAAGTAATTATTGAAAGAACACTAAAACTTATAACTGTTACAATTAATACTGCTCGCCCGGGAATTATTATCGGTAAAGGTGGAAAAGAAGTAGATAAATTAAAAGAAGAGTTAAAAAAATTCACAAAAAAAGACGTTCAAATCAATATTTTTGAAATTAAGCGTCCTGAATTAGATGCACGTTTAGTAGCAGATTCTATTGCTCGTCAAATTGAAGGTCGTATTTCTTATAAAAGAGCTTCAAAAATGGCATTAGTTTCAGCAATGAAAATGGGAGCTGAAGGAATAAAAATAAAAATATCTGGTCGTTTACAAGGTGCTGATATGGCTCGTTCTGAAATGTACAAAGAAGGAAGAACTCCTTTACATACTTTCCGTGCCGATATTGATTATGCTGTTGGAGAAGCATTAACAACTTTTGGTTTGTTAGGTATAAAAGTATGGATTTGTAAAGGTGAGGTATATGGTAAACGCGATCTTTCTCCTAACATTGGATTAATGAAAGATAAAAAGCGTGAAACTCCAGCTCCAAAGTTTAGCGGTACAAGAAATAAAAAAAGAAAAGAAGCTTAATAATTATAAGGTAATTCATCAAACATAAAAAAGATTAGAGATGTTACAGCCAAAAAGAACGAAATATAGAAAGATGCATAAAATGAAGATGAAAGGTCTTGCTAAAAGAGGTGATCAATTAGCATTTGGATCTTTCGGCATCAAAGCAACCGAAGAGTGCTGGGTTACTGCCCGTCAAATAGAAGCGGCTCGTGTTGCTGTAACTCGTTTCATGAAAAGGGAAGGTCAAATTTGGATTAGAATTTTCCCTGATAAACCAATAACTAAAAAACCTGCTGAGGTTCGTATGGGTAAAGGTAAAGGTGCTCCAGAATATTGGGTTGCTCCTGTAAAAGCCGGAAGAATGTTATTTGAAGCTGAAGGTGTTCCTTTGGAAATTGCAAAAGAAGCTTTAAGATTAGCAGCTCAAAAACTACCTGTATGTACAAAATTTGTAATAAGAAGAGATTTTGTTGAAACTCAAGCATAATATTTTTGAATCATGGAAAACAAAGAAATAGCAAACCTTTCAATTAACGATTTGAAAGCTAAAATTAAAGAGGAAAAAGCTCTTTTGAACAAACTTAGTATCAATCACGCAGTTTCTCAAATTGAGAATCCAATGAAAATACGTTCAAGCAGAAAATTAATTGCTCGTTTAAGTACTGAACTTACAAAAAAAACAACAAAATAATTTAAGGTAACAATGGAAAGAAATTTAAGAAAAGAGAGAATAGGAACAGTTACCAGCAACAAAATGGATAAATCTGTTGTTGTTAGCGTTGAAAGAAAAGTTAAGCATCCTAAATACGGTAAATTCGTTAAGAAAACAACTAAATTTGTTGCCCATGATGAAAAGAACGAGTGTGGTATTGGTGATGTAGTTAAAATTATGGAAACTCGTCCTCTAAGTAAAACAAAATGCTGGAGATTAGTTGAAGTTATTGAAAAAGCAAAATAATTTTTAAAGTATTTAAAAGAGATGATACAAAACGAATCAAGATTAACAGTTGCAGATAACAGCGGTGCTAAAGAAGTACTTGTAATAAGAGTATTGGGCGGTACACGTAAGCGTTATGCAACAATCGGGGATAAAGTAGTAGTTACTGTAAAGCATGCGCTACCTTCTGGAAATGTAAAAAAAGGAACAGTAAGTAAGGCTGTTATCGTAAGAACAAAAAAAGAAATTCGTCGTCAAGATGGTTCATACATTCGCTTTGATGACAATGCTGCTGTTCTTTTAAAAGCTGATGATGAGATACGCGGAACTCGTATTTTCGGACCTGTAGCAAGAGAATTACGCGATAAACAATTTATGAAAATTATATCTCTAGCACCTGAAGTTCTTTAATAAAAGTAAAAGTCATGAAATTAAAATTAAAAAAAGACGATTTAGTAAAAGTTATCTCCGGAAATGCAAAAGGGCAGGAGGGGAAAATCGTTTCAATTGATACAAAAAATTCCAGAGTAGTTGTTGAAGGTGTAAATATGCATTCTAAGCATACTAAACCAAACGCTAAAAATCCAAATGGAGGAATTGTTAAAGTTGAAGGTTCTATTCATATTTCTAATTTAATGTTAGTAGTGAATGGAAAGCCAACAAGAGTTGGAAGATCAACTGATGAAAAAACAGGTAAATTAACAAGAATTGCTAAAAAAACTAAGGAGGTTATAAAATAATGGCAACTTACGAACCAAGACTGAAAACAAAATTCAGAACAGAAATAAGAAAAAATTTACAGGAAAAGTTTGCTTACTCTTCTCCAATGCAAGTTCCTCAATTGAAGAAAATTTGCTTAAACCAAGGTTTAGGAGATGCTGTTGCTGATAAGAAAATTATTGAATCTGCTGTAAAAGAAATGACAACTATTTCTGGACAAAAAGCAGTACCAACTTATTCAACAAAAGATATCTCTAATTTCAAGTTAAGAAAAGGGGTTGCAATTGGTGTTCGTGTAACATTAAGAGGAAATCATATGTACGAGTTTTTAGATCGTTTGATTTCATCCGCTTTACCACGTATTCGTGATTTTAAAGGTATTAACGAAACAGGATTTGATGGAAACGGAAATTACACTTTAGGTGTTACAGAACAAATCATTTTCCCTGAAATTGATATTGATAAAGTTAGTAAAATCAATGGTATGGATATTACCTTCGTAACATCTGCTAATTCAGATAAGGAAGCTCGTACCTTGTTAACTGAATTTGGGTTCCCATTTAAAAATTCTAAATCATAAAATAAAGTAAGCTCTAAGAGATGGCAAAAGAATCAATGAAAGCCCGCGATGCAAAAAGGGCAAAACTAGTTGCAAAATACGCAGATAAAAGAGCAGCTTTGAAAGCAGCAGGTGAGTTTGCAGAATTGCAAAAATTACCTCGTAACTCTTCAAAAGTTCGTATGCGTAATCGTTGCAAATTAACCGGACGTCCTCGTGGATATATGAGATTATTCGGTATCAGCAGGGTTACTTTCCGTGAAATGGCAGCATTCGGGAAAATACCGGGAGTTACCAAGTCAAGCTGGTAAAAAAATAAAGTAGTAATGTATAATTATTCTGCAAATGCGGAATAACATATAAAAAATAAAAAAATGACAGATACAATCGCAGATTACCTGACCAGAGTCAGAAATGCAATCAAAGCAAAACACAGAATCGTTGAGATCCCAGGATCTAACTTAAAAAAAGAAATTACCAAAATTCTTTTCGACAAAGGTTACATTTTGAATTATAAGTTCGATGTAAACGAAAAAAATCAAAGCACAATCAAAATCGCTTTGAAGTACCACCCTGTAACTAAACAGTCAGCAATTCGTCAGTTAGACAGAGTTTCTTCGCCAGGTTTAAGAAAATATTCAGGTGTAGACACTTTACCTAAAGTTATTAATGGTTTAGGTATTGCAATTATTTCAACTTCTAAAGGTGTTATGACTGATAAAGAAGCTAGAAATGAAAATGTAGGTGGTGAAGTAATTTGTTTTGTATCATAAAATAAATCAGAAGTATTATGTCACGTATAGGAAAATTACCAATCACAATACCTGCCGGAGTTGAAGTTGCCGTTTCAGGAAATATTGTGAATGTGAAAGGCAAAAAAGGTGCTTTGTCACAAACAATTGAAGGAGATATTAACATTAAAGTTAACGAAGGAAAAGTTGAAGTTACCAGACCAACAGATCAAAAAAGACATCGTGCTTTGCATGGCCTTTATCGTTCGCTAATCGCTAATATGGTTCATGGAGTATCTGAAGGATTTAAAACTGAACAGGAATTAGTTGGTGTTGGTTACCGTGCAAGCAATAAAGGACAAATGTTAGAATTGTCTTTGGGTTATTCTCATAACGTAATGTTTGAATTACCTAAAGAAATTACATTAACCACAACGTCTGAAAAAGGTCAAAATCCTAAAGTAATATTGGAGTCTTGCGACAAACAATTATTGGGACAGGTTGCTGCAAAAATCCGTTCATTACGTAAACCTGAACCATACAAAGGAAAAGGTATCAAGTTTACAGGTGAAATCTTAAGAAGAAAAGCAGGTAAAGCAGCTGGTAAGTAAAAATTTTAACTCATAAATCTAATTTAAAATGGCTCTCAGTAAATCACAAAGAAGAGATAGAATAAAAAAACGTATACGAAAAGTTGTTAGTGGAACTACTTCCTCACCACGTTTAAGCGTATATAGAAGTAATGCTGATATTTACGCTCAAATTATTGACGATAGTACCGGTAAAACATTATTAGCAGCTTCATCTCGCGATAAAGATTTATCCTCATCAAAAGGAACAAAATCTGAAATTTCAAAATTAGTAGGTAAACATGTTGCAGAAAAAGCAAAAGAAAAAGGTATTGAAGTGGTTGTTTTTGATAGAGGCGGTTACTTATACCATGGTCGTGTTAAAGCTTTAGCTGAAGGTGCAAGAGAAGGCGGACTTAAATTTTAATTCATAAAAATATTCTAATGTCAAAAGAAGTAATAAAAAAAGTAAAATCAGCTGAAATAGAACTAAAAGATAAATTAGTAGGCGTTCAGCGTGTTACCAAAGTTACAAAAGGTGGTCGTCATTTTAGTTTTTCAGCAATTGTTGTTGTTGGTAACGAAAAAGGTGTAGTTGGTTATGGTTTGGGTAAAGCGAATGAGGTAACAGATGCAATTACCAAAGGAATCGATGACGCTAAGAAAAATTTATTTAAGGTTTGTGTATTAAACGGAACAGTTCCTCATGCACAAGAAGGTAAATTTGGTGGATCAAGAGTTTTCTTGAAACCTGCAGCTCATGGAACAGGTGTAATTGCTGGTGGTGCTATGCGTGCAGTTTTGGAAAGTGTTGGTGTAACAGATGTACTTGCAAAATCAAAAGGTTCATCTAATCCACATAACGTTGTAAAAGCAACAATGGATGCATTAATTAAAATGCGCGATGCTTATTCAATTGCACAACAAAGAGGAATAACTTTAGATAAAGTTTTTAACGGTTAATATTAAAAGATATGAGCAAGGTAAGAGTAACATTAGTTAAAAGTACAATTAAAAAAACGCTTAGACAGAAAAGAACTGTTGAAGCTTTAGGTTTAAATAAACTTCATAGTTCTGCTGAACATGAAGTAACACCACAAATTAAAGGGATGATTTCTAAAGTAAATCATTTATTAAAAGTTGAAAATATCTAATTTAAATAGTTACAATAAATGCAATTAAACAATTTAAAACCGGCTGAAGGATCTGTTAAAACTAACTTCCGTAGAGGAAGAGGTCAGGGTTCTGGTGGTGGTGGAACAGCTACAAGAGGTCATAAAGGTGCTAAATCGCGTTCAGGTTATTCTTCAAAAAGAGGTTTTGAAGGTGGTCAAATGCCTTTACAGCGTCGTGTTCCTAAATTTGGATTCAAAAATATAAATAGAGTAAGTTACGTCTCTGTTAATCTTGATGCAATCCAAAAATTGGCTGAAGTAAAAAATATTACAGAAATTAATATGGATGTATACATTCAAAATGGTCTTGCTTCCAAAACTGATTTAGTTAAAATACTAGGTAGAGGAGAATTAAAAGCTGCTGTTAAAGTTCAAGCTCACTCGTTTTCTTCAACTGCAAAATCAGCAATAGAATCAAAAGGAGGATCTGCTGTTGTAATTTAATTTTATGAAGAGATTTTTAAATACATTAAAAAATATCTGGCGCATTGAAGAACTTAAACAGCGCATAACATTGACTTTATTGTTAGTATTGGTTTATCGTTTAGGTTCTTACGTCGTACTTCCAGGTGTAGATGCAGTTGTTTTGTCTGCTGCAAAAGCATCTCAAAGTCAGGAAGGTATTTTAGGGTTGATTAATATTTTTGCAGGTGGTGCATTCTCCAGAGCCTCTATTTTTGGTTTAGGAATTATGCCTTACATTACTTCATCAATTATCATCCAGCTTTTGGGTATGGCTGTTCCATATTTCCAAAAGTTACAGAAGGAGGGTGAAAGTGGAAGAAAAAAAATCAATCAATATACACGATTTTTAACTGTAGGTGTTACCGCAGTTCAGGCACCAGGATATATTGCAACTCAAATTACAAATATACCAGGTGCTGTTCCTGGTGTAAACTCTTTTTGGTATGTTCAATCAATCATTATTTTGGTTACAGGTACTATGTTTGTGATGTGGTTAGGTGAGAAAATTACAGACAAAGGTATTGGTAATGGAATTTCTTTAATTATTATGATTGGAATTATTGCTCGCTTACCTGGCGCGTTCCTTTTTGAAATTAGTTCAAGATTGGATTCTCAAGGTGGTGGATTGATTATGTTCTTAATAGAATTAGTATTCTTATTGTTTGTAATTATTGGTTCTATTTTACTGGTTCAAGGCACAAGAAGAGTTCCTGTTCAGTTTGCAAAGAAAATTGTAGGAAATAAGCAGTATGGTGGTGTTAGACAATACATTCCGTTAAAAGTTAATGCAGCCGGAGTAATGCCTATTATCTTTGCTCAAGCAATCATGTTTATTCCTGCAGCAATTGCTACAATGGGCGATCAAACTAAAGGTGGATTTTTATTGGCATTCACTAATCACTTTGGTTTTTGGTATAATTTTACTTTTGCTATTTTGATTATTTTGTTCACTTATTTTTACACAGCTATAATGGTTAATCCAAATCAATTAGCCGATGATATGAAACGTAATGGAGGTTTTATACCAGGAGTTAAGCCAGGTAAAAAAACTGCTGAGTTTTTAGATTCAGTTATGTCAAAAATAACTTTACCAGGTTCTGTTTTTTTAGCATTAGTTGCAATTATGCCCTCAATTGCTAGCATTTTAGGGGTAAGTAATGAATTTGCTAATTTTTATGGTGGAACCTCATTATTGATTCTTGTTGGTGTGGTTTTAGATACATTGCAACAAATTGAAAGTCATTTATTAAACAGACAATATGAAGGATTGATGAAGAGTGGAAGGATTAAAGGAAGAACATCATCAATGCAGTTACAAAGTTAAATAAATGGCTAAACAATCATCAATAGAACAAGACGGAACTATAATTGAAGCATTAAGTAATGCAATGTTCAGAGTAGAGTTAGAAAATGGTCATGTAGTTATTGCCCATATTTCAGGAAAGATGAGAATGAATTATATAAAAATTTTAGTTGGAGATAAAGTAAGATTAGAAATGTCTCCTTATGATTTAACAAAAGGAAGAATATCATACAGGTATAAATAAATAATAAAAATGAAAGTACGTGCATCACTAAAAAAAAGAAGCGTAGATTGTATAATCGTTCGTCGCAAAGGAAAACTTTATATTATTAATAAAAAGAATCCTAAATTTAAACAAAGACAAAGATAATTTTTGTACTTTTGCAAACCTTTTTAAAAAATTAAGATAAAATAATGGCAAGGATATCAGGTATAGATTTACCAAAAAACAAAAGAGGAGAAATAGGTTTAACATACGTTTATGGTATTGGACGTAGTTCTGCTCAACGTATTTTAACAAAAGCTGGAATCAGCTGGGATAAAAAAGTAAGTGAATGGTCAGATGATGAATCAAACGCTATACGTAAAATTATTAACGATGAAATTAAAGTTGAAGGAGCACTTCGCTCTGAAGTTCAATTAAACATAAAACGTTTGGTTGATATTGGAACTTTTAGAGGGATGCGTCATCGTAATGGGTTACCTGTTCGCGGTCAACGAAGCAAAACAAATGCTCGTACTAGAAAAGGTAAGCGTAAGACAATAGCAGGTAAGAAAAAAGTGACTAAATAATCATAAGTACTAAACATGGCAAAACAGCAACAATCAGCTGCAAATGCTGCAAAAGCAGCAGCTAAAAAAAGAGTTGTAAAAGTAGATTCAGTTGGAGAGGCACACATTAATGCTACTTTTAACAATATCATAATTTCAATGACTAACATGCAAGGTCAAGTAATTTCTTGGTCTAGTGCAGGTAAAATGGGCTTTAGAGGGTCAAAAAAAAATACTCCATATGCGGCTCAATTAGCTGCTAATGATAGTGGAAAAACAGCATTTGATGCTGGTTTAAGAAAAGTTAAAGTTTATGTAAAAGGTCCTGGTGCAGGTAGAGAATCTGCAATCAGAACATTAGGAACATTAGGTATTGAGGTAACTGAAATTGTTGATATAACTCCAATACCACACAACGGTTGCCGTGCTCCTAAAAGAAGAAGAGTTTAATATTTAAAATAATTTGTAATGGCTAGATATAGAGGTCCGAAATCAAAAATTGCACGTAAATTTAAAGAGCCAATCTTTGGCCCTGATAAAGCGTTAGAAAAGAAAAATTATCCTCCGGGACAACATGGTGTTGCTAAAAAAAGAGCAAAACAGTCTGAATACGCAATTCAGTTGCAGGAAAAACAAAAAGCTAAATATACTTATGGTGTTTTAGAGAGACAATTTGCTAAAACATTTGATTTAGCATCTCGTGCTAAAGGTATTACAGGTGAGGTCCTATTACAATTAATAGAGTCTCGTTTAGATAATGTTGTTTACAGAATGGGTATTGCTCCTTCTAGAAGTGCTGCTCGCCAATTAGTGGGTCACAAACATATCCTTGTAAATGGTGAGGTATTAAATATTCCTTCAGTTATATTAAAGCCTGGAGATCAAGTTGCAGTTAGAGAAAAATCTAAATCTCTTGAGGCCATAGTTAATTCAGTTGCAGGATCTTCATCAAAATTTACATGGATTGAATTTGATGCGAAAAACTTAAGTGGTGTTTTTATTCAACGTCCAGAAAGATCTCAAATTCCTGAAAATATTAAGGAGCAATTAATTGTAGAGTTATATTCTAAATAATAAATAATTTAAAATAAAGAAAAAAACATGGCTATTTTAGCTTTTCAACGTCCGGATAAGGTTATTTTACTTAATTCAAATGAAACTGAAGGTCAGTTTGAATTCCGTCCATTAGAGCAAGGTTACGGAATTACAGTTGGTAACGCACTTAGAAGAATTTTACTTTCTTCTTTGGAAGGTTATGCTGTTACTACAATTAAAATTGAAGGTGTTGATCATGAATTTTCAACAATCAAAGGTGTAACTGAAGATGTTACTGAAATCGTTTTAAATATCAAGCAGATTCGTTTTAAAAAACAAATTGACAACCATGATTTTGAAAAAGCTGTTTGTTCAATTAGTGGGAAAGAAACAATAACTGCAGGTGATATTGGTAAATTTTTAAATGGTTTTCAAGTTTTGAATCCAGAACTAGTAATTGCTCATTGTGAATCTAGTGTTAAATTAAAAATTGAAGTTACAATTGAAAAAGGAAGAGGTTATGTACCAGCTGATGAAAATAAACCAGCTAATGCAGCACATGGTGTAATTCCTGTAGACTCAATTTTTACTCCAATAAGAAACGTTAAGTATTCAGTTGAAAATTATCGTGTTGAACAAAAAACAGATTACGAAAAATTATTAATTGATATTGTTACCGATGGTTCAATTCATCCAAAAGATGCTCTTAAAGAAGCAGCTAAAATTTTAATTCAACATTTTATGTTGTTTTCTGACGAAAGAATTACTCTTGATGCTGAAGAAAAAAACACTGAAAGTGAATTTGATGAAGCTTCATTACACATGCGTCAATTGTTGAAAACTAAATTGGTTGATATGGATCTTTCAGTTAGAGCATTAAATTGTTTAAAAGCTGCTGATGTTGAAACATTAGGTGAGTTAGTTGCTTTTAATAAAAATGATTTATTAAAGTTCCGTAATTTTGGTAAGAAATCTTTAACTGAGTTAGAAGATTTAGTTAATACTAAAGGCTTACAATTTGGAATGAATGTATCAAAATATAAATTAGATAAAGAATAATTTTAAATAAGTATTGTTTTACGATTATTATTGACGGAATCGTAAATCATTAAAAGGTTCGTCAATTTAAAAATTCATAAAATGAGACACGGAGATAAAATTAATAATTTAGGAAGAAAATCAGCTCATAGAACATCTATGCTTGCTAATATGGCTTGTTCATTGATTCAAAGTAAAAGAATCTTTACAACTACAGCTAAAGCTAAAGCATTGCGTGTATATGTTGAGCCTATAATTACTAAATCAAAAGAGGATACAACTCATAGCAGACGTATCGTTTTCTCATACTTAAAAAGTAAAGAAGCGGTTTCAACTCTATTTAAAGATGTTGCAACTAAAATTGGTGATAGAAAAGGTGGTTATACTAGAATTATTAAAACTGGTAATCGTTTAGGTGATGCTGCAGACATGGCATTAATTGAATTAGTAGATTTTAATGAAACGTATTCAAATAACAAATCTACATCAACTGAGAAAAAAGCAAAAACTACTAGAAGAGGAAGAGCAAAAAAGACTAGTACAAAAGCTGAAGAGTCTGGAAATAATTCTGAATCAGCGGAGTAAAAAAATAAAAAAAAAGGGAGTTTTAAACTCCCTTTTTTATTGTAAATAAATAAATGTATAAATTAATTTCAAATCTATCAGTTGTTTTAGGTACATTATCTACTTGTACAATTTTTTTTAATAATTTGCTCTTAGTAGGTTTATTTCTTTCTTTATTAGGATTTATTGCATCCATTTTTGCGATTTTTTATGAGACAAAATTTCAAATGCAAAAACGATTATTCTCTAAATCTTTTATTGGTTTATTTTTGTCCTCAATTCCTGTAATATATATAATTGTTGTTATCCTTATTTTTAAAGAATAATGATATTATCCATAAAGAAATATTTTTCATTAATAAAATTTAGTCACACTGTTTTTGCTTTACCTTTTGCGATAGTAGGTTTTAATTATGCAATTAAATCAGGCTATCATTTTGAATGGAATAAATTTTTTTATGTGTTGATGTGTATGATTTTTGCTAGAAGTGCAGCAATGGGTTTTAATAGATATATAGATCGAAAATTCGACGCCTTAAATCCAAGAACCAAAAATAGAGAAATTCCCGCCGGTATTATTTCTGTGCAATCTGCATTTTGGTTTGTACTAATTAATTCTTTATTATTTGTTATTACTACATTGTTTATTAATACTATCTGTTTTTATCTTTCATTTGTTGCATTAATAATAATTCTTGGATATAGCTATACAAAAAGATTTACACCACTTTGCCATCTCGTTTTAGGAATTGGTTTAGCTTTGGCTCCGATTGGTTCTTATTTAGCTGTTTCAGGTATTTTTAGTACTATTCCAATATTATTTGGGTGTATAGTTTTTTTCTGGGTGAGTGGTTTCGATATTATTTATGCCTTACAAGATCAGGAATTTGATCTCTCTCAAGATTTAAAATCAATACCCGGTTATTTAGGCCTTAAAAATGCACTTTTAGTAAGCAGATTTTTACATTTTATTTGTGCTTTAATCGTTCTTTATCTTGGTATTAAGGCAGAATTTGGAATTTTTTATTGGTTGGGTTCATGTATTTTTTGTGGATTGTTGTTTTATCAACATAAACTAGTTAAAGTTACAGATTTAAGTAGAGTAAATCTTGCATTTGCTACTACTAATGGAATTGGAAGTATTGTCTTTTCTTTATTTGTTATCCTAGATTTTTATTTCAATAAATAATTATCTCAAAAACTTAAGAATATTATTTGTTTAACCAATTCTCTACTTCGGATTGATCCAATTCTAAGTATGTAATCCAATTTTCTACAATAGAATTGTTAACTAAATAAATTGTTGGCATATTTAATCCTGCCAAATAAACAAATGATTTACCATTTAAAATGGTGTAGTTAATATTTGAAGCTTTGGTGTCTTCAAAAAATGGTTTTATTTTGTTGCTATCGCCGTTAAGTACAAAATAAATGGGTAAGTTTTTATTTTTTTCTTTCATTAATCGCATTTTTTTTGCTGCAATTCTGCAATGACTACAAGTCATGCTCATAAATGCAATTACTTGCTTGCCTTCGCTTAATTTTTTTGGAGGAATATTTATTGTTGCGTTTTTGTATAAACTATCCAATTCAAGTTTAAAATGATCTTCTTTTTTAGTTAAGTAAGATGATGAATATTCAAAGTCAACGTAGTTTAAGATATGAGGTATCGAAAAAGAGAACAAAATAAAGACACTCATTATCCATTTACCAAAATGTTTATATTGAAAACCTTCAATGTATTTATAAATAAAAAAACACGCGGCTAACATTACCAGGTTTTTTATAATTGCTTGTAATGGTGTCATAGAAAAGGCATTTCCAAAACAACCGCAATTACCATTGTTGCCATTAATGGCAATAATAATTGTTAGATAAGCAGTAAAAAATACTAGCGTGCTTGCTGTTAAATAAATGGTAAATCGTTTAAAAAATAATCCAAATATTAATAAGAGTCCAATAAAAAATTCTAAGCCAATAAAAAAACGTGCAATGAAAGGGGCGCTTTTCCATCCTGCAACTCCTAAATCTACAAATGTAAATTCAAAAGGCTCAATGGGGTAAAGTTTAGTGTACCCACTATAAATAAAAAGTAAACCCAATGAAATGGGAATTAGGTTTAATAAAAGTTGATATAGTTTTGTTTTCAATTTGTAGTTAAAAAATAAGTACAAAAAAAAACTTCCACGTTTTAGTGGAAGTTTTTTTAATACTATAGAATTAAATTATTTTAATTCGCAAGTTGTTTTTGATCCTGTTGAAGCAACAGGAGTTAAATTATCTGTTTGAGTTGCATTACCAGCACATAATAAACGAGCATCTTTTTTTGTTGCATCAAAATAAGTTATCTTTTCAGAAGATGTAAAATTTGAAGACGTAGTTGTACATGTACAAACTCTGTCTTTTTTGCAAGATGCCAATGCTACACCGGCAACTGCTAACACGATTAATGTAATTTTTTTCATTTTGTATAATTTTCGGCAATATTAGTTAATTATTTTTAATGTATAAATAGAATAAATAAAAGTTTATAAATTATTTAACCCAAATGGTAAACAAAATTAACAAACGATGAATTACCCCTTCATATCCTGAATATCCAACATTCCGCTTGGTTTCCCGTTTTCGGTAACTAATATAGTATCTACATTACTCTTCTTGAAAATTCCTGCAGCTTCATTTAACAATGCGTTAGCATCTACAGAGATAGGAGTTTTAAATTCTAAATCAGCTAATTTTTTAGCTAATACATCTCTACCACCGGAAGAAATCATTCTGCGCAAATCGCCATCAGTGAAAACACCTTTTAACGAACCATCTCCATTAATAACAGTAATACAACCAAAACCAAATTCTGTCATTTTAATAACAGCCTCTGTTAGGTTAGTGTCTGCACTTACCAATGGGTTAATTCCATTAATGGCTTCTTTAACTCTTACCGTCATTAAACGTGTATCAGTAATAAATTGCTCTGTACCAACTGTGGTGAAGTTATTTTCGGTTAATGATTTTAATACTTTTAAGGGTACTGTAATCGTATGAACGCCTACATTTAATGCGTTTCTTACATGCTCGTTGTGCCTAACTGATGAAAACATAATTTTGGTATCATAACCATATAGTTCAACAGCATCAACGCATTGTTCAACTAAACTTAATGCGTCGTGACCCTGATCTTGTAATCTTCCAACCAATGGACAAACATAAGATGCACCTGCATGCATGGCCATGTAAGCTTGTTGCAAAGTATATACTAAGTGAACATTAACAAGGTAATTTTTATCGCGTAATAATTTACATGCTCTAACGCCTTCTAAAGAAACAGGAATTTTAAAAACTGTTCGTTTAGGGTCTAAGCCAAGTGCCAACTGGCGTTCTGCTTCGG
>Ga0172373_10002371_pt1 | contig 28976 bp, 33 predicted proteins | sample Lak10m_2_FD_114546 | JGI IMG/M metagenome (GOLD analysis project Ga0172373, IMG submission 114546) | Freshwater microbial communities from Kabuno Bay, South-Kivu, Congo - kab_092012_10m | ecosystem: Environmental > Aquatic > Freshwater > Lake | place: Democratic Republic of the Congo...
GGATGGCGAGGATCGCGGTCAAAAGCAGTCAGCCGTTCAATGGTTTCGCTGAGCGCGACTAGGGTTTTATCTAGCGCCAAGTTGTCTGCTTCATCCAGCCGGTCATAAATGCCGTTGAGCAGGGTGATCAACTCATGTGCGTCAGCAGATTCGATTAGGTCCAGAGCCGTGTTTATGCGGTTCTGGTGTGCTGCTAGGTCATAGATACTCATTTAGACACCTCCATATAGATTGCTTCCTGTCGCGCCCCGTGCGGATTCACCGTAGTCCTGCCGCTGCACTGTGGCCACGCTTACTCGTAGAGTCTGGCCTGCCGGGTTTGCCGCAACGCCGAGTCATCAGCGTTGGGAGTAATTATGCAGAAACGCCTAAATGATGTCAAGCGCAAACGCATATTCAATAAATGAATATGCGCATGCGAGTAATGTCCCCGCCTAATTAGGGCGCGAGTAAATGAGTTTCCGAAAGAAAACTATAGGTGGTCGGTCTTACTTGGACTGAAATACTGACGCCGAGAAAGCTATGGTGCAGATAAAAGCCGATGCGCCTATGACGCCCTGGACTGTTTTTATACTCATAAATCCCATTGCTAGGCAGGCGATGGCGATTAAACAGACCAGGATGGAGCCAACCACCACGGTACTGAATACCGCCTGCGCTGCCTGTTCTTTGTAGCCGCAACGTAGTCTTTGCAGCTGACTATGCGTGTTAATCACCAGCGGCTCATCCATGATGTCAGAATCTTTCATGTGGTACTCACGCGCCGTTTATTATTTATACGAGCATGCGGATTTCTTTGACAATGCCGCAGATTACAGCATCATCGCGCATTGCCATAATTGGGTAACGTGCGTTAAGCGGCTTCAGGAAGTATTGCCCGCCATCGATGATCAGTTGTTTGAAAGTGGTTTCTGTACTGTTCTGGCGGACAATCACATAGCTGCCATTGCGCGCCTCTTCTTCCGGTTCCACAATGATCGTGGCGCCGTTCGGAAATTTCGGTTCCATGCTGTCGCCTTCGACGATCAAGGCATAGGTGTGCTGCTTGACTTGGATTGTCGTTACGATCCAGTCGTCTGAATATCCTGCTACATAGTTATCCACGTTTTCGCTCCAGTTACCAGCCGCCACCATGCTAATTAACGGAACTCTTCCCAATTGTGGCCCGGCGCTTAAGGATGCGCCTTTTAGTAATTCAGACATCCGTTCATCGGATGTTTTGCCGGTCGCTAGATAAAGGGCATCAACCCCAAGCGCTTGCGCGATCTGCGGAGTCTTGGCGGTTTCCTGTATTTCGCCGCATTCAATTTTTGAAATAACAGTTTGATCGAGTCCGGCCAGCCTTCCCAAGCCGGCCTGAGTCAACTTGCGCTGCTTGCGGTGAAACTTGATGCGTTCGCCGAGTGTCTTCATTTGATCATTAAAGCGCATAAGACTAGGCGTTTGCGCTTGACAAGAAATAGGCGTATGTGCATATAATTAACCCCATGAATTATTTGACTTCAACTCCAAAGCAGCTGATCGAGTCTATACGCGATATGGCCGGGCTGTCTGATACTGAGATTGGCGAAAGCATCGGGCTGGCGCAATCCACAGTGGGACGACTACGGGCCGGACGCTTAGTTGATACCTCGTCAGCAAATTGGCGCGCACTGATACAACTCCACAAAAAAGTGGCGCATCTGCTAACAAAAGGGCGGCGTGAGATGACGAGCGATGGCCCAACACACCCAAAAAAGGCGTGACATGCAAACCGAGCTGCGCGTCCAAGTGCAGAACGAAGAGCTGTCCGTCCTGGATGGCTATTGCAATGCAACCGGTAAACCGCGCACTGAGGTGATCCGAGCATTGCTGAAAGAGTGGTCTGATCGAAAATTGCATGAGGCTACTTTAATTTGCCGGGTCGCTGGGTGCAATCCGACCTCGTTGGATAAGGATCGGAACGTAAGCGCAGATATAGACAGGGGCGATTTATGAGTGTCCATGTGATGTCGCAGGTGTTTCAGCGCTATCCATCAGGCGGCGGTGAAATGTTGCTGGCCCTGGCGCTGGCAGATCATGCGGATGATGAGGGGCGGCGTATTTATCCGGCAGTGGCCACGCTTGCCCAGAAAACTAGGCAGTCCGAGCGGACCGTCCAGTATCAGCTGCGCAAGATGGAAAAAGAAGGCTGGTTGCTGTTGGTCGCCAATGAATTTGGCGGGCGAAATCATACTCGTCAGTACCGAATTCATCCTGATTGGATAAAGGGTGCAGATTTTGCACCCATTCAAAATGGTGCAAATGACGACACAAAAGGGTGCAACCAGACGTATGAAAGGGTGCAACCAGACGTACTAAAGGGTGCAATAGCTGTTGCACCCGAATCATCAAGAATCATCAATAACCATCAAGAAACATCAAAGCGCGTGCGCGCGACCTATTCTGAATCACCCAAGCCGGCAGCTCGACTGATCGACCTTGGCGTAGATCCGCAAGTGGCTGCAGATTGGCTAGAAGTTCGCAAAGCAAAAAAGGCGCCACTCACTCAAACAGCGCTTGACACCCTTTGCCGAGAAGCTGCCAAGGCCGGGGTTTCCGTCAATCAGGCCGTGCAGATCTGCTGCGCCAGGAACTGGCAAGGATTCCAAGCGCAATGGCTACATAATTCATCTAGCACGCCAGCAGCTAAAGATCCACGGATGTCCACCCTCAATCAGATTTGGAGAAATCATGGAAATGAACGACCGATTATCGACGTTACCACTGGCGGATCAGATGCGAGTTATCGAACGGGTATTCCAGAAACTGTCCCTGGCGTTCGGTAATCAGCTGAACAGCAAGTGGGCCGGGATGGATCTTGACCTGGTGTACCGATCCTGGGCGGAAGATCTGGCAACGTATTCCCTGGGCGCCATCAACTATGGCATCGAGGTGGCCAAGCGAGATCAGCATCCGCCGAGCCTCGGGGAATTTATTGTGAAGTGCCAGGGATACAAGCCAGCGGATGCCATGCGCTTGGAACACCGGCTTACACCGGAGCAGTTGGAGGTAAACCGGAAGCGCGTGCAGGCATTGATCCAGGCGCTGGTCAATGGGAAGGTGTTGGCATGAGCAAGCGCATTTATCGACTGGTACACGATACCGCACGCAAGCTGGCAGCTGGTCTGTGCATGACCGCGCCGGAAGGCTATGTCGTGACGATTGCGGAGCCAACCCGGTCGCTGGAGCAGAACGCAAAACTCTGGCCGATGCTTGGGGATGTCAGCCGCCAGGTGAACTGGCACGGCCAATATCTGAGCGACGAAGAGTGGAAGGATGTATTCAGCGCTGCGCTTTCACGCCAAAAGGTGGTGCCAGGACTGGACGGTGGCTTTGTGGTGTGCGGTCAGCGCACCAGCCAGATGGGTAAAAAGGCTTTTGCTGAGTTGGTCGAATTGATTTACGCCTTTGGTGCCGAGCGCGGCGTGATTTGGTCTGAGCATATCCCAGAAAGGTTAGCTGCATGATTGTGACGCTGACGCCCGATGAGATAACGGTGTGTCAGGTGGTTGGCCGGATGCGCTCGTTGATTGCCCGGTCTGCCGGAGTGAAGGACGCCAAGATTGGCGACCAGGATGGTGCGGAAGCAGATGTGATTGGCATGGCAGCGGAGTATGCCTTTGCCAAAAAGTACAACGTGTTCCCGGATCTCGGATTATCACCCAGGTCCGGATCCTGCGACGGGGTGTTTAACGGCAAGCGTTATGACATCAAGGCGACGCAGTACAAGTCTGGGCGCCTGCTTTGTACGCGCAAGGACAACCCGGATGTGGATGTGTATGTCCTGGCGATTGTGACTTTGCCGACGGTTGATTTTGTGGGTTGGTCGCCGGCCACTGATCTGCGCCGCCCAGAAAATTTGACGGATCTGGGTCATGGCCAGGGTTATGCGCTGACACAAGCGCAGCTCAAAAAATTGGGGACCAGTGCATGAGCGCTTTTGGCCGTGCGCATTTAGCCCGTGTCCATGAGTTGCCATGCGGGGTGTGTGGCGCCAGCCCGGTGGAAGCGCATCACGTTTTGGAAGGCCGGACGCCTGGGCGCAAGTCGCCGGATGCGCTGGCGATTCCGGTGTGCGTATCGTGCCATCGCGACGAACACAATGGGATCCATGGCCGTGGGTTTATGTGGAAGGTTTTGAAAAAAGGTGAGCTGGATGTCCTCGCGGAAACCATTGAGAAGCTCTACGGAAGGCGCTGAGTGTTGGGGCTGTTTGCACCATGTCATGCGCCGAGTGACAACCGGGCGGGTGCATTTCACCAGCTGGGGTTGCCTGGCAAAACGCTGGCGTTTTGGGGATAACCGAGAGGCGGCACAGCGACCACGCCCAGTAACGTGCGATGAGAGGAAAGCAGTATGAGTGCAAAGAAGCGCCAGGTGGGTGGTGATCATTACAAGGACATGGGGATTGAGCCGTGGGACGTGGTGGATACCTGGCCACTGGAACAGCAAATCGGCGCCCACCGGTTGGCCGCATTGAAATATCTGATGCGGATGGGCAGCAAGGACGAGGCGGCGCAGGAAATCCGCAAGGCGGCGCATGTTTGCGAGAAGCTGGCAGAGGTACTGGAGCGGAAAGCATGAGATTGCCGTACCCGGTGCCGTTGAATGTGGCTTACAGGAATTTCCGCGGACGGACGATTCTGTCGCCCAAGGGGCGCGAGTGGAAGGTGCGGGCGACGGCCCTGGCGCAAGACGCCGGGTTGCCGCTGCTAACAGGTGCAGTGCGGGTGCAGTTTGTTTTGCATCCGAAAATAACCAAGCAGGGATTGGCCAGTCTAGTTCGGCCGGATATTGATGGCATTTTTAAGTTGGCCCTGGATGCGCTCAATGGTGTGGCCTGGGTGGATGACAAGCAGATCGAGGATCTTGCTGCGCGACTGGGGCCGCCGGTAGCAGGGGGCGCATTGTCTGTTTTTGTGGAGAGCTTATGAATCCAAAACCATTTCATTCTGCGTTACCTGTCGAGGCGCAGCTGATCCTTCGGCGCGCCTGCCTGATCGAGAATACCGAATTCGATTCCTTGGCAAAGCTCAAGGCTATCGACAAAGCTAACGAGCGGATCCGGATTCTCTTTCCGGAGTACTTTATCCAGGAGGCCGAAGATGCAGATCACGCTGACGCTGAATGAGAAGGGCCGTCGCATTGGGGATAGTCACTGGAATGCCAAGCTGACTAACCATGAGGTGGATTTGTTGCTAAAGATGCACGATGAGGGGATGACGTATGGCGCCCTGGCGGCAATCTTTGATATTTCAAAGCGCAGTGTGCGCGACATTTGTAGTGGTCGCCGTCGCTGTCAAACGGTGATGGGGTTTAAGGTCGTGGAGGTGTGAAATGACCAGCAAAGTAGAGAAAACTGTTGAAAAAAAGCTGCCGCCAAATGCCGGCAAGGGTCGCAAAAAAGGGGTGCCTAACAAAAACACCGCGGCACTGAAGGATATGATCAAGACCGCTCTGGAACGCAAGGGTGGGGTTGAATACCTGGTCGAGCAGGCGGACGAGCATCCGGTTGCATTCCTGGCGTTGTTGGGCAGGATCTTGCCGACAGAAGTGCGTGGCAGTTTGGACAGCACTGTGGTGATTAAAGTTGTCACTGGTGTCTGAAATCACGGTCCGCCTGGACTATTTCCCGCGGGAATGGCAGCGCGAATGCCATGACCGACGTGAGCGTTTTACGGTGTTGGCGCTGCATCGCCGGGCGGGTAAGACTGAGCTGGCCATTATGGAGTTGGTAGACAAGGCGATGAAGTTCAATCAAAGCCTGGGTCTGTTTTTTTATGTGGCGCCGTATTTGAAACAAGCCAAGGCGATTGCCTGGGCGCGCTTAAAGCAAAAGATCACGCCGCTGATGTTGTCGAATGCGGTGGAGATTAACGAGAGCGACCTGTCGGTGACGTTCAAATCGAACGGGGCGGTGATCCGGATATTTGGCGCCGACAACCCTGACGCGATGCGTGGTGTGCGCCTGGACGGATGCGTGATCGATGAGGTTGCGCAGATCAAGCCGGAAGTTTGGGACGACATCCTGCAGCCGGCGCTTTCTGATCGCAAAGGCTGGGCATTGTTTATTGGCACGCCGCAGGGGATCAACTTATTCAGCGAGCTGTACTACAAAGCCGAGGCGTTGCCTGACTGGCATTGTGCCAGGTACACGGTGTACGACACGAATGCGATTGACCAGGATGAGGTCGAGCGCCTGAAGCGGGACATGAATGAAACATCTTATGCTCGCGAGTATTTGTGCGATTTCACGGCGGCCGGTGACGACCAGCTAATTTCCCTGGCGGATTGTGAAGAGTCGGCCAGGCGAGGATTCAAGCCGGGCGAAATGGACCATGCGCCACGCATCCTTGGCGTGGATCCGGCGCGCTTCGGTGATGACCGATCGGTGATTTTTAAGCGCCAGGGATTGCAGGCCTTTGATCCGCTGGTGTTCCGTGGCATCGACAACATGGACCTGGCGGCCAGGGTGGCGGCGCTGATTGAGTTGTGGGAGCCAGATGCGGTGTTTATTGATTCTGGCGCCGGCGCCGGGGTGATCGATCGTTTGCGCCAGCTGGGCCATGATGTGACCGAGGTGCCTTTTGGCGGCAAGGCAACAGACACCACGCTATACATTAACCGCCGATCCGAGATGTGGTTCCTGATGGCCGAGTGGATCCGCATGGGCGGCGCGATCCCGAATCATCCGACCTTAAAGCAGGAGCTGGCCACGCCGATCTACTGGTATGACGCGGCCGGCAAGCGTGTGCTGGAACCGAAGGACGATATTAAGAAGCGCCTGCAAGGTGGCGCCTCGCCAGACCTGGCGGACGCCCTGGCGTTGACGTTTGCCTATCCGGTGGCGAAGCGCAACCTGTTACCGGCCAGCGCAAGGCAAAAGAAAGCGGCCGAGTACGACCCGTACAGGTCTATTTGACGCAGTTGAACGCGCCGCTGAAATCGGCTGTTTTAGCGACAAATTGCGCGTGTTTCCCGTATTGCGCGCAATGTGATTCTGCAACAGGCAACATGCTTCCGCTGCTGGTGCCAATCGGTGCTTCTGCGTAGCTGACAATAACCGATGATTCTGTTCCGCTAATAACCTTGGCAGTGCCAGGGGTTGTGGCGCAACCGGCCAGGACGATGGAAATCAAAATCGGTTTTTTCATGAGACACCTCCTGCGCCGAGTATAGCAAAGTGCGCGTATTACGTTCGTGTATCAATACCATGCCGACCATGTTTGATGTGCGCGAATCTACCGTTGATGAGCTGATGCAGTCCGGACAGGCGGAAACGCTGTTTGCCGAGCATTGGGATGAGCTGGCATCACACAAGTCGATATTGCCACTGCGACCCAATGTGGATCACTACCGCACCCTAGAAAGCACGGGGATGCTGTTGATTCTGACGGCCTGGGCAGATGAGGTGATGGTCGGCTACTCGGTAAATTTTATGACGCCGACGCCGCACTTTGGTGGATTGCTGGTGGTATCGAACGATCTGCTGTTCTTATCTAAGCCGTACCGTAAAGGCACGGGGTTAGGGCGGGCGCTATTAAAGGCGACGGAAGCGCACGGGTTACGGCGAGGTGGCAAGCTGATGATGTGGCTGGCCAAGCCTGAATCTCCACTGGCCTGGTTGATGGACAAGCTGGGGTATGTTCCCCAGGAAATGGTTTTTACGAAGGGGTTATGACATGGGAGCTGTGACCAATGCAATTAGTGCGGTTGTAAGTACGATAGCTGGCGGTGGCGGCAGTCCTGCCCCAGCGCCGGTAGCAAATCCTGCAGCGAACCTGGCAAACCAATTTAGTTATATCGCTAAGGCTAGCAGCGCTGGCCAGCAGAATATGTCTGGGACTCAGAATGCCAAACAGGCTGGCAGTGGCGCGGCACTCTCTTCCGCAATGCAAGCCGGTCTATTAAACGGCAATCAAACCCTGCTGAATGGCCCCAATGGAGTGGAGCCGAGCAAGTTGCTGCTCGACAAAAACACGTTGCTGGGTGGCTAGGGTGCGCGTATTGCGCTGAGCTGCACATAGTCTGCGCGCTATGGACGAGATTATTCCTGGTACGCAGATCAATCCTGATCTTGAGCGTGTGCAACAGCTGGAAGCCCAGATGTTGCAGATGCCTCAGCTTGAGCTGGAAACACGCCACCTGATTCATGGTGGGATGTATGCCAGGACAATCTTCTTGCCCGCTGGAACGGCCGCTGTCGGGGCGCTATTAAACCTAGACAACATCTGCATCATTGCCGGGGATATGAGTGTCACTACGGACGACGGACCAGTGCGTTTGACCGGGTATCACGTTTTATCCGCCAGTGCTGGATTCAAGCGCATTGGATACGCGCATACAGATACCTATCTGACAACGCTGTATCCGACAACGCTTACCACGGTGGCAGAGATCGAGGACGAGATGACCGATGAGGCAGATCGTTTGCAAACCAGGCGGGCTGCATTGCGGCAGCAGGATATCTCACTGATAGAGGGGGAATAATTATGGCTTTCGTAGTTTCTGCAGTCGTTGGCGCAGGTGCAATGGCGTTGGGCGCTGGCGCCTTGACCGCCGTTGGTGTTGGTCTGGCTGGCGGCGCATTGTACAACCAGCAAAAAACGGCCAAGGCGCAAGTGGCAGCTCAGAAGCAAGCCAATTCGATAGCACAGCAGTCTGCAACGAAACAGGCGGCCCAGGCGGACCAGGCCATGAATATGGCAAACCGCAAGACGCCGGATGTTGGGGCAGCCTTAGCCGGCGCACGTCAGGCCTCGCTGCTCGGTGGATCCGGAACGATGCTGACCGGACCGATGGGCGTAGGCAATGACCAACTCACCCTGAATAAAAACACACTGCTCGGAGGCTAATCCATGAGCCTGCATACCGGGGATTCCCAAGCGCATCCGCAGTCGCCATTGCGCGACAAGCTGTACACCCGCTGGGGCCAGCTGCGTGCGGAGCGGGCAACCTGGTGGAGTCACTGGGCGGAGATCAGCCAGTACCTACTCCCCAGGTCTGGCCGATTCTTTGTACAAGACCGCAACAAGGGCTGGCGCCGGCATAACGCGATTTACGACAACACTGGTACCCGTGCATTGCGTGTTCTTGCGGCCGGCATGATGGCAGGAATGACGAGTCCGGCCAGGCCATGGTTCCGGTTGTCGATCAATGATCCGGAGCTGATGCGTTATCAACCGGTGAAAATCTGGTTGAACGATGTCACTCGCCTAATGCTGGAAGTATTCCAGAAGTCTAATAACTACCGGGCGCTGCATTCGATGTATGAGGAACTGGGCGCCTTTGGTACCTCGGCCTCAATTGTCGTGCCGGATTACGACAATGTGATCCACCATTTTCCACTGACCACCGGCGAGTACGCGATTGCCACAGATTACCGCGGCAAGGTGTCCACGCTGTACCGAGAATTTCAAAAGACTGTGCATGAACTGGTCGGTGAATTTGGCTATGAAAATTGTTCCACGGCCGTGAAGAATATGTATGACCGCGGAAGTCTGGATCAGTGGGTGACGGTGATCCATGCGATTGAGCCGCGGGCGGATCGTGATACTGGTAAGCGCGACAACAAAAACATGCCATGGCGGTCGGTATATTTTGAGATCGGCGCCGACAAGGACAAGTTCCTGCGCGAGTCCGGGTTCAAGGAGTTTCCTGCGGTGGTGCCGCGCTGGTCGATTTCAGGCGGTGACATCTATGGCAACAGTCCTGGCATGGAAGCCCTGGGCGACATTAAACAACTACAGCATGAGCAGCTGCGCAAAGCCCAGGGGATCGATTACAAAACCAATCCGCCGCTTCAAGTCCCTACCGCCATGAAGAATCGAGACGTCGAGCGATTGCCAGGCGGGGTGTCGTATGTGGATATGAACACAGCGCATGCCGGGATCAAGACTGCATTTGAGGTCAACCTGGATCTGTCGCATCTGCTGCTGGACATCCAGGACGTGCGGCAGCGGATTAATGGATCGTTTTATGCCGACCTGTTCCTGATGCTGGCCAACGGTACGGACGCCAGGATGACGGCGACCGAAGTGGCCGAGCGCCATGAAGAAAAGCTACTGATGCTGGGTCCGGTGCTGGAACGTCTGCATAACGAACTGCTGGATCCGTTGATTGATATGACCTTTAGCCGGATTGTCGAGGCTGGGATCTTGCCGCCGCCACCGCCTGAAATGCAAGGCGTGGATCTGAATGTCGAGTTTGTGTCCATGCTGGCCCAGGCGCAGCGTGCGATTGGCACCAACAGCGTGGACCGCTTTGTGGGCGGTATGGGCATGGTTGCACAGGCAAAGCCTGAGGTGCTGGACAAGTTTGATGCTGACAAGTGGGCCGACATCTATTCCGACATGCTGGGGGTTGATCCTGAACTGATCGTCGCAGGTGACAAGGTTGCCATGATCCGGCAGCAGCGTGCAGATGCCATGCAGCAGCAGGAAAAAATCGCACAGATGCAGCAGAAAGCGCAGATCGCCAAGGACATGAGCGCGACTGATACCCGTGGCCAGAATGCGCTGACCGACGCGACTCACCAATTCAGTGGTTACACCTAAGAGGACGATCCTATGCAAGACATGAAAGTGACTAAGCCCGCAATGCCGGGCGAGCCTGCACGCGATGTGCCTGAATATCCCTATGGCCTGCGGTTGTGCCTGGACGACGAGAGCCTGGCAAAACTTGGCATGAAGGATCTGCCGGCAATTGACGCGGATTACAAGCTGACAGCTGTGGCGTGCGTGGTGCGGATTAGCCAGGACGAAAGCCAGGGTGGAGAGCCGCGGCGTTCAGTGGATCTGCAGATTGAGCAGATGGAGCTGACGCCGACTAAAGAAGAGGCTGGTGAGTCGAGTGCAGCGAGCTTGCTGTATCCAAACCAGTAGGGTGCGCGTATTGATGAAAACCAAATTTAGAGTAGCAGCATGAGCAGTTACGACCCGCTCGATATTCGCGCTCAGGAAGCTGCGGAGGCTGATCGCAAAACACGCGACAAGCTAGGTGCAGAAAACGAAGAGGCGGATTTTAAGTGGCTCATGGGCAGCAGACGAGGACGCCGGATTGTTTGGCGCCTTCTGGACCAGGCCGGTGTGTATCGCTTGAGCTTCAACACTAACGCAATGACGATGGCTTTTGCGGAGGGGAATCGAAGCTACGGCAATCGCACGATGGCATTGATCCATTCGATCTGTCCGGAGCTGTATCCAACGATGCTACGGGAGAATGTAAATGACAGAAATGCTGATGACGGAAGCCACAACGACCACTGAAGGCCAAACCGCATCACAAACCGCCGCTGAAACCAACAGCGCTGGGTTGCAAACCAGCAATGACGGCCAGGCGGCACAGCAGCAAGCCACTAGCGATGCAAGCCAGGCAAGTTCCCAGGATGGGAATACGACTGGGGAGTCTAGTAGCGAAGCCGGCAAACCCAGTGGCGCGCCGGAGCAGTACTCAGATTTCAGTTTTCCTGAAGGCGCCCAAATGGATGCCAAGGGAATCGAGGCCTTTACTGCATTCGCCAAGGATTCAAATTTATCGCAAGAGGCTGCGCAGGCACTGATCGACAAGATGGCCCCGGCAATGGCGGAGCGTCAGGTTTCGGTGTTGAATGAGGCGCGCCAGATGTGGGCAGATCAGTCCCGTGGTGACAAGGAATTCGGCGGTTCAAAGCTGGATGCCAGTGTCAAAACGGCGAACGATGTGCTAACCCAATATGGCACACCTGAACTGCGCACGCTGCTGGTTGAGTCCGGTCTGGGCAATCACCCGGAAGTTATCCGCGTGTTATCCAGGGTCGGCAATGTGTTGAGTGCTGACAGCGTAGTCACAGGTTCAACAGGGGCGAAAGCGCCTGCCAGTACCTGGGATTCGATGTCCACTCGTTTGTATCCATCACAGCAATAGGAGTTAAATTATGGCAACTTTGTCCTCTAGCGCACTGACCTTGGCCGACTGGGCCAAGCGCACCGATCCCAATGGTCAAGTCCCTGTTGTGGCTGAGCTTCTGTCTCAGTCCAACGAAATTCTCGAAGATTGTATGTTCAAGGAAGGTAACCTGCCGACCGGCGAGCGCGTCGTGATCCGCACTGGTCTGCCGACCGCTTACTGGCGTTCGCTGAACATGGGTATCCCGCCCAGCAAGTCCACCACTGCACAAGTGGATGAGGCCTGCGGCATGCTGGAAGCCCGTTCCGAAGTCGATAAGGATCTGGCAATGCTGAACGGCAACACCAGCCAGTTCCGTCTGTCGGAAGATGTAGCCTTCCTTGAGGCGATGAATCAAGCCCAAGCCCAGGCGATGTTCTACGGTAACCCGGCCACCGATCCTAAGCAGTACCTGGGTCTGGCACCGCGCTACGGTACGATCGCTGGCGCCGGCAATGCGCAGAACATTCTGGATGCAGGCGGTACGCTGTCGAATAACACCTCGGTTTACCTGGTGGTGTGGGGCGACAACACCGTGTATGCGACCTTCCCGAAAGGCTCTAAGGCAGGCTTGATCCACGAAGATCTTGGTGAGCAAACCGTGTACAACGCCGACGGCACTCGTCTGCAAGCGTATGCCACTCGTTACCAGTGGAAGAATGGTCTGGTCGTGAAAGACTGGCGTTATGTCGTGCGTATTTGCAACATCAATACCGCTGACCTGATCGCTCAGACTGGCACCCAGGCATCGACTGCTGCCACCAACATCATCAAGCTGATGGCCCGTGCAATCTACCGCATTCCCAATGCTGGCATGGGCAAGGCTGCCTTCTACATGAACCGTACCGTGCATAGCGGTTTGGCGATTGCTGCCCTGGACAAGTCCCAGGCAGTGTTGAAGGTGAACGATGGTCTGAGCCAGTTCGGTCAACCGCTGAGCTGGTTGAGCTTCCAAGGCGTTCCACTGCGTCGCACGGATGCGCTGCTGAACACGGAAGCCCGTGTGGTTTAACGGTCAGATACCCAGGGGCAACCCTGGGTAACACCACTTAATTGAGTAAGGAGCAAGATTATGATTACTGATGCAAATCTCCAACTGTCGAACTTGCAAGCAGTCACCGTGACTGCGGTTTCGACAAACACCGTGGATCTGTCCGTTGCCCGCGACATGGGCGAAGGTAATGATCTGTATGCCGTATTTACTGTTGGCACCGCGTTTGCCGGGGGTACTTCCACGAAGTTTGAAGTGATCGGCGCGACAAATGCCGCACTGACAACTGGCGTGGTGGCCATCGGTGGATCCGACGCACAACTGACCGCAGCCTTGGTGGCTGGTAAGCAAATCGCTGTTCGCATCGATCCGCAAATTGCTTCCAATGGTCAGCGTTACCTGGGCGCCCGCTACACTGTTGTAGGCACGAACACTGCCGGTACGGTGACCTGCGACATCGTGGAAACCATTGGTGACGGCCGTAAAGCCTACGCCTCTGGCTTCTCAGTGGTTTAAGGGGCTAAGGGATGGCAACTTACCGAGTCCTTGAAAAGTCGTTTATCGGCAACGCCATCCGGGAAGAAGGCGACATCGTGGAGTATGACGGTGAGCCTTCTCCCAATCTGGAATTGGTCAAGCCGGCAAAGCCTGGCAAGGCCAAGCCAGTACAGGCTGACGATAGCGACACGGAGTAAGGTTTATCCTGGGGTCACACCCACTTTGGGGGTCAAGGGAAACCGCGGCCCCCATTTTTTTAGAGGCTGAATATGGCAAGCGATATAGACATCTGCAACCTGGCATTGTCGCACCTGGGTGATACCGCGACAGTCACCAGTCTTAACCCGCCTGAAGGCTCCATGCAGGCGCAGCATTGCGCGACGTTTTATACGATTGCCCGCGATAGCTTGCTGGAAATGCACTCATGGGGATTTGCCACGAAGCGCGTGAGTTTGGCGCAGCTGAGCAATCCATCGACGGAGTGGGATTATTGCTACATGCTACCGACGGATGTGCTGAATGTCTTGGGCATCCTGCCGCCGAACTCTACCGATGATTACAGCGCGCCGATTGCAGTGAGTCCGCAATATGGTTACCTAAGTATGACCACGCCGGTGGTTGGGGCTGGCAGCTATGTGACGCAGCCGTATTCTGTCGAAACCCTGGCGGATGGGACGCAGGTCGTTTTCAGCGATCAGCAAGGCGCCATGATGCGCTATACCGCTAAGGTGACGGATACCACCAAGTTCACGCCACTGTTTGTGAATACACTGAGCTGGATGCTGGCGTCGATGCTGGCCGGTCCAGTAATCAAGGGCGATGTCGGCGCGGCGGAAGGTAAGCGCTGCTTACAGCTGGCTTACCAATTCCTGGGTGCGGCTGAGTCGTCAGATACAAACCAGCGCAACATCAAGCCACAGCAAGTCGTCAACTGGATGGCGGGGCGCTGAGATGGCTAATACCCGCACGCTGCAGATCTCGTTTGCTGGTGGCGAAGTCGCGCCTGAACTTTACGGCCGTATCGATGATGGCAAATACAAGTCTGGCCTGGCGTTGTGCCATAACTTTATTTCCAGGCCGCAGGGTCCGATAGAAAACCGCCCAGGGTTTCAGTATGTCAACACAGCGAAGAACACTGGGTCTGCTACCAATAAGGTGCGCCTGATCCCGTTCACGTTTTCGACGACGCAGACCATGGTGCTTGAAGTCGGCGCTGGTTATTTCCGCTTTCATACCCAAGGCGGCACGTTGTTATACGCGACGCCAGCGGCATGGGTGACGGCAACGGTATATGCAGTGGGCGCTTTGGCGTCCAATGCCGGCACCAATTACTATTGCAAAGTTGCTCATACGGCAGGGACGTTTGCCACCGATCTGGCCGCCGGACGTTGGTATGCCTTGCCGCCCACAATGGTCTATGAAATACCGAATACATTTGCCCAGGCGGATCTGTTTGATTTGCATCATGTGCAGTCGGCAGATGTCCTGACGCTGACGCATGCGAATTACCCGCCGCAGGAATTGCGACGGCTTGGTGGGACACAGTGGACGCTCAGCAATATCGCATTTGCAGCTGGGATTGCTGCGCCTGCAGCGCCTACTTGTACGTCGAGTGCAAGCGGAACGAATTACACCTACGACTATGTAGTGACCGCAATCGCCGCGGATCTGGTGACGGAATCCGCAGCCAGTGTTGCTGGCACCTGCACAAATAACCTGTTCGTTTCTGGCGCTAAAAACACAATTACCTGGACGGCGGTAGCGGGCGCCTCTGGCTATAACATCTACAAGATGCAGGGCGGTTTGTATGGTTATATCGGACGCACTTCAACCGCACTGTCGATTGTGGACGATAACATTGCGCCTGATCTTGGCAAGACGCCGCCGATCTATGAAACGGTGTTTGCCAGCGCAGGCAACTATCCAGGGGCGGTGAGTTACTTTGAGCAGCGCCGTGTGTTTGCCGGCACGACTAATCAACCACAAAACATCTGGATGACGCGCTCCGGCACCGAGTCGGCCATGAGCTACTCGCTGCCGATCCGCGATGACGACCGCATTGCCTTCCGGGTGGCGGCGCGCGAAGCCAATACGATCCGCCATGTGGTGACGCTGACCCAGTTACTGTTGCTAACATCCTCTGCGGAATGGCGCGTGAGTCCGGTCAATTCGGATGTGATTACACCCAACACAATATCGGTTCGGCCGCAATCTTATGTGGGCGCCAGCAATGTGCAGCCGGTCATCATCAACAATAACCTGTTGTATATCGCCGCACGCGGTGGCCATGTGCGCGAGCTGGCTTATTCCTGGCAGGCGAATGGCTTTATTACTGGCGACATCAGTCTGCGTGCGCCGCATCTGTTCGATGGCTATGACATTGTGGATGTGGCCTATTCCAAGGCGCCGATGCCGGTGGTCTGGTTTGTGCGCTCGGACGGCAAGCTGATTGGCCTGACCTATGTGCCTGAGCAACAGATCGGCGCCTGGCATTGGCACGATACCGATGGCGTGATTGAGAGCTGTTGCGTAGTGGCCGAGGGTAATGAGGATGTTTTGTATATCTCTGTGCTGCGCACCATCAATGGCGTCATGTCGCGCTATATCGAGCGCTTGTCCAGCCGCCTATTTACCTCACAGTCGGATGCGTTTTTTGTGGATAGTGGGTTGACCTATGACGGCCGCAATGCCAGCCCGACCACGGCCACACTGTCTGGTGGTGTGACTTGGGCTGCTGGCGAAAACCTCACACTGACGGCTTCGGCGGCGCTATTCCAATTTCCCGCGACGACCGACGTGGGCGATGCCATCGTCATTACCGATGCCGCCGGCGTGCAATACACCTGCACCATCCTAGCAACCGCTTCGACGACAGTAGCAACCGTGCAGGCGGACAAGGCCATTCCCGCGGCGCTGCAAGGCGTGGCGACGACGGCCTGGTCATTCGCACGCAATGGTCTTAGCGGATTGGGTCACCTGGAAGGTAAGACCGTCAATATCCTGGCGGATGGCGCGGTGCATCCCAAGCGCGTGGTGACTGCAGGTGCGATACAGCTGGATATTCCCGCCAGTGTGGTGCAGGTTGGCCTGCCGATTGCAGCGGATATGCGTACGCTGCCGTTGGCTATGCAAGTGGATTATGGATTTGGCCAGGGGCGATTCAAAAACATCAATAAGGCTTGGATGCGCGTGTACCGCTCGTCTGGCATTTTTGTGGGTCCCGATGAGAACAATTTGATCGAAGCTAAGCAGCGGACGATAGAAACATTTGGCGCGCCACCGGCCCTCAAGAGCGAGGAAATCTCGGTCATGGTAACGCCGGCCTGGGCGGATAGCGGCCAAGTCTTTGTGTGCCAATACGACCCGCTGCCGATGTCAGTGGTCAACCTGACATTGGAAGTCGCGATCGGCGGTTAAGGGTGCGCGTATCTCCGGGATGAGCCTTTAAGGTAGCCACAACCTAAAGAGGATCAGCCCATGGGATTCTTTGATATTAACCCGCAACAGATAGCAGGAATGTCAGCGATTGGCTCGACGTTCGGCGCCATTTCGTCCGGGATCGGGGCGTATTACGGCGCCCAGATGCAGCAGATCAATCTGCAGCATGCCGCATTCATGTCGGATCTGAATGCCAAGATGGCCGAGAAAGAGGCGCAATACACTCTGGATCGCGGCCAGAAAATGATCGGCCAGCTGACGCTAAAAGCCGGTCAGCTGAAATCATCGCAACGCGCCAGGATGGCAGCCAACGGGATTGATCTTGGCGAAGGCAGTGCCGGTGAGATCCTGGCATCCACCGACATTATGAAGGAGTCGGACGCCCTGACCATCAGCGCGGATGCAACCCGTGCTGCGTGGAATTCGCGCATCCAGTCCACCAATTATTCCAACGATGCCATGATGAAGCGCGTGTCTGCCAACGGCATATCGCCATTTAGCGCCATGACCAGCTCACTGTTGGGCAGCGCGGGATCCGTGGCAAATAGCTGGTACAAGTACAGCCAGATACAGCCAGATCGCGTGAGGTAAGACATGCCGATTGTTCCGAGTTACGACAACTTCCAAGTCAGCCCAGGGTCACCTGCAACCGGGCGCTTTTCCGCTTCCGAGGTGCAGGCAACTGCGCCGCAGCAAATGCAGCAGTTTGGCGCCGCCATGCAAAAATCCTCTGGCGAAATTGGTCAGCTGGCGTAAGGTATGCAGCTGGAACTGGATGAGGCCAAGGTTAAGGAGCTGGACAATAAGTTTGCTGAGGCCCTGCGCACGCAGATGCACGACCAGGCGGGCGGGTATCTGAATCGCCAGGGCGGTGAGGCAGTAAACCTGCATCAGTTCGCCCGCGACTTGGTGACCAAGACTGCAGATGTGTTTGGCCAAGAACTGAAAACGCAACAGCAACAAGCGATGTGGCAAGCCGTGGCCAATCGGCGCGTACAGTCAGCAATGGAGCAAATCGATGTGCATGCGGCGCGCCAGGGCATGGTTTACCGGGAGGGCCAGACGGTTGCTCGCGTTAAGACCGGCGTGGATGATGCTGTGGCTAACTGGGCCAGCGGTGACGCACCCGGCAGCGCCTATTCCATGGCGCGTGCGACTGCGATGTCAGAAGTGGAAGCCTTGGCCGGGATGCGCGGCTATAGCTCAGAACAGACTGCACAGCTGCGCCAGGAAACCCTGACCAGCATGCACGGCAGTGTTTTGAATAACATGATTAGTCTGGGCGCGACCAAGCAGGCCACCGAATACCTGGATAAAAATATCAAGGAGATCGATCCGGATAAGGTGGACGATCTGCGTAACCTGGTGAAACAGTCCAGCGTCAAGGACGAGTCTTTGCGTTTGTCGATGTCCCTGAATGGCAGCCTGGCGCAGAAGCGCAAGACGCTGCAGGAAATGTTCCAAAAAGGTGAGATCAGCGCGGATGTCTTTGATGCGACGACCACCCGTGCCGAGCATGACTACCAGGTGCAAAAAGCCCAGCAAGCTGAATGGGAAAAATCCCTGGTCGGCCAGGCGCAGGACTATCTGATCAAACATCCGGAAGCCACTGTACAAGATCTGCCGCCACAGATGTATCGCGGCCTGGTGAACTCTGGGCATATTGGCACCATTGCCAGCTTTGCCCGTTCCGGCCGCTTTGATACCGATCCTAAGACCTGGGCCTCGATTGTGGGCATGCCACAGGCGGAGCTGGCGCGAATGACGCCGACGGATTTCTATAACATCTATCGCGGCAAGCTGGATGACGCCCACCTGGAAAAAGGTTATGCGCTACTCGCCGCCGCGCATGGCGATGTCAGCGATCCCAAGCACCTGGATATTCTCGGCACTGCAGATCGCGTCAAGGGCGCTGCAGTCAAGCTCGGCATCATTGATGCCACGGGTAAACAAAGCGATGACCAGGCGGTCGCCTTCCACAACTTTGAACAACAGATCGATCAGCGCGTGCGCGTGTTTGAGGCAACCACCCTGGGCGGCAAGCGCAAAGCCAGCGGGGATGAGCTGCAGCAAATTATCGACCGCGCCACGCTGGAAACGGTATGGACGCCAGCAACCTTCTTCAGCGGCGCCAAGCAGCAGCCACTGGTCACGATGGACCCCGATGATCTGAAAAATGCCTATGTGGTAGTGGGCGGTGAACGAATTGGCGTGGCCACGATCCCGCCAGCGCAACGGGCGGCCATTACCGACAAGCTGATGTCGCGCGGATTACCCGTGACGGAACAGACGATTGCCTCTTTATGGGTTCAAGCCGGAAAGCCGAATTGATATGCCAGACATCTATGACCAGCTGCTCGACAATAAATATGGATTGCGCTCCGATGGCACTCCCAAGGGGGCCGGTTACTTTGGAGAATTGAAGCGCCCGGACGGCGCTATTTCGACTGAGTTATCGATTGGCGTCAACCTGGATGGCCAGGAACGTGAGATCCCGTCCCTGGTGCCAACCTTGTCAGCGGATGAGGTGGATCACATGCTTCAGGGCGGCCAGCCGACCGACGGGATTGTGCAAAAAGCCGTGGAGCATGCGCGCATGCGGATGTCCCGCGGCCAGGATGTCTTTGCGACGGCGGATGATGCGCCGCGCCCAGCACCCAAAAAACCCGATATTTATGACCAGCTGATCGACGGTCAGCTGCAGCAGCAAGAGCAGCAACTGCGCGGCATGTTAGACATCGCCGGCAAGGGCAACCCGGACCAGGCGGCGGAAGCGCAAAAGCTGGCAGTGCAAACCGGGCTACCGACGGATATGGTCGAACGCAACCTGGACGAAGTAAGGCGCCAGGCCATGGTCAAGCGCATGAACCTGCGCGACATGATGGTATCCAGCCCGGTGCTGGCACGCCAGCTGACTGATATGAACTTTGCGAAGCTGGCATTCGATGACCACGAAAATCTAAGCGGCATAGAAAAAGGTTTTAATTTCCTGAAAAACACTGGTGCTGCATTGGCCACGGCGATCCCGACCTTCAATGAGGGCGCCTGGGGATTGGTGCAAGCGGCCGGAGATCATTTGCCCAGCCAGCTGGGCGGCGATGATTTGGCGCAATGGGCTAGTGGTTATCGGAAATCCGCCAAGGTGCGCGGTGATGACTGGATGCCACAAGCCGATGGGACATTGGAGCGCAGCTGGTATTCAGGCATGCGCTCGCTGGGTCTGAACCTACTCAACTTGCCGCTGGCCTATGGCACCGGAGGCATGGGCCGGATTTTAGGGGCGATGGGCGCAGAAACCGGCGGCCAGGCGTATGGCCAGGCGCGCGATGCCGGACTCAATCAATATGAGTCGCTGTTGTTTGGCTCGTCACAGGGCGTCATTGAGGCCGGCACAGAAATGATCGGGATGCCGGCGCTGCTTGGGATGCTGAAGCCTGGACAATTTGTGACCAAAGCCATGGAGTACATGGTGAAGGAACAAGGCGGCGAGCAGATTGCGACTCACCTGCAGGATATGAATGAGTGGGCCATGCTGCACCCGGAAAAATCGCTAGGCGATTATCTGGCAGAACGTCCCAATGCGGCGCTGGAAACCGCGCTGTCCACGGCATTTGCCGGTGGTGGCCAGGTGGCGGTGATGAAGGGCGTGGCGATGGTGGCCAACCGCGGCCAAAGTGCAGCGGCCGCTGAGCAGCGTGCGGCGGCCTTGGAGCAGCTGAACAACCTCATGGCCGCCAGCAAGGTGCTGAGCCGCAGCCCGGAGGCGATGGGCGGGTACGTCGAACAGCTGGCCAAGGAAACCGGCGCGGAAAATGTGTATCTGCAATCTGGTTTACTGACTGATCCGGCCTTGGTCCAGGCGCTGAGCCAAGCATCGCCGTCGATTGCCGCGCAGTTCCAAACCGCGCAGGCGACCGGCGGTGAGATCCGCATTCCGATGACCGAGTATCTGACGCAGTTGGCGCCCACCTATGGCCAACAGCTGATCGATGATCTGCGCCTGGAAGGGGAGCAATTCACCCGGCGCCAGGCAACAGAATACATGCAGAACCAGTCTGCGGAGCTGCAACAGGAAGTCGAGCGCGCTCTGGGCGACCAGGCAGGGCATGCCGAATTTCGCGCCAGCCAGGATGCGGTTAAGCAGCGCGTACTGGATGAGCTGAACACCCTGGGTCGCTTTACCCCGCAAAAGAATGAGCTGGATGCCACGCTGATTGCGGCGCGCTCAGCCGTCCGGGCCGCCCAGCTGGGGATGACGCCGGAGCAGTTTTTTGAAAAGCAGAGATTGCGCGTTCAAGCCGAAGGGCAGGGCGATCAGTTTGACCAAGCGGCCAAGCCATTTAATGGATCGATTGCCGAGCTGTCGCATCACGTTGCCAAAAATCCTGGCGATACGGCTTTTTATGTCAACCTGGGTAACGCCGAAGCGGCCACAGACATCCAAGCGTTGACTGGGATTGATGTTTCTAATGCGCGCATCGTAGCGCTTGGCAGCGATGTTCGGTCGGATACGCGCGATCACCCGAATATGACGGCTGAAGATTGGAACCGCGCGGCCGGCTTATTGACGGATCACGATGCCGCAGGTCGGAGCATTGCCCAAAAAGGCGCCCAAGGCGAGCGAATCACCCTGGTGAAAGACTTAGGTGATGGTCAGTCCTATGGCGCAGTGTATGAACTTAATGAACGCAAGAGCCACGGCAAGCGCCTACATTTGAAAACATTTTTTAAGGACAAAACGGCCGGGGTAAATAATTGGTTTGCGTCGAACACGCGAGAAAAATTAGCGCCAAGGCTCACGGCCGCGGGTGGGGACTCCCGCCTTCCCAATAACCCTGATGAGGGGTCAAACCGGACTTTCCCTGGCGCTGATGGGAATATAGAGGAATATCACCAGCAAGACAATCCCCCAGATCGTCTGGTCGCGATGCACAACGTCAGTACCGAGAAGCTGCTGGAGGCGGTGGTCCTAGGCGGCATGCCCGTGCCGTCGATTGGGATTGCCAAGGCAGATTCACCGCTGACCGGGTTTGGCGATATTACGCTGCTGGCCCGTCGCGACATGATCGATCCGGCAACCGGCACGCCGGTATTTGACGCCGACGTATATTCTGCACGCAAGCCTGCATTGTTGTGGCCTAAAGCCAAGACCAAGGCCGCAGAAAAGTTTGTTGCTTGGCTGAGGCCCTATGCCCAGCGCTTCAAGGATTCGTCCACCCCGTCAGAAGCCTGGGACTTCCTGCTGAATACACCGGATCGCGGACGCCTGGTTGAGCGCCTGGAGCGGTCGGCCGCAATGCGACTGGCTTACCTAGAGGCGCAGGGCGAAACGTTTGAGATGCCCATGCGGCAAGCGCCGTTACATTTTCAGTGGTCGAATGATCCTGAGATCCACGGTGGCGCCACTTGGGCAGCGAAGGAACAGGCAGCGGCCGCAAACCGTTTGGAAGGTGAGGCGCGCGAGGCATTTCTGGCCAGCGATGAGGCCCAGGATCTGCGGGCATTTGCGGCGGTGGTGCATGGCGCCATGGACCGCTACCTGGCATTGCATCCTGAACTGACGGACGACGCACGCTTTACGGCACGCGAACGCATAGCAGTCACCTGGGGAAACGATGGCAGCTGGGCAAATCGCACGGACGGGTTTATTCCATGGAAGGTCGTCGATAAGATTTTCAACGATGTCAGTACTGGGGTGACGGATGAAGTGGACACCTCGGCCGCGGAAAAGCAGCTGCGGGAACAGACTGATACGCCGGCATTCCACGAATGGGTAATGTCAAAGGTCGAGCCGTTGTATGGCGAACCGTCTATCCAGGTCGGAAGGAAAAAGCTGCCGGTAACGCTGCATAACGTCGTAGCAGCAATGACGAGCGGGCGCGTCAGTGGGCAAGAGAAAACCATGACCTATGGCGCCGGCCAAGCCCGCGCGGCGATGGCCACGCGCTATCGGTCTATCGAACAGATCCAGGCGGATCGCGATCGGATTGTATCGCCCGAAGCGCATGAGGCCTTCAAAAAATCCAGCGATGACACCTTAAGCGCTTACCGTGATCTGGCGTCAACGCGCTTTACCGAAACTAACTGGCGCGGCGAAATCGACATTTGGGGCGCAATGGATGCGTCCATGAAGGTGTTGGCTAGTATCGGCGGCAAGAAAAAGCTGACGGATGCCATGATTGTTGCGGCGTACCGCAAAAACGGGTTCAACGTGACGGCGGCGGATGCGGAGCTGGTGGCCAGTGCGCGCGATGCTGCCCAGGCGCTTAGTTCAACGCCAGTGGATTACCTGGAAGCCAAGCCGCAAAGGGTTGTGCATTTCAACGAGTTCGCCGGTGCGGTCATTCCCCAAGATGCGTCGCAAGCGGTACGCGAAGCGCTGGCACAGCATGGCGTGCCGGTGATGGAGTACAGCGGGGAGGAAGATCGCGGTGCCGTGACTACCGCGTTTGCGCGTCAGCTGCATGGCGAACATGGAGACGTGCTATTCCAAAAGAACCAGCAAAAGAACCGGGGCGCGTTCAATCCGGAGAGCAACACGATCAGCTTGCTGAAAGATGCGGATTTGTCCACATTCCTGCACGAAGGCGCGCACTACTTTTTTGAGAATGATATTGCGCTGGCCAGTGAGCTGTCGGCTCAGCAGCAAAATGGTCAAGGGCTAACCACGGGCGAGCAGCAGATCGTGGACGATGTACAGGCCTTGTTGGCCTGGCATGGCATCCAGGGCGACATCGCGGATCAGCTGAGTCAATGGACCAGTATGAGTTTTGAAGAAAAGCGCGCTTACCATGAGCGTACCGCCGAATCTTTTGAGGCCTACCTAATGGAAGGTAAGGCGCCCAGTATTGAGCTGCAGCGTTCTTTCCAGTTTTTCCGGGCCTGGCTGCTGAATGTGTACCGGTCACTGAAGGATTTTCTGGGTCGCCATCCGGAGGCTGGCAAGCTGAACGCTGAGGTGCGCCAAGTATTCGACAGGATGCTGGCCACGACCGAGCAGATCAAGCTGGCTGAGCAGGCACGTTCTTTGATGCCATTGTTTGGCACGCCGGAGCAAGCTGGGATGACGGTGGAAGAGTTTGCCCAGTATCAGGCAATGGGGATCGCAGCCACCCAGACGGCGATCGAGCAGCTGCAGGCCAAGGGTCTGCGGGATATGCAGTGGCTGCAGAATGCGCGCAATAAAAAGATTAAGGCATTGCAGCGCGAAGCGGAGGCCAAGCGTCGCCAGGTCAGATCCAGTGTGCGCGCTGAAGTCATGGCGCAACCGGTGTACCGCGCCTGGCAATTTTTGACCGGCAAGATCAGCAAGTCGGACAAGATCGATCCGATGGCGCCGCGCAAGTCGGATCCTAATGTGTTGGATGAAACCCAGGATTCGTTGTTTACCGCGATTGCCAAGCTGGGCGGCATTGATAAAGCCGAAGTCATGGCGACCTGGGGGACGGACAAGGCGGATAAGCCGCATTCCGGACTCTTTGGCAAACCGGTATGGCGTGTCGAAAACGGACTCAGTATCGACGGCATGGCCGAGGCATTAAGCCAATATGGCTACCTCACGCCGGATGAGCATGGCAAGGTCGATGTGCGCGAGCTTGAGGAAAAGTTTGCGGCCGAGCTGTCCGGTGATACCCAATACTCGAATGCGTATGAGCCGGATGCGTTTGATCAGATGCGCCCAGGCGAGCAGGTGCCTAACCTAACGGCCATTATTGCCGGCCGCCTGGATGCGCATGCGTTGAAAGAAACCAGCCTGACCGATGACCAGATCAAGATCCTGCAGGCCCGCGGAATGGTGGCGGCTGATGGATTGCACCCGGACCTGGTGGCGGACTTGCCCAGTATCCGCATCGGATCCGGCGATCAGTTGGTTCATCTTTTGGCAAAGGCGAATGATCCAAAGTCCGAGATAGAGCGCCTGACGGACGCGAAGATGCTAGAGATGTACGGTGATTTGGCCAGCCCGGACGCGATTCAGAAAGCTGCGGACCAGGCGGTGCATAACGATCTGCGCGGCAAGATGCTGGCAACGGAAGCCAATGTGTTGGCTCAGGCTATCGGTAAACAAAAAATCCTGGCGGATGCGGCTAGGGAATTTGCCGCCAACATGATTGCCCGCCTGCGCGTGCGCGAAGTTAAACCGGCGCAATATGTGAGTGCCGAGGTGCGGGCCGCCAAGGCGTCGGCCGAGGCCAGCGACCTGAATGTCAAAGCTGCAGAAAAACGCAACCAGGTGATTCAGCACTATGCGGCCCAGGCGGCGTATGACGCCATGGACGAAGTGGAAAAGGGCATTCGCTACCTGGGCAAGTTTAATAAGGAATCGATCCGCAGCAAGGTTAATCTGGAATACCTCGAACAGATTGACGCGATTCTGGATCGTTTCGATCTGCGCAAGGGGCAAAGCCTCAAAGCGATTGACCGCCGCACCAGCCTGGCTAAATGGGTGGCCGCGCAAGAAGAAGCGGGCGTCGAGCCGGATCTGCCGGAGTGGCTGCTGCTGGAATCAAACCGGCAGCATTACAAAAACCTGACCATGGAGGAATTCCGTGGTCTGGTGGACAGCGTGCAGCAAATCGAACACCTGGGCCGTATGAAGAAGCGCTTGCTGAATGCGCGCGATCAGCGAGAGCTGGATGCAATTGTGGCTGATCTTACGGCGGAGATTGAAAAGAATTCAGGCGGTCGGATTGTGGATAACGAGATCCGCAACGAAGCGCTGTCGCGGGCCAAGGCGATCGGCAAGGGGTTTATGGCCATCCACCGCAAGATGGCCAATATGATCTATGAAATGGACGGCTATAAGTATGGTCCGATGTGGGAACACCTGATCCGCACCATGAACGAAGCCGGTGACCGCGAGGCCAGCATGCGGGCGGAGGCCACGACCAAGCTATACGACCTGGCCAAGCCGATCCTGAAAGGTGAGCGGATGGGCGGCAAAGGCAAATATTTCCCGTCGATTGGCCGCAATCTGAACCGTGGCGAGCGCCTGGCGATTGCGCTGAACTGGGGTAACGAGGGGAACCGCCAGCGTTTATTAGATGGCCGTAACTGGTCGGCATACAACCTGCAGCCGGTCTTGGATAGTCTGACGGCTGAGGAATGGGGCTTTGTCCAGGACGTTTGGGATTTCTTTGAATCCTATCGCCCAGAAGTGGCCGCCAAGGAACGGCGGATCTACGGCAAGGAACCCGTCTGGGTGGAACCGGCGCCGTTCACAATTCGCACGGCGGATGGCCAGGAGCTAAATGTCCGTGGCGGTTATTACCCAATTAAGTATGACATCAGGCAATCCGGCAAGGCCGGCGAGATGGCCGCGAAAGATGAGGCGGCCAGTATGATGCGCGCCGCCAATACAGCATCCACCACCCGGCGCAGCTTTGTCAAAACCCGCTCGGCTGAGATTAAGGGACGGCCGCTGCTGCTGTCGATGGACGGCATCTGGCAGGGCGCCAATGAGGTGATCCATGACCTGGCGTTTCATGAGTGGCTGATTGATGCCAACCGGTTATTGAAGCGCCTGGATCCAGCAATCCGGCAGCATTATGGCGCCGAGTATATGGACGAGATCCGCCATGCCATTTTGGATACCGCGCGCGGTGAGCAGGGCGCCAGCAATACTTGGGAGCGCGCCGTCAATCATGTCCGCACAGGGACAACCGTGGCCGGCCTGGGCTGGAACCTGACCACCGCATTGCTGCAGCCGCTGGGGATCAGTAACTCAATGGTGCGCGTCGGTACTGGCTGGATCGGCAAGGGATTGTGGCAGTTTTATAGCAACCCGGTGGCGAAGGCTCAGGAGATCCAGGATAAGTCTGAGTTCATGCGTAACCGCGCCCGCACGATGCAGCGCGAGATTAACGAGATCCAAAACCAGATTATGACGGCTAAAAGCCGTAAACAGCAGCTGCTGGAATCCTCGTACTTCATGCTGATTCAAAAGCTCCAGGCGACCGTTGATTATCCAACCTGGCTGGGTGCCTATGAAAAGGCGATGGCGGCGAATACTGACGAGGCGGCGGCGATTGCCATGGCCGATCAGGCGGTAATCGATTCTCAGGGGGGTGGCCAAACGAAAGACCTGGCTCGGATCCAGCGCGGCGGCCCATTGCAAAAATTGTGGACCAACTTTTATTCATTTTTTAGCGTGACCTTGAACCTGGCGGTCGATCAAACCAAAGCCACGGATTTCAAAAACCCAGCCAAGGTGGCGGCGCTGGCCGGCGATTATGTCCTGCTGTTTGTATGGCCTACGGTTGCGGCCATGCTGCTGAAATCCTTATTGCGCGGCGACGATGACGATGGCGAAGAGCTGGCCAAGAAAATGCTGGAAGAGCAGATCAGCTTCCTGATGGGCCAGTTTGTGGGGTTGCGCGAGCTTACTTCTGCCGGCCAGGCATTGTTTGGGGTTGGCTACCAGGGGCAGGGCTATAGCGGCCCGGCTGGGGCAAGGTTGTTCGCGGAAATGCAGCGTTTGGCACAACAAATCAACCAGGGCGAAGTTGATGCCGCCTTCCTGAAAGCCACGAACAATGTTGCGGGGATTCTGTTTCATTACCCGGCAGGCCAAGTGGCCCGCACGGTGGATGGAGTTCGGGCGATCATCGATGGTGAAACAAACAATCCGCTGGCGCCGGTAGTTGGGCCACCCAAGAAATAGGGTGCGCGTATTGGGCTGCCTGGCAGATAGCCTTAGAGAAACTCCACAGGAGCATGCGATATGACGATTGCAAGCACGACACGCAAGGCGGGGCCGTACGTTGGCGATGGCGCCGCGAATGTATTTGCGTTTACTTATAAGGTATTCCAGGCAAGTGATTTGGCGGTGTATGCGGTTGTTGCCGCCACCGGGGTTGCGACCGCCTGGGTGTTGAATGCAGACTATACGGTTGCGCTTAACGCCGATCAAAACGCCAACCCAGGTGGGTCGATTACCGCAGCGGTAGCGCCGCCGGTGGGTACAAATTTAATCATCGTCAGCGCGGCGCAATCATTACAACCGGCAGCGTTGACGAACCAGGGCGGATTTTATCCAACGGTCATCAACGACGCGCTGGATCGCGCTGCGATTTCTGCGCAACAGAACGAGCTGGCCTTAAGCTATACATTGCGGGCGCCGCTAACCGACACCGCGCCTAGCCTGGTATTACCTGCCGCGTCAGCGCGCGCAGGCACAATGTTGGCCTTCAATGAGGTGACAGGCGACGCCGAGGCTGGCCCGAACATTGCGACCGTCAGCACGGTTGCGGCCGGGATTGCAGACATTAGCACGGTTGCGGCCAGCATAACGGCGGTGACGACCGTTTCCACCAATATAGCCAATGTCAACGCAGTCGGCAGCAACGTTGCTGCCATTACGGCGGTAAACGCCAATGCCACCAATATCAATACTGTCGCCACGGATCTTGCCGGGACAAACAATACCGGTACGGTTGCCGGATCGATTGCGAATGTGAACGCTGTCGGCGGGAACATTGCCGCAGTCACCGCAGTGAACGGCAACGCGACAAACATCAACACGGTCGCTGCAGATCTTGCAGGTGCCAATAACACCGGGACGGTTGCCGGCAGCATTGCGAATGTTAATGCGGTGGGTGGCAAAATCACTTCGGTGGTGGCGGCAGATACGAACATGGCAGCAATTATTGCGGCGCCGACCGAAGCATCGAATGCGGCGGCTTCTGCGTCGAATGCTAACGCAAGCGCAGCGGCTGCATTGATCTCTCAGACGGCTGCGGCTGCAAGTGCCTCAAGCGCCAGCACGGACGCAGCAACGGCCACCACTGCGGCATCTGCGGCTGGGATCTCGGCGGCTGGCGCCTCTGGCAGCGCGGCAACTGCGGCAGCATCTGAGCTGGCTGCGGCGACCTCTGCGGGAAATGCGCAGACATACGCGACCTCTGCATCAAATTCCGAAGCGGCTGCACTGGCGCAGGCGCTGGATGCCAATGCCTCAGCGTTGGCTGCAGCCGGATCCGAGGCAAGCGCACTGACCTATTGGACCAACATCGAGGCGCAGGTGACGATCCCAATTACCCAGATGGCCGCCAACCTAATCAACACGCAGGCCATCGTGGTTGCCCACCACGCCTTTGCTTAA
>Ga0172373_10002374_pt1 | contig 28968 bp, 25 predicted proteins | sample Lak10m_2_FD_114546 | JGI IMG/M metagenome (GOLD analysis project Ga0172373, IMG submission 114546) | Freshwater microbial communities from Kabuno Bay, South-Kivu, Congo - kab_092012_10m | ecosystem: Environmental > Aquatic > Freshwater > Lake | place: Democratic Republic of the Congo...
ATAAAAAAACGGTTTATGTTCGAAAAAACTCAAGCTTTCAAAAAAGATTAGAGTATCTTGAGGACGAAATTGGGATAGATATAAATATTAAAGTTTATGAAGAAGATCCCATTACGGAAGACTTAATAGAATTAGTAGATGCAGGTGAAATTGATTTTACAATTGCTCATGAAAATTTAGCGAGAATTTCAAAAGATTTATATGAAAATATTGATGTGTCGTTAGTCTTATCCTTTCCTCAAAAATTGGCCTTCGGATTGAGAAATTCAAGTGTAGATTTGAAAAGTAAATTAGATCAATTTCTAAATGAATACATAAGGTCTGAAGCATTTACACAACTCAAGAAGCGCTATTTTGACTACGCAGTTTCAGAGTTGCCAGTTAATTTTATACCGAAAAAAGGAAAACTTACACCTTTTGATAAATCTTTTCAGAACGTTGTTAAAGATAGCGGTTGGGACTGGATGTTGTTAGCGGCGATTGCTCAAAAGGAATCAAATTTTAATCCTCTAGCAAGGGGAATGGGTGGTTCGTTTGGGATTATACAGTTTATGCCTGCAACAGGTAGAAAATATGGCATTTCTCCTACTTCATCTGTTGAACAACAATTGATTGCTGGAATGAAACTTTTAAGTTCTTCTATGGATGATTGGAATAAAATTCCAGACATGACACAGCGCGTAAAATTTACTTTAGCCTCTTACAATGCAGGTAGATGCCATATCGAAGACGCACAGCGGCTCGCAAAAAAGCTAAATTTAAACCCACTAATTTGGGATGGAAATGTCGAAAAAGCAGTTTTAAAACTTCGTAATTCCAATTATTACCGATTACCGATTGTAAAATGTGGAGCTTACAGAGGTCATGCTGCATTTTATGTGCGCAGAATTTTCGAAATTTACAACGGATATAAGGCGATGAATTGAAAAAAATGATAATCGTGGTGCAAGGCGCCACAGCTTCAGGGAAAACAGGTTTATCCATTGATATAGCGAAATTCTTTGGTGCTGAAATTATTTCAGCCGATTCTAGACAAATTTTTAAAGAATTAAATATAGGTGTCGCTCGTCCTGCTGCACATGAATTATTAGAAGTTAAACATCATTTTATTGCCTCTCATTCTATTTTCGACGAAATGACAGCAGCTAGTTTTGCTACTGAGGCTAGGGATTTAATTCAGAATTATTTTATCCAAAAAGATGTTCTCGTACTCGTTGGTGGATCTGGTTTATATGTAGATGTACTTTTGAATGGTATTGATAACCTTCCGAGAGATGCGAAATTAAAAGCAGAAATTAATAAGCAGTTCAACGAAAAAGGAATTTCATTTTTAAAAGAAGAAATTATAAAATTAGACAGCAAAGCTCTTGATCAAGTAGACGTGAATAACTCCAGAAGACTTCTACGTATTTTAGAAATCTTGAAAATTACAGGAGATTCAATGGGAAATTTAAAAACTGGTGAATTAAATCCTATTTCTATTCCATACCAAAGGTTTTGCATTGAATGGAAAAGAGAAGATCTTTATTCAAGAATAAATGCGCGAGTAGACGAAATGGTACAATTAGGTTTGGAAAAGGAAGTTTTTGAGTTGGAGAAATATTCAGAATTAACTCCTTTAAAAACGGTTGGCTACCAAGAATGGTATGGAACAAACCTAGATAAAACTGGTGTTATCGAAAAAATAAAGCAACACACTCGGAATTATGCAAAACGGCAATTAACTTGGCTGAGAAGATATGATAACCTGATTTATTTGAATCCATACAGCGAAATAACTCTGTTTAAGCAAGCAATGTCAGAATTAGAAAATAATGGAATGATTCTTGAAAAAGTCTCCTCCGAATGAAAATTGTTTTTGATCATATCGTTCCGGAGCCATTAAAGGAATATCCTCACGCTGCAGATAGTCTTTGGAATAATAAGCATGTCATTGAAAACGGTCAAAAAGTGTTAATTAATGCGGCGAGCGGAAAAGGAAAAACAACTTTTACACATCTCTTAGCCGGACTTCGGCATGATTACCAAGGAGAATTATCATTTGATTCTGCAGCTACACATACTTTTTCCGTTTCAGATTGGTTAGAAATTAGGCAAACCAAATTTTCTTTTGTTTTTCAAGATTTGCAGTTGTTTCCAACTTTATCTTCTGAGGAGAATCTTTTAATTAACACGCGCTTGAAAGGAGGAATGCCGATTGAGAAACTTAAAGAATGGGCAGCTTATTTAGGAATTGAAACAAAATGGAATACGCCTGCCGGTATTATGTCAATGGGTCAACAACAAAGGCTTGCGATTCTTCGAGCACTTTCTCAACCATTTGAAACCATTGTAATGGATGAGCCATTCTCACATCTAGACGAACACAATACAAGGCTCGCGATATCTTTGATTGAGGAAAGATGTAAGGAGCTTAGTGCTGGATTGATTCTTACTACCCTCGATCCTACGGATAAAATTAGTGTTGATAAAGAAATAAAACTTTAGCCGTGTTGAAGAAATTGTTATTCAGGAATCAAGACAAAAAGCAATTGGGATTTGCTGCGATTGGTGCATTACTTGGAATGACCTTTCTTATCACTTCAGCACATTTTTTATACCGCATTAACGAATTTGGTGAAGGAAGTGAAGTTCTTGGGGCCAATATTCTAATTCTGCAGCGAAAAGTAACCTCTGCTAGCACTTTTAATTTGTCTAATAATGATTTTACGGCGGAAGAAATTTCAGAAATTCAACAGCAACCTTTCGTGGAAAAAGTTCAAGCAGTTAAATCGAATAACTTTCGGGTTTGGTTGGAAACGAATAGTGATTTAGTTCCGCCATTCAAAACAGATGCTTTTATTCAATCAATCGACAAAGAATTTTTGGATGCTAACGCATCGAATTGGGCATGGAGTCCGGAATCCAAAGAATTACCTATTATCATGCCGCGCGACTTTGTGGTTATGTTGAATACATTCATGAGTTCGGCAGGTATTCCTCAAATTTCCGACGAGGTGGCAACTTCCATTCCGTTCAAGTTAAGAATTTCCGGTCCAAAAGGAGAAGAATGGTTAAATGCACGAATAATTGGTTTTACAAATGAAATTTCAGCCTTACTTGTGCCGATGGAATTTATGAATTACGCTAATTCAAAGTATGGAGAAAATCAAGATGGAAAGATCACTCAAGTGATAATAAAAGGTAAAGAAGGTCAATTTGGAAGTCTTGAAAAATATTTAAATGAAAAAGGTTTAGAACCTAAAAAAGCTCAAATGATTGTCGGTAGGTTAAAAAGTATCATTTCAACGCTCATTTTGATTGTACTAGTTGTCTCCATTGTTGCCGTAATCAGTTCGGTGCTTGTTTTACTGCAGTATATGCACTTATTGCTTTCTCAAAATAGATACGAAGTGAAAACACTTTTGAGAATTGGTTACTCGCCTTATTACATCGCCCGTCATTTTATTCAGTATTTCTCGATTGTTTTTGCAGTTTCGTTGATAGCCGCCTTTGGATTGTTTTTTATTCTCAAATGGTGGATTAATAAAACGCTCCAAATTGGTGGGATTTACCTGAATGAGGATCTTAGCATTATAGCTGTTATTATCTTACCCATCAGTTTTCTCCTTTTTGTTGGTGTAGGAACTTTCTCTGCCAGGAAGAATGTTATGCAGTTATTCAATAAATAGGTTAAAGAAATGTTAATAATAAGTATGTAATTTAAATTTAATCGATATTCGTAATTGTAAATTTGCACCATGAAAAGAATACAAGTCTTGTTATTGTTAGTTTGTCTAGTGAATCTAGCGAATGCACAGAAAATTAGAATCAAAGTGCTCGGTCAAAAAGATACCACCGTTCATCTAATTAAATATTATGGTCAAAAGTTATATTACGCTGATACTGCGGAGATGAAGAACGGAGAAGTGATTTTCGATGGAAAAAAGCAGGTTCCGGGAATTGTCGGTCTTTTGCTTCCTGGACAAAAGTATTTCGAGTTTATTTACAACAACGAGGAAGTTCAATTAGAAACTTCTGCTCCCGACTTTATGAAAAACATGAAGGTGAAGAAGTCTGAAGAAAATCGTGTATTTGTACCCTATGTAAACTTCATTACAGAAAAGAAGGTAGAGGTGAACAAGCTTTCTGAAGAAAGAAATAAGTTTAAAAAAGAAGACGATGGCTATAAATCATTAACGGATAAAATAGACGCGTTAAATAAAGAAGTAGATGCTTATCAAAAAAACCTAATCACCACGCATTCCTCGAAAATGGTAGGTCGTATTGTTAAAATGTCAATGGAAGTTGAAATTCCAGAAAGCCCAAAAGATAAAGATGGAAAAGAAATTGATCCTGAATTTAAGTTTAAATATTATAGAAGTCATTTTTGGGATAATGTTGACTTAAAGTTCGATGCGCTTGTGAATAATCCTGTTTTTCACAACAAACTCGAATTCTATTTTGGAAAGAACATGATGATCCAACATTGGGATACTGTAATTCGCTACGCTTTCGATTTTTGCGATAGGTTAGATCCGAAATCTAAAATGTTTGAATACTGCGTGGGTTGGATAACTTCAACCTACGGAAAAAGTGAAATAATGGGAATGGATAAGGTCTACTTGTACATGGTGAACCGTTATTATTGTACCAAGAATGCTGAAGGGAAATCACCTGCGTTCTGGGTTACAGAGGATAAACTAAAAGATTTGTGTGACAATATAGATAACAAACTAAATCTTGTGGTAGGAGTAAGACCACCTAATTTGATACTTAAAGATACTACAGATAGCAAATGGCAAGATTTTTACAGCTTAAATGCGGAATATACCATTTTATATTTTTGGGATCCGGAATGTGGCCACTGTAAGAAAACAACACCGAAATTAAATGAGTTGTATTTGAAAAAATTGAAAGCTCGCAACGTAGAGGTATTCGCTATTGGGAAGGCTATCGGGAAAGATTTTGAAGGTTGGAAAAAGTTTATCAGGGATAATAAGTTGGAATATATAAATGTAGCAGTTACTGATAAATTATATGAATTAGCTAAAAAAGACCCGAATAGTCTTGTGCCTGTTCCTGGTGATCCACGAAAGAAACCGACAACTTTAGAATCCTTGAATTATCAAACGACATATGATATTTTTAGTACCCCAGTTGTATATATTTTAGACAAAGACAAAAAGATTATTGCAAAGCGTGTCAGTATTTCACAGATTGAAGATATGTTAGATCACCTTCAAAACAAAAAAGACGAGCCAAAATTGTTTCCTCCTGATAAAGAAGAGGATGAGCAGATGCAACAAAAACATTAGTATGCAGTCTTTTAAATTATTGGTTGATCAGCACCATTCATTTCTTATTACCACACACAAATCTCCGGATGGAGATGCAATAGGAAGCGCAACTGCTTGTTATTTCTTTTTAACGAAAATGGGAAAGAATCCCATGGTATTATTGCCTGATGAACCATCAGAAGGTCTGCTTCCGTTTTTGAGTGGTGTGAGTTATAAAGTTTTCGAGAATTGTAGCGTAAACGAAATCCAAGAGATGATTAGTATGGATGCTTCCATACATATGGATTACAACGATCCCTCTCGTGTGGGCTCTGAGATGAGTTCAATTTTTAAACAACTGAAGGGGCCTTCGATAATGATTGACCATCATCCAAACCCTTCGACTTTTACAGATTATAGTATTTCGAAGGTTGAGGCGTCTTCAACAGCCGAACTTTTTTATGAAGTATTAGAGCGCAACGATTTGTCTAGTTATGTAGACCTTAATTGCGCACGTGGGATATATTTAGGTATACTAACGGATACAGGTTCCTTTCGTTTTCCTTCTGTCACAGCATATTCGCACCACGTGCTTGAAAAATTACTTCAATTAGGATTGGATCATGTTGAGATTCATGAAGCGATTTATGACGATAACAGTTTAAATCGACTTCAATTGAGGGGTTTTGCTATTGCTGAACGTTTGGAGATTTTGCCAGATGTGCCAATTGGAATCATTGCGCTAAGCAGGGAAGATCTTAGGCGATTTAATTACAAAAAAGGGGACACTGAAGGTCTAGTAAATGTAATCTTGTCAATAAAAGGAATCCAGATTGCACTTTTCGCAATTGAAAAAGAAGATGGTGTTAAATTGTCGTTTCGGTCGAAAGGAAACTATTTTGTAAATGATTTTTCTTCACGAAATTTCAACGGCGGCGGTCATAAATATGCAGCTGGGGGAGAGTCGAAAGAGACTTTGGATGTAACTATTTCACGTTTCAAGTCGTTAGTACACGAGTTGTTATGAATAATCGAATAGTTTTTTTTGTTCTCATTAACTTGTTTTTATTTTCTTGTCGTCCTGACAAAAAAGAAAATGAAAAATCTAATCAAGACTGGGGGAAAGAACATTCAGTTGATTTTAATCGTGAGGTAAATGAGCGCGAACAATTAGAAATTTCGGCCTTTATTAAGCATCATCATTACTTAAAAATGGACACCACTGTTTCGGGTCTTAGGTATATGATTTACAAAAAGAGTGAAGGTGCAAAGGTAAAAAGTGGAAATGAAGTTTCGGTAAAATTAAAAATCGAACGTTTAGACGGAACAATTTGTTATCAAACGGATACTATATCTGGCTTTGAGCTTATCAAGATAGGTAAAAGTGAGGTTGAATCCGGAATACAAGAAGGTATTAAACTTATGAGAGTGGGAGAGGAAGCTAAATTTATTTTGCCCAGTTATCTAGGTCATGGATTGTTAGGGGATCGATATACGATTCCTCCTCAGTCTATACTTTATATTGATGTTAAACTATTAGAAATAAAATGATAAAATCAATTTCGCTATTCACTACTTTTTTGATTGTTTTAGCCTCTTGTGTGCAAAAAGAAGATAAAACAGAAGATATCCTTAAGGCTGCAAATAACAAAAAGGAAACAAAAAAAGTAAGTACTGACACTTCGTCTTTTGGTGATAGTAAAGAGAATTTAAAAACTTTTGAAAAAGGAAAAGTTGTTTCGAGCAAATCTTTATCAAATGGAATTCAAATAAAATGGATTCACAACGCAGATGGCAGAGCGATTCAAGATGGGGAAATGGTTTTGATCGAATACCGATTAGCACTTCCTGATGGAAAGATTGTTGATGGAAATCATCGAGCGAATCTTCCTTTTTTTCCTTTCGTTGTAGGGTACAATCTTCAAACGTTGGGATGGGATATTGCGTTCAAGGAATTATCGATTGGAGATTTTGCTAAAATTGAATTGCCTGCTGCTTTCGCATACGGAAATAAAGGACTTGGAAATGTAATTGCAGCAAATTCAAGTGTATGGTTATATGTAAAAGTTTATTCTTTTGTAGATCCGGGTGTAAATGAAAACGGTATCAAATCCTGGTTAATAAAAGATGGTCAAACATCTGACCTCGATAAAACACAAGATAAACAGTTTTTTCTTCAAATGACTGCATCAACGAAAAGCACTTCAAATGTAATTAATACCTACTACAACAATACACCTATGCGCTATATTCCTGGTCAAAATGCGCTTGTGCCGGGTCTTCGTAAAGTGTTAAAGAATGCTAAAGTTGGTGAGCGTTATTTAGTACTTCTTGATGCGTCACAGGCTTATGGTAAATATGGTTTTGCTAATAAAGTAAAGCCAAATGAATCGGTACTTTTCAACGTTGAAATAGATGACGTAAGAGCAATTTGATTTTTTAGTAACTTTGAAGTCCACAAAAAGATTGCCTGTGTCGTTTAAAACCTTATTGGTTCTTTTTTTTATAAATCTGTCTTTTGTTCGTGCTCAAAAATGCATTGATACGATTGAAACGAGTGTTGGAAAAATTTTGATTTTTTCTAATCAAACGTGGAAATTATTCGATGAAAATAAATTTGATGGTATCATGAACAAACGCGTACATGAATTTATGACACAAAATCAAGATTTTGCGTACAATTTAAATTGGAACAACAACTCATATCTTTCCGGTGTTCGCAATGATTTGGGGCAAATGAAAGACTCCGTTTGGGTGTATTTGAATAGTGGTGAAAGTAGTGAATATTACCCGCCGGTACCGGGAATTGTAACTTCCACCTACAAATATAGAAACGGCCGTTATCACACAGGGATGGATTTAGATTTGGAAACTGGAGATACAGTTTATGCGGCATGGTCAGGAAAAGTGAGGTATGCAAAATACAACGAAGGGGGGTATGGGAATTTAGTGGTGCTCCGACATCCAAATAGTTTTGAAACCTACTATGGTCATTTAAGTAAATTTCTTGTTTATCCAAATCAGGAAGTAAAGACTGGTGATCCGATTGCATTAGGAGGAAATACAGGGCATTCCTTTGGTTCTCATCTACATTTTGAAGTTAGGTTCTATGATGCGACCTTAAATCCTGAGGAAATTATAGATTTTCGTGCGAAGAAATTAAAAAAAGACAGCTTACTTGTTCATAGAGGATTATTTCGTGCAGGTGCCAAACCAAGTGATCACTATTATTCAGCGAATAAACCAGAAATTGCAAAAGAAAACATTATTAATGATTCTGAAATAAAAGAAGAACAATTAGTGGTTAAACCAAAGCCTGTAGTCAAGACCTCTCAAGCTAAATATTATCAGGTGAGATCAGGAGATACACTTTCTTCAATTGCAAGAAAACATAATACTACCGTATCGCAATTGTGTCAATTAAATCGTTTAAAAACAACGAGTGTATTACAAGTTGGTAAAAGTTTGAGAGTGAAATGAAGCAGATTATAGGCATTGTAATATTATTATCAATAAGTATTTCGTGTTCGGAATATTCGAAAATTGTCAAAGGAGATAACTACCAATTGAAGTTTGAAACTGCCAATAACCTTTACGAAAAGAAAGACTTTGATCGTTGTATTGTGCTGTACGAGCAAATTTACCAACATTCACCGCGAACAGGCGAGGGGGAGCTGGCTTATTATCGTTTGGCTAAATCATACTTTGAAACCGAAGATTTTTATATGGCTGAATATTATTTTGACTCGTATTTGTCTCGTTTTCCTTTCAGTCCGAAAGTTGAAGAATCTATGTTCATGAAGGCTTTGTGTAGCGTTCGAAATTCACCGAGTTATTATTTAGACCAAGGTGAAACAGATAAAGCCATTAATAATGTCCAAGAGTTTGTTAATAGATATCCAACGAGTAAATTAGTAGATACATGTAATTTGATAATTGATGAATTAAGATATAAAATAGAAAGAAAAGATTTTGAAGAGGTACGTCTTTATGCGAAAACTGAAAACTATCGAGCAGCGGTTACTTCAGCGGAAATATTTTCTTCTAAATATAGTCGTTCTAAATTCCTTGAAGAAAACGGATATTTGCTTGTTAAAAATTCAATTTTGTTAGCCCAAAATAGTGTGGAGAGTAAAAAACAAGAAAGAATTGAAAAAACTAAGGAAAGATTCCTTAACTTTGCCTTCCAATTCAAAAATTCGCGTTATATCAACGAGTTGAATAACCTAATGGAGCGAATGGAGAAGGGCGAAAAGATTAAATAAGAAAAAGTATATGAGCATTAAAAACACAGCCGCAGAAAAAACAACCGTAACAAGAGACACCATTCTATTGGAAGAAAAAACGGGAAATATTTACGAAGCATTGGTGGCCATTTCCAAAAGATCTAACCAAATTAGTGTAGAACTTAAGGAAGAACTGACTCAAAAACTACAAGAATTTGCATCTACTACAGATAATTTAGAGGAAATTTTTGAAAACAGAGAACAAATTGAAATTTCTAAGCATTACGAGCGAATGGCAAAACCAACTGCTATTGCTACTCAAGAGTTATTAGAAGATAAAATTTACGTTCGTCATCCAGAGACAGACAAGTAATGCTTGGTAAGCGCATCCTTCTTGGAATTACAGGAGGTATTGCAGCTTATAAAATTGCTTACCTTATAAGAATATTTAAAAGTAAAGGGGCAGAAGTCAGATGTGTAATGACTCCTGCCTCTTCTGATTTTATAAGCCCTCTGGTTGTTAGTACACTTTCCGAAAATCCAGTAGTAATCGAATTCTGGAATAAAGAAACAGGGATTTGGAATAACCATGTAGAACTTGCTTTGTGGGCAGATCTGTTTGTAGTGGCACCAGCTACAGCTAATTCAATTGCAAAAATGGCTTCAGGGGTTTGTGATAATCTACTTTTAGCAACATATTTTTCGATGAAAGCTAAGACAGTTATTGCGCCTGCAATGGATCTTGACATGTATCAACATCCCACTTTAAAACGAAATCTCACTCAATTAATAACAGACGGAGTAATAGTAATACCTGCAACCTCTGGAAAATTGGCAAGTGGTTTGGAGGGGCAAGGAAGAATGGAAGAACCTGAAAATATTGCTAAATATGCTGAGGAAGCCCTTAGTTTGAATGCGCAAATCGGAAAAAAACTTCTCATTACTGCAGGTCCCACTTATGAAAAAATAGATCCTGTGAGGTATATCGGTAATTTCTCAAGTGGTAAAATGGGATTTGAATTAGCCGAAAAAGCGTTGTTGAAGGGGTATCATGTGACCTTAATTACAGGACCTGTGAATCGCGAGTTAGCACACCCTAATTTGAAAAGAATTGATGTATTGTCTGCTCAAGAACTTCTTAGTGCTGTTAAAGACAACTGGTCTGCCCAAGAAATAGGGATTTTTGCTGCGGCAGTTGCTGATTATCGTCCCTCGGAAATATCGTCACAAAAGATAAAAAAGCAAAATACAGATTTTGATTTGAGGCTAACGCGTAATCCCGATGTGATAAAGTGGGCGGCAGATAATAAGAGAAAAGAACAGCTTGTGGTGGGTTTTGCTTTAGAAACTAATAATTCTGAAGAATTTGCGTTATCTAAACTAATGGATAAAAATTTGGATATTGTTGTCATGAATTCAATGGAAAATGAGGGAACAACTTTTCAATCTGATTGGAATAAAATTACTATCTTAGATAAACAAGGAGGGAAGGAAGAATTTGAGAAGAAATCCAAATCTCTTGTCGCAATTGATATTTTGAATTATATAGAAAAACAATGAAGAAGTTTCTCTTGATTTTTTTAGTGCTTTTAAGTTTCTCATCGAAGAATATTGCTCAAGAACTGAATTGCCAAGTTGATGTGATTGTAGATAATAAAGTTGAAGTAAGTTCAACAGAGAAGGAAATTTTGGATCAGCTGAAACAAACGATATCCGATTTCATGAACAATACCACCTGGACAAAAGACAAATTCAACATAGAAGAACGAATTAATTGTATCGTCAGAATTCAAATTAAATCAATTCCAAGCACAGGTAATTACAGCGGAAGTATTTCTGTACAATCTAATAGGCCTGCATTTAATTCTAATTATAACAGTATTCTTTTTAACTTTCAAGATGACGATATGCAAATATCTTTCTCACGAAATACGGTTTTACAATACGCCCAAAATCAATTCAAAGACAATTTGACCTCAATTCTTGCTTTTTATGCATATTTCATAATAGGAATGGATTATGATTCATTCTCGTTAAAAGGTGGGACTCCTTATTTTACTGAAGCACAACAAATTGTTGTTACGGCGCAATCTGTTGGATTTGCGGGATGGAAATCAAGTGAAACAGGTAAGAAAAATCGTTTTTGGCTGGTTGATAATATCCTGCATCAAATTTATGAACCCTTGAGAGATTGTAATTATGCTTATCATCGTAAAGGGATTGATAAATTATACGACGATAAAGTTGCTGCAAAAAAGGCAATGTACGAGGCTCTGAACAAATTGAACCCGATAATTCAGCTGCGACCAAATAACATCAATGTTCAAAATTTTCTTTACGGTAAATTTCTAGAATTTAAAAACGTACTTTCCGATTCCGACGTGAAGGAGAAAACGGATTTCGTTAATCTACTTAAGAAATTAGACTCAGGAAATTCGTCCCGTTATGCTGAAATAATGAATTAATATGCTAAGGCAATTAACGATTCAGAATTTTGCGATTATCGAACATGTAGAATTGAGTTTTCAATCCGGATTTTCCGTAATTACTGGAGAAACAGGATCAGGAAAGTCCATGTTGCTCGATGCTTTACACTTGATTTTAGGAGAACGTGCAGACTTTAATATTATTGGTCCTTTAGCGAATAAAGCTATTGTTGAAGGAAAGTTTAAATCTAATGCGGATATTCGTGCTTGGTTAAGTCTTCATGAAATTGATGAAGATGACGAATTGATTGTTAGGCGTGAAATAACCAAAGAAGGTAAATCGAGAGCTTTTATTAACGATACACCAGTAACATTAAATCTTCAACGTGAATTGGCTATCAAGTTAGTTCATATTCATTCTCAGTTCAACACTATTGAGTTGAAAGATAAGCGATTTCAACTGGAACTTTTTGACCATTTGGCAGAAACAACAGCGTTAGCTTTATCCTTTCAAAAAAAGTTTAGTTCCTTTCAGCATGAGAAAAATAAATTAAATTCCTTGAAAGATTCTTTAAATGAAGCAGAGAAGTCAATAGATTATACACTTTACTTGAAAGAGGAATTATCAAAATTAAATTTATCTTCCATAAATTTCCAAGACTTAGAAAAGGAATTGAGGCGGGCAGAAAATCAAAGTGGGTTGAATGAATGTTATGCCGGAATTGCTGCTATCGAGGAGGAAGGTAGTGTTTTGGACATTCTGAAAAGGCTTAGTTCTTCTACAGATAAATGGTCAACTGTTGATGAAGGTTTGAAAGAATTAGGCGATAGAATTTCAAGTGTACGCTTAGAGCTAAAGGATATTTCATCTATTGCAAATGATAGTATTTCAGAATCAGAGTTATCAGTGTCAGCACTGAACGAGTTGACCCAAAAAATTGATGAGTACAATCGATTGCTGAATAAGCACAAATGTAAAAACCAAGAAGAATTGGTGCATTATTATCATGAGCTTAGTAGAGAAACGTTGAATATTGAGCAATTAAAGGAGCAAATCGTTCAATTGGAACAGGTGGTATTCTCCCAAGAAAAACTCTTGATGGAATTAGCAAAAACCTTACATGACGCGAGACAAAAACAAAGTGAAAAGGTTATCAAGGAACTTGATGAATTGTTGGGAGAGTTGAACTTACCGAATACTGAACTCCGAATTGACCTGAAAGAAAAAGAGGAATTTGATAAATCAGGAATTACCAATATGGAATGGCTTTTCTCAGCAAATATTGGTTATTCTCCGGTATCAATTGAAAAGGCCGCAAGTGGAGGGGAGCTTTCACGATTAATGTTGGCTCTTCAGAAGATGTTGTCTGACAAAAAAGAATTACCAACCATTTTATTCGACGAAATAGATACGGGCGTTTCTGGTGAAGTTGCCGAAAAAATGGGGAAATTTATAAAAGTAATGGGTAAGCAGAGACAGATTTTTGCCATTTCTCATTTGCCTCAAGTTGCAGCCAAAGCAAATGCTCATTTTTTCGTTAAAAAAAATATTGAAGATAATCGTGCGATTACCCAAATTGTTGAGTTGACTGATATTGAACGAATAGAGGAAATTGCTCGATTGATGAGTGGAGAAAAAATTACCGATAGCGCTCGACTTACAGCAAAAGCTTTAATCAATGACTGATAGTTTTTTCATTGAATTTAATATTCCTAAGGAAAATATTAACCTTAATCATCAATCTTCTGTCATTACTTTGGGAAGTTGTTTTTCTGATGAAATTGGAGAAAAATTATCGTTCGCTGGATTTGATGTTTTAGTTAATCCATTAGGCACTTTGTTTCATCCCATGTCTATCGTTCATGCGCTTTCATTTGCCTTAGGTCAACGCGAAAAGCACCTGGTTAAAAAGAGTGATGTTTTCTTGGATTATGCATTTTCGGGTAAACTTTATGCTATGAGTGAACAAGAGCTTTCCTTGAAATTAGGAGATATTGGTGATCAATTGGCTCGGAAATTAAGTGCTTCAACGCATTTGATTTTAACTTTTGGTACTTCTATTGGATATGAATTGACTTCAAGCTTTTTGGTTGCAAACTGTCATCAACAGCCGGCATCTAATTTTCATAAAGTAAATTCTTCAATAGATGCAATGTACGAAGCTTTATCTACTATCTTGGATAAGTTGTATCAAATTAATTCAGATTTAAAAGTTCTCGTAACGGTAAGTCCCGTCAGACATCTAAAAGATGGAATAATAGAAAATGGACGAAGTAAAGCTAAATTACTCTCTTTGTGCGAAATGCTTGAAGGTAGAGGAGTTAACTATTTTCCTGCGTATGAAATTTTCATGGATGAATTGAGGGATTATCGATTCTCAAAAGAGGATTTAACACATCCGAACGAAATTGCCGTTGATTATATCTGGAAAAAATTTAAAAATGCTTATCTCGACGTAAGTACCTTAAAGTTAACCAGTGAGGTAGAAGCCTATCATCGATCACTAAACCATAGAATTCTGTATCCAGAAAGTCAAGGAGCTAATGTTTACAAGGAAAAACTCATTCAGACGCATGAAAACCTGATAAATCGAATGCCGAACCTTCGATTGAAAAGCCTTCCTCTTTAAAATACTGGTTTAAAAAACTCAACATAAAATGCTGTCTTTCTCTCGCAATTTCTTTTGCGGTTTGCGTTTCCATACGGTCTGTCAATAGAAGTAACTTCTCGTAGAAATGATTAATTGTATGTGACTTTCCGGCAGCATAACTTTCTTTTGTTTTGTGCAAGATAGGATGAATCGATCGATCAAATAATGGACTGTTTTTAGACCCTCCGTATGCAAATGCCCTCGCAATACCAATAGCACCAATTGCATCTAAACGATCGGCATCACGAACAATTTTACCTTCCAAAGTTATTTCAGAGTCCTCTACAAGAGCTCCTTTGAACGATACCGCTTTAACGATTTTTTCTATTGAATTCGCAAGGTGTTCGTCTTGATAATGTTCAAGAACTATTTCCTTGGCTACTTTCGATCCTAATTCAAAATCGTTATTATGGTATTTGTGATCTGCAATGTCATGAAGTAATGCACTGAGCTCAATAGTTAATAAATCACCGCCTTCTTTTTGTTGAATAATTCTTGCATTTTGCAATACCCTTTCAATGTGGTGCCAATCGTGGCTACCTTCCATGGTTAGGAATTTTTCACGGACTTTTTTATAAATATCAGGAAACAAAATTTGTAAATTATTTTTTAACGAAACGCTTTTTAATGATTTGATCCTGAATCATAAGTGACATCACATAAACTCCTGATTGTAAGTCTTCAACATTAACTTGATACGAGTCGAATTTTTTAACAAGTAAACCTTGTGAATTCCAGATATCTCCCATTACAGGTGAATTTGTTCCCGTGATATTTACCCATTTTTCAGTTGGATTAGGATAGAGTTTAATTGTTGGCATGGAAACAGAAGTTACACTGTTTGTGTCGATGTCTTTTTCTACTAACAAATCGTCAATATATAATTTATAACCGTCAAAGGTTCGTAATACAAATGCAACATATACGGTACTGTCATCATAACCTGCTTGAGATAAATCTACCGATCGTGTTGTCCATTCAAAATTTTCTTCTTCGATTGCACCGATAGTATCTGTAAAACTAGTTACCGATGCATCTGTGTGAGATATAAGAACTAGGTAGTCATCGGGATAAGAAGGGTCGTGTGATTTTGCCTTCCATGAAATTTTATTTCCAAAGGACCCTAAAGTTAGTGAAGGTGTAATTAGCCAGCGATCTGCAGTGTCTATTGGTGAAAAATAGGAAGTTGCCGACGCTACAAAATTGGCAGCACTATCTGGATCAGAAATCTCAATCCATGCTGCTTGATTTAAATATTCCGTCATACTTGGGTCTTCAGTATTTGCATCTTGATCGAGAATAGTAAATGAAAGAGGAATTCCTGACTGAAAATCTGTAGAGAAAACAGTTGTTTGCGCACTACCAATTTGGAGGTTTAAAATGAGCAAAAAGAAGGAAAATAGTTTCGTCATATGGCAAAAATAACGCTAATCGACCAATGAAATGAGTATATCCTTGAATTCTTGGTAAAAAGCATCAAATTCTATAAGTCTATCTTTGAAAAATTGATGAATAGTTGCCCAATCTTCATCATTATAGAAGTTCACATTTTCCAATTCCCAAAAAATTCGACCAATTTTTATCCCTTCAGCATTAATAAATGATTCATTCCATTTTGTTGGATGCTTCATTGTTTCTTCCAAAACCTTTTTCAACTCACCTAATTGTTCCCAAAAAATTGCTTGAATTCCTTCATCTTTGAACTGTACATCATAGCAGACAGCAGTGAGTTTTCCATCAGAAATTAAGCGCAGGTATGTGTTTTTCACCTCAGTAGGGTAGGTCGACCAATTGACTCTTCTGCCTGAGGAGGATACCCGCTTCCTCATGACTTCTTTAAAAGCAGCCCAGAACAAGAGATTTCGTTCTTTTCGCGCTTCTTTAGACAACATGTTTTAGTTATTTCCTTTAGCGTGATCTGCTAAAAACTGTTGCAATCCGATGTCGGTTAATGGATGTTTTGCTAACGCTTTGATGGCACTCAAGGGACCAGTCATCACATCTGCTCCAATTTCAGCGCAATGTATGATGTGCATCGGATGGCGCACAGAAGCGGCTAAAATTTCGGTATCAAAAGCGTAGTTATCGTAAATTCCACGAATTTGCTCGATTAAAGCCAAACCATCAGTCGATACATCGTCCAATCGACCTAAGAAAGGAGAAATATACGTTGCTCCAGCTTTTGCGGCTAAAAGAGCCTGTCCGGCAGAAAATATTAAGGTACAATTTGTTTTAATGTTTTTTCCAGAAAAGTATTTTATAGCTTTGATACCCTCAGGAATCATTGGGATTTTAACCACAATGTTTTTGTGCAAAGCGGCCAACTGTTTTCCTTCGCGAATCATACCCTCAAATTCAGTTGAGATTACTTCGGCACTTACTGGGCCGTCCACAATGTTACAAATGGCTACATAATGATTCAAAATATTCTCCGCACCTGTGATTCCTTCTTTGGCCATTAAGGACGGGTTTGTGGTAACACCATCCAATATTCCAAGATCATTTGCCTCACGGATGTCGTTTAAATTTGCGGTATCGATAAAGAATTTCATGGTTAACGTTTTTTATTTTTTAACATTTCTTGTTGCTTACGCTGCATTTCTTCTAATTTTTCCTGAAACTTCGATTTCTTTCTACTGCCATCTGTATTGGTAACCTTCGCTTTACGGTCTGCCATTTTAAGTTTAAGTTTTTCTTCATCCACAAAAAATCTTTTTATTACCACCATGATAATGATTGAAATTAATGTTGAAATGAAATAATAATAACTAAGTCCTGCTGAATACTCGTTGAAGAAAAATATCATCAAAATTGGGAAAATATACATGATAACTTTCATGTTCGGCATACCAGGCTGAGTAGGTTGCTGCATATTTCCGCTATTCATAAAGGTATAAACCAATGTTGTTGCGGCCATTAAAAGTGTGAACAATGAAATATGATCACCATACAATGGAATTTTAAAACCGAAATCTACAATAGAATCGTAGGATGATAAGTCTTCAGCCCAAAGAAATGGTTGCTGCCTTAGTTCAAATGCCGCCGGGAAAAAGCGAAAAACTGCTAATAATATAGGCATTTGAATTAGCATTGGTATACATCCAGCTAACGGACTCGCTCCAGAATCACGATACAAATTCATCATTTCCATCTGCTTTTTCATGGCGTCTTCCTTGTTCGGGAATTTGGCGTTTAGCGCTTCAATTTCTGGGCGTAAAATTTTCATTTTCACAGAGGAAACAAACATTTTCCATTGAATGGGCATCAATAAAAGTTTTAGGATAATTGTAAGTAACAAAATGGCTACTCCAACACCGATTCCACCGTTAACTAACAATTTAAAAATAGGTTGAACTGCATAAATATTTATCCACCTAAACAATCCCCATCCATAATTTAAAATGTCGTCGTAACCTTGATCGTAGGAAGCTAAAACGTCGTAATCATTTGGTCCAAAATACCAATTAAAAGATGCTTTATCGTTTTCGAAATTCAAATTTAGTTTTGAATAAAACTCTTTTAAGTGGGAAAATTCTCGTGCATGCCCTTCGCCATATGTTTCCACTTTTAAGTTTGATCCACCTTTCAAGAAAGGTTTTGAAGGTTTTAAAATTGACGAAAAGTAACTTTGTTTGTATGCCACCCACGTGATATCATCCTCAGCTTCAGCGTAATCATCACTAGACTCACTCAAGTAGTCAAATCCTTCTTCTGCTTGGTTGTAGCAAACAGTTGTAACTCTCCTTTGCTCTGTAAAAAGTCTTTCAGTTCTTAAAAACGATGCGCCCCACAATAAGTTTACATTACCTCTTGCTACATTTGGTAAACCAATGAGTTGAACATCATAATCAAGATCAAAAGCACCATTTTTTAAGGAATATGATTGTTGAACTTTACCGTCGGGAAATGATAATTCGAATATAATTTTCGATGAAGTTTCAGAAGAAATATTCCAAACGGAATCTGTTGCGTTGAATTGCGTTTTACCATAAGGAAAGGAAAGCGTGTTGCTATGGTCTCCACTTCTAAAAAGACATAATGGAGCTGCTTTGTTTTCTTTGTAATCGTCGTAACTCCTGTAGTCCTTTAGGTAAACAGCAGCAACTGTCCCGCCTTTCGTATTGAAATCAATAATAAACTTATCCGTTTCTTTTCTTACAAGTTTCCCTGATTTAACTGTCTTAACTTCCTTTACTGGTGTTGTAAGCGTATCTTTTTTGGTAGTATCTGCTACTGTTTTTTTATTCTCAGAGGCTGTGTTTTTAGGTTTGTTTTTATCAATTTCAACTTGTTCTTGTTGCTCTTTTTCAGCTTGTTCGGTTTGTTCATATTGATTATACAAGGATAGACCTACAAGAAGTAATCCAATCAAAACAAGTCCGGTCAGGGTATTACGATCCATTTCTAATTATTGATTTTTATATTGAATTGCTGCATCTACAAATGCAACGAATAACGGATGTGGTTTAGCTACAGTACTTTTATATTCTGGGTGAAATTGAACTCCAACAAACCACGGGTGATTAGGTATTTCTACAACCTCAACGAGACCTGTCTCTGGATTTTTTCCGGTCGCTTTCATTCCTGCTTTTTCAAATTGAGCCAAATATTGCGAATTAAACTCGTAGCGATGACGATGTCGTTCAATAATATTCTCTGAACCATATGCCAAGGTACTTTTGGTTTTTGGTTTTAGTTGACATTTGTATGCTCCAAGTCGCATGGTGCCACCAAAATTTGAGATTTTCTTTTGTTCTTCCATCATAGAAATAACAGGAAAATTGGTGTCTTCGGAAATTTCGGTTGTATGCGCATCCTCCATGCCTAATACATTTCGAGCGAATTCAATAACAGCACATTGCATTCCTAAGCAAATTCCAAAAAATGGAATATTATGAATACGAGCAAATTGAACGGCTTCAATTTTTCCGGAAATTCCCCTGGTTCCGAAACCTGGCGCTACCAATATTCCGTCTAAATTTCCGAGTTCAGATTCTATATTTTGTTTTGTTAACGACTCAGAATGAATCCACTTCAAGTTGACCCTTGTTTCATTTGCAACTCCTGCATGGATAAATGCTTCACTAATTGATTTATATGAATCTTTAAGTTCTACATATTTTCCTACCAAACCTATTGATACTTCAGAAGTTGGATTTTTCAACTTGTCTAAAAAGTTTTTCCAATTGGAGAGGTTAGGAGTGGCTTTCTTTGGTAGGCCTAATTTTTCTAATACAACCTTGTCTAATTCCTCAGCCTGCATTAACAATGGTACATCATATATCGATTCTGCATCTTTTGCTTCGATCACTGCATTCATAGAGACATTGCAGAATTTCGCTATTTTTCGACGCAGGTTTAAATCTAATTCATGCTCTGTTCTACAACATAAAATATCAGGTTGAACCCCAAGTTCCATCATTTGTTTGACAGAATGTTGCGTTGGTTTAGTTTTCAATTCACCAGCTGCAGAAAGGTATGGGACAAGGGTAAGGTGTACAACTATGCAGTCGTTTTCATGCTCCCACAACATTTGGCGGACAGCTTCAACGTATGGAAGAGATTCAATATCTCCAACCGTTCCTCCAATTTCAGTGATAATAATATCAAATTTACCATCTTGAGCAAGCAATTGAATTCGGTCTTTTATTTCATCGGTTATGTGAGGAATAACTTGTACAGTTTTCCCTAAATAATCTCCTCTTCGTTCCTTTTCAATTACGGCTTGATAAATTCTACCGGTTGTTACGTTGTTTGCTTGTGACGTAGGCACATTTAAAAAACGCTCGTAGTGACCGAGGTCTAAATCCGTTTCCGCACCATCGTCCGTTACAAAACATTCACCGTGTTCATATGGATTTAGCGTTCCCGGATCAATATTGATATATGGATCAAGTTTTTGAATTGTTGTGGAATAGCCTCGAGCTTGAAGTAACTTTGCTAAAGAAGCAGAAATAATTCCCTTTCCCAATGAAGAAGTTACTCCCCCGGTTACGAAAATATACTTGGTTGAATTGGACATAAATTATAGTGTAACTACGGGATGCAAAGTTAATACATTGAACCGAAGTATTCAGATTGCAAATTTTATTTTTTACTGATTTCGTTGAATTTTATGAACAATTTTTCTCGAAAGCCTAAATTTCACATACATTCTTTTTTCTTCTTCTTGCGATTTGCTTGTATATGAAATCTCTAATAAACAAGGGTATTAAGAAACCTACATAAGCAATTCTCCACCATTTTTTAAGTGAAATGATACAATATATAGTTGCCGAAGAATTGATATACGCTTGATTATCTCTTATAAAAACTACTGATTCTTGATAGTTTTCAGGAAGCTTACATTTTTTTAATAAAACTTTCCCTTCTTCTGACGCTAAAGGAAATAAAGAAAGTTCGGATTGCTCCACTCTTTTTTCAATGAATGAAGCAAAGCGATTGCAACGCGTACAATGTCCATCATATAGAATAAATTTCATCGCAAAAAAAAAGGCTCCTTTCAGAGCCTTAATATTATCTAATTATTGTCATTTCATCTACAATGTGTTTCGCGCCGGCATATTTATCAATTATAAATAACACATAGCGAATGTCCACATTAATAGTTTTTTGCAGCTTAGTATCAAAGATCACATCTCCAGCCATGGCTTCAATATTTCCATCGAAAGCCAAACCAATAAGTTCACCTTTTCCATTTAACACGGGTGAGCCGGAATTTCCTCCTGTGATATCATTATCTGTTAAGAAATTAACTGGCATATATCCACTTTTGTCTGCGTATTCACCAAAATCTTTTTTATCATTTAACTCCATTAGTCGTTTTGGCAAGTCAAATTCTTCATCATTTGGTTTGTATTTTTTAATCGTTCCTTGAAGCGTTGTGTAATAGTTCACCTTTGCATCATTACGTTTATCTGCTGGAAGAGCACTTACTTTTCCATAAGTCAATCTTAAAGTACTGTTTGCATCTGGGTATTTAATTGGGCTTAATCCTGATTTGCGCATTCCATCTACAAGTAGGCGATAGGATTTTGTAAAATCGTTTTGAAGTTTTGTCAACTCCTCAGAGCGCTGATTTAGATGTGCGATCATATCCGAGGATAACTTCATCAAAGGGTCATTTTTTAATTGATCAACTGAGGGGAACGACAAAAACGCTTTAACTCTTTTTTCAGAGGTTAAGATGGAAGTTTCAAAAATAGCATCCACATAAGCTGCCACATTGTTATTTCCTTTTTTGTAAACTTCTTCTACTGTCGAAACTAGTTTGTATCCTGCTTTCGAAGCATAGAGGTTTAAACCATCCACCATAATATCGCGCTCCGTAATAAGAGAAGTTGTGCTGAAAAATTCCTGAGTCGCAGCCATCACTCCCTCGTACATTTCTTTTCGCTTTTCTTCATCTGCTGCAGCATATGCTTCCAATTGAGCTCCTAGTGTACGAGCTACTCGAGCATATTCTGAACCTCTAAACATTATTTGCAAATAGTTATCGTGTCGAGACTTATCATTTGTAGCCGCATAGAAGGCGTTAATGGTTTCAACCACTTTACCATATTTTTCTTTATTTTCAGCTTTATTCGCCCATTTATTAAATTTCGCCTCATTAACAGCTTTGGATTTTGCAGTTTGAAATTTTGTCAATGCGTCAATCATTCCTTGACGATTTTTCCAATAATTAGCAATTCCTGCATATTTTGAAGCATAATTTAGACGAATGGCATCATCTTTATCCATGTATTTTTTCATGGCATCCATAGAAGTTTTTGAAGCTTCAACCCAAGCTGGATAGGCATACTTCACATTTTGATCAATTCCACCTGCAGGCAACCAACGATTGGTTCTTCCAGGGTAACCTAAGATCATGGCAAAATCACCTTCTTTCACTCCTTTTAAATTCACAGGTAAGTGATGACGAGGTTTCAATGGTACATTACTTTTATCGTATTCTGCTGGTTGCCCATTGGCATCTCCATAAACTCGGAACATTGAAAAATCACCTGTATGACGTGGCCATTCCCAATTGTCTGTGTCTCCTCCGAATTTTCCGATGCTGCTAGGCGGTGTACCCACCAAACGCACATCTTTATAGTCTTGATAAACAAAATAGTAATATTCATTTCCTTGAAAAAACGAACGCACGGATACCACATATTTTCCTCCTTCACTGTTTTCTTTTTCGATTGCCGCAGTTTCTTCTCGAATAACTTTTTCGCGCTCGGCTTCTGTCATGCTATCGTTAAGTTTTGACATGATTCTCTTTGTACAATCGTCCATTCGAACAAAAAACCTTACGAATAAAGATTTTGGTTTCATCTCATCCGCTTTCGTTTTTGCCCACCAGCCATTTGTCAGGTAATCATTTTCTGGAGTAGATAACTCAGCTATTGCATCGTAACCACAATGGTGATTCGTTAAAATTAAACCGTCTTTAGAAATAAGTTCAGCTGTACAACCCCCATTAAATTGAACGATTGCATCTTTCAAGCTGCTATTGTTGATACTGTAAATTTCTTCTGCAGTCAATTGAAGTCCCATTTTCTGCATATCTCTGTGGTTTAACCTTTCGATAAACATTAAAAACCACATGCCTTCATCGGCACGAACAAAGAAGCCAACAAATAAAAGGAAGGCAACCAAAGTACTTTTCATTCTTGTCATAATAATTTTGATTTTGGAGGCCGAAAATACCGAAAAAAAATGGAAATATTATTTTTTTGTGGCTTTTTCTACGATTTGTTTTTTCATCCTACTTAAGGATTCAGGAAGTATTCCAAGGTAAGAAGCGATTTGGTGTTGAGGAACAAGTTGTTCAATGCCATGATGTCGTGAAATAAGTTCAAGGTAACGATCCTCGGCGCTTGCTGAAATAGTCATTAGAAATCTTTTCTGAAGTACAGCAAGTGTTCGTTGAGCCATTATTCGAAACAATCTTTCAAGGGAAGACACTTTAGAGAAAAGATATTCAATATCTGATTTAGAGAATTCTAAAATCCAGCTATCCTCCATGGCTTGCACGCTCACTTTTGAAGATTCTTCTGTGTGAAAAGAAGCAATATCGCCAACCCACCAATCTTTGAATCCAAAATAAAGCACATGTTCAGCAGCCTTTGGATCAGTATAGAAAACGCGAAAAGTCCCTGCTACGATAAATCCTTGTTGAAAACACTTCGTTCCTTCTGACAGGAAAAACTGTTTCTTTTTGATTTCCTTCAAATGAAAGCGCTCTTTAATAAGAAGTTCTTCGTCATTATTGATATTTACCCTCGAAGAAATGTAATCGATAAGCGCTTTTTTTGCTATTTCGTCAGTCATTTGAAATTGTTAATTAAATAATAATTCGTCAATAAATAACCACGTTTTGTTTCCATTTCCGAGGTGCCATGTTGGACAAACTCCGGGATTTTTAATTTTGTAACGAATTACTTTTACCGGTTTAGATGCTGAATAGTCAACAAAGAATTCCATGCGCTCAGGATTTTTGTCAGTGGGTTCCGCTTGTTTAATTTGTATTGGTGGTAATTTTTCGAAAATAGTTCCATCTTTTGAAATTTCAACTTCTATTTTACTTGGAAAAAAAATCCATGATTTTTGATCTCTAATTGCAGAAACACCAAATCGACTAAGGTTCTTAATTGAATCAAAAGAGACTTCCGCAACAATGTCCTCACCATAAAATCCCTGCCAATCACCTGTTCGAAATTCATTACCACCCCTCGATCCATCAACTAGAGCAAAATCTCCAGAGGCTGCATATTGTTTGGCGTAAGCAGTTTTTAAATTTAATTTAGTCCCAGCATCTCTTTTTGTGAAAACGCCACTTACAATTTTACTGTGTGTTATTTTTCTATCTGCAGTTCTGCGTTGAAGCTTTAAGGATACTTTACAGGATTTAGTGATGATAAAAGGTTTTTCATATACCTCCCATACTGAAGAATCTATCGAATAAAAAAGAAAATACTCGTCGCTCGAATTAAGCTTCACATGTCCTAAACTTATTTTCAACACATCATCAAAAACACGTTCCTCTGTCATTATAAAAGGTACAGGAACCAACGAATTCGGGACTTTATCATCATCTACATTTCCTTTGATATTTTTATTTGGAAATTCACCCATTTGTAATACTAAGACACCACCAGCCATCAAGTCGGAATGATTAATTTGTAAATTTTTAAGTTCAATATTGTTCCATTTTACGGATTGAATATAGGGGTGATTCTCATCGTTATTTAAGGTGTAAATTTCAATTTTATTTCCATTTTCAAGGCGTATTGTTGCGCCATCAATTTTTGGTCTTCCAATTTCATAAACAGGTTTTCCTGGAGCAATAGGGTAGATGCCTAAGGAACTTAACACAAACCAAGCGCTCATTTGACCACAATCTTCATTTCCAGATAAACCATCAGGAGCATTGCGGTACATTTCTTTGAGAATTTTATCCACGTAATATTGAGTTTTGTAAGGTGCGTTTGTGTAGTTGTACAAATAGGCCATGTGATGGGAAGGTTCGTTTCCGTGCGCATATTGTCCAATGAGGCCGGTGATATCGGCTTGTTCTCTTCCGCTTAATTCAGATGTTGTACTGAATAATCTATCTAACCACGATTCAAGTGAATCAGGACCGCCCAAAAGATTTCGTAAAACGGCAATATGTTGCGGTGCATAAAGTGAATATTGCCAGCTGTTTGCTTCCGTATAATTAAAATTTACTTCATTTGCTGAGAACGGACTGTACCATTGTGCTTGACGTCTTGCGCGCATGAATTTAGTCGTTGGATCAAATAGATTAATAAAGTAATAACTTGAATGTAAATGTTTTGATGCCAGTGTATCGTTCTTTAATTTCTTTGCCATCTCACTGATACAGAATTCGTCGTAGGCATATTCCAATGTTTTGGATACAGATTCAGGTTCTTGCTCAGCACTTATAAATCCCTTTTCCTGGAAATGATTTTTTCCGAATTCGTTTATTTGAGAGGTATGGTGCATCGCCAGCAAAGCTTTTTTTGCATCAAAATCTGCAATCCCCTTCAAATATGCATCGGCGATTACACTCACTGCATGGTATCCAATCATACATTCTGTTTCATTTCCTGCTAACTCCCAAACCGGTAAATCACCACTTTCATCGTATTGTCTTAGAAATGTTCGAATAAAGGCATTGGTCTTTTGTTGTTGGGTTATTGTGAATAGGGGATGATTAGCTCGGTATGTATCCCAAAGGGAAAAAACAGTGTATTGATCGTCATTTTCTAGCTGATGTACATTGTTGTCCCTTCCTCTATATCTTCCATCAGCGTCAGAAAATAAGTTTGGTGCTGTGTACGAATGATACAGTGCCGTATAAAAATTTGTTACGAAGTCATTATTTGCAGAATTGATAGAAATGCCGGAAAGCTCCTTGTCCCATGAAAGCATAGTTTTGGTTAAAACGCTTGTAAATTTTGAAATAAAATCTTTTGCTTCAGCATTGTTTTCGGACTCAAGGTTCTTGCGTGCTCCTTCTTTATCGACTGCTGAAATCCCAACGAAAAGGTACAATTTTTTTATGTTTTTTGGGAAATACACAGCATATCGCTGACCCTTTAATTTTTTTATTTTTTGATACGGGCTGCTCAAGATCATTGAAAAATAAAAATGCTGTTCCGTTGCCCAAGAGGAGGATATTCGTGATCCTTCAATTAAGTTCTTGTTTTTAGTATCAACAAAAACTTCTCCTTTCAACAATTTATCGCGGTGTTCGAGATCAAGGATAACAATTTTAGGTTTATTGTTTTCAGGAAACGAGTACTCGTGAATGGCAGCTCTCTTTCCTGCAACCAATCTTACTTGTATATTTTCTTCATGGAGTAACACGCTGTAAAGACCAGGCTTTGCACTTTCGTCGGAATGCTTAAATTTCGCACCGAAACCTTTTTTAGAGAGATAACCAGGAAGTTTTTGACCTTTTTTTGTTGTGGGCAAAACTAACAAGTCACAATAATCTGGCACTCCTGTTCCGCTTAAATGGGTATGAGAAAAGCCATAGATAATTGAATCCGAATAATGATATCCTGAGCAACCGTCCCAACCATCGTGACGCGTATCTGGGCTCAATTGAATCATGCCAAAAGGTGCTGTTGCTCCCGGAAATGTATGTCCGTGCCCACCAGTTCCTATAAAGGGGTTGACCCTACTTGTCGGATATATTTTTTCATTTCTTGATGTAGTGTGACCCAATTTCTTTTCAGCTTGATCACTTGCCTGCTGAAGTTGGGGTACTTGAGCTGAAATAGATATTACGTTAAAGAAAAAAATGGAATAAAGTACCTTCTTCATAATTCAAATCTTCTTTTATTGAGCGAGCGATAGTTTTTTGTTTTCATAATGTAAAATCCCCAAACAATACTGCCTTTGTAGTTTAAAAGTGGATTCTTTCTTGTCTGTTTTATTTTTCTTCTTTTTTTTAGGTTTCTAGGCAGATTTTTGTACGTATACATGTGAGATTTAAAAACCGCCCACAAAAGAGATATTTTTCCTTCGAATAAAAACTTAAATGCCGCTGCACCATCAAGAGCCATTCTTACAAACAACAAAGGAAACAACCAACCTTGATGATTTTTAATTATCATAGAAAGGTTGTTCCTGAAATTTAAATACGTTTTAAACGGTGAGGAGTAAGGCATCGTTCCACCACCTAAATGGTAGACTTTACTTTCAGGACAAAACATCAAGGTATAGCCTAAGGAATGAGCCCTAAGGCACCAGTCAATTTCTTCCATATGAGCAAAGAAGTCTGGGTCGAAGCCACCAATTTCAATAAACTCTTTTGCTCTCACCATCATTGCAGCACCTGAAGTCCAAGCAACCTCCAATTTTGTGTCGTATTGAGAATTGTCAGTCTCTAATTCATCGAAAATTCTCCCGCGACAAAAAGGAAAATAGTACTTGTCTATAAATCCACCTGCGGCACCTGCATGTTCAAATTTTGTTTTTTGTGTGTAGGATAAAATTTTCGGTTGAACAGCGATAATCGTTGGATTGTCTTTTAATAGGGCATGCATTGGTGCCAACCAACCATTCGTAACTTCTACATCAGAATTGAGCAGTACAAAATAGGAGTGAGGCTCTGTTATTTGCGATAAACCTCTGTTATATCCATCTGCAAAACCGGCATTGGATTCATTTTGAATGATGCGAATTGTTGGAAATTTTTCTTTTAACAGAGCAACTGAAGCATCGGTGCTTGCATTGTCAATCACATATATAGTTGCATTTTGGCTGTTTGCTAAAACTGAAGGCAGGAAATTCCTCAAATGGACTTCACCATTGAAATTCAAAATAACAATTGCAATTTCGTTTTCAAACATCAATATTGCCTGAAGAAGTCTTGACTGTTGTTTCCTACGCTCGGAGAAAGGTATTTATTTGGATTGTCAACATCCCCTTGATTGGTATTTCTTGAAGACAAAACTTGAGCCCATCCTGGCGTTTTTCTTTCCCCTAACATGTCGGAATGTAACAACCTATACGCATTGTTTACTAAATCGGGATTATAGAAAAGAAAGCGGCGGTTGCTATAAATTCCAATTTTATCATATGTCCAAATTTCGTAAGGGTATTCAGAGGCAGAAACTTCTTTGGCCACAACAGTGCTCGGAGCACCATATTTTAGATACACACGACCTCGATCCGTTTCAAATCCATCTTGGAAATTTGTTCTATATAATCTTTCAACTAAATTCACTTGAAGTTTATATTTAAGCCACTCATCGTATGCTTTTCCACCTCTGTCCGCCGATACTTGCATCCAAAATGCTTGGATATGTTTACGCGATTTTTCCTCATTTTTAAGTTTTAAAGTACTGATTATGTTTTTCGTCTCTGCTGGTTTCGCTATTGGAATTAAACTGGCAAGATAAAACTGAACACTGTCTTTCGAAATTGATTTTTGGAACGCAGGGTCTAAATTCACTGTTTCAATATTGAATTCTTCAAGTTGATCATTTGAACGTTCAAAAGCATAGCTAGAGCTACAAATACTTTTCATATTTCGATCTAAAACGCTTAGTTCAAGTTGATAAGATCCTGATTTCAAATTGGATATATCTACTGTTCTAAAGTATGGGATTACTTTATCGACTTTCATAATTTCAGCAAAGGTGTACGAATCCATTTCTAAACCGGAGGCAGAATTTACTATCTTTTGTACGATGGCAACACTAGTGTCATTTAAAAGATGAGTATTGTAAACTTCGAGGTAATAGGGGATTTTATTCAGATCGCTTGGAAAAAATGTGGTAATCAAGGGTAGGATATACATACCTGATTTTTCAAAAATACTTCCTTTGTCGGAGGGATAGGCGAGTTCAGCAATTTCTAAATCAGAAATAGAGACGGATTTGGATAAATCCTCAATTTG
>Ga0172373_10002376_pt1 | contig 28958 bp, 25 predicted proteins | sample Lak10m_2_FD_114546 | JGI IMG/M metagenome (GOLD analysis project Ga0172373, IMG submission 114546) | Freshwater microbial communities from Kabuno Bay, South-Kivu, Congo - kab_092012_10m | ecosystem: Environmental > Aquatic > Freshwater > Lake | place: Democratic Republic of the Congo...
ACGGAGGTCCGCATCGTCATGGCCTTTCTTGCGAATTCGGAACTCCACGCCGAGGTGAAGGGGATCGTAGGGGAGTATGATCGCCTCGGTGGTGACGGCGTCGTGGCGGAGTATCTCGATCTCAGCCGCAGTCGCAGCCGCCTCGCCGAGCTCCGTGACCGACACGGGATCGAGTTCTCGGGCGACCAGCTCGTCGTCATCGGCGGGAATGATCGTGTCCGCACGATCCCGGCCGAGGATCTCGTCAGTCGCGACGCCTCCTCCGGCGTCGTCCTCGACTTTCGGGGAGAGGAGGTGCTCACCGCCGCGATCCTCGAAGTGACGGAGCAACGGCAGCGAAAGATTTATCTCCTCACCGGCGACCGTCGCGCCGAGGAGCTCGTCAAGATTGCCGAGCAGATCCAGCCGCTTGCCAATGCGCAGAATGCCCGCCTTGAGGGCCTCGTCCTCGAGGGCCGTGAAGCCATTCCCGAGGACGCCGACGTGCTTTTCTTCGCCGGTCATACCGAGGATCTGACGGAACGCGAGCTCGGCCTCGTCCGAGACTTCTGGGAGCGCCGTCGCGGTGGTCTCGTCGTCTTCCTCGATCCCGCGGCCAAGATGCCGAAGCTGCACTCCCTCCTGCGCGAGCACGGCGTCGCCCCCAGGGCCGACCGTGTCCTCAGTGTCGTGACCATTCCTGGGGTGACGGCCCGCAAATCCTTCGATGTGCCGGTCTCGCTGATGCCGGGGCCTGGACCCAACCGCGACCGAGCCGCCCTTTCCCTCACCCTTCCCGGGCAGACGCAGTCGATCGAGGTGTTGGAGGGCGATGATCTCCTCCTTTCTGAAAATATCCGTCCCATTCCCCTGATGATCGCGTCCTCGGGCTTCTGGGGGGAAACGGAGTATGAGACCGAGGAGGTTTCCTTCAACCCGTCGCTCGATCACGGCCAGCCTGATCCCGTCTACACTGCCGCCGCGGTGGAGAAGGGCAGCCCGGGCGATTCGGGGCTCGCCGAGGGCTCTTCGCGGCTGGTCGTCGTTGGGAATGCGAACGTCGTCTCCCCGAGCGGGCAGACTTCGCAGGTCGCGGCCGACTTCACGATGGCCTCGCTCAACTGGGTGATGAACCGGGAAGCTCTCGTCGGTATTTCGCCACGTCGTCCCACCGTTTTCACTCTCAGCGTTGCGCCGGACAAAATCGCGCTCCTGCAATCCCTCCTGATCCTCGTCCTGCCGGGCGCCGCCCTCATCGTCGGCGGGGTCGTCTGGCTTCGCCGCCGCGCCTGAGTTCGCCGCCAACCCTTTTCGCCATGAGACTCGTCACCACCGCCATCCTCGGAGCGACCGCGCTCGCTCTTGCCGGTGTGATCCAGCGCATCGATGAGCCCCCCTCCTCAGGAAAGCGCGCCGCCGAGCTTGCCAATGTCCTGGTGCGTTTCGAGCCCGAGTCGGTCGATCAGATCGTGGTTGAGCGCGGCGTCGCGAAGGTGGTCATGCGCAAGACCGACGGTGCCTGGTTTTTTGCCGAGCCCGAGCAGGATCGTGTTGATCCCACGTTGGCACTCGCCCTCCTCGACCGGATCAATCACCTCGGCATCGTCGAGGATCTCTCCGCTGGCGGAGAAACGCCCGATCCCACCTCGCTTGGCGTTGCTGGCGATCAGGCGATCCGGGTGACCCTCTCCGGCGCGGGAGGCGAGGGGAAATCGGGGGTGAGCGAAACGCTCGTCCTCGGTGTCGAGGCTCCCCGCACAGGTTCGGTCTATGCGCGTCGGGAGGGGAGCGATCCGGGGATTTTCGTCATCGATGGGAATCCGCGTCCGTGGATCGAGAGCCCGCTTGAGGCGATGCGCGATCGGCGACTCCTCTCCGCCCCGGTCGGGGCGATCGTGCAGGTCGTGATCCGGCAAGCGACCGGCGAGATGTCCGTGCAGCGCCGCCTCGCCCCGCCACAGCAGGATTGGGCTCTCGCCGCCCCGCTCGTGAGTTGGGCCGATCGCGAGGCGATGGACCGTTTGCTCACGTCACTCGGATCCCTCCAGATCGAAGAGGTGGTAAAGGGAGGGGCAGCCAGCCGAGCCATTCCCAGTCCGCTGCCCGCTGGCGCGGTCGTGTTTCAACTGCAAGTCTATGGCGTCCCTCAGCCGCTCACACTCTCTTTGCAGGAAGTGGGCAAGGCTGATGACGGCCGGCCCCTCCTTGAGGCTCGCGCTTCTGACCGCCCCGCCGTCTATCGTTTGAAGAGTGACTTCCTCGCCTCGCTTCCGAAGTCTCCGAACGATCTTCGCGATCGCTCGCTTGCGCGTTTGCCGATCGAGAACATCGAGTCGATCAAGATCCAGAGCCGCCTCGATCCGCTCGTCGACCTGCGGGTCGAGCGCAGCGGACCGAACGTTTCTTGGCGAGTGGCGATCGGAAACAAGCTCGTCCCCGCCAACGGGAGCGAGGTGAATTCGCTCATCACGGCGGTAAACGAGGCGGCGATCCAACAGTTCGCCTCGGATGAGGCCACCGATCTCGCCCCTTTTGGACTTTTGCCACCGCAGCGGCGTCTGCTTTTCCAGATGAAGTTTCCCAGCAAGCCCCAAGCCGATGGCAGTCCGGGCACGCCGCGCGAACTGATGCGTATTCTCAATCTGGGATGGAAGGACGGCGAAGAAAAGCGCCTCTACGCCAACTTCGAGGGCGAGCCCCACGTTTACGAGCTGGATCCCACCTTTCTCAATCTGATCGCGAGCCACCCGCTGAAGTGGAAATCGCTCAACGTGCTCACCTTCAATCCCATTCATCTGATTTCGATCACCCGTGAGAAGCCCGGCGACGAGAACCTGCGACTCGACTACACTTATCGAGAGGACCGCTGGTCGGCCTCGCGAAGTGGTGGCGATGTCACCGCCAGCCTCGACATCGCTTCTGCGAGGCGCCTCCGGGATCGGCTTGGCTCGCTGACGGCCCGCGGCTGGTATCTGGCCCTCGGACCCGCCTATGAGGCCCTCGAAAAGCCGGGTGTCGTCTTCACTATCATTACCAAAGAGCTCGATCGGGCGACCAACGGGTCCATCGAAACCACTCACACCCTCCGGATTGCCCCTTTCTCGGGCGATCTTTATTTCGGGCGATTCGATGGTTCACCCGATGTCTTTTTCCTTGATGAAAGCACCTACAAGGGCTTGATGATGCCGGTCACGACGTCTCGACTCCCCGACTGAACGGGATGAGGCCGCCCTGAGCTGGTCCGGTCTCTCCTGTTTTCCTGAGTCGCCGGGTTCTTCGCGACCAATCCACTTTTCGCCTTCGGTCCCGGGTAGACTTTCAGCTTGCGGGGAATGCGCGTATTCGGCAAGCTCCCGGAAGCATGATCAAGAAATTTATCACCGACTTCAAGGAATTTGCCTTTAAAGGGAACCTGATCGACATGGCCGTCGGAATCGTCATCGGAGGTGCGTTCAGCACCGTCGTGAAGAGCCTCGTCGACGATCTCATCATGCCCGTCGTGGGCCGGTTCAGCGGTGGGGTCAACTTCAAGGACTTTTATTTCGTCCTCAAAGGGGAGGTGCCCGCTGGGACCGCTCTGGAAGCGGCGAAGAAGATCGATGGGGTCAACCTCCTCACCTACGGAAATTTCGTCACTTCCCTGATCAGCTTTCTCATCCTCGCCTTCGTCCTCTTCCTGGTGATCCACCAATTCATGACGGGGTTGAAAAACAAGCTCGAAAAGTCCGCCGAGGCGGCCAGTCCTGAGACCCTGAGCGAGGAAATCGTCCTTCTCGGCGAGATTCGGGACCTCCTCAAAAATCAAAAGCCTTGATCAAAATTGAGAGTTTTTCAAAAATCACATTTTAGGATTGAGAAAAGGCTGGACGAATCCCCGCGAATCGAATATTCTTACAGAGTTGTTTAGGGGGGGTGTTGTTGACCCTTCGTTTCATAGCTTGGTTGTTGTGGTGAGCCTGGTTGTGCGGGCTTGCGATTCTTAAAACCTCTCCGAGAAATCGGGGAGGTTTTTTTGTGGAGCTTTCCGAAGCATCCTTTAGTTTCCCGGTCCTGTCGTTCGCCGCGTCAGGGCCAACCTTTCTTCCGCCGTGTCCCAACCCCTTGTCATCGCCGATCGAACCTTCTCGTCCCGTCTCATGCTGGGGACGGGGAAATTCTCATCGAACGAGGTGATGCGCGACGCCCTTGACGCCTCAGGCGCCGAGATCGTCACGGTCGCGCTGCGGCGAGCCGATCTCAGCGGGAGGGGAGACCCCTACGCCAATATCCTCGATTTCATCGATTCCCGGCGTTACCTCCTCCTTCCGAACACCTCGGGGGCGATGAATGCCGAGGAGGCGGTGCGTCTCGCCCGTCTTGCGGTTTCGGCGGGGCTGCCGAAGTGGGTGAAACTCGAGATCCATCCCGATCCCACCTACCTCTTGCCCGATCCGATCGAGACGCTCAAGGCGGCCGAGATCCTCGTGAAGGAGGGCTTCATCGTGCTGCCCTACATCAACGCTGATCCCGTTCTCGCGAAACGGCTTCAAGAGGTCGGGACGGCCACGGTGATGCCCCTCGGGGCTCCGATCGGCTCGAACCAGGGGATTGCCACGAAGCGTCAGATCGAAATCATCATTGCCCAAGCGACCGTGCCGGTTGTGATCGATGCGGGTCTGGGCCGCCCCAGCCACGCCGCCGAGGCCCTTGAGATGGGGGCCGATGCCGTCCTCGTCAACACCGCCATCGCCATCGCCGGAGATCCTGTCGCAGTGGCCAGGGCCTTCCGCATGGCGGTCGATGCCGGACGGATCGCCTACGAATCGGGCGGCGTGCCCGAAGTCGCCACTGCCGCTTCGGCGAGTAGTCCTCTCACCGGCTTCCTGTTCCACGGCTGTCACGAGTGATATCGCCATGGAAGATCCCTCCGATTCCGACATCCTCTCCGTGGATGTCCTCCTGCCGCTCGAGCTTTCCGAAGACGAGGTGGCGCGTCGCAAAGCCGTCGCCCGCAAGCTTGACGTCCATCCCGGGCGCGTCCGTTCCCTGAGACTGCGCAAACATTCGATCGACGCGCGCAAGCCGCAGATCAAGGTGCAGCTTCGTTTCGAGGTGGGTCTTGATGTGCCGCTGCCGGAGGAGGAGCGGATCCGGGTCGATCTCCCCGATGTCTCCAGCGCGAAAAAGACGGTTCTCATCATCGGCAGTGGGCCGGCCGGGCTTTTCGCCGCCCTCACCGCGATCGAGAAAGGCTGGCGGCCCATCGTCTTTGAACGTGGCAAGGATGCCTCGGCGCGACGGTTCGACCTCGCGCCCATCCTCCGTCACGGCACCGTCATCGAGGAATCGAACTACTGCTTCGGCGAAGGCGGAGCCGGCACCTTCTCCGACGGCAAGCTTTACACCCGCGCCACGAAACGCGGTCCGGTGCGCAAGGTTTACGAGATCCTCGTCGCCCACGGCGCGCCCGAGCGCATTCTCGTCGACGCCCATCCTCACATTGGGTCGAACCTGCTCCCGAACGTCGTCAAGGCGATCCGCGAAAGCATCCGCGGGGCCGGAGGTGAGGTGCGCTTCGGCGCGAAAGTAACCGACCTGACTCTCGATGGCGGCGCGATCCGCGGTGTCGTGGTGAACGGTGGTGAAGAAGTGGCGGGCGACGCCGTCATTCTCGCGACTGGGCACTCGGCGCGCGACATCTACCGCCTCTTCGCGGAAAAGGGCATCTTGCTCGAACAGAAACCCTTTGCGGTTGGCGTGCGCATCGAGCACCCCCAGCCTCTCATCGACAGCCTGCAATACCATTACGACCGGGGCTTGGAGCGCCCGCATCTGCTCCCGGCGGCGAGTTACGTCCTCGCGATGAAAATCCGCGACCGGGGTGTGCACTCTTTCTGTATGTGCCCCGGCGGATTCATCGTGCCAGCTGCAACGGAGAACGACGAAGTCGTCGTCAATGGCATGAGCCTGTCGAAGCGAGACTCGGCCTTCGCCAACAGCGGGTTTGTCGTCACGGTCGAGCCCGAGGACACGAAGGACTTTGTCGAAGAGCACGGCGTGCTCGCCGGGATCGCTTTTCAAAAGCATCTTGAGCAACTGGCCAAGCAGGCCGGAGGAGGGGGGCAAGCGGCACCCGGTCAGCGCGCCATCGATTTCATCGCTCGGCGTGATTCGAGCGAACTTCCCGAGACCAGCTACAAGCCCGGCGTGAAACCCGCTCGGCTCGACGAGATGCTGCCCCCTTTCATCGTTTCGCGAATGAAGGAGGGATTGAAAATGTTCGGCAAACGCATGCCTGGCTTTTCCGGAGAAGAGGCCGGTCTGATCGGTTTCGAGACCCGCACCAGCTCCCCTGTTCGCATCCCCCGCGATCCCGACACCCTCGAGCATCCCGGGGTGCGCGGACTCTACCCCTGCGGTGAAGGTGCCGGGTTCGCCGGTGGCATTGTCAGTGCCGCCCTCGATGGGATGCGGTGCGCGGAGCGCCTCGCCTAGAAAAGCACGACGTCGCGAACCACCTCAATGCGCCTCGATCCGCCGGCCCTTGGGTTGGTTGATTTCGACGAGGAGGTTGGTGAACCAGCTTTCGTCGATGTCGAACGGCTTGCCGCCCTTGATGCGCGGGAAGGCGATCGTGCTCATGAGATCGCCGTTGTCTTCGTCGAGACCGGCGACACCGCTGACGCCTTCGAGGGCCGACTTCGCGGCTTGGGCGCAGCTCGCCTTGATCAGTTCGAGGTCGTCGGGGTTCGGGGCGGCACTGCGGGCAAAATAACCGCTTTTCTGGACGAGCACCTTCTCGGCCCCCAGCTTGTCCTTGAGGCGGGAAGCGAACCAGTTGCCGACGTTGACGGTATCAAGGCGGTAGTGGCCGAAAGCGTCCTTGGCGGGCTCCTTTCCTTCGGCGATCATTTCGGCGATGATGTTGTCGAGACCGGCACCCTCGCTGAGGAAGATGTTCACGCTGTCGTTGCGCTCCATCGCGAGGTTGAGGCGGTCGATCTCGGCCTCCATCTCGATCTCCATCTCGGGGACCCAGACGGCGTCGATGTCCCAACGGATCTGGTGCAGGAGGGCTTCGGGGAGCCAGTCATACTGGTGCAGGCTCTCGTGGTAATCGTAGGCGGCGCGTCCGGTGAGCCAGCCGCAGTGCCGCCCCATCACCTCGTGAATGATGAGCTGGCGGGCGCTCGTGGTATTTTCGTTGGCCACGTTCTTGAAGAAGCGCGCACTTTGGTGGGCCGCGGTCCAAGCCCCGAGAGTCTGCTTGATCGGGAAGACGTCGTTGTCGATCGTCTTGGGCAGGCCGACGACGGTGAGGTCGTAGCCGTTCTCGTGGAGGTAGGCGGCGAGGTCGGCCGCGGTGGTGTTGGTATCATCGCCGCCAATCGTGTGCAGGATGTCGATCTTGTCGCTCTTGAGACGCTCGGCCGCAACGTGGAGGGGATTCTCACCCGGCTTCACGAGGCCACGTTTGGTGCAGTCGTCGACGTTGGTCAGTTTCACCCGGCTGTTACCGATGGGGCTGCCACCGAAGTTGTAGAAAATCGCGGCGTTCTCCCGAACCGACTTGGGAAAGTGGTAGGATTTTCCGAGGAGCAGGCCTTGATAACCGTTGAGGTAAGCCATGAGGTCGGCATCGGGTGCAAGCTGGTTGTATTGCTCGATCAGGCCCCCAATGGAGGCGGAGAGACAGGGCGCGATGCCACCGGCGGTCAGGAAGGCGATTCTCATCAATGAAGGGGTGCTGGTAGGGTGGGGGTTTCCTTGGTCGCACCTTCCAACGATTCGAGGGGAAGTCAAGACAGGTGAAAAATCCTCTTTTTTGCCTCCAAAATGGCTCCAGTTCGATTAATTACTGGTAAATACTAAATTTACGATTAACCTCATTTTATTCCGTTTTTTGTGATGATTCGAGTGCCCTTCTTCACTTCCTCTGAAAGCCGTGAGCGCCATCATTCTGGCTCCGTTTCTTTTGGCCCGGAGTCCCAGCCCGGCTCCGTTGCGGTTCGGGGCGATCGGATGGAGTCTCGACTCGAGGCGCTCGAATTCCGACTCATTTCCCACGCGGAGGAGTTGAAATGCCAGATCGCCGAGCGCGTCTTACGAATCCAAAGCCGGATCGAGCGCGCCTTGCGTCCGTTTGAGCCGATTTCGGGGAGCGGGCCGATCGAGCCGATCGCCGACAACGTGCTCGAGTTTGGCAAGGAGGGCGGGGTGTCGAACGAATCGGTCAATCACCTTCTCCACGCCAGCAACGCCCGCGAGGCGATGCTGGAATTGAACGAGACGTTGCGCGTCACCCGTGAGCACCTCGAATCCCTCTCGTCCAGCATCGAGAGGATGAGGGCTTCGCTCGCGGCGAGATGATCTGCCCTGCCGGGCCTGAGGTTGGGGCAGACACCCTCACTTCTTGCTCGTCTCGACCGCTTTTTTGAGTTGGTCGAGGGCAGCCTTGGTCTCGGCCGCAACCGCGATGGCTTTCTCCGAGCTCGCCTTCAGTGCTTCGGCCCGCTTCGTGGCCTCTTCGACCGCCTTGATGGCGTTATCGAAATCGGTTTTTGCCTGGGCGGCCCGTTTTGCGGCCTCGGTGGCGGCGGCTTCCACCTCGGTCACAGCTTTTTGAAACATCGGGTCCACCGTCGGTTTCGCCGGTGGGGTAGCGGCAGCAGGGGCGGGAGCGGCAGCAGGGGCGGGAGTGGTAGCAGGGGCGGGCGTCGCTGGCTTCGGCGCGGGAGCCGGCGTGGTGGGCGCCGGGACCGGAGCCGGTGCGGCCGGTTTTGCGGCAGCGGCCGGGACTGGCGTGGCGGGCGTCGCCGGTTTTGCTGCTGCCGGGGCCGGGGCGGGCGTCGCCGGTGCCGGAGTGACGGGTTTAGCGGCAGGAGCCGGTGTGGCGGCGGCGGCCATCGCCGGCTTCGTGGCGTTGGCCGCTGCGGCGACGGGCTGAGGCTGGGGTTCTTTCCAACCCGTGTTGATGTCGATTCCTGGAATCGCAGCAGCGAGCTTCGCAGCCCCGGCGTCGGTGACCTTGCTCTGCCAGACGAAGATCTTCTTCAGGTTCTTCAATCCGGAGAGTTTCGCGAGACCGGCATCGGATACCTGGGTGCCGTAGAGGTTCAGATACTCGAGGTTGGTGAGACCCTTGATCGAATCAAGTCCCGCATCCGTCACGGCCGTGTTCTCGAGGTGAAGGCGGCTGAGGTTCGCCATGCCCGCGACATGAGCGAGCCCCCGGTCCGTGACCTGAGTGCGCGCGAGATCCAGCCACTTGATCTGGGAGGCGATCGGCTTCAACTCGGCCAGTCTGTCGTCGTTGAATTCCTTGCTCACGTTGAGAGCGCTGAAGCGAAGCTCGGGAGTGTCCTGCGCGATGGCCATGAGCGAGGCCCCCGCCTTTTCGACGCGACCGATCGTTTCCATCACAAGTTTTTCCATCGCCGGATCGACCTTGGGAGCGTCGGCCTTCGCCACGGTGGCCGCCGCCTTCGGCAAATTCCCCAGCACGTGATTCGCGGCGGCGAGGGCCTTCTCATCCGGCTTGAAATCGGCGACCGCACCGGTGGCCTTCGCTCCGCTGCCGATCCAGAAGGCGAGGAGGGCGGTTTCTTGTTCGGTGAGCTGCTCCTTGTCCTCCGGCGGCATGTGCTCGTCGTCGTTCATCGGCAGAAAGACGCGCTGGAGGAGAGGGCTCTCATCCACCTTGCCCGCAACGATGGCGGGCCCTTCGTTGCCACCTTTGAGAATGGCTTCGACCGAGACCATGCTCAACTTGCCCTTGGGCTTTTCGGTGCCGTGACACTTGTTGCACTTCGCTTCGAGCACCGGAGCGATGAGATCCTTGTAGAGTTGGCTCTTCGTCGCGTCGGCTTGGGCCGACTGGGCGGAAAAAGCGGCGGCGAAAAAGAGGCCGGGGAAAAGGGAGCGTTTCATACCTGATGGGATCGATTCTAAAAACCGCTCAAAGCTAGGCCGCGCGCCAAAGTGAAATCAAGTCGCAATGGGGTAGGTGATCGCGGCGGAAATGCCGCGTGATTCCCTCGCAAGTCGTCCTTCTCTTCCCTCCATGGAAGCTGTGGTGATGGAAGCCTTGGGGGAAGATGGGTTCAATCGGCTCGTGGCGGCGTTTTACCGAAGGGTGCGCGTGGACCCTTTGATCGGACCGATGTATCCGCCCGATGACTGGGAAGGCTCTGAAAAAAGGCTGGCTGATTTTCTCATCTTCCGGTTTGGCGGGTCGGCCCGTTACGTCGAGGAGCGCGGTCATCCCCGGCTGCGGATGCGGCATGTTCGCTTCGCGATCGGTGAAGCCGAGCGCGACCGCTGGCTTGAACTGATGAGCGGGGCGATGGATGAGGTGGCGCTGGCGGGCGCGGCGCGAGCCAACCTCGGGGCCTTCTTTGATCAGGTGGCGGATTTCATGCGCAATCGGGAGGGGTGAGGTCGCGGGTCGTGCGGAGCATTCGAATTTTTCGTGGGTTTCCGAAAGGTTGAACGTTAGAAGAGCTCGTGCCACTGATCCCTGCCATGAAATTGCTTCCGCACCTTTCCCTCCTTTTGTTCGCAACCACGCTTTCGGCTTTCGCTCAGGAGAAGACCGAAGTGCAGTCGACCAATTATCCACTCCACTACTTCGCGGGGCGTCTTGCCACGGATGCCTTCGAGCTGAGCTACGTCGTCGATCCCGAGGTCGATCCCGCATTCTGGAAACCATCGCAGGCAGAGGTCTCCATTTTTCAAAAAGCCGATCTCATCCTGAAAAACGGGGCGGACTACGAGAAGTGGATGAAACGGGTTTCGCTGAGGACGTCGCCGCAAGTCGATACCTCGAAGGCGTTTTCGGATCGATTGCTCAAGGCCCCGGGGAAGGAGCATCGGCATGGTGACGGGAGCGTCCATTCCCATGCCGGGACTGCGTTCACCACCTGGATCGACTTGACCCAAGCAGCCCTGCAGTCGGAGGCGATCGCGGCGCGCTTCAAGCAGGCGCAGCCCGCATCGGCCGCGACGATTGATGAGAATCTCACCGACCTTCTGGCCGATCTCGCCTCGCTCGACGGGCGTCTCAAGGCTTTCGCCGCGGCTTGGGGCGACAAGCCGCTCGTGGCGTCGCACCCGATCTACCAATATTTCGCGCGCGCGTATCGGCTGCGGATCGAGGCGGTCGAGTGGGAGCCGGAGATGGAGATCAGGGATTCAGACCTCGCCGACTTGAAGGCGATCCTCGCCAAACATCCGGCGACCCTGATGATCTGGGAAGAGGATCCGAGCGAGGTCAACATTGCCACCGTCGCGACGCTCGGATTGAAAAGCGTCGTCTTCGCTCCCTGTGCCAATCGACCCGCCGAGGGAGACTGGATGGCCGTGATGAAAGCAAATGTCGAACGGCTCGAAGCAATGTTGAAGGAGTGAAGGGAGAGCGGGCGGAAAACGCGTGCGGTGGAGGGGCAAGCTCCTGCTTGCCCACCGTGGGAAGAGGGGGCGTCCGGGAGTCCGGCGGGCAAGGAGGAGCTTGCCCCTCCACCGCTGCCGCGCTTGAGTCGATTCGCGTCCACGTAGCTCTCCTACGCGATGGCGCGGGTGACCTCGCCCGTCCCTTTCCGCTAGGGTCCAATGATGAACCGCCAACGCCTCTTTTCCCGTCGCCGCTGGCTCGGCACTTCTTTCACCGCCGGCGCTGCTCTGCCGATCTTGCCCTCCACCGCCGCCGAGAGCGGTTTTCGCATCGCACCCTTCCGATTCGACGTCACACCGCCGATGGGTCATCCCCTCTGCGGTGGGTGGATCACTCCGGTGAAGTCGGTCGACGATCCGCTCGAGGCGATCGGTTTCGTCCTGCTCGGGTCGGGCGATCCGATCGTGATCTGCTCGGTCGATTGGACGGGTCTCCTCAACGACGCTCATCTGGAATGGCGCATCGCACTCGCTGCGGCCGCCGGGACGACACCTGACCGGGTCGCGGTGCATTGTGTCCACCAGCATGACGCGCCCTTCGTCTGTCTTGCGAGCGAGAAGTTGATTGCCGAGCAAAACGCCGGGATGCAGGTCGTCGACGTCGCGTTTTTCCACGACTGTCTGGAGCGTGGCAAGGCTGCGGTGAGGGAATCGCTTCACGGGGCGCGCCCGCTCACGCAGGTGGCTGCGGCCGAAGCGAGGGTCGATCGCATCGCCGGGAACCGTCGCATCGCCATGGGGCCCGATGGAAAGGTGCTAAAGATGCGCGGCAGCGCCTGCAACGATCCCGAACTGATCGCAATGACCGAAGGACTCATTGACCCGCAACTAAAAACGGTGGCTTTTTACTGCGGAACGGAAAAAGTCGTCTCGTGCCACTACTACGCCTGCCATCCCATGAGCCACTACGGAAAGGGCGCTGTCAGCAGTGATTATCCGGGGCTCGCGCGGAAGCGGCTTCAGGCGGCCGAGCCCGGCTGCACTCATCTCTATTTCACCGGTTGCGCGGGCAACCTTGGTGCCGGCAAATACAATGACGGCTCGCCCAAGGCTCGCGTCGAACTGACGGACCGCCTTCACGCCGCCATGGTCGCGGCTTCAGCGAAATTGGCCCCCGTCCCGCTGGTGAAAGTGGGGTGGACAACCCGTGACTTTTTTCCCGAGGTGAACCCGGCCTTTCGGGAGGAGGAAGAGCTGGCGAAAGTCCGGGATTCGCGGCAGGCTCCGGCCGACCGAATCCGCCCGGCGATGCGGGTGAGCTGGATCCGCCGGGTCGCGTCGAAGCAGCCCATCGTCCTGAGCGCCCTGCATCTCGATGGGATCACCCTTTTGCACCTTCCGTCGGAGAGTTTCGTCGAGTATCAGCTCCGCGCCCAGTCGCTCGTTCCAGAGCGTTTTGTGGCAACAGCGGCCTACGGCGACGGCGGCTCTTGGTATATCCCGACGAAGGAGGCTTTTCCGCAGGGCGGCTACGAGGTGAGTGTGGCGAACAGCGCGCCGAGCACGGATGATTCGCTCACTGCGGGGATGAAGGAGCTGCTGGGGAAAGCGTAACCGGAGGTCAGAAGTCAGAAGTCAGAAGTCAGAAGATGGGTGCCTGCGGCATCAATCTCGGTCCTCTGTAATTCCGCGTATTCTGTGTGTTCCGTAGGCCACCCCTTCTACGCTCGATTGTAGGCCGCCTCTTCTCGGTTCGATTGGGGTGTTTCCACCACCTCACTCCAACAACTTCGCCCGCTCGATCGCGCGCATCATGCCTTTGGCTTTGTTCACGGTCTCCTGATACTCGCTCGCGGGCACGGAATCGGCGACGACGCCGGCACCGGCCTGGACGTAAGCCTTGCCATCTTTCAGGACGACGGTGCGCAGGGCGATGCAACTGTCATGATTCCCGTCAAAGCCGAAATAGCCGACCGCACCGGCATAGGCGCCGCGCTTCGATTTCTCGAGTTCGTTGATGATCTGCATGGCGCGAACCTTCGGGCTTCCGCTCACGGTGCCGGCGGGAAAGGTGGCCCGCATCACGTCGTAGGCGCTGTGGTCGCCGTGGAGGCGCCCGCGAACGTTCGAGACGATGTGCATGACGTGGCTGTAGCGCTCCACGATCATGAATTCGCTCACCTCGACGGAGCCAAACTCGGCAACGCGCCCGACATCATTCCGAGCGAGATCGATGAGCATGACGTGCTCGGCGCGCTCCTTGGGATCCGCGAGGAGCTCGGCGGCGAGAGCCTCGTCTTCTTCAGGTGTTTTGCCCCTCCAGCGGGTTCCGGCGATGGGGCGGATGCGGATGCGTCCCTCGATTGCCTGCACGTGGACTTCGGGCGAACTGCCGACGAGGGCGAATTCGTCGCCGAATTGGAGGCAGAACATGTAGGGTGATGGGTTCACATGCCTGAGTGCCCGGTAGAGGTCGATGGGGCGGCCGGTAAAGTCGTTTTCAAACCGCTGCGAAGGCACGACCTGAAAGATGTCACCGGCGAGGATGTATTCCTTGGCCTTTTCCACCATGCCTTCGTATTCCTCCCTCGTCGTGTTGCTGCGCACCGGAGACTCGGGCGGCTCGGTCATGAGCGGGAAGGGAGAGAAGGTCCGCGGCTTGCGCAGCAACTCGATGAGCCCGTCGATTCGCTCGCGGGCGGTGGCGTAGGCGGTCGCGGCGTCGGGGAAATCGTCGGTGCAGAGATTCGCCACAACCTGTAACTTGCGGAAGCGGTGATCAAAGATGACCAAGGTTTCGGTGATGACAAAAGCCAAGTCTGGCAGGCCAAGTCCCTCATCCGGAGGCGCGGGCACGGTGGGTTCGAAAAAACGCACCATGTCATAGCCGAGGTATCCGACCGCCCCGCCGGCGAAGACGGGGAGACCTTCGACCGCGACGGGCCTGAAACCCGCCATGAGACGCTCCAGCTCGTGGAGCGGATCGCCTTCGTTCTCGGGCAGTTCGCGGGTGCGGAAGGCGGTTTCGCCGCGCTCGCGGGTCGAGAGGGTGCGGCCCTTCGCCCGGATCTCGAGCCGGGGACGGGTGCCGAGAAAGGAAAACCGCCCGATCTGTTCGCTGTTCTCGGCGGACTCGAGGAGAAAACTGACCGTGTCTTCTCCCTCGCTTAATTTTTGGAAAACGGAGACGGGTGTCTCGTAATCGGCGGCGAGTTCCGTCCAGACGGGCACGAGATTGCCCTTTTGGGTAAGCGATAGGAATTCCTCGAAGGACGGTTTCAGCACGGTCATCTGGGCCTTGGGGGGAAGAGAGAGAGGGGCAATGGGGGGCGTCGGACCGGGACGACCTCAGAAGGCCCACTCGGTCTGGCTCCACTCGGGACTCGGACCGGGAGCGGGGGGCGAGGGAGCCGCGGCGCGCAAAGGTTCGCACACCCGGAGCGAATCCGCAGCGATTTCTTCCAAAATCGGGGCGGTCTCGACCCTCTCCCGGGCCTTCGCGACCGGACGCAGCGGGATGGCGCAGTGACGGTCGGCACATTCGACCTCGACGCCCGCGAAGCCGCTCGCCTCGAGCCGCTTGGCGATTGCGGCCACCGCGATTTCGGGCGTGTTGCAGTCGCTGCTGAGGTGGCCGAGGACGACCCGATGGAGCTGGTTGGAGGCGATCGAGCAGACGAGGTCGGCAGTTTGTTCGTTGGAGAGGTGGCCGTGACGGTTGCTGATCCGCTGCTTCGTCGACCAGGGCCGCTTCGTGTCGTTCATGAGGAGGACATCGTCGTAGTTCGCCTCGGCGAAAAGAGTATCGACGCCATCGAGTCGGTCGAGGATTGCCTTCGTGACATGGCCGACATCGCTGAGGATGCCCAGACGAGACTCGCCGTTGTCGAAGAGAAAGCCGACCGGATCGACGGCGTCGTGTGGCACGGAAAAAGAATGGATATCGATCCTGCCGATGCGGAAAGAATGACCCGCCTCGAATTGCCGCCATCTCACGGCGGCCCCCACGTTCTCGCGAACGATGGCGCAAGTATGGATCGTCGCATAAACGGGGACCTCGCGCTTGCGGCAGAAGACTTCGAGACCCCGGGTATGGTCGCCATGCTCGTGGGTGAGAACAATCGCGGTGAGGCTGTCGGGGTCGACCCCCAGCTCGCTGAGGCGCGTGCAAAGTTGGCGGGCGCTAAGCCCCGCATCCACGAGGATGCGAGTCTCTTCGTGACAGACGAGAGCGCTGTTGCCCGAGCTGCCGCTGCCGAGGACCGCCAAATGAAGCATGCGGATCAGGATAGGTAGTAAAGGCTTCCAAACAAATGAAAAATCTCGAAAAATCGAGGCTAAACGGGCCGGGTCCTTTCGCCTCGGGGCGATCGCATGGTCCGTTCACTCCAGAATCGCCCCCGGCACGGGAGAAATGATCGGATCGAGAGTCGCACCCCGGGGCAGTTGGCTGTGATGAATCCAGTAGATCGCTCCTCCGATGGCCCCTGAGGCCACCTTCACCTCGATGGTGTCCGCTTCGGTGCGGAGGGTGGTGATTTCGATGGAGTCCTGAAGACGTCGTATCCCCAAGCCAGTCAGGTCGGCGCTGGCCCGTTCTTCGGGAGTGGGGTGCGCGGCGAAGAAGCGTCGAAGGGCGTCGGGGGACTGTGCCAAGTAAAGAGGCCCACCATCGCGACCGACCCGCAAGGTCTCGCTTTCGGGAGACCGGTTGGATTCCAATTCGCTCTCTGGTAAATGGTTGCGTGCCATTTCGATGCCGAGACGTCCGGAAACGTAGATGGCGCCCGCGAAGGCACCGAGCCCGACGACCGCCCCGAGGAACCCGAAACGACGGCGAATGCGGTCGCGCTGAAGGCGTGATCTCTTGGGCGCTCTGTCTGGGGGGGCTTCCATGGTCGCGGTTTCAGGATTCGCGGTCGATGCGTCGGGAGATCTCTTCGCTCTGGTCGCGGAGGAGGCGATGCTCCTCTTCTGTCAGGCTTTGAAAGCCCCTTTCGTTGATCTTGTCGAGAATGGCATCGACGTCGCTGGTGACGAAGGGAGCTTTGTTGGCGGGACCCGCTGTTTCACCCCTTCGCGAACCGGGCCTCGGCTTGGCTTTCTCACGGAGAATGCGCACCCCGAAGCCCGTTCGCCTCCGGGGGAGAGTTGTTCTTGAGGTCTGGTGCCAGCCACGACTGACGTAAAGCCAGCCGAAGAACATGCCACCGAAGTGAGCCATCACCGCGACGGCGTCTTCATCGGTCGATGCGAGGCCGAAGAGCAGGGTCAAAGCATTCACCGCTGCGAGGACCCACGCGACCTGCCGCATGGTCAGTGTGACAGGGATGACGAAAAAAAGCAGCAACTGAATTCGCTGATGTGGCACCAGCGTGGTTGCGGCGATGACGATGGCGAGGACCGAACCCGAGGCGCCAATGATGATGGCATCGGAAAAAATCGCGTTCCATCCCAATTGGAAGGCGCCGCCGACGAGTCCGCCGAGGAGGTAGAGGCGCACCACATGAAACGGTTGAATCAGCGAGAGGAGGAGCCGGCCGAGGAAAAAGAGTCCCAGGAGATTGGCGATGAGATGCCAGAGATTTGCGTGGATGAACTGGTAGGTCAGCGGGGTCCAAAGCCGTCCCGCGCCGAGTGCTTCGATCGAGAGTCCGAACCAGTCGCGCGTGGGATTGTAGAATAGGAGATTATTCAGAAGATAGACCGCCGCGTTCGCCACAATCAGCCAGATCACCACGCTCCACGAAGACGGTCCGTTGCCGCCGCGGCGGCTGTCGTCTCTCATATAATCGCGATCGTAGGTGCTCATGAGGTCGGCTTGAGGGGCCGGTAAGGAGTTGGAAATGGCACGGAAGATTCGCCCCAGTGGCGCTTTTCGGCAAGGAACGGAGGTGCGCGAACTCGAAAAATTACCGATAAATCGCGATATTTTGGGGTTGAAAGTATCTCGGATTTCTTGATGATCTCGTATCACCATGAATACCTCGGGCTACTTTCTTCTCATCGCCGCGCTTCTCCTCTTGGCCGGGTTGATGCTCTACGCCCGGTTCGCGTCGCGCACCAGAGAGAAATCTCTCCATCACGCCCCGTTTGATTGGGACTTTCCTCCGGCGGTGATCTCATCGGCCTCCGCTATCGGGGAGGAATTCTCCGCTGAGGGAGTCGGCCATTCGACGTCCCCGGTCGAGCCCGTCTTGCGGCTCGAGCGGCCCTTGGCGTTGGCTTCCGCTCCGGCCTCCGACGCGGGTCGCGATCGCGATTACTTGGACGATCTTCAGGAAGCGGCTGCCGGTCTCGCCAAACTGATGCGTTCCTCTCCGGTCGCGCGCGCTGAGCCGGTAGTGTTTGCCCCTGAGGAGGGAGAGGTCGAGCCGCTCGAGCCGCTCGAGGTGATCTCCGTGGCGGAAGGGAAGGAAGAGGAGCCGAACGTTGCTCTCGATGAGGCAAGTCACTTTTCGAAGGAGTCGCCTTCTCTGGAGGAGGCCGAGACTTTCGTCGAAGAAACATCCCTCGAAATGACTCACGAAATCGTCGAGGTCGTCGAGGTCGTCGAAATCGTCGAGGTCGTCGAGGTCGTCGAGGTCGTCGAGGTCGTCGAATTGGATCAGGCCATCGTTGCCGCCTCTTTCGAAGCGACTCCGGTCGGTGCCTGCGAAGTGGCGGGCACGGTATCGATGGAATTGCCTCCCGGGGTTCAGAGTGACGGCCCGACCGAGGAATTTCCCGACCCCGTCGTCGAGGCGATCGACGCCACGGCTCATCGGGAGACCGTTGCCCCTCGCGTCCTTTCGATTCGCGACCGTCTCGGCGATTCCGTTGCGGAGCAATTCGATCGAATCGACGAGAGTCTCGACGCGCTGGAGTCCCTCGTGCTCAGCATCGAGGCCAGCCTGAGGGCCTTGTCTGATCTTGAAAACGGAACTCTCGATGGCGATCTCCATGAGGAGGAGGAAGCGGTCGCTGCGGCAGCGTGATCCTCTTCTGGGCTGAACCTCGTCTTTGAGGGCCCCCGGGCGGGAGGTTTTTTGGAGGGGGCGCTTCGGGAAGTTTTTAAAAAATTGGCTTTTTGCCACGAATCGTTTGAAATAGTCTGTGACAGGGCTCGGGTGGAAGTTTATAATTTCCATAACGAAACCGCCGGGCGTGGGACACGCTCAGACTCACAAACACAGACCGATTCGAAAAAGAATGGTGCGAGGCCTCCTCAGCTTCGGCAGCGTCATGCTCGCCGCAGGGCTGGCCCTCTTGGCTGGATTACACGTGTCCGGCCGAGTGGACCTTTGCTGCGTCTTTCGCACTCTGCCCGAGATTGACGCCACCTTCCAGCGGGGTTTCCGCTCCGACGCGATCTCGAGGATCAATCGGATTCGTCTGCCCGGTGCCGTTGACGAGGTGGGCGGCGACGAGTCGCTTCAGGCGTTTCTTGAATCGTTCGTGAAAACCCATCCCGAACCGGTTGATCTCGAACTCGACCACGTCTTTGACGCGCTCCAGAAGCGGTTCCCCGGGGCGCAGTATCTCGCTGCCAACCTCGTTACTTCGCCCAGCCGCGAAGATCTCCTCGCCAAGTTGGGCAGTTGGGCCGCAGTGGCGAACCCCGAATTCGACGCGATCAACACGACGGTTTTCCGTTCGGGCGGGCGATTGGGTGTCCTTGCGGTGATGTCGCGCCGTATTCCGGAGTTCTCCCTCCTTTTGGCCAATCGGCACGGGGGGCGTTTTCACAACCGCTGCCCGCACTGCGAGGTGATTCATGCCCTTGAGCTCGACCGCGATTCCCGAACGCTCATCCTCTCCTGTCCGCACTGCGAGCTGCCCTTTGACGTGCTTGCTGCCGACATCTCGGGGGAGATCCGCCGGGCTTCGGATTTTTTTGAGGGGTTCTCCCTGCCGGGGGATCCCGTCTCGAAGGAGGGCTCCGAGGAGGATCGGATTCTCGCCCTCTGGCAGCGGATCGCGTCGCGCTGCACCTACGAACTCGACCAAGAGCGCCCCAGCGGCGAGCAGGGGGAAGTCAGGGAAGTCTGGAAGCGGCCGTCCGAGACCTGGCAGGAAGCGAGCGGAGACTGTGAGGACACCGCCATTCTTCTCGCCGATGTCCTGGATGTTGCCGGGTTCGATGCTCGCGTGGCGATCGGCTGGAACGGAAACATTGGCCAACACGCCTGGGTGGTCGTGAAGACCTCCGGGCGGCAATACCTGCTCGAGACCACTCTTCAGGAGGAAGTGACTCGTGAAGACCTCGTCGAACTTGGCGATGCGACGGACTTCTACCGGCCCGAACAACTCTTCGATGGAGAGCGTCTTTATTACACGACGGCGCGTCCCGAGCGTTTCGGTCGTGATTATTTCTCCGAGACGGTCTGGAAGTCGGTTCCCATGCCAGCGGCGGAAGAACTCTCTCAGCGTTGATGGGCGAAGGAAAAAAGGGTCAGGGGCGTCTTTCAGCCGTTTGACGAAGCGGGGTGGGATCGCTAGGGTCGAAGCGATGAAACTCCTCCGCTTTGGCCCGAAGGGCTCCGAGAAACCCGGTCTGCAACTCGAAGACGGCACGCGCATCGATGCCTCCGCCTTTGGGATGGATTGGAATCACGACTTTTTTGCCGAACCGGCGAATCTCGATCGCCTCGCTGCCTGGTTGGAGACCAACGCCGCCACTGCCCCGCGTGTCTCGGCGGAGACTCGCCTCGGGTCCGCGGTCGCCCGTCCCGGGAAGCTGATCTGCATCGGGCTGAACTTCTCTGATCACGCGGCCGAGGCAGGCATGGACATTCCGAAGGAACCCATCGTCTTTTTCAAGGCCACCAGTGCCATGGCCGGGCCGAATGATCCTGTGGTGATCCCTCGCGGCAGCGAAAAGACCGATTGGGAGGTCGAGCTCGCCTTTGTGGTCGGCAAAAAGGCCAGTTACGTGTCGAAAGAGGCGGCGCTTGATCATGTCGCCGGCTACGTCCTTCACAACGACTACAGCGAGCGTGCCTACCAACTCGAGCGTGGTGGTCAGTGGGTGAAGGGGAAGAGCTGCGACACCTTCGCTCCCCTCGGACCTTTTCTTGCGACCTCGGATGAAATTGCCGATCCCGAAAACCTGAGCATGTGGCTTACCGTCAATGGCGAGACGAAGCAGAATGGGAACTCCAGCAAACTCATCTTCGGCATCGCCCATCTCGTGAGCTACCTGAGCGAGTTCATGACTCTCGAGCCCGGAGATATCGTCTCGACCGGCACGCCTCCCGGAGTCGGCATGGGATTCAAACCCGCGCAGTTTCTCAAGCCCGGCGATGTCGTCGAACTCGGGATCGAGGGCCTCGGCAGTTCAAGCCAGGTCGCATTGGCGTGGGAAGGGTGAGGCCTCCGCCTCGCACCCGACTCACGCCAGCCCGATTCACCCGCGATCCTCCGGGAGTGAGAAGGGGACTTTTCGCTCATCCCTTTCGTTTCTCAACCAGCTCGACCGGTCCGATCGCCATCGTCTTGTCGATCGCCTTGCACATGTCATAGATCGTCAAGGCGGCAATCGAGACGGCGGTGAGCGCCTCCATCTCGACACCGGTCTTGGCGTCGGTTCGCACGCTTGCGGAGATGGAAAGGCCTCGCTCCCGCGCTTCAAAATCGATCGTGACCTTCGTGAGGGGCAACGGGTGGCAGAGGGGAATCAAATCGGCGGTGCGCTTCGCGGCTTGAATTCCGGCGACCCGCGCGACGGCGAGAACGTCGCCCTTCGGCACCTGACCTTCCAGAATCGCGGCAAGGGTCGGGGACTGCAGGGCAATGAATCCCGATGCCAATGCCTCGCGCCGCACCACTGGCTTCTCTGAGACATCGACCATCGCGGCGGAGCCATCGGGACGCAGGTGGGTGAGGGACGGGGCATTTTCCATAGGGACACCTTCGCCGCCACCGCCCGGGCGTGCAAGCGGATCGGGGCGCAGGGGTCGTGCGGGCGGGTTTCATCCGTCAGGGCGATTCGACGCCCTTTCTTCCGCCCTCAGCGCGGAGCTTGGGACTTTTTCACGGATTCTCATCCAGCGGGGGATTGACCCGAGCGACGTCTCCGTGTTTTCTAAATGGATGAAATTTCTCTCCCACCTGTGTGGCTTTCTCTTCTTGCTGACGCCCGCTTTCGCCCAACTCCGGTGCATCGAGAGCGAGGCCGCCATCGAGGTCCGCAACGGGGAGTCGCTCGTGATGCGTTATCACAAGCAGCCGAGTGCGGAGGCGGCGCAGAACGATCCTCTTTATGCCCGGACCGGCTATATTCATCCCCTCTGCACCCCTTCGGGCAGGATCGTCACGGGTGACTTCGCGCCGGACCATCCCCACCAGCACGGGCTGTTCTTTGCCTGGACCAAAACCCGCTTCGATGGTCGATCTCCTGAGTTCTGGAATCAAAAGTTGGGGAGCGGACGTGTCGCCTACTGGAAGACTCTCGCGATTCACTCCGGGCTCGAGGAGACTGGGTTTGACGTCGCGCATCGTTTCGAGGATCTCACCGCTCCTGGTGGTGCCGAACCCGTGCTCGAGGAGACCTGGAAGGTGCGGGTGTCCCTCGTCGGCGGACGCTATCAGATCGACCTGCACTCCTCCCAGCAATGCGCGGGAGGGAAAGCGCTCGTGATCGAGAAATACCACTACGGCGGCATGGCGATCCGCGGCAACACCGCTTGGCTCGACGAAGTGCCCGATCGAATCATCACGAGTGAGGGGAAGGACCGCATCGCCGGCAACCACACCCGTCCAAAATGGGTGAAAATGGCGGGTCATCTCGAGGGGGCGGCCTGCGGCATCGTCGCGATCCCGGATCCGGGGAATTTCCGCGCGCCGCAATGGGTGAGGCTCCATCCTTCGAAACCCTACTTCGTCTTTTCCCCCATGGTCGAGGAGCTCTTCACGATGGAGGCGGGGAAGACCTACGAGTCGCGCTTTCGTTTTGTCGTGTTCGACGGGGAAATGTCGGCAGCGGAGGTGGAGGCAACGCGGTAGGCGGGGCGTCTCACCCCGGGGGAGTGTCACTGGAACCACGTTCCGGCCCCGCGGACCTCACCCCCCGATCGCGATCATCTTGCGGCCGGGTTGGTAATTTTCGCGGAAGTCGTGTTTCTCAGGCTTGCGGGCGACGACGTCGAGGATGATCCGGGCGAGGTCTGCGTCGCTCTTTGCGGGATCGCGCAGGGCTTCACGGAGGTCGAATTCCAGATGGCTGCCGAGGCACGGACGCAATTTGCCCTCGCAGGTGAGGCGCAGCTTGTTGCAGCTCTCGCAGAAATGGAGATTCGTCATCGCCCCGATGAAGCCGAGGATCTGTCCCGTATCAGGGACTTCGTAATAAGTCGCAGGGCCATTGGTGCGGATGTCAGGACGAGCCTGGAGGGGGCCGAGACGATATTCGAGAAGGCGTTTCGCCTCGCCCACGGCGAGGAAATTATCCTCCGTGAGGACCTCCGTGGTGCTCACCGGCATCAGTTCGATGAATCGCAGGAGCAGTCCTCTTTCCCGGGCAAAGGCGGCGAGATCCCAGAGCTCGTGTTCGTTGCGGTGGCGCATCAGCACCGTATTCAGCTTGATCTGTTCGAAGCCTGCCTCGCGTGCCGCATCAATCCCGGCAATCACTTCGGGGAATAAATCCCGCCCCGTTGTCTTCGCGTAGGTCTCGCGATCGAGGGTGTCGAGCGAGAGGTTCACGGAGCGCACCCCGGCATCCCGGAGGGCGCGCGCCGTGGTGCGCCCGTCCCCGAGGGGCCGGGCGAGGAGCGTCCCGTTCGTGGAGAGGCCAAGGTCGCGGAGGCCCTCGATTCGGGCAACTTCTTCGACAAACCAGACCACGTTTCGCCGCGTCAGCGGTTCTCCACCGGTGATGCGCACCTTCGAGATTCCCAGGCCAGCGCCGATGCGGAGGACGCGGAGAATTTCCTCATAGGTCAGCACCTCGGAACGGGGTAGCCAATCCTGCTCCTCGTGGGGCATGCAGTATTGGCAGCGCTCGTTGCAGCGATCGGTGATCGAGACCCGGAGGTAACTGATCAGATGCCCGAAAAGATCCTCCATGGCGGGATTCATCGGAGGCGTTCCCAAGCCACGACTTTGCCGTTCGCGAACTCCACGGTCCGGTCGAGGGAGGGCACGTAATCGACGCCCGTGCCGAAGCCCCAGCCCGGTCCGTAGCCATAACCGAAGGCCGGGTGCACCCCGTAGGCCGTGTAAAACGGATGGGGTGAAAAGCCCCCGTATCCGCCCCCATAGGAGTTGACCGGCGCTGTGTGGAAATAAGCCCAGCGTTCGCTGCCATGACCGTCGCGGCTGCCCGCCATGACGCGTCCCGGATTGCCCCAGGCGAGGAAGACGGCATCCTGCGACATGCCCTCGGCCACTTCGCCGCGGAGGACGAGTTCCCTCTCGCGTTCGGAGAGGCCGGCGAAACGTTCGGGGAATTTCTTCACCCGATGCTCGGCCGGGTTTGTGGCACACGAGACGAGGAAAAGTGCCGGAATGAGGAAGTGAAGGGCTGAAAAGATCGCACGCATGAGGCGGGGTGGGGATTCAATGTGCCGCGTGGTGAGACCGATGCAAGTGCCTCGTCCTTTGAGGCCGCCCCGACTGTGCCTGGAAGTCGGTCACGGACGGTTCCAGAAAATCACGAGATTCCGGGTGCTGCGTCCCGCGACGACGAGATCGAGACGTCCGTCGGCATTGAGATCGGCCACCTTCAGATCCTCGGCAGCGACGAGATCGCGAGCGACCCAGAAGGGATTTTCCCACGAGCCGTCCGCCTTTTGGAAAAAGATCTTCACGCCGACGTGGCCCTCCGCGTCCGGATTGCGCCATCCGACCGCGACATCCTCCCGTCCGTCGGCATTGAAGTCGCCCACCCCGAGGGCATGTCCCTGGTTCAGCGCATCGGTCAGAAGCGTGCGGCTCCATCGGTCATGTTTCTCGCGATAGATCACGAGGTCGTTGCCATGAAAGGGCTCCACCGCTGCGATGAAATCAGATCCCTTGGCGATTTCGCCAACGCCCCGGGTCGGGGGCGTCGAGTTCTCCGCGGTCACCAGCATCGCCGACTCCGATCCGTCCGCCTTTTCGCGAGAGATGCCCGAGGCGCCGCCGATGTAGAGATAGCCGTCGCGAAGGTCGAAGTTGTGTGTCACGCGCAGTTTCGTTCCCATCACCTCGTGCGTCCATGCGGCGGGGTCGCCCGTCTTCGTCGGATCGACTCGATAGGTGCGCACGTTCACGGTATTTTCGCCGGCTCCGTCCTTGTTTCCAATCCCATGCAGCGGGAGCACGACGAGATCGAGTCCCTTCGGCGTCGGCACCCATCGCATCCGGTGGGTCGTGGGATCGTGGGGGAGTGGCACCGGCTGCCAAGGTCCCTCGCCCGACTCGGGACGTTGCAGGAAAAAGACCGCCCCGGATTGGGTCTTGTCGATTGTTTCCCCGGGATTCCACTGGGCCCCAGCAGCAACTTCCACCCGGCCATCGCCATCGATGTCGCCGGCGGCAAGGCAGACGTGGTCGCGCAGCGTCAGGTTTTTCGCGATGGGAGTCTCCTCCCAACCCGGATTGCGGAACCACGAGATCTCGCGCTTGTCACAGAGAAGCACGTCCGCCTTCCCGTCGCCATCGACGTCGCCGATCGCCAGCCCGTAGCCGATCTCGAGCGCCTCATCGATCACCTGAGCCTCGAATTTCGGCAATCCAACCGGAGGGCCGGCATGGAGCGGGAAGCAGAAAAGGAACGCTCCGGGGAGCGTGGCGGCGAGGGTGACGGAAAGAAATGGGCGCATTGGGTCAGGGGAGGCGGCGGAAAAGCTTCAATCAAGCGGATCCGGGGCGGGAGCGCGAGCCTTTTTGCTCCGATGCCCCGGCGCATGCGCGGGCTTCGCTTCCGGGGCATCCATCAGATCGGGAGGGATGGCGGAGGCAGGCGCGTCGGGCTTTCACGAGTCGGTCTTGATCTTTTTCAGCCACGCGAGCGCCTCCTCGCGCGAGCGGAGCGTCCCGTCGAGCTGCAGATCGTGGGCCTCGGTCAGGAGCCCGCCGAGCTCGGGCCCGGGTCGCCAGCCTGCGGCGATGAGATCACCACCCTGAAGAAACCATTTCGGCAGGAGGGGCAATGCGGCGAACTCCTGCTGCTTCGCGAGAAGGTAGTCGTAATTGCCGAGGAGGCGGTGGCTTCCGAGGCAATCAACGCGGTGGAGCTCCAATTCATCGGCGAAGTGCTCGCGCGCCATGAAGCGTTTCAACGTGGCGGTGCGCATCTTTGTGACGTCTTTGAACTGCATGTGATGAGCGACGCCGGAGACGACGGCATCAATCATCGCGTTGGGATAACGGAGCCGCCGGAGAATGGCCGCGGTCATCTCGGCGCCGACTTTTTCATGTCCGTTGAAGCGGATGCGCCCCTCAGCGGGATCGATGGTGCAGGTGGCCGGCTTGGCAATGTCGTGAAAGAGAACGGAGAGGACGAGCGCGAGACTGGCTCCTTTTGGCAGGAGGGAGAGCATCAGCCGGGTGTGGATGAAGACATCGCCTTCGGGATGGAACTGAGGTGGCTGCTCGCAGCCGCGAAGATCGAGGATCTCGGGCAGGATCGCCGCCATCAAGCCGCTCTCGACGAGGAGGTCGAACCCGCGGAGGCGATGGGGGCTTTGCCAAATCTTGTCGAGTTCTTCGCGGATGCGCTCGGGGCTGATGCCGGTGATGTGGGGCGCTACTTCGCGGATGGCCTGCCAGGTGCCGGGCTCGATCTCGAATTCGAGGAGGGTGGCGAAGCGGACGGCGCGAAGGAGCCGCAGGTAATCCTCGCGGAAGCGATCGAGGGGGTGACCGATGGCGCGGATGCAGCGCGCCTCAAGATCGGCGCGCCCGGCGACGTGGTCGATCACCTGTCCCGCGAGGGGATCATAAAACATGCCGTTGATGGTGAAGTCGCGGCGTTGGGCGTCGGCGACGGCATCGGAGAAGGTCACGGAGTCGGGGCGGCGTCCGTCGCGATAGTCGCCATCCTCGCGGAAGGTGGCGACCTCAAAGGACTGACCGTCTCGCTTCACCAGCATGACACCGAAATGGGCTCCGATGGCGTCGGCCTTGGGATAGAGTCGAAGGATTTCGTCGGGCCGTGCGCTCGTTGCGATGTCGTAATCCTTTGGCGCGACGCCGCGGAGGAGATCGCGCACGCATCCGCCGGCGAAGCAGGCTTCGTGTCCCGCGCTGCGAAGCTCGCGGATGATGGCGATGGCAGAGGGTTCCATGAGGTAAGGGGTCAAGGCATGCGGATGCCGAGGTCGGCGGCGGTGACCTTGCGGATACCGCCCTCGACCCGCATGTCGTCGAAGTGCCACCATTCCGACTCGATCACGCGGAAGCCGGCATTCTTCATCGAATTCTGAAGAAGGGCGACCCGATCAGCGATCTCGGGATCGCCGCCCGTGTAGCGGGAGGCGGCGCGGTCGGAGAACTCGTCGAAGTTCGAAGGCATGGGGCACTCGCTGCCATCCGCGCGGGCGAGGGTCAGGTCGACGGAGACGCCGTAGCAATGCCATGACAGTCCCTTGTTGGGCGGCACGACGTAACGCTCGTCGTGCACGGCGTCCCAGAGAGCCTGATGGGCCTCCGGCGGACGCCAGGCGTCCCAAATTTTCAGATAGTATCCGTGCGGCTTCAACTCCGCGGCGACTTGGCGGAGCTTCGTGGCGGTCGAGCGATGGATGAGGGCAGGCATCGTGGTGAGGTAGAGCGGCTTCCCCGCGGCCGAGGTGACCTTGTAGCGGAGTTCGACGAACGCCTCGGGAACGGCGGTTGCGATGGGGACGAGGTGGAACTTCTTCGCCTTGCGGTAGATCGCAGCCTCGGCGCCGCGTTGAAAAAGTCCCTGGCCGCCGGTGATGAGCGGCGTGCAGACGATGATGACGGCGAACAGCGCCGCGAGGCGCGGAATCAAATTCATGAGCGTCGGTAGGGTAGGCGCTTTCGGATCGTGTGCCAATTCGGGGATTGCGGTCTGGAGGGCATTTTAAAAGGACGATCGCTCGGGATGATTTCCTTTTCGCCATCTTCCCTCTTGTCAGCGTCACGTCCCCGCATAATCTCCCCGTAATGAGTGCTTTCTCCAAACTGGTGGCCAAAATGTGTGACCGCCCGGAAGGTCATCCCGTGCTTGGGGTGGACTTCGCGGAGCGGCTCGACGACCTCGCCAAGGCCCATCCCGACTCACCCGAATGGCGTCGATCGATCTCGGATCTGCTGAAGATCTTGGACCTGGATCCCAGCTACGGCGCACGCAAGAAACTGGCGCTGGAACTCGGCTACGGTCAGGACCTCATCGATACGAAGGGATCCGCGGAGATGAACCTCTGGCTTCTTGCGGAAGTGATGAAGCGCCTTGCCGATGAAGGGGCGAAGGTGCCGCAGGAGGCACTCGATTGACCCGTGCCGGACGATTCAGCGGGCGTGCAGGGTGTAAAAGACCGAATCGTTGAGAAGCTTGGCACCTTTTTCGGAGGGCACTTTTTGGCAGACGATTCGGAGGACACTTCCGGGCGGCGGCAGTTCGCCGCGCAGGACGAGGTATTTTCCGTCGGACTCAATCGCGGGCCGGATCGCGACGGTTTCTTCGCCCCCTCCGAGGGCGATGGCCTTCACCGAGAAACTCCCTGGTTTCAGTGCCTCGCGGCGATCGACGGGTTGGCTGAAACCGAGGGTGAGACCTTGATCGATCAGGGAAAGGCTGGTGATGCGGAACGTGTCCGGATCGTCGCCAAGCGGCACAAAACCCTCGTCGCCACCGCCGAGAAGGGAACCGGGGGACACTTCGGTCGCGGTGTGGACGGGCTTGGTGGAGCGTCCCCGGAGTAGGATGGAACCCTGCCAAAGCCCCCCTGCTTTTTCCGGGACGATCTCGACGAGGTGGCGTGACACGGGGCATACGAGCAGAATCTTGCTCCTCCCGCCATCCTCAAAAAAGACGGGTTGATCCGGGCGATCGCGTGCCGTCAGCTCCGCGGGAATGATGAGCGAGGGCAGGGTGAAGGGCATCGGAGAGGGAGCGGCTGCCTCCGGATCCGCTCCCGGAGCGGGCAGTTCGGTCAACGAGAGGAAGTAGCCGTCGGTGTATTCGGGCATGGAGAGCCTCGCGGCGAGGAGTCCGTCGCGCCGCAAGGCGAATCCCTCTATCGGCAGTTCGCTTTCTGTGACCGGTAGGAGAGCGCCGCTCGCGGGCAGCCAGGCCATCAGGCGCGCCTTGGGTGGATCGCCCGCTTCGAGCGCGTGGGGCGAAAGCGCGAAGAGGACTCGACCGTGCGGGTCAGCGACCGGACCGGCGGTGATGACGACTCCCTTTTCGCGATCGGTCCATTCGCGGACGAGAGCTTGAAAAAAGTCGAGCTCGACATCCTGGTCCGTGTCGAAGCCCTGAGTGAGCTCGAAGGGCGACGCGGTGAGCACGGAATAACCCGGACCGAGCGCGAGCGAGGGGAGGGCGTTGAGCTTCACCTCGGAATAAAACTCCCACCCGATCTGGCTGAGGCCGGGGGAAAATTTTGCGACGCCGACCTGGCCACGGTGGTTCAGAAAAAAAACGTTCGATCCGTCGATGGGCGTGATGGCAC
>Ga0172373_10002378_pt1 | contig 28918 bp, 29 predicted proteins | sample Lak10m_2_FD_114546 | JGI IMG/M metagenome (GOLD analysis project Ga0172373, IMG submission 114546) | Freshwater microbial communities from Kabuno Bay, South-Kivu, Congo - kab_092012_10m | ecosystem: Environmental > Aquatic > Freshwater > Lake | place: Democratic Republic of the Congo...
ACACCCTAAAGAACCGAGCAATTGGGGAAAATGGCATTTCATGGTTTTTATTTGCCCTATTTCCGGGTGATGCCTTCTATGCATTTCATATGAATCAATAAGTTAGATTTGTTAACACGGTCTAAGATCTTTTGCCATCTCGGCATTCATGTAGCCAGAGCTACGGCGAGAGCTTTCTGGAAAAACCTTCCTAATATTGCCTTCTTGAATTGAATCTGCGCCTGAAACCGGAGTATATTGTGGATATTGAGTCATGCCTCGGTAGTGCAGGAAAGGGGATAACAATTCATTAACTCTCTTGTCTGGTGTATATGGAAAGATTACGCCGGCAGTTATAACGGCAAACCCAGCATTCTTTTCTAACCGAGGGCAATACAGATCATGGAGTTCTTGTTTATACCGATATATTTTCTCAATGGGGTTTTGGCTTTGAAGCGAGAAGCGCTTCCCATCCTTCTTTGCAAGTAGTAAGGGCGATTTTCCTGGGCGCCCCTCCACCCAATAATCCATTGCGTCCAAGTCCCAATCCTTGACTTCGAAAATAGCAATACCCGCATTGGGATTAAGCACGACGAAGTCTGGGCGTAGCCCGTTTAAGTGTGGCTGTATATAGATCTCCCAATCCTCTGATAGATGCGTATGGAAAAAGTCAAATACAAGACGCTCACCTTTGGTAAGAGGCTGTCGAAGTTTGTCGAGCTGATCTACTGGGGGTGAAACAAGCCGACCCATACAAGTCATTATCCTTCTACATTTTGAGCTAACCAGTCATGATCAGTGTTCGTCGCGCCCGTGTGTTTAAGTCGAATAGAAGGTGTCGAACGCGCCGGATAAACGCTATTCGTCATACAACCTCATTCTTCTGCCTGACAAGTGGCTACCGACGACCGGCCTGTATGAGGCGGTGTCTGCATTTTGATGATCAACCCGCGCGGACTGGTGAGATACCAAGCCCGTAAGGGTGGGGTTCGTTCCTCACAGCATTCTACGGGCTTTACTTGCTTGGGTTTAAGGCTACAATGAAAGCTGTAATTCCAGCAACTATAAATATTGCCATTCCTATGTGTGTTTTCAGTATGGCACCGAATATAATTAATCCGGCAGGAATAACAACCAATATAATTATAAATTCTTTGAGCATAAGCATCATGTCCTTTTTATCATTTCTCTGTAGGGCCAAGTAGTAAGTTGTACCTGCCTTTCCCCTGAAATACGATGCTGCCACTAATGAGGCGATTGTTACACCATTTATTTTTTTGTGGGGTCAGCCAAGTAGGATAGGCTTTGCGTACCTATGCCGACAATGTGCTCCTAGCAATACCTCGAGAATATTAACTATTGTTGCCTTGGGTTCGGATTATTCAAAACCCTTTGTGCTTTGGGAGTCTTGAGAATGGTAAGCACGAGTGTACGAGATTGTGAAAAGCTCGATTGCGTCTATTTCTATACAGAAATAAAAATGGATTTAAGTCGAAAAGGTACGGTTTGTGGAAATACTTTCAAAGTCTCGTACCCAATCTGGCTAGACCGATTTTTCATAAATCAATCGGCTTGATCGATCCAATGCCTTCTTGATTCTCGGCGTTTGCTCTGGAAGGTACTGTTCAAGTTGAATATTATAAGGGCTTAGTGACTGAAGTTCTTCCTTCCAACCTTTAGTCTCAAACGCCCAAGTGGCAATTCCTCCGCTCTCATCCGCGCCTGTGAACATACTCGGATCAAGTTCCACTGCCACGTCAAGGTCACTGTCAGGTCTGTAGTCTTCGCGAGTTCGGCTCCCGAACAGCCAGATTCTGAGGACGAGTGGGTTGTTTGTAGCCCAAGCCTGGAATTCTTCAACTATAGGCGCAAGGTTCATGCTGAAACAGGGGCGTCGAGTTTGTATTCGTGGCGGAGAGGTTCGCGTACTAGCATTGTGAGGTCTTACATGAAATGGACACCCAAAATGTCACCCTGAATTACCCCATTTCGGGTGTATATGACGGGCAGCCCTCGCCAAATCATTGTAAATCAAGATGTACTATATTTGGTGGGGTCATACCAAGCCGTAAAATATCCCCTCACTATTATGCCTGCCAAGTGGCTACCGACGACCGACTTATACGCGGCGGTGTCTGCATGTTTGATGATAAACCCGGCGCGAGTTGCTTGCCGCGCCAGATTGGTCATCTGTCCATCAGGCGGATTCGGGCGGGCGGTTGGACTTGAACGAATCCAGCAACAGCAGGACGACGCCCACGGTGATGGCGGAATCGGCGACGTTAAAGGCGGGCCAGTGCCAGTCGCCATAGTAGACATCCAGGAAGTCGATGACGTAGCCGTAGAGGATGCGGTCGATCAGGTTGCCCAGCGCGCCGCCCAGCACCAGCGACCAGGCCATCGCCTCCCGGCGCTGGCGGGGGTCGAGTTTGCGCAGCCAGACGGTGATGAAGGCGCTGGCGACCACCGCCAGGATGATGAAGAACCAGCGCTGCCAGCCGCCAGCTCCCGAAAGGAAGCTGAAGGCCGCGCCCTGGTTGCGCAGATAGGTGAGCTGGAAGAAGGGCGCCAGTTCAATCGACTGATGCAGTTGCATCGAGGTGTCGACCACCCGCTTGGTGATCTGATCGACGACGATGACGAAGGCGGACAGCCAGAGCCAGATCAGCATGGGGCTTACCCGTAACGGCGGGTTTCGCCGGAACCGGCCACATTCTCGGCGCAACGGCCGCAGATGTCGGGATGCTCCGGATGGGCGCCGACATCCTCGCGGTGGTGCCAGCAGCGCACGCATTTTGGTGCGGTCGAGGCGCTGACCCGCAGGGTGAGGCCCTCGACATCGGTGCTGGCGCCCGCTCCCTCGTCGGCCCGGTGGACGCGGGTGGCGGAGTTGATGAAGAGGAAGCGCAGTTCCTCGCCCAAGGGAGCAAGCATGTCATGCAGGGCGGCATCGCAGTACAGATCGACCTCGGCGTCCAGCGAGGAGCCGATGGCGTCGCGGGTCCGTAGCTGTTCCATTTCCTTGCTGACGGCCTCGCGAGTCTTGAGGATCAGTTCCCAGAACGCCCGGTTGCAAGCCTCGTGCTCCTCCAGCGTAAACAAACCCTCGTACCAGGTCGCGAGAAACACCGACGCCCCGCGCTGGCCGGGCAGGTGACGCCAGATTTCCTCGGCGGTGAAGCTGAGGATGGGCGCCAGCCAGCGCACCAGGGCTTCGGCGATGTGGTACATGGCGGTCTGCCCGGAACGCCGCGCCGGGCTGTCCTCCTGACAGGTGTATTGGCGGTCCTTCAGCACATCCAGGTAGAAGCTGCCCAAGTCGACCGAACAGAAGTGATGCACGCGTTGGTAGACGGTGTTGAACTGATAGGTCTCGTAGGCGGTGGTGACTTCCTGTTGTAACTGCCAGGCGCGATCCACGGCCCAGCGGTCCAGCGGCAGCATCCGGTCGGGCGGAACGAGATGACGCGCGGGGTCGAAGCCGGCCAAGTTGGCCAGCAGATATCGCGCGGTGTTGCGCAGGCGGCGGTAGACATCGGCGGTGCGCTTGAGGATTTCGTCGGAGACGCGCATTTCGCCGCGATAGTCGGTGGCCGCGACCCACAGCCGCAGGACATCGGCGCCGAGATTCTGGATGACTTTCTGCGGAGCGACCACGTTGCCCTTGGATTTGGACATCTTCTCGCCCTTGGCGTCGACGGTGAAGCCGTGGGTCAGCACCTGCCGATAGGGCGCGCTGCCGTGGATGGCGATCGCGGTCAGCAGGGAGGACTGGAACCAGCCGCGATGCTGGTCGGAGCCTTCCAGGTACAGATCGGCCGGATAGCCGAGTTCCTCGCGACGGTTGAGCACGCAGTAATGGGTCACGCCGGAGTCGAACCAGACATCCAGGGTATCCGTGAGTTTCTTGTACTGGGCGGCGTCGTCGCCCAGCAATTCCGCCGGGTCCAGTTCGAACCAGGCGTCGATGCCCAGCCGCTCGATGCGCTGGGCGACCTGCTCGAACAGGCTGTCCGAATCCGGATGCGGTTCGTTGGTCTCCTTGTGTACGAACAGCGCGAGGGGGACGCCCCAGTTACGCTGACGCGAGACGCACCAGTCGGGCCGGTTGCCGACCATGCCCTCGATCCGGGCCTGGCCCCAGTCCGGGATCCAGGCCACCTTGCGGATGGCTTCCAGCGCCTGCTCGCGGAGCTGGTTTTTGTCCATGGCAATGAACCATTGCGGCGTGGCGCGGAAGATGACCGGCGTCTTGTGCCGCCAGCAGTGGGGATAGCTGTGCTCGATGCGCGCTTCGCGCACCAGCGTACCGCGCTGTTTGAGCACCTCGATGACCTGGTCGTTGGCGCTGAAGACGTGCTGGCCGGCGAACAGTTCGGTGCCGGGCAGGAAGCGGCCGTCGTCGCCGACCGGGTTGTCGACCGGCAAGTGATAACGCTGGCCGACCACGTAGTCTTCCTGGCCGTGGCCCGGGGCGGTATGCACGGCGCCGGTGCCGGCATCGAGGGTGACATGCTCGCCGACGATGACCGGAACCTCCCGGTCATAGAAGGGATGCCGCAGCGGCAGTCCCTCCAGCGCCGAGCCCACGGCATAGGCGACTACGCGGTAGTCCTCGATGCCCCAGCGGTCCATCGTGTCCTTCATCAGATCCTCGGCGACGACCAGGCGCTCGCCCATTTCCGGGCATTCCACCACGGCGTATTCGACCTCCGGCCCCAGGGCGACCGCCTGGTTGGCGGGCAGTGTCCAGGGCGTGGTGGTCCAGATCACGATGGAGATGGGCCCCTGTCCGGTCTGGCCGGGAATGCGATGGCAGCGGGCGAGCAGGGTCTCCTCGCAGGCGACCCGGAAGCGCACGTCGATGGCCGGGGAAGCCTTGTTCTCGTATTCGACCTCGGCCTCGGCCAGGGCCGAACCGCAATCGGTACACCAGTGGACCGGCTTGGCGCCCTTGGTCAGGTGGCGGTTGGCATGGATGCGGCCCAGTGCGCGCACGATGTCCGCCTCGAACCGGAAATCCATGGTGAGGTAGGGGTTCCGCCAGTCGCCGAACACGCCGAGGCGGATGAAGTCCTTGCGCTGGACGTCCACCTGCTTGGCGGCGTACTCGCGGCAGGCCGTGCGGAAGGCGGCGATATCGACCTTGACGCCGGCCTTGCCGACCTTCTTTTCGACCATCAACTCGATGGGCAGGCCGTGGCAGTCCCAGCCCGGGACATAAGGCGCGTCGAAGCCCGCGAGTCCCTTGCTCTTGACGATGATGTCCTTCAACACCTTGTTGACGGCATGACCGATGTGGATTTCGCCGTTGGCATAGGGCGGGCCGTCATGCAGCACGAATTTGGGGCTGCCCGCCCGGGTCTGGCGCAATTGGCCGTAAAGGTCCATGGCCTCCCAGCGGGCCAGTTGTTCCGGCTCCCGCTGCGGCAGGTTGCCTTTCATGGGGAAGTCGGTGGCGGGTAGATTCAGCGTGGCTTTGTAGTCAACGGTCATGGTTGATGGCTCGAGTGGTTCGGCTGGCTCGCGAAATGAGCGCGCGCGGCCTGGATATCTAGTTCGATCTGGGCGCGGAGCGAGTCCAGGCCACTGAATCGTTGTTCATCCCTCAGTTTGCGGTGAAATTCGACTTCGACCCGCTTGCCGTACAGGTCGCCGGAAAAATCCAGCAGATGGGTTTCCAGCAGGGGGGTTGGGTCGCCGCTCACGGTGGGACGGATGCCGACGTTCGCCACCCCAGGCAGCGGCTGTGCGGTCAAACCGCGCATTGTAACGGCAAACACCCCCTGAACTGGAGTGTTTTTGCGCTGCATCAACAGGTTGGCGGTGGGAAAGCCGATTTCCCGGCCACGCTTCTGGCCATGTATCACGCGCCCGCACACCTCGTAGGGCTTACCCAGCAGGCGCGCGGCGCGATCCAGGTCCCCTTCCAGCAGGGCCTCGCGAATCAGGGTGCTGCTGACCCGTTCGCCGCCGATCAGCACGGATGCCGTATCCGCCACTTCAAAGCCGTGGCGGGCGCCGTAGGATTTGAGCAGGTTGAAATCGCCGGCACGCCGCTGGCCGAAGCGGAAATCGTCGCCGATGACCAGGTAACGCACGCCGAGCGCCCGGATCAGAATATCCTCGATGAAGCTTTCCGGCGTTTGATTGGCCAGCGCCCGGTTGAAGCGCAGGATCAGGGTATGGTCCACCGGCAGTTCCGACAGCCGGTCCACTTTTTCGCGCAGCCGCATGAGCCGGGGCGGGGCGTTGACGGGGTCAAAAAACTCGCGGGGCTGTGGCTCGAACAGGACGACGCAGACCGGGAGGTTCAGCCGCCGGCCTTCGGCGGCCAGCCGCTCGATCACGGCCCGGTGTCCGAGGTGCACGCCATCGAAGTTGCCGATGGTCACGACGCACCCCTCCGGCGGCAGATGCGGTGAACGCAGACCCAGGGCCAGTTTCATGCCGGTTTGTCACTGAGTAACAGGTGGCGAGGCCTCAACCCGGCCAGCCACAGCACGGCGGCATAGACCGCCATGCCCAAGGCGACGCACAACAGGAGTTGCAGCGCGCGGTGAGCCGTGCCCAAGGACTCCCAGCTCAAGGCGCCGGTCACGGCCCACAGCGCGCCCGCCATGGCCAGGTTGCCGAGGAGAATGCGGCCCAGAAATACCCCGTGCCCGGCTTGCTTGCGGTAGACCCCGAGCCGGATCAGGCGGAACCCGAGCAAGCCGGCGTTGATGATCGAGGCGAGCGAGGCGGCCAGGGCCAGCGCCGCGTGCTCCCAGCCCGCCGGGGCGATGACCAGCGCCAGCAAGAGGCTCAGGGCCAGGTTGGCCAGCACCGCGTAGACGCCGAAGCGCGCCGGCGTGACCAGATCCTGGCGGGCGCTGAAGCCCGGCACCAGCACCTTCACGCCCAGGAAGCCCATGAGACCGACGCCGTAGGCCATGAGGCTGCGCGCCGCCATGCGGGCGTCCTCCGGGCTGAAGTGGTCATGTTGAAACAGGGTATACATCAGGGGTTCGGCCAACTGGATCAGTCCAAGGGTGGCGGGCAGCCCGACCAGCAATAGCCAGCGCAGTGCCCAGTCCAAAGATTCGGCAAAGGCCCCGGGGTCCTGACGGGCCTGATTGCGGGACAGGTGGGGGAGGATGACGGTTGCCAGACCCACACCCAGGATGCCCAGCGGGAATTCTACCAAACGGTCCGAGTAATAAAGCCAGGAGATGGAGCCCGTGGTCAGGAGCGAGGCCAGCAGGGTATTGATGAGCAGATTCAACTGACCGACCGAAGCGCCCAGCAGCGCCGGAGCCATGAGTTGCAGCACCCGCCTGACGCCCGCGTCCTTCCAGTCCACGCGTGGCCGCGGCAGCAGGCCCAGTCGCCGCATCATGGGCAGTTGTATCGCCAGTTGCAGGATGCCCGCCGCACAGACGCCCCAGGCCAGCGCCTCGATGGGTTGCTCCATGCGGGGGGCGAGCAGTAGTGCCGCCGCGATCATGCTGACATTCAGCAGGACCGGGGTAAAGGCGGGAATGGCGAAATGATTCCAGGTGTTCAACGCGCCACCGGCCAGCGCCGTGAGGCAGATGAAGAACAGGTAGGGGAAGGTGATGCGCAACAGCTCGACGCTCAGCGCGTATTGCTCGGGCTGGTCATGAAACCCCGGCGCGAACAGCCAGATCAGCACCGGCGCGGCGATCATGCCCAGGGCGGAGAGCAGGCTCAGGAGCAGGGCGAACCCGCCAGTCAGGTTGGCCATGAAGCGGCGGGTGGCGGCGGGGTCACCCCGCTCCCGGTAGCCCGACAGGACCGGGACGAAAGCCTGGGCAAAGGAGCCTTCGGCGAACAGCCGACGCAGAAAGTTGGGGATCTTGAAGGCCACGAAAAAGGCATCGGTGCCGGCATTGGCGCCGAAGGCGCCGGCGATGATCATGTCGCGCGCAAAGCCGAGAATGCGCGAGAGCAGGGTGAGTCCGCCGACCAGTCCGGTCGATTTGAGTAACTGTTGGCTCAAGGCTTATGTGGTTGGTCTGCTGGCGGTCGCCGGGGGATGCGTTCCCCGGCCTGTCCGCATCTGATTCTGGCTGAAAAGCAAAAGGCCCGATGACCCCTTACGGGTATCGGGCCTTGCGTCCAAAGACGCCTGTCAAAACATGCTACTGGCTGATCGCTAACTGATCATTCCCCGGCGCCGTCCGGTAGACGGTAACCGGCACGCCCAGCGAGGCCCACTGATAAAGCCAGCCGGCATCTTCATTCACGCCCTTGCGGCCATTCTTCTTGCGCGTGGCCAGGTTGACGCAGCCGTGGCTGGCCGGGTGCCCGAAATTGTTATGCCAGAATGCGCCGTGAAACGCGTAGCCCTCGTGGAAGTACTGCGCATAGGGAACATCCTTGACCTCGTAGTAGCCAGGATCGCCGGGTTTTTTCCCGGTCGATTTCATGGTCTTGGTCGGAAAGCGGGCATAAATGTAGAAGTTACCGGTAACCGTGGGAGTCTTGGATTTGCCGGTGCTGGCCTTCAGTGTCTTGATGACCTCGCCATTTTCGATGACGTTCACCCGCTGCTTGTCCAGATAGACTTCGATACGGCGATCCGCGCCGGTTTTGAATTGGGCATTGACGGTCTGCGGCAGGAATCCGCCGCGCGCGCTGCGGAGACCTTCCGGGTCGATGGCGACATGGACGGTGCTTTCCGCCGGCCAGCCGGACTGCGGGCTGAAGTGGACCCGCTGCTTGCCGAACCACAGCCACTTGCCGCTGATCGGGTAGCCATCATCGCTGGTGATGCGAATGTGGTCCGTGACGCCTTCCCGCGCCTGGAGCGGCTCGCTGAAGTCGATCTGCACCGGCATGGCGAGACCGAGGTTGCTCAAGCCGTGGGTGGCGACGACGGCGCCCAGGGCAGGCGCGGTACTGACTTCCATCTTGAAGGGATTCAGCGGCACGCCGGTGCGGGTTTCCCAACCGATATTCAGCTTGTAGGTCTTGCCCTGGGCATATTGCCCTGGCTCGGCGGTCAGCACGAAATTCTGCCGGGAGGCATCACCCTGCACGGCGAGCTTGAGATCACCGCTGGTCGTGACAGCGCCCACCGGCTCGGAAAAGTTCAGCTTGAGCGTGCCATCCGGCGCCAGTTCCTGTCGCAGAGTGCTCACCACCTTGGGCAGGGTGATCGTGCCAAATCGGGTCTCGCGGGTTTCCTGCTGTCCCAGCCAGGGCCGTTCGGCGGTGACGCTCAGGCTGTATTGCTTGCCGAACTCCAACGCGATATTCGGCTGAAACTTTCTCCGCGGTTGATCGAGCTGAGCGATGACCTGTCCGGAGCCGTCGCGCAGTTCAGCGCGGGTGATTTGGGTGCCCAGGCCGATGCCGGTAACCCGCACGACGGCGCGCGGATCCACCGACTGCTTGCCTTCGCCTTCCGCGAAAGAGGGCATTTCGATGCCGAAGGGCAGGCTGTATCGCCCCGCAAAAAAGGCGCCCGCCAACAGAAGGGTCAGGCCGCCGAGCACCCATGCGCCGAAGGTTCGGGGCTTCCGGGGTTTCGGCGGCGGACAGGGCCGGGAATCGGTTTCCAACTGGGTTTGTGTGTGCTCCACTGCTCACCTCATGGTTCTTAACGTGTTTCGAATTAAGACCCGTGGACCGGCTGAACCGGAATTCACGGGCGCTAACCGTGCCGGAAGGCATCGGTCGACAGGCGCGATCGCGTGTGATGTCGTCGGCCGGGCGCCTGCGCCCGGGATTTGGCAGGTCATCGCATCCCCTGATTCGCGCCTCACGTCAGGGGCAGCCGGGAGTGACCGGCGTGGGTTTGACTAAAATACCTGCTTTCTTCGGTTGACTCCAGTGTCTTTTGCAAAGACAATTACCAGTTCGATTCATTTTTCAGGAAATTGAGGTTTCAGCCTTGGCCAACATCGCTTCTGCAAAAAAACGCGCGATACAGTCCGAAAAGCATCGTGCCCACAACGCCGCCATGCGGAGCCGTCTGCGCACCTTCATCAAGAAGGTCCTGCTGGCGGTAGACTCGGGCAATCTGGAAGAGGCTCAGGCCGCCTTCCGCGCCGCTGTTCCGATCATCGATTCATCGGTCAACAAGGGCCTGATTCACAAGAACAAGGCTGCTCGCAGCAAGAGCCGCTTGAATGCTCGCGTCAAGGCGCTGGCCCTGAAATCCGCCTGATATGGATAAATGAGCAGGTAAAGATACGTCAACTCCCTCTCCGCCTCCGGGGAGAGGGCTGGGTGAGGAGATTACAGATCAACCTTTACCCGCTCATCCATCCATACCCACCTGACGGGGTCTGGCGACACCGCTAGACTATAACCAGATTGTCCCTATGGATGAGTTCCGGCTCATCCACGTAGCCCAGCAGGCTCTCGATGGCCTGGCTCGGCTGCCGTATCAGTTTGGTGGATTCCGCCGAGCCATAATTGACCAGGCCGCGCGCAATTTCCCTCCCGTGGGGGTCCAGGCAGGTCACCAGATCGCCACGCTCGAACTTCCCTGACACCGCCGTCACCCCGATCGGCAGCAGGCTTTTGCCGGACTCGCGCAGCACCCGGGCGGCGCCGTCGTCGATGGTAAGGGCGCCCCGGGGTTTGAGTTGCCCCGCCAGCCAGCGTTTGCGCGCCAGCAACGGGGATACGTCAGGTATCAGGAATGTGCCGAGATCCTCCCCATTGAGCACCCGCGTGATGACGTCGGGCTCCCGGCCCGCCGCAATCACGGTGGCTGTGCCGGAACGCGAAGCCAGACGGCCCGCGCGCAGCTTGGTGATCATGCCGCCGCGCCCCAGGCCGCTGCGGCTTTCGCCCACCATCTCACCCAATCGTTCGTCGTTGATGCTGGCCTCGCGCACCAGTTGGGCGGTGGGGTCCGTGCTGGGATCACGCTCGTAGAGCCCGTTCTGATCGGTCAGGATGATCAGAAGGTCGGCGTCCAGCAGGTTGGCGACCAGTGCGCCCAGGGTATCGTTGTCGCCGAAGCGAATTTCGTCGGTGGCGACTGTATCGTTCTCGTTGATGATCGGGACGACGCCCAGGCCCAGCAGGGTCAGAAGCGTGCCTCGGGCATTCAGATAGCGTTCACGATTCGACAGGTCGTCGTGGGTCAGGAGAATTTGCGCGGTCTTGATTGCATGCTGCTCGAACAGGGACTCATAGGTACGCACCAGCCCCATCTGGCCCACGGAGGCGGCCGCCTGAAGTTCATGCAGCGCATGGGGTCGGGTGCTCCAGCCCAGTCGGGCCATGCCTTCGGCAACCGAACCCGAGGATACCAGCAGTATTTCCGCGCCTTGCCGGCGGGCGCGGGCAATCTGTTCGACCCAGCCAGTGATGCCGGGTATATCCAGGCCACGACCGCCGCCCGTCAGCAGAGCGCTGCCGATCTTGACTACGATGCGTCGCGCGCCAGCAAATTCACTCCTCTTCTGCATCCTTAACCTGTTGTTCTTCCAGAAATTTCATCACAGCCAACAGCAATGCGCGCAAGCCGCTGCCGTCCAGGGCGGAGATCCGGAACACGGGCCCGTCCCAATCGAGAGCGGTGACGATGGACGTGCAATGCTGATCCAGGTGTTCCGGGTCCAGCGAGTCGATTTTGTTCAGCACCAGCCCGCGCGGTTTTTCGTCCAGGCCCTCCCCCCACTTCTCCAGTTCATGGATGACCTTGCGAGCGGACCCCACCGGGTCTTCCTCGCCTTCGGGCGGGATGACGTCAATGACATGCAGCAGCAGGCCGGTCCGTGACAGGTGCTTCAGGAACTGGAAGCCGAGTCCCGCACCTTCGGCGGCGCCCTCGATGAGGCCTGGAATGTCGGCCATCACGAAACTGCGCTGGTCGTCCACGCGGACTACACCCAGATTGGGGTGCAGGGTGGTGAAGGGGTAATCGGCCACCTTGGGCCGGGCCGCCGAGACGGCGCGGATCAGGCTGGATTTGCCCGCATTGGGCAGGCCAAGCAGACCTACATCGGCAATGACCATCAGTTCCAGGTGCAATTGCCGCCTTTCACCCGGTTTGCCGGGCGTGGATTGCCGCGGCGCCCGATTGGTGCTGCTCTTGAAGCGGGTATTGCCGAGGCCGTGCCAGCCGCCGCGAGCCACCAGCAGGGTCTGGCCTGCCACGGTCAGTTCGCCCAGCTTTTCGCCGGTCTCGGCGTCGATGACCTGGGTGCCGGTCGGAACCTGGACGTGACAATCCTGCCCGGCGCGGCCCGTGCAATTGCCACCGGAACCGTTCTGGCCGCGCTCGGCACGGTAGACCGCGTGGTAACGAAAATCGACGAGGGTATTGAGATTCGACGAGGCTACCAGATAGACGCTGCCGCCATCGCCGCCATCGCCGCCATCGGGCCCCCCGAAAGGGATGTACTTTTCACGGCGAAAGCCCACGCAACCGTTGCCGCCATCGCCGGCCTCGACGCGGATGTCCGCTTCATCTACGAATTTCATGGGATTCCTAACGAAAAAGCCCCGTCAGGGACGAGGCTTTCCTGGCCGAGAAAGCGCTGGGCTTTCCCGGTATGTCAGTTGGCCGGCGCCTGAACGATGCTGACGTACTTGCGGCCCAGCGGACCTTTGGTCTTGAAAGTGACATGACCATCGGTCAGGGCGAACAGGGTGTAGTCCTTGCCCACGCCTACATTGTCGCCGGCATGGAACTGGGTGCCACGCTGACGCACGATGATGCTGCCGGCCGAGACGAGCTGACCGCCAAAACGCTTGACGCCCAGACGCTGGGCATTGGAATCGCGACCGTTACGGGAACTGCCGCCTGCTTTCTTGTGAGCCATGGTGTTGCCTCTCGGAGTTTAGGCAGAGATGCCGGTGATTTTGACTTCGGTGTAGTTCTGCCGATGACCCGCCTGCTTCATGTGATGCTTGCGGCGGCGGAACTTGAGAATCCTGATTTTGGGGTGACGGCCGTGCGCGGTGACCGTGGCCGTAACCTTGCCGCCTTCCAGGTACGGCTTGCCGACCTGAATGCCGTTCTCGGTCTGAACCATCAGAACCTTGTCGAACTCGATTTCCTGGCCTGCTTCGGCAACCAGGGTTTCAACCTTCAGAAGTTCGCCAGGCTTGACCCGATACTGCTTGCCGCCTGTGAAAATAACCGCGTACATGATGTCTGTCTCCAATGGAGAGAAATTCGGAAAACCCGGAATGATAGCGGGTTCAATGAATTCAAGTCAATCGTCAATTACGCTCGCTACCACCAACGGCATTGGTACCCACCCTCGGTGGGCAAGGCATGATCGCGCAGTGAGCCTTCAGTCCCGCCTCAGACCACGCCGATCAGGAGACCCAGCAACAGCAAACCCAGCCCGATCAACAGAAACTTGAGCGTGACATCGGCCACCTTGCGAAACAGGCGGTCGCGGGCGGCGAGGAACCGCGAGAGTTGGTCCGATTGCCCCGTTTGCAGCGGCATGGTCTGGACGCTGTCCATCCCTATGATGGCGCTTTCGACTTCCAGCCGCGCCTGGGTGAAGGCGCGCAGTTTTTCATGCACGGCGCCGCAGGCAAAGCAGTAACGCCCCACCAAGTCCTCATCGGGTTCCCGCGCGCCGGATTTGCCCAGCCGATGGCGTAACTCCAGTAGCCGGGTTACCGGTTGCGCGAAGTCGTCCGGCAAGCTTTCCGCAACGCTCTGGGCGCGACTGGCGAAGTCATCGCCAAAACCGCCGAGATCGCGGGTCAGCAGTTCGTCCAGATGCCGCTCGCTGGCGGCGAGTAGAGTTTCCAGGTTCATGAGTCCATCGGGCAGGTTGGAGAACGGTTCAGGACGGGGCAACGGTCACCGGCGCATCCGCGGATTCGATGCGTTCCGCCTGGGTGTGCGCCCAGTAAATCAGGACCACGCCGGCCACGATCAGGGTGATCTGCTGCAGAGCCGCACGCGCACTCGTCTTTTGATGCAGGCTGGGGATGAGGTCGGCAACCGCGATATAGATGAAGCTGGAGGCGGCGACCGCCAGGATGTAGGGTAAGAACCCATGCAGGTGCTCCAGACCGTAATACGCCAGGATCCCGCCTACCAATGTGGTCAGGCTGGACAGCAGGTTATAGGCCAGCGCCCGGCTTCGGCTGTAGCCGCTCTGCAGGAGGATGGCAAAGTCCCCCACTTCCTGCGGAATCTCATGTGCCGCCACGGCCATGCTGGTGATGACGCCGAGCTTGAGGTCGGTCATGAAGGCGGCCGCGATCAGGATGCCATCGACGAAATTATGGATGGCGTCCCCGACCACGATCAGGGTTCCGGCGGGCTGGTGGAAGTGCTCTTCCATATGCGTTTCGCAGTGATCGGCGTGACAATGCCGCCAGAGCAGCAGTTTCTCCAGCAGGAAAAAGCCCAGGATGCCCGCCAGCACGGAGGCCAGTATCGCCTGGGTATGTTCATGGCCGGCGCTTGCCAGCGCATCCGGCAGCAGATCCAGGAAGGCTACGCTGAGCAGGGCGCCCAGTGCAAAGCTGACGCCATGCGGCAGTATGCGGGGGTGGTGGTGTTCTGGAATCAACAGCAGAACCGCCGCGCAGATCACGCTGAGGAGGCCGCCGATCAGCGTGAAAATGATGATCCAGGCCAGTAGGCTCATGGGCACTGCTTTATTCGCGCCAGATCAGGGCGGCCATGCGGCCGGTCACGCGATCGCGGCGATAGGAAAAGAAATCGGCGGGCTGATTGTGGGTGCACCAGCCGCCACCATGAATGTCCTCCGCGGCGACGCCGGCCTGGATCAGACTGAGCCGTCCCAAAGCGTAGATATCGGCCAGGTAGCGGCCATCGGTGGTCGAACGGAAAGCAGGGTCAAAGCCACGGTCGCTGTCCAGAAAGGTTTCGCACACCTCCGCTCCCACCTCGAAGGCGTCGGGGCCGATCGCGGCGCCCAGCCAGGCCAGCACCGATGAAGTTCCCAAGGCGGCGACAGCGGAGGCCACGACGCCCCGAACCAACCCTTTCCAGCCGGCATGCACGGCGGCCACGGCCGAACCATCATGGGTGCAGAGCAGAATCGGCAGGCAATCGGCGGTCATGACCGCGCACACCCTGCCGGGCGTGCGGGACCACGCCGCATCCGCCTTCGGCGCCGCCACCGTGGTCCCGGCCTCGATGGCGCGTATGCCATGGATCTGATTGAGCCAGCAGGGTGACGACGGCAGATCGAAGACCCGGGTGAGCCGCTCGCGGTTTTCCACCACCCGTTCGATTTCGTCACCGACGTGCAGCCCCAGGTTCAGGCTGTCGTAAGGGCCCGCACTGACTCCGCCATCACGCAAGGTCATCAACGCCCGGACCCCGGGAGGCGCCGGCCAGTCGGGTTTGAGGTAACGTGGAATCATGGAGTGAATTGCCTCAAGGCATCGAGCAGGGCACGGAAATCCTCGGGCAAGTCCGATTGCCACTCCAGGTACTCGCCCGTCGAGGGATGTAGCAGGCCGAGCGTGGCCGCATGCAGGGCCTGCCGTCCAAATCCGCGCAGCGCCATGATCAGTTCGGGACTGGCGCCGGCCGGGGTACGGGTACGGCCGCCGTAGACGGGGTCACCCACGAGTGGATGGTGGATATGCGCCAGGTGGACCCTGATTTGATGGGTGCGTCCGGTTTCCAGCTTCACCCGCAGCAGGGTATGCGCGGGAAACCGTTCGGCGATCCGGTAGTGGGTAATGGCCGGCTTGCCGCCGTAACGCACGGCGAAGCGCTTGCGGTCCGTGGGATGCCGGCCAATCGGCTCGTCGATGGTGCCGCCCGCGGTCGGGACGCCCTGCGCCAGGGCCAGATATTCCCGGCTGACCGACCGCGCCTGAAGTTGATCCACGAGTTGCTTGTGCGACTCCAGCGTCTTGGCCACCATCAACAGGCCGCTGGTGTCCTTGTCGATACGATGCACGATGCCACCGCGCGGAATGCCGGCCAGTCCGGGGCAATGATTCAGCAGGGCGTTTTGCAGCGTCCCGTCCCAGTTACCCGCCGCCGGATGGACCACCAGCCCCGCCGGTTTATCGACGACCAGCAGATCATCATCCTCGTAGACGAGATCCAGCGGAATGGCCTGGGCCTCCACGCTGGCAACCGGCAGGGTTTCGGCGGTCAGGGTGATGCGCTCCCCACCCAGGACACGCTGCCTGGCGGGGGCCATGACGCCATCGAGCCGCGCCGCGCCGCTGCGAATCCACTCCTGCAGGCGGCTGCGCGAAAAATCGGGAAACAGCCGCGCCATCGCCTGATCCCAGCGCGCGCCGGCCAGCTCGGGAGGGATTTCCGCCGTCAGAATGCGGGTGGAATTCACTTCAGTCGTTCAAACCAATCACGTTATACTGCAAAGCCGAGGCAGTTGCCCTGAACACCTGATTTTCCATGCTTAAATTGCGCGCTCATTCCTGTCTGATTTGCTTACTGTTGACTCTCGGCCTGCTGCTGGGGGGATGCTCCGACACTCCGGATGAAACTACTGACGAGTACTCCGATTGGACGGCGGAGCAGTTCTATCGGGAGGCCCGGGACGCGCTCAACGAAAAGCGCTACGAGAAGGCCACCAAGCTCTACGAAAAGCTGGAGGCCCGCTATCCGTTTGGAAAATATGCCACACAGGCCCAACTCGACGTGGCGTATGCCTATTACAAGAATGACGAGCCGGATTCGGCCATCGCCGCGGCGGACCGCTTCATCAAGCTGAATCCCGCGCATCCGCATGTCGATTACGCTTACTACATCAAGGGGCTCGTGAATTATAACCGAGGCATCGGCTTTATCGACCGCTTCATTCCGACCGACTCGTCCCAGCGGGATCCCGGCGCGACGCTGGACTCGTTCAAGGACTTCGAGGAATTGCTCCGCCGCTTCCCCAACAGCCGCTACGCCGAGGATTCCCGCAAGCGCATCATCGCCCTGCGCAACAACCTGGCCATGCATGAAATCCATGTCGCCGATTTCTACATGCGCCGCGGCGCCTATCTCGCGGCGGCCCGGCGTTGCGCCGAAGTCGTCCGCAAATATCAGCGCACCCAGGCCGTGCCCGTCGCGCTGGAGATCATGGAACAGGCCTATACCAAACTGGGCATGACCCAATTGGCCGCCGACGCCAAGCGCGTCTATGAGGCGAACTATGCCCAGGGGGCGCCGGGCCAGGCGGTCAAGGACGTCAACTACGATCCGTCCGCCGTCGAGGAAATCTGGCAGTTCATCGGGCTGGAAGAATGACGGGACACCCCGCAGCGAAGCCAGGCCCGGAACGCGTCGACGTCCTCTGCGTCGGCCACGCGTCCTATGACCTCGTCTTCGCCATCCCCCATCACCCGGCGGCGGATGAGAAGCTGTTTGCCGATGCCCATCTGAATTGCGGCGGCGGGCCCGCGGCCAACGCGGCGGTGACGGTGGCGCGGCTAGGCTATCGGGCGGCGTTCGCGGGGTATCTGGGTCACGATCTGTACGGCCAACTGCATGCGGCGGAACTGGACGCGGAAGGCGTCGATACGTGCTGTCTGGCCCGGGGCGCCGCGCCGACCCCTGTCTCCGTCGTGCTGGTCAAGCCCGACGGTTCCCGGGCCCTGGTCTGCCACAAGGGCGCGACCGCCGTGCTGGAAGCCGATGCCGTGGATCTGGCCGCCCTCGATGCACGGGTATTGCTGTTCGATGGGCACGAACCCAACCTGTCGGCCGCATTGCTGGCGCGGCCCGTGCCCAAGGTGCTGGACGCCGGCTCCCTGAACCCCGGCACAGAAGCGCTCATGTCACGGGTCGATTACCTGGTCTCTTCCGAAAAATTCGCCCGGCAGTGGCTGGGCGAGGACCATCCCGAGCGCGCGTTGCAGCGTCTGGCCGACATCGCCCCGGCTGTCGTCATCACCCTCGGCGAACGGGGGCTAATCTGGCGGGCCTCGGGCGAGACCGGCCGCCTGCCCGCCTTCCCCATTGAACCGATGGACACCACAGGCGCGGGAGACGCCCTGCATGGGGCCTTCGCGGCCGGGCTGGCGGCGGGTCTGGATTGGCTGGATTTGTTACGCTATGCCGCCGCCGCGGGGGCCGCCTGTTGCGAAGTTCTGGGCGCGCGGCCGGGCTTGCCAGATGTCGCCCGCCTCAACCGCTGGTTTCACTCCCCTTCTACATCCCACGGGTTACTCTCATGCGCCTGATATCCATCGTGACCACCGTCATCGCGCTCTCCGGGTGGACCGGCTGCGCGCGTCAGCCCTCCCCACCGCCCGCACCGGCACCGGTCGTCAGACCCGCGGCCCGCCCTGTTCAGCCGGTGACGCTGGGCGAAACCGGCGATGCCGGCGGGAACTACTCCGCGACGCGGCTCGGCGGCGATTATGCCGGTTACCCCGACGTGGAGCGCTTCATCGACAAGATGGTCCAGCAGCATGGCTTTTCCCGTGAATACCTCTACGGACTGTTCTCGCAAGCCAATCGCAAGGAATGGACCATCAAGTACATGAATCAGGAAAAACCCACGACGACGCCGCGTCCGGGGGGCTGGACGCGCTATCGGGCCAAATTCCTGGATGACCGGCACATTTCGGCGGGCGCGTCCTTTTGGGCCAATCACGCCTCGGCGCTGAACCGGGCCAGTGAGCAGTACGGGGTCAATCCCGAAATCATCCTCGGCATCATGGGGGTCGAGACCATCTATGGGGCCAATCTCGGCAGTCATCGTATCATCGACGCGCTGACCACCCTGGCCTTCGATTACCCGCGCCGCGCGGAATATTTCACCAGCGAACTGGAAAGCCTGCTCATCCTCTCCCGCCAGGAGCGGCAGGACCCCTCGCGCCCCGTGGGCTCCTTCGCCGGCGCGATGGGACTTGGACAATTCATGCCGAGCAGCTTCCTGAAATATGCCGTCGATTTTGACGGTGACGGCCGCAAGAACCTGTGGGACGCCGACGATGCCATCGGCAGCGTCGCCAACTACTTCGCCGGTTTCGGCTGGCGCGCCGGAGAGCCGGTAGTCAGTGCAGCCGAGGTCATGGGCAACCAGGCGGACAGCCTGAAATCCGGTTTCGATACGCGCTACTCCCTGTCCGAGCTGGCATCCTATGGCATCCGTCCCAAGTCCAGCTTCCAGGCCAGCGAAGTCAGCCTGCTCAAGCTCAGCACCACGGAAGGCGATGATTACTACATCGGTTATCCAAACTTCTACGTGATCACCCGCTACAACCACAGCACCTATTACGCCATGGCCGTGTACCAGCTCGGGCAGGCCATCAAGCGGCGCTATCAGGGCGGATAAACATATGGGTAAATGAGCAGGTAAAGATACATCAACTCCCTCTCCGCCTCTGGACAGAGCAACAATGTTTTTTGTCAAGCATTTTGAGAGCATGACCCATGTTTCTTTTGTTTCACCATGGCATTGAGGATGGTCAGAAGCTTCCGCATGGCGGCCGTCAAAGCGACTTTGCCGGGTTTGCCTTTTTCCAGCAGTCGCCGGTAGAACGCCGCGATCGGGTTGTCGCCCCCGGTGGCCGCCAATGTCGCCATGTACAACGCCGCTCGCACTTCCGCCCGTCCGCCCCCAATCACCCGCCGCTCCCGCCGGAAGCCGCTGTCCTGGTTGAACGGCGCCAATCCCACGAGCGCCGCGATCTCGCGGCGGTTGAGCTGGCCTAGCTCGGGCAGGCACGACAGCCATGTGAGCATCGTCACAGGGCCGATACCCGGCGTGCTCTGGAGCAAGTCGGCTTGGGTTTTCCAGATCGCCGACGCCCGTACCCGGTTGCCCAAGTCACCGTCCAATTGGGCAATGCGTTCGTCCAGCCAGGCGATGTACTACTTCAGGCTGTTTGTTTGCCCGGGGCCGGCCGTCGACAGGCGGGTCTTCTCTTGGGCGCGCATCGCCACCCACTGCCGTCGGCGATCGACCACATCCGCCAAGTCCCGCTCGGCTTCGGTCCTGCCAGGCCGGACGGCGGGGCGTACCGCCTTGGCAAAATGCGCCAGCACCAAGGCGTCGAGCGCGTCGGTCTTGGCCAGCCGGCCGGTCGCCTCCAGCACGACCAACGTCGGCTGAAACTAGGCCAATCGCCGGACTAGCGCCGCCACGCCTTCGTCATCGTTGCCAAAACGCTCAACCTGCCCATGGGGATCTAGACCCAAGTCCAAATACGCCTTGGACACGTCAACGCCAGCAAAACGCTCTTCAGTATTCATGTTACTCGATCTTCAAGTTTTTAGTGGTGCAAAAGGGGTTGACATTCATAGCGGTTGCGCTCAAGGTTCATGCCCTAGCCGCCCGATACTTCAATGACGGTGTCGGCTCCAGTCGCCCCAAATCCCTCCCGCTCATGTGCTTGGAGGAAGGCGCTAAGGGAAAGAGGCTTTTATTGTCCCGGCCAGTTGCTCGAATTGCCCTGCCGTGTCGTCCGCCGCCAGTATCTGCCGGACACAGTCCAGAAACGCCTCGCTCTTGCAATGGTCGCGCAGGCTGCCCCCGGTGCACGCGGGCTGTTGGTCCTCCAGGCGGGCCATCTGCTGGGGGTGAAGGATGAGGGCATGGTCGCACCGCAGACTCAGGGCCAAGCCTCGGCTTGACCCCTCTTCGTCGGGCGGCTTGGCCAGACTCCCCCATCCTTCACAAAGCTTCACCCCTCGCCGTGAGCCGCGCCGCAGGGAGAGGTCGGTTCGTTCCGGTAGCGGAACAGGAAACCTTCCAGGACGAGGGCCAGGGGTTCCCGCTTGAGATTGAGGCTCTTCCGGAGTGTCGTCCCGGCCTCGTCCGGGCGGTCTCGGGCGAGCTGGCCAATGGCCTGGCCCAGCAGCCGCCTGGCCTCGGTTTCGATGGCCACGACCTGACTCAGGTCGGTCTTGCAACGCGCGCACAGCGCGGGGTCGCGCAACCGGGCCTGGCAGGTGGGGCACCGCTCCATCAGTTTTCGAGATAGTAGAGGATGTCCGCCAGCCGCTCCGAGGCTTCAGCCAATGATGGGCTGTCCTTATCGGCGATGGCCTCGCGGATGTTGGCGATCAGTTCGACCATGTCCATGCGGTCCTCCTCGGCGGCCTGGTCCAGCATGCGCTCGGCCTTCTCCACCAGGGCGATGGCCTTGATTTCCTCGTGATGGGCCTCCTGCTCCGGATCGGTGTCGCCGGCATCGCCTTTCAGGGTCTGGCCGAGCAGACGGGCGACGCGGTCCCGGGCCGCTTCCTTGGCCTCGCCTTCGAAGCGGCCGATGGCATTGTTGATGGTGATGGATTTCTCCAGGCCCGTTTCCTTTTCCCGGGCGGAGACGTGGAGGATGCCGTCCAGGTCCAGACTGAGGGTCAGCGTCACGGGATTGCCCGCCGGGACGTCCCGCAGCCCGTTGACGGTGAACTCGCCAATTTCGATGTTGTTGAGCGCGTCCCGGTCCTCGCCCTGGAAAATCTTGACCTCCACGGAGGACTGTCCATCCCGAAGCGTGTAGAACACTTCGGTTCGGGTCACCGGCAACGGGGTGTTCTTGCGGATGATGGGCACAAAGCAATACAGGTAGGGCGCGCCGTCGATATCGCTCATCGCGCTGGTGCCGTAGGTGTAGGGGGTGACGTCGACCAGCACGGCGGATACCGACTCGCCGGCGATCATGCCGGCCTGCACGGCGGCGCCCAGGGCGACACAGAGATCGGGGTCGATGTTGCGCTGCGGTTCCTTGCGGAATTCGGCGAACAGTCGCTCGCTGATCACGGGAGTACGGGTGCTGCCGCCCACCAGCAGGATTTCATCGATGTCCGAGGCGGTCAGGTTGGCTCCCTTGACTGCGATATGCACCGCTTCCAGGGTTTCGTCCACGTAGTCGGCGATCATCTCCTCGTATTCGTGGCGCGAAAGCTCCAGGGACAGATGCACGGGCGCCCCCTCCTTTTCGAACAGGAACTCCTCCTCGATGCGGACGAAAGGCTCCTCGGACAGCCGGCGCTTGACGTTTTCCGCCACCCGGTTGAGTCGGGCCATGATCTGGCGCGATTCGGTGATGTCGAAGTCGTGCTCGCGCCCGATATGCTCCACGATATGGTCGACGATGCAGGCGTCGAAATCGTCGCCGCCCAGGCGGTTGTTGCCATGGCTCGCGAGCACCTCCACCACGTCGTCCTCGACGCCGACCACGGACACGTCGAAGGTGCCCCCGCCCAGGTCGTAGACCAGGATTTTCTTGTGGGCATCGGTTCTGGCCTCGTAGGCCAGCGCGGCGGCGGTGGGTTCGTTGATGATCCGCACCACGTCGAGGCCGGCGATCTCGCCCGCCTCCCGGGTCGCCTGACGCTGGGCATCGGAGAAATACGCGGGGACGGTGATGACCGCCTTGTTCACCGTCTGGCCCAGGTATTCCTCGGCGATGGCCTTCAGCCGTCCCAGAATCAGGGCGGAAATCTCCCGCGGGGTGAAGCTCTGGTCGGCCAGGACCACGTGCATGTCCTCGCCCATGTGCCGCTTGATCGACTTGACCGTACGCTCGGGGTAGAGCTTGTACTGGTTGCGGGCGGGCTCCCCGACCAGGATTTCGCCGCCCTCGCCGATGCCGACGAAGGAAGGCAGAATCCTCCGTCCCTCCGGATCGGCCAGCACCGTGGCCTTGCCTTGTTCGAGGATGGCGACCTCCGAGTTGGTCGTGCCCAGGTCGATGCCGATGATGATGTCTTTCATGGTTTGTTGGCTCTGACTTCGCTTAATCGCAATGTGGTGTCACCCCAAAGAAAACCCTTGCGCAGTTCGGCGGTGACAATGCCGCTGGGCAAATCGGGCTGTCGGTCGAGCTCCTGCACGGTCATCCGGTGCGGGTCGACCGGCATGCCCACCGTGACCTCGATGGCCCTGACGCCTTGGCGCGCCAGGGTTTCCTCCAGGCGGCGCAGGGTCATGGCCTGCCCCTCGCGTATGCTGTCGATGAACCGACGGTCCTCCAGGCGGGACTTGACGCGGAACCAGCCGCGAACCGGCCGGTACTGATTGAGGGCGGCCGCGCCGGCCGCGAGCCGGTCGTACAGGTCGAGGAGTTCCAGCAGGACGGGCCGCAGCGCCGCCCGGCGCAGGTTGGCGAATTCCGCCGAAAACCGCTCCAGCGCGGTTTCCATGCCGGACTGGTTGTCCTTCAGCCAGCCCTGCGCGAGCCGGAGATCGTCCACGGCGCCCCGGAACAGCCGTGACTCCGCCCGCACCTCCGCGCGCAGCGCCGCCAGCTCCGAGAAGAGGGAAAAAAGGTCGGGCGCCGGCTCCTCCCCCGGGGCATCCCCGGGCAGAGTTTCCAACGTCTCCAGATAGCGCCGAAACTCCTCCAGCAGGCGCTCCTTGTCGATGCCCTCCATCAACGCGGGTCTCCCGCCCCGCGACCCCGCTGCTTCGCTGCCTCGGCCAGGGCTCCGATCAGCGTGGCGGCGTCGGGGCGCACCGGCCGCCCCGGCTTCAGCGCCCGGGCCAGGAGGTCCTCGACATCCGGCAGGCCGCGGTCGAACAGGCGATACTGCCGCCGCCGCTTGTCGGTCGCGATCCGCTCGTAGGCGTCCCGGATTCTCTGGAAAGCGGCGCCCTCCCGCTCCGGCGGAAACTCCCGCACCTTGCGCAGATAGGCCTTCTTGATGTCGTCATCGCCGGCGTCCGCGGCGACTTCGAGGATTTCATAGGGTGTTTGCATGATCTCTCCGGATTCAGCGCCGTTTCCTGGGCTTCCCGCCGCCAGGCGACGGGAAGATCGGCAATTCCTCGTCCTCGGCAAGGCCGATCAGCTTGCGCATGACGATATCCATGGCTTCCTTCTCGGGCAACTGACCGAGCTTCTCGACTTCCTCGCGGCCGCCAAGGACCTGGTTGAGCAGTTCAAATGGATCGAGCTTGTCCAGGCCTTCCAGCCGCTCCAGCGCCTGCTCGGGCCTGCTGAACGGGAAATCCAACTCCGGCAGCCGAGATTCCTCGTGTTGCTGGAGGAATTGGTCGATGAGCGCCAGCGCGCGCTTGTCTTTGGCGAACCTGGCTTGGTCCAGCAGGAGCCGCAACCGGCCCTCGCCGTGAAAATCGAGCCGGGCCGGATCGCCCTTGCAGCGGGCCAACTCGTCGTAATAGCCGAATATCGGTGAGAAGTTGCGGCGCCAGGCTTTGCCGGCGCACTCTCCAAGGAGTTCGTACTGACCGGCGGCGACCAATCCCTGACAGAGCCCGACCAGATCGTCCTCACCCAGCACGGGCTGCTTGAGACTCCGCTTGAGGAGGGGCATCAGCTTGGCCAGAGCCTGACTGACATGTTGCCTAGGCTCGCTGGCGTAGCGGCCCAACTGGCCGACCAGCGCCAGCAACGCGGCACGGTCGAGCGCAGTCTTGGTGTCGGGGGCCTGCACCAGGCGGCTGACCGAGGACAGCGCCAGGCCCACGGACTGGACTTCCATCGCCCATTGCAACCATGCCATCGCCCCATTTCCGACCAGGGCATGCGCCCGGTTCCACCGATCGCGACAACCCTCGCTGTCGGTCTGGAAGAACGCCAGCAGGCCATCCACGAAGAGCAAGGCGGGATTGCGGCCCTGCGGGTCGAGTTCGCGCGCCGCTTTCAGCTCGGCCTCGGCCAGATCCCACCGCTGCGCCTTGAGCTGTTTCCGCGCGTGGCCCAGATGCGCCTCGACCAGGCATTGGCGGGCCTGGCTATTGATGGGGTCGATCTTGAGCAACGACTTCGCGTAACCCGCCGCTTTCTTGAATGACTTCCGGCGCAGGGCCGACCGAATGCCGAGGCCGAGAAACTCGGGATCGGCGGGATATTGCTTCAGGGCCCGGTCGAGCCAGACCTGGCCGGCCTTGGGGTCATCCGCCTGTTCCAGCAGCTCGATCAACTGGAGGTAGCTCTCACGGTCGTCGGGCTCCAGCTCCAGGCTCCGTTCCAGGCAATCGATGGCCAGTTCCGGGGCCTCATGCCACGCCAGACCGGCCACATGGCGATGGATGAGCGCCTGCGTGAGCGGTTGGCGCGCGGCGGTTCCGTCTCGCTTGAGCAGATCGATGCAGGCAAACCAGTGGTTGCTGGCTTCGGGGTAATTACGCTCTTCTTCCCCGTGCAATGCCTTGAGCCGACTGCGCTCGAAGGGGGTCAGCTTGCCGAAGGCCCGTTCGTAGAGAGGTATCGTCTCGGGACAGCCAATCAGGGACAGGAAACAGAACCGCTGGCTGGCTGCTTCGCCCAACTGGGCTCGATAGCGCAGCACGGTCTCCACGAGGGTCCGTGTTCCGCGGGCACGGGCGGCCTTTCGCACCTCACGCCGCATGGCCAGTTGCGCCTTGTCGTAACCCTGCAACCGCTCGAGGACCGCGCGGTGCCTGGGCCAGTCATCGAGAGCCGGGCCCGGCTCGGCATCGGCGGACGAGGCTTCGAGCAGGCTCCTGGCCAGCAACCGGCAGGGGGAGGCCGGCTCGACGCGGCTCATCAACTCCCGCGCTGTTCCGGGGTTGTCGGCGAGGGCCGCCAAGCCCTTGAGCAAGAGACCGAGGTTCCGGTACGGCGAGCGCGAGGGTATCGCCTGCAAATAGTCCTTCATCTCGGCGTCCTTCCCGGCGGCATAGGCGGCGATGGCCTCCTTGACCCGGGGGTGCTGGCGCGCAATGGGATGATCCGCCGGCAATGACTTCAGCCACTTATCGTTCTCCAGCGCCAATATCGCCAGGGATTCCAGGAACCGGGCGGCATCGGGGGCATCGATCAACCCGGCCGGAGCCGTGCCCAGCACCTGACCCAGACGGGAGACCTGGCCGGCTTGCAGTAACCAGTCGAGGTACTCCAGCGAGGGGGCGACCCCCTTGCACAACTGCGCATGGTTTTCCCAGAGCATCGCGGCATCCTGGAACATGCCCTTCTCCGCGACCTGCCGCGCGCGCGCCAGATAGGCCTGGGCCAGTTGGTCCTCCCAGGCCGGGCGCCGCTCGCGCTTCAGGAGATCCTTAAAGACGAGGATCGCCTCCTTGAATTGACGCTGACCCAGGAACCGTCGAGCGTCCCGTTCCAGTTCCTCGGGGGTTTTAGGTGTTTTGCTCTTGGCGGGCGATCGCATCGGGAATCCTGCTTCAAACTCATGACTTCAAGTCGGCCCGTCATTATCGCAAAAATAGGCCATGCCCGCGGGCTTTTGAATCGCGAAACCGGACTCGTCCAACCCGCCGCGTCTCACAAGAACATAAAGTCATGTGAGTCGTGTCGGCGGCTTCCTGCAAAGTGCGCTTGACGCATCATGTGGCGCGGATATCAATTCGGCCGGAATTTGCTTGTATCGCTGGGTTCATCGGTTGTCCCCCCTTTGATTTACCTTCCTTCTCGGCATACACACGTTGCCATTAGCGGTAGACGCGGCAGTTCGGAACAACTCCCGTCCTCCCCGGCAACTCCACCCACTCCGCGAAGCGCGGCTGTTACGCGTCCGGCCCAATGGCATCACTGAGCCGTCCTCGCCAGCGCGGAGCGAAATGGAAGGGGGGCGCCTTCTCAGAACGGCGCCTTGGGGACTTTCCGGATTCTGGCGGTCACGTCGCCCGACAGCGCGAGGTTGTCGGGATTGAGGACCATCACGGGCGCGCCCGGGGCGAGCTTGAACTGGGTGAGGTCGGTCCACAGTACGTTGGGGCTGGTGGTCAGTTCGAAGAAATAGCGCTGGGCGCTGAGATTCATGGCCGTGCGGTACTCGGTATTGTAGATGCCGAAGCCCCCGTACGGCGCGCCGAACGGCACGGAGACGTTACGTATGACCGCCAGCATGGAGGCCACGGCTTCGCGCTCGGTCTTGGGTTGAGGCAACATCGCACCGAAGTAGGCGGTGCGCACGAAGCGGTCCGTCGCCTTGACGTTCCCGGGTATGGGGGTGTCGCTGCTAGGCTTCGAGAAGTCGTGGGTCTTGAGCAGCGCGATCTGCTGGTCATACGGTGGATCGTTCGTCATGATCCGGTATTCGCGGCCATGGTGTACGACCTGCCGCCCGTTCACGATCTCGATGATCGCGGAATCGCCGCCCGCATCCTCGATCGCGAGGTGCACATTGGCCCGGTGGCCGTGGGTCTCGACCATCACCACCTGGACCTTATCGAGTAGCGCCAGCGCCTCATTGACGGTGGCCGCGTTGTCGAGCAGGTATTGCGCCCACAGGGCGGCCTGCAAACCGGGCTTAGCCGGATCGCGCGGCCCGAAGTCGGTGGCCTGAAGGTAGAGCATGTGGGCGCCCAGACCGCGCTCATTGAGCCCGTCCGCGGTCCCGATGCCATAGACCGTGGTGACGAGGCTGCCGTATTTGGAGGTCCAGCGGGCGGGGTTATCCTTCACGACCATGGCGGCGCCCGCCCGGCCGCCATCGCGTTTCATGCCCCGGGGCAGCACTGTCAGGAGGGGCTGGGTGGACTCGGGCCAGTCCATGGAACGGCCGACGATGACGGCCAGCGGGTTGTCATTCCACAGGAACCGGGTACAGGCCTGCGCGGCGGGTTGCCACGCGGCAAGGCCGCCGGCCAGGACGGCCAGCAGACCTGGGATAAGGCGGTCGAGGATCTTGCTCGTTATTTTCACGGTTCGGCTCCTGGGGGGTTTAGCAACGGTGTGGGTTCGTGTTGCGGTGCGAGGACCAACGTACATTCGATTACCCTTGAGCGCAGAATAACAAGACAAACCCCCGTTTAACACACCCTGGAGCTAACCCCGCAACCCGCTCGGCAACGCCACACGACCCGGTTTCGCATCCAGCGGCAATGAGGCCAGCGCCGCGAGGCCCAAGCCGACCGCCCCGGCCGGGCACTCGAACAAGGCGGACCCGACCAGGTAGAGGCCGATGGCGATGGCGTGGGGGGGCGGCGATCATGCGGGGGTTAGGGTGGCTGCTCAGGGGAACGAAAAAACCCATGGGCCAAGAGTGTAGCCCAGCCCGCCTGACGGAGCGCGACACGCGAGGTGTCCTGGCTCCGGTCATCCCGGGTTCCGCTACGTTTCTTCCAGGCTACCTTGTTTTACGGTGATCGACATGGCGTCAAAGCGCCTCGGCATGGAAGGTGGCCGGTGTGACGATGCGCGTGCGCCCTATGCTGCCACGCTCCAGCAGCCCGGCGCGGCGGTCCCCGGTCACCAGGTAGTCGGCCTCGCCGGCGAGAGCCATGGCCAGCAGGAAAGCATCGTTCGGATCGTTTGCCTCGATGCTGTCCTGCAGCGCTGGTAGTTGTGTCAGAACGATGGCGCGTTGCATGTTATTGACCAGCGTGCCAATGCGATGCGCTGGCAGGATGTTCCTGAGTTTTGGATAACGGCTCGCGCGGCGCAGTTCATCGAGCTGCGCCGTCGATGTCACCCACTCGAAGCGCGTCGCGCGCCAGGCGCGATAGATCTCATCGGGTGGACCGTGTGGCGAAATCAGCGCGCCGAGCAGCACGTTGGTATCGAGGATGACACGCATCAGTGCTCACGGGCCCACTGCACAGCCTCGTCGATCAGATCGGTCAGTTCAGTCTCGTTCATATCGGCGGAGGCCTTTTTCGCCTGCTCTACAGCGCTTTCCAGCAGGTAGGCCCGCACGGCTTCCTCGATGAAACGCGATAGATCGCCCTTGCGACCGCCGCCCCTCGCGGCGATGAACATGCGCACGGACTGATCCACATCCGAGGGCACGGCGACGTTCCAGCGAACGGTGTTCATGATTGTTACCCTCTCCCACTCAGTGTTTGGGTGTATGGGTGTTTATACGCTCTACTAACAGGCCCCGCAATGGGTCGGCCGACTGGCCCGGGCGGAGGCAGTCCTGCGCAGCGAGTGATGCAATGCCTTATGCAAGCGTAACCAATTGATTAGTATGGCCAAAATCGGACGCTTCATCTACATTCAACACGTATTGTGCAGGCAATACCTTCGCCAATCGGCGTAGGTGATTTTCGAACTTGGGGCCAGAAAGGATGGCCTGAAAGGGTAGAATGCGGGGCTCATCACAACACCCGGCACCCGATCTGACCATGGCTGAAAT
>Ga0172373_10002379_pt1 | contig 28908 bp, 29 predicted proteins | sample Lak10m_2_FD_114546 | JGI IMG/M metagenome (GOLD analysis project Ga0172373, IMG submission 114546) | Freshwater microbial communities from Kabuno Bay, South-Kivu, Congo - kab_092012_10m | ecosystem: Environmental > Aquatic > Freshwater > Lake | place: Democratic Republic of the Congo...
AACGCGCCATATTGACTCACTTTTCCTGACTGAACTGGTGCAAGTACACCACCCACGCCTTTGGTTGCCTTTCCAGAGTTATTCACTGTTCCATCAACTATTCGTTGATCAATATTTCGGTACAACCATCCCGAAATAATTCGGCTCACTCGAGCGACACCATGCAAAATGCCGTCCAATATGTTTTGATTGAACCAATACGCAGCCGCAGCAACTGGTCCAGCAACTGCCCTTACTATGACCTTTTCATATAAGGCATCCAAGTAGTACTTGTTTGCCAAGAGGTTGTAGCCGGCACGCAGCAGGCCATTTCTTTCGGTCAGTCCAACCAAACGCTTGTCCTTGCGTGTGTACAACATGGTCGACATCATCCAGCTAAGAGCAATTCCTAGAAACACAATTGCCAACGACAGCATGGCCTTCGACCACTTAAACGGTGCGTGCTGCAACTGCGGTGCATAACAAACACCTTCTTCTGGTGTTTCGCTGCCGCAAGGCGAATCATGATGACCTTCTGCTTCGGCAGCTGGAAGGGCGAGCACCTTGCTGTGTCCTGGTCCGCCCGGTGCAGTTTCCATTACTACTTCAGCACGAGGCTCGACCCACGTTTTAATGCGCTCCCACTTTTCACCAAAAGGGGTTGCGTTCAACAAGCCCGAACTCAACGCGAGCACCGCCAACACGACAAGTGGCAACGTAATGCGCCAGCCACTTTCATGTGGCCCATGGCTTGCATGCTCCTGTTCGTGAGCACCGTGCGATTGATGGCTGTCATGCGCGTCATGAGCATCATGTGCACTCGCATGATCGTCATGGTGTTCATCATGATGCTCGCCTGCCGAAGCCCCACGAGCCTCACCAAAGAAGGTGAGGTATGTCGCACGCGTCATGTACGCCGCGGTCATAAACGCACCAATGAGACCAATCACCATGAAGATCTGGTAGCCGTTGTGACCAACGTTGTCGATGATTTCGTCTTTTGAGAAGAAGCCAGAGAATGGGAACACTCCACATAGTGCAAGTGTGGAAATCACCCAAGTGGTGAAGGTAATTGGCATTACTTTCCGCAAGCCACCCATATCTTTTTTCATGTCAAATGAGTGGTGCGATGCACTGTGGCTAATTGATCCCGCGCCAAGGAACAAACACGCTTTAAAGAATGCGTGTGTGAAGATGTGGAAGACCGCAGGCAGCCATGCTCCGGCGCCTAGGCCGAGCATCATGTAACCCAATTGGCTCACCGTTGAATACGCCAACACTTTTTTAATGTCGTTCTGCACAAACGCAAGAGCGGCAGCAATCACAATGGTGATGCCGCCGATGACCGTAATGAAATTGCCACCCGTTCCTAAAATGTCAAAACCGGTGAAAAACACTGGGTACAAGCGTGAAACCAAGAACACACCAGCAACCACCATGGTTGATGAGTGCAAGAGCGAACTTACCGGCGTTGGGCCTGCCATTGCATCGGGCAACCATGTATGTAATGGGAACTGACCGCTCTTGCCGATCGCGGCGATAAACAAGGCAACCGAGGCAATCATGATCACGGTGCTATTCGGTTCTCCTGAAAGTGCCCACGCACTGATTCCACGTATCGAAAATCCGGAGACGCCAAGATGCTTCGTGGTCCACTCGTTTGAAGCAAAGTACAACATGGCAACTCCGACGAGTAACCCCATGTCTCCCGTACGCACCGTGAAGAATGCTTTGAGCGCTGCGCGACTATTAGCGCCGTCTTCCCACCAGTGACCAATCAGCATGAAGCTGCACAAGCCCATAATTTCCCAACCGAGCAGGAACAGAATTGTGTCCTCAGCAATCACCATCGCGAGCATTCCTGCTGAGAACAATGTGAGCGCCGCAAAGAAGTGTGTGTAGCGACGATCGCCTTTCAGATATTCAGTTGAATACAACTGAACAAGAGTTGAAATAAATGCAACAACCACCAGCACGATGATGGATAGTCCGTCTATCGACTGACCAATGGTGAACTTCATGCCACCGATTTGCCACCAATTCCATGTGCGAACTACCGGTGCAATGAACTTCCCTTCACCACCGCTATTCACTCGATCAATCCACTGCATTGCAGCACCGCCAGCAAGCACCAGGCTGGAAATCATGCTGAGCAGACCGATTTCACTGCCCTTCATTGGCAGTTTCTTGCCGAACAAAATGATGATTGCGAATCCGATCGCAGGAATAATCGGAATGAGCCAGGCGTGCTCAAGGAACCATCCAGAGGACAGCGTCTGAAGGGCTTCTGCTGATGCGATCATATTTAGCCCTTCATCTCCGACAAGTCATCAAGCGAAATAGTGCGACGATTTCGGAAAATGAGCAACACCATTCCAAGACCAACTCCAACCTCTGCAGCAGCGATGGCGATGATGTAAAGCGCAAACGTGTGGCCATCGGCGTTTCCATTTCGAAGAGCGAATGCCACAAAATTTAAATTCACTGCATTCAAAATGAGTTCAATTGACATCAAAACGAGAACTGCGTTTTTACGTGCCACTACCCCGTATACGCCGATGCAAAACAGCAAGGCGGACAAAAATAAGAACTGGTTTACCAACATGTGTTCAGTCCTTCCTTGCTAACACGATGGCGCCGATCACTGCGGCGAGCAATACAAAGGACAACGCCCAGAATGGGAGTAAGTATGGTCCGAAAACTTGGTCCGAAATCTGTTGGGTAGACACCAATGAACCATCGGTCGGCATTTTTTCTGTACCAAATGAGTCTGCAAGTGCAAGAGACATTGCAGCAAACAGCACCACGGCTACGGGAATTCCTAATTTCGCATAACTGTTGTTCAGCCCACTATCACGACCGATACGTGATCGCGTGAGCATTGTTCCGAACAAAAACAAGACCATGACTGCACCGATGTACACGAGTACCTGTGTAACAGCGACAAACTCGGCGGCAAGCAAAATGTATTGCGCTGCGGCGCCAGCTAAAACCACCACCAGCCATAGCGCGGCATGCACAACATTCTTTGTTGTCACCACACGCAAAGCACCCACCACCATGATTGTTGCAATGATTGCGAATCCAATATTTTGAGCGACCATAGTTGCCTTACTTCTTCTTCTTTTCAGCGCCGGCCTCAAGCTCAGGAGCTGCAGGAACAGTTTCCATCCACTCTCCAAGCTTTGATTTGTCATGCAACAAGTCGGCGATGCTTGGCTCGGAATACTCGTATTCCGGACTCCAGAACAAGGCATCAAACGGGCATACTTCAACACAAATACCGCAATACATGCAGAGCGCATAGTCAATGTCAAAGCGGTCCAGTTTGTTTACTGCGCGAGGCTTTCCACCCTCTCGACGTGGCGGCGCAAGTTCTTTGTGCGCTTCAATATAGATACACCAGTCCGGACACGACCGTGAGCACAACATGCAAGAGGTGCAGTTGTCTTCGTGCAATGCGATAACACCGCGAGCGCGAATTGGTGGTGCTTCTTTTTCACGTGGATATTGAACGGTGTTTGAACCATTCTTAAAGGTACGCATCATCGTGTTAAACGTGACCGCAAGACCTTTGATCATTCCTGGAATTTGAGCCATTAGAACGCCACCTTCAATACTGCAGTAACCATGATGTTTGCGAGCGAAACCGGAATGAGTACTTTCCAGGCAAATCGCTGCAATTGATCCTCACGGAAACGTGGGTACGAAAAACGGATCCACATAATTAGGAAGGTCAGCACCATCATCTTGGTGAACACGATGAGCGGGCCAGCAACATTCATCCAATTGGCAACGCTGTCCATAGTTGTCCAGCCAAACCATGAAAATGGCACACCCCATCCACCGAGGAACAAAGTGCTGGCAATCATTGCGAATACACCAGCAGTTGCAAATTCGCCAATAAAGAAAATGAGGAATCGGAAACCCGAGTATTCGGTCATGTAACCCGACACCAATTCAGACTCCGCAATCGGCATATCGAAAGGTGCCTGAGTAAGTTCGGCTTGCACTGCGATCATGAACACAACAAAACCAACGAATTGTGTGAGTACATATGGGTTGCCAACAATGTCGGTTCCAAATATTGATCCAGCGTTTTGGGCAATCACAATTTGTTGCAGGTTCATGGTTCCCGCTTGAATCACTACTCCCATTACGGCAAGCACCATGGGCAATTCGTAAGCGATGAGCTGACCAGCAGCACGCAGTCCACCTAGTAACGAATATTTATTTGCAGATGACCAACCTGCCATCAAAATTCCAAGAACTGAAACTGAGGAAACTGCGAGCGCGTAGAAAACACCAGTCTCAAAATTGGTAAACCATGCATCTGGACCAAAAGGAACAACTGCTACAAGCAAGAACGTGCTCATCAAAACAATGATTGGGGCCATCTTGAAAATGCGCTTATCGGCATTATCGGGTTGAATGTCTTCCTTCTGCAACCACTTACCAACTTCAGCAAATAATTGCATCGAGCCATACGGGCCCGCTTCCATAGGCCCGAGTCGACTCTGCATGAATGACATCATCTTGAACAGAAAGACATACACGATGGTTCCTGCGGGCAACAGCACTGCAACGAGTCCACCGAGAACTCTAAGCAGAGACTGTCCCCAGTACGGAATAACGACCGAAAGTATTGAATGCATCAGCGGTCAATGTCTCCAAGAATGAAGTACAACGAGGCCAAAATCGTAATGATGTCGGGTACATAGACGCCGCGCAACAACCACGGCGTAATTGAAATGTTGTTGAAGCTTGCTGAGCGAATCTTTACGCGGAACGGACCAGAGTCGCCGCGAGATACGACGTAATAACCCATTTCACCGAGAGGATTTTCTGTTGACACCCATGCCTCGCCCTCTGGCACTTTGATGATCTTTGGCACTTTGGCCATCACTGGCCCGGCTGGAATTCCATCGAGCAATTGATCAACAATCTTCGTTGCTTCACGTGTCTCCTGCAAGCGAACCCAACAGCGAGCAAAACTGTCGCCATCTGGATGCGTCCACACTTTGAAATCAACTTTGTTCCATGCCATTGGGCTGTCTTGATCACGACGCAAATCCCAATCCACGCCACTTGCACGAAGGTTCGCACCCGAAAGTCCATACTGCATCGCAACATCGCGAGGAATTACTCCAATACCGCGAGTACGCGACTGGAAGATTTCGTTTCCAAACAGCAGTGATTCAATCTCGTCACAGAAATTACGCAACTTCTTCATCACCACTTTTGTTTCATCAATCCAGCCTGCTGGCAAATCATCTTTCAATCCGCCGATGCGGTCAAAGTTTGGATGGAAGCGACCACCAGTTGCAGACTCGATGAGGTTCAACACATATTCGCGGTCACGGAACGCCATGAATACCGGCGTGATTGCACCAAGTTGAACACCAAGATCTCCTAAGAACAACGACACGTTTGCAATGCGCGACAATTCAAACAAGATCGTGCGAATCCACTGTGCACGCGGTGGAGCTTCGACATCCATCAACTTTTCTGCAGCCAAGATGAATGGAACTTCGTTGGCGAAACTTCCCAACCAGTCAATGCGATTGATGAGCGACGTAACTTGAGGGAAACTACGAACTTCGGTGAGTTTTTCGTAACCGCGATGCATGTAGCCACATGATGGTTCGGCCCACAACACTTGCTCACCATCGAGTCGAGCAATAATGCGTAATGTTCCATGAGTTGCTGGGTGCTGCGGTCCGATGTTGAGGGTCATGCCCTCGGTTTCGAGTTCAACATTGAGTCGAGCATCTGCGGCTTGAGAAGCGATGTAGCTCAGTTGCGCACGATCGCCCAACTTTGCGTTTACGGGGTCATTCAAAATGGTCATGACGCCTCTTCCTGATCTGCATCGCCACCCGGCAACGGCTCAACATCAACAATTCCAGGCCATGGTTTCACCATGCGTGCAAGCAGTGGGAAATCTTTGCGCATTGGAAAACCTTCAAAGTCAGTCGGCAAATACATATTGCGAAGGTCTGGGTGACCGATGAAGCCGATTCCAAACATTTCATGAGCTTCTCGCTCATGCCAGTTTGCGCCTGCGAATACATTTGCAATGGAGTCGACGGTGTACACCTCGTTTGGAACATCAGTTTTGACATTGATTCCAACATGAGTGCGTGAATTCACGAGACGAACAAGCAATTGCATGCGCGTTTCACCTCCGGTGTAACCGGGGCGGATTGTTGTGTCGCGCTCTGGTGCTGGTTCTGTTGGATCATCTTCACCACGACCGAATGGCGAAGGCATCCAGTCAATTGCAGAGAGAAAGCAGAAGTAATCAAAGCCCGAAGCTTGCAATTTCTGCATGCTTTCATTCCACGACTGCGTGGCAACACGAATCCACACGTCGTCACCTGGCTTGACCAATGAATCAACAACGGCCGAGCCAAGCACTGCTTGAATGTCGGCGAGCACTTGATTGCGCACATTGTCAACAACTGGTGTGGTTTCAGCGGGCGACGACAACGGGTTCACCACGCCTTTCTGCTTCAGCAGATGCATCTATCGAAACGGTGCCCTCACCGCGCCAACGTGCTCCCATGTCTTCGTTCTTAATGCGTTGTTGCAGCAACACAATTCCTTCGAGAAGAGCCTCTGGTCGCGGTGGGCAACCAGGCACATACACATCAACAGGAATAATTTGATCGACGCCTTTTGTTACCGAATAGCTGTCCCAATATGGACCGCCGCAATTGGCGCAACTACCCATTGAAATCACATATTTTGGGTCTGGCATTTGTTCGTACAAACGCTTAATCGCTGGAGCCATTTTGTCGGTAACTGTTCCCGAAATAACCACGAGGTCTGCTTGACGAGGACTCGCCGGTAATGGAATAACGCCAAGGCGCATTACGTCGTAGCGTGGTGAACCAAATGCAGCGCCCATTTCAATTGCGCAACATGCGAGTCCCCATTGGTACACCCACAAAGAATATGAACGCCCCATGTTGAACAACGTGTTCAATGGTTTTGGCAATCTGCCGCGATCTACAAGTCCCATGTTGTTACACCCACCGCAAAACGCCCTTGCGCCAGGCATACACCAAGCCAAGAAGCAAGACGAAAACAAAAATTCCCATTTCAACTAAACCAAACAACGCATAACGCTCGAGCTGCGTTGCCCAAGGAAAAATAAACACAGTTTCAACATCGAAAATTACAAACAGCAGCGCAAAGATGTAATAGCGAACCTGGCTTTGTGACCAACCCTCTCCCACTGGGTCAACACCACTTTCATAGGTGAGCATTTTTTCGCGGGTTGGCTTGGAAGGACGAAGCAACGATGACACCCACAGCAAAAGTCCAGCAATGAGGACGGCGGCAAGGCCGAACCAGACAACGACGAGAAACGACCTGAGGAAGGTGGACATCAGAGAGAAAAACTACTACTTGACCGATATCAACCGAGAAACCACGGCACCTTGTGCGATAGTGCTGGTTACCGAGATTTGTTCATGGGGGTACTAGCGACCTCGGATAAGAACCAGTCCACAATCGCCTCAGCAGCTGGACCCGACTTTTCTACCTGGCGACGAGTTTCGTCCATCAGTTCGCTTGGGGCTAGACCAGCCTTCACCAATTCCATCGCCCCTTCACCCGCCATCCAGCCTGAAACGATGGCTTCATTGGCTTCTGGGTGAAATTGGGTCGCAAAGCTTCGACCGATGCGCAAAGCCTGTGGCCCAGCATCGCTGAGAGCGAGCACTTCGGCGCCGGCCGGCGGGGTGAAAGTGTCGTAATGCCACTGCATCCACGTGCCCGCCAGACGTTTATTGACCTCAGTCGCAATGACCTCGTGCCACCCGATTTCCGACTTTTTAGCTTTCTCAGCACTACCACCCAAGGCATGGGCCAACATTTGTGCCCCAAAACACACTCCAAAAATGGGAATGCCCCGACGATGCGCTTCGCGCATCAACTCTGCTTCCGCAGCCACATTTCGAGAGACTTCAGGCCAGTAAACCGACCACGCCGAACCCAAATGCACCAGAATGTCAATGCCGTCAATCGATCGCCACTCGTTTGGATATTCACGGGCGTAATGAGTGAATGAAAAATCATGATGCGCAAATCGCTGACCAACAAAACCTGCATCATTTTCGTTTGAGTTAGCAATAAGTAACGCGCGCACGAGAACTACGGTAGACGGAGCATGGGAGAAATCAACCATCCGATCGAAATAACGCTTGCAGATATTTCTGCGGCTCGGGTTGCAGGAGCAGCTGTTGTGCAGCATACGCCGGTTGTTCCCTCTGCCTACTTAAGCGAACTTCTCGGTGCGCGCATTTCTCTTAAAGCTGAAAATTTGCAGCGAACAGGCGCATTCAAAATTCGTGGCGCTATGAACAAAATTGCCCGACTTGGTGAAATTGCAAAGACTGGTGTCGTCACTGGTAGCGCAGGAAATCATGCCCAAGGACTCGCACTTGCAGCAAAACATTTTGGCATCGCTTGCGACATCTTCGTTCCACGCGGAGCTTCGCTTTCAAAAATTGCAGCAACTAAACACCATGGTGCATCAGTACTTGAAGGTGGCGACAATGTAGACACTGCTATTGCAGCAGCGAAACAACGCGCTGCAGAGACAGGTATGACCTTTTGCCATCCATTTGATGATGCTGATGTCGTTGCCGGACAAGGCACGCTTGGACTTGAACTCATTGAGGATATTTCCGACCTATCGCTGGCAATTATCCCGCTCGGTGGTGGCGGACTATTAAGTGGTACAGCAATTGCATTGAAACTTCAGAACCCGCGTATTCGCGTGATTGGAGTTCAGATTTCATCATGCGCTCCATTTATCCATGGATTAATGCCTGAAGGTCCAGTTCCAACGCTCGCTGATGGTATCGCTGTGAAGAAACCCGGCTTGATCACTGAACCACTTGTCCGTAAATGGGTTGATGAAATTGTCGAAGTGAATGAAGATGCAGTAGCGGATGCAATGATGGTTCTTCTCGAACGGTCCAAGCTGTATGTCGAGGGCGGTGGAGCAGTTGGTCTTGCTGCACTCATGACCGGAAAGGTTTCTCCTGCCGCTGTGGGCACGACATGCATTGTGCTGTCTGGAGGCAACGTAGATATGGGCTTGGTGCCTAATTTGGTTCGTCGCCACGAGACAGAGGCTGGCAGACGGCTTATTGCCTTTATCCGCCTTCCCGATCGACCTGGTGCGTTTGCAGGATTACTTCAGATTTGTGCGGGAACTGGTGCAAATTTGATCGAGGTGCAACACGTTCGTGAAGGAATTTATTTACATGCACGTGAAACCGGTATCCAGGTGGTCTTGGAAATTCGCGGACGCGAGCATGCTGACGAATTGCTCGCACTCGCAAAAGAAAACGGCTACGACCTCAACGAGTCAAATTTCTATTAACTCGTCTCTCTTATTGCGGTTCAAATACTCCGACTAACCAATAGCAATAGTTGCAGTAGAAAGTCCAACCCCAAATCCACTTAAAACACATTTTGATTCATTAATTTCATGTTTATACTCAGACATCAAAATTGGAATTGAACTTGAAACCGTGTTACCGATTCTTTCAAGATTTATAGGAATTTTTTTGAACTCTGAAAAGCGCTCTATAAGACCGTCTAAAACGAGTTTGCTTGCTTGGTGAAAAAAACAGTAATCAATATCGCTGATCCTCAACTCGGCAAGCGCAAGCACTTTGTTAACTTCCTGAGGAACAACTCGGCGCGTGAAAAGCAATACATCCGCACCAGACATCTTTAAATACGAACTTTCACCTGTGGCAGGAACAGGCTGCTGCAAGTATTTCCCCCCAGTTCCATCAGTAAAATGCGTTTCGGAGAGAACTTGAAGTTTTGGTCTATTAGAAATCCAGATCGCACTGGCCGCGTCACTAAATACGACAGACGTTGAACGGTCACCTATCTCGATTTTTGATCTATAGGTATCAGCACAGACAATGACAACATTGTGGAACTCTGCAACCAATTTTGAAGCAATTGAAAGAGCCTGAACAAAGCCAGAGCAACCTTGACCAACATCAAACGCCATAACCGAACTGATGATTGAACTTTTACTTTGAAGCAAACAAGCACCACTTGGAAGAAAATTGACCGGACTTTGTGACACATAGATCAAACAACCAACATCATTTCTCAAACCTGGGTTAGCTTGAAATAACTTCTCTAACGCTTCTTGAGCAAGATCTAAGGCTGTTCTATCTGTTTCATGAACAACTTCAATTCCAGTTTTTTCAATTACCTTTACGTGTTCAGGAAAGTACTCTCTGATTGGTATGGCGTTTTCACCGAGGACATATTGAATGTCTTCAATTGCAAAACGAGACTGCACCGCCTTACAAGCCGTTTTGTTCTAACAATTTGTGAATTTCAACCACAGAAGTACATGAAGCAAGGTCTGGAACTCGCTCAGTTATGTTGTCGTAAACCAAATCCAGGCGGGAAAGAATTGAAATATGACCGAGACTATCCCATTCCTCAATTGAACCGATTTGGCTTTCTGGAAGTACTTGTCCAACTTCAACTTCTAATGCAAGTGCAATTTCTTTTTGAAGATCTACTATGTCCATATTTTTCTTTCGTGATTGCTTAATTAACGATATGCCAACACTATTACAAATATCCACCGTCACAGGCAAGCACTGAACCATTTATATCTTTATTGCCGAATAGAAAGACCAGTGATTTGGTGATGCTAGCTACCTCGACCGGCCTTCTATTCGCCGATCTTTTCACCATTTCGGAAAGACGCTTTTGTGAAACTTCACCACTCATACCAATACTTACAACACCAAGTGCTAGGACATTGGAATTAACGCCGAATCTTCCATATTCCATTGAAATACCCTTACTTAAGCCATTTAGTGCGTGTTTGGTCGCCGAGTACATTGTCACCCCGGCATCGCCGGCAAGAGCCCCAGACGAAGAAAGAAAAACTATTGAGATGGAAGTTCCAATGTACTTTTTGATTAGTAAAGCTGAAAACATGGAATTCAAAGTGAGATTGACATTTATCACACTCATTATTTGCTCACTAGATTGATGGATAAATACCGTGTTATCTTTAGCACCGAGAAAACTTACAAAATCTACACGACTCACATCCTGTTTTGAAGGTAGATCAACATTTGCAAACCATTTGCCCAGGTTTTCAATGTTTTGTGGATCATAAATCGTAAATTCAACTTCAGAATTGCCAATAGACACTCTGCCCGGCGATCGTGAAAAAAGAATTATCTCGTCGTATGAATGTAATTGGCCTAAAACCTCTCTTGCAATTGCCGAGTTGCAGCCAAGTCCTACAAAGACTGATTTCTTTCTCCTAGATTCTTCAGTCATTTTGAATAAACTTCACATCACGATTGACAAACTTTCCCTTTGCGGGATCCGAAAAACTTGGATTATAGAAAAGTTCAGTGTTTTCAAAATGAAAATGCACGACTTGCGATTTCCTAGAAAGTTTGTTGTCAATACACTCTGGCGATCCATGCAGCAAATTCGCTTTCCATATAATCGCATCCCCTTTTTGAAGACTGGGCGTACTTACTTCAGCATTTTCACTAATGATGTATTCTTTAACCCAATCTTCATAGAGACCGTAATGTCGCTTAATATCACCAAGACTTCGTGCAACTGGAATTCCTAAATCGCTGTAAAGAAATTCGGGCATCAAGTGCGACTTATTAACAATTTGAATTGGCCCTGAACGAGGATCGATGTCCTCTAAAGCAATCCATGCAGCAGCAAGCATGAAAGCCGGTTTAGTTCCAAAGTGCACGTAATCCGAATGCAATGGCTGCTCGGTAGATCTCAAAAAATTTATTGTTGAAAACGGCAAGGGAGTCGCATTAAAAGAAAGCTTCAAAAAATCATGAATCTGCGCATTGAATGCCAATTTCTTGGCAGCAAGTGAATACTTCCAAGATTCAACAATTCTCGGCGAATCGTTATATGAATAAATCTTCGAGTTAGTTCGGTATTCTCCGCTTGCTATCAGTTTTTCAACATCCGAATTGATTTCATCAATCAGATCGTCCACGCCTTCAAGTTTGATGACTACATAACCTTCTTCATCAAACTTTCTGAGCAGATCGTCACTTGTACATTCATCTACACGCATTGACCTAGTCTCCGTTCTTTAGAAATCTGCAAATACACACTTCTGTATATGCGAGTACCTTCCCATATTTTTCCTCAAGAATGATGTTTTCTTCCTTCTTTAGTTTCTGCAATAGATCACTCTGAACCGACAGTGATTCGGGAAGAGGCCAAGGTGTCCTATTTTCAAAAACTACCTCCACAAATGCCTGTGAGAGCAACTTTCGATACTCTTCCACGTTTGAAAGTGATATCACTGGCGCAATGAAAACTCCATTTGGATTCAGATAGCTGCGCAAATCCAAAAGAACATTTCTCGTATTCAAAAGACCATCTGCCCCAGCCTTAAATGGAACTCCGTTATACCAATCGCTAGCAATAGCAATTTCATCAGCAATACCAGCGATGTCGTTTATGATGAAATCAAATTTGTGACCGACCCAGGGAGAGAACCCATCACCTACTCTTAAATCACCTGTCTCCAAAGGCGGCACAAGATTCGCGTTTGACTCAACAATTGCCTCATCGGAAATGTCGGATAAAAACCAGTTGTGGGATTGATTTCCAAATTTATCCACAAGTTGCTTCGTAATCCATCCGCTACCACATCCCAGTTCAAGCACATCGCGGTACTGAACATTTAGGTGATTTAAGGCTGCCTTAAGCAGAAGCTTGCTAGTGAGATTTGGCTGGAAAACTGCCACGATTCAATACTAGTGAGAAATGGCTGATACCACCTGTAATACACTTCAAAGGTGCTGGTTATTCGGGAGGCTAAACCTGAAGATTTAAATGAAATCGCTGAGATCCACGCCAGAAGTATTCCCTACTCAATAAATTCGATTCTCGGCATTGAACGACTGAAAACTCTGTATTCAGTATTCTTCTCAAACCCTGATCATTATCTAATTGTGGCCGAAGAAGAAGGTTTGATTATAGGTTTTATAGGTGGCACCTCTAACTACTCCTCTCTAATGAAGGAGGCGAAAGGATCGGTTTCACTAAAACAATTACTCGTACTTGCTCGAAAAATCGGAATATTGCAGCTGGCAAAAATGTCCCTGGATTGGCTCATAATCGATTTTAAGTTCAGGCGATTAAGCAATTTCTACTACTTCTCGTCTTGGGGAGTAAGGGAAAATGTGAGTCCGATAGCAGGAACTTTGCTTTTCCGCAGACTCCTACAAGATACTAAAAAAACTGTAAAAGACTCAATAATCGTTAATGTAAGTTTTGACAATGAGAAAGTGATCAAGATGTATAAATCGCTTGGATTTAAGTCAGTGAACAAATCTCTTGGAGAATTGATTCTCAAACTGTCCCTGCGTTGAAATTCTCTCATTTAATCAAGGATGAAAAAATAAAACAGCGTTTCTATATTAATGCCTGACTGCGTTTACTTAGTTTGTTCCTATTTTAGAATCCAACAAATTACTTCTCGGTTAATCGAATCTTCAGTGGCATCCATGCATAGGGAAATCCTCGCTTTATCAGCTGATAAAGATTTGCACCAGTTTTCGATTCACCAAATTTTCTGGGAACGCAAATGTATGGAATTTCAATGATTCGTCCACCGTCTCTAAACATTTGATACAAGAATCTCGGACAATAATCTCCATATGACCCTGCGAGTTTGAACTTCATTACTGTTTCACGTCTTGTCAATACAAATCCAGAAGCGGGATCCTTGCAGCAACGATTCAAAGCCAAGTAGAGGTAGTAATTCAGCATCCTGCTAAGAACCATTGCAGTGAACGAATCATTTGTTGCTTTTAGATTTCGTCTTGCTTCAAAAAGACTCGTCTTGCCGGAAACGTTAGTTCCTTTAAAGCCACCGCCTTCTACGAACCTTGATCCGACAACTGTGGTGCTTGGATCTCGGTCTCCCTCGTTAAAGGCTGCCACCATCGCCCTTAATGTGTCTGCCGGCATAGAACCATCGGCGTCCATCCATAATACAAACGGGTATTTTGAAATCTCAAAGCCATCGTTCAATGACTGAGGAAGCGACTTTGGAAATGAAGACCGGTCTAGACGAGTTATTCGAGGATCAACCGTAGACATTGAATCAATAAAGATGTCCGTTCCATCAGTCGAACCATCATCAACAACAACAATTTGGGATTCAATTCCCATTTGTTCACATATTTGAATAAGTTCGGGAATCAAAAATTCAAGATTACTCTTTTCATTAATGACAGGAAGCACTATAGAGAGTTCGTGAATCAAGGGATTTATCTTTCGTGTTTATTCTATGTTTAGATCAAATTAACAAGTGATTTGCATACATACTCAATGTCTGAATTCCCAAGTCCGAGATACGAAGGAAGATAAATTCCCTGCGAACCCAACTTTTCAGATATCGGCAAACTAGGTTGATCTTGCAAACCAAATTTTTGTAAAAGTGGCTGTTTATGAAGTGGGAAAAAAAATGGTCGAGTATCAACGCCCATTTTTTTCAATTCAACGGCAATGCTTTCTGCGTTTAAACTCTCGTGCAATAAAACACCAGCTACCCAATAGACATTTTTGGAATAATCGGTATGCGTTGCTTGAAGCTTCAGAAGCGGATGCTCTGATAATCGTTCATAATACTTCAAACCGATTTGGCGTTTTCCATTTGCGATTTCATCCATCCGTTTTATTTGACTGTTTCCCAGTGCCGCCTGCATCGATCCAAGACGATAATTCCATCCGATTTCATCATGAATAAATCTTTTTCCTGGTGGTGGAGCAAATGCCAGGTTTCGGAAATAACGAACTCTCTCATTTAGGCGCTCGCTGTTGGTAAGTACCATGCCACCTTCGCCAGTTGTAATCACCTTGTTTGCATAAAAGCTAAATGTTGAAATATCGCCAAAAGAACCACAATAAGCGCCGCGATACTTAACTCCGTGTGCTTCAGCTGAATCTTCAATCAATACAATATTTTTTTCTCGACATAAAGAAATAATTGGGTCAAGATCTACAGGTAATCCATAAATATGAACAATCATTATTGCTTTCGTATTTGAGTTCACCTTTCCAGAAATTGTACGGATTGACATATTCCATGTCTCTTCTTCGCAATCAACAAATACTGGAGTTGCTCCTGTTCTTAGGATCGCAAATAAACAGGAGGCAATTGTGAAACTGGGGACAATAACTTCATCGCCAGGTTTCAAATCCAGTACATGAAGCGCTAGATCCAGTGCAACACTCCCATTCGCGAGCGCTACTCCGTACTTTACGCCGATGAGATCTGCAAAATTTCTCTCGAACTCTCCAACAATTGGTGCGTCGCCCGAGAGATAGCCCATGTCTAGACACTCTTGCACCGCTTTTTTATCTTGCTCAGAAATATAGGGTTGGCTTACCGGGATCACAGATTTCTGATCAACCATGCTTCTCATCCAACCAAACCTTGTCCGTCTTTCCGTCGTAAGGCCCTTGCTTCAATTCTGTAATCGTTGAATCCTCGTGAACGACAATTCCATGGGCACCACCAAACATTAAGCAAACTGATCCAGCCCTGAGATTGACTGTGTGCACTAACACTCCTTCATCGTCATATAGGACAACATCAGTTTGACCAGCCCAAACAATTAAGGCTTCTGAGGTTACCGAAACCGTATGTGATCGTGGATTATGGCGATGCGGTCGAGAAACATGTCCTGCAGGCCACTGCATCACACCTATTTGCATTGGCCAAGAATCCTCTGAAAAAAAAGAAATTCCAGCTTTTGCATCGCCTGCATCAAGCACAAAAGCACTTAGCACACCATTCACTTCATACTTTCTCGACATGTCTGAAAGGATATCTAATCTGATGTCCTTTTATTGTCACCTATTCGTTTATCTAACGGACTTCGACAAGAAATTGCAGTAACTGGCTCGGGAAGAAACCGATCACTAAAGTCGCCACTACACAGACACCGATTGCCAATCGCGTGCTAAATGCAGCCAAAACTTCATGCGAAGTTGGTTCATCCGACAGCCACATGCTCACCATGATTCGCAGGTATAAAAAGGCTGCGATCACTGCTGCCAACATGGCTACAACCGCCAATGCATAGTTTTCGGTTGAAACCGCTGCCCGAATAATTCCAAACTTTGCCACAAAGCCCGAAGTCAACGGCACTCCGGCTTGTGCAAGAAGCAAAACAGTCATACTCATTGCTAATACAGGGTGCGCTTTTCCTAGACCTTTAAATGCGTCAAGCGAAGTTTCTGCGTCTCCCTTACCAGCAACGATGGTTACTACTGCAAACGTTCCGACAACGAGAATTGAGTAGATGAACAAGTAACCAAGAGCATTCGTTGATCCAAGTTTGGAATCAACTGACGAAACCCTGCTCGCAGCCACCAACCCAACAAGTATGAAACCAGCATGACTAATTGAGGAAAACACAAGCATGCGCTTGACGTCGGTCTGCACCACTGCAAGCACGGATCCAACAAGAAGAGTGAGTACTGCAAGGACAACGACGACTGGTCCCCAGTCATCTGCCCTGCTTCCAAGAGCGCCAGTGAATACGCGAATGAGAGCAACAAACGCCGCAGACTTTCCCACCGAACCCATTAATGCGGTAATCGGTGTTGGTGCACCCTGATACACGTCCGCTGTCCAGGTATGAAATGGCACCAATGAAACTTTGAATCCAAATCCGACTAATAGCAGAGCAATTCCCGCAAGCAACATCGTCGATGATCCGCCAAGCACGGTGTTTGCCGAGAGGCTTGATGCAATCTTGTCGATATTGGTGGATCCAGTTGCGCCAAATACGAGTGCAACTCCGTACAGGAAAAACGCTGAAGCGAAACCGCCTAGCACGAAATACTTCAATCCAGCTTCACCGCTCGCTGAACGACTGCGGCTGCTTGCAGTAAGTAGATAAAACGCAAGGCTCAACGTCTCAAGACCAAGGAACAAAACGATGAGATCGTTGGCTTGCACCATCACCATGCCACCAATTGCTGCAGACAACATCAGTGCAAATACTTCTGGGCCATCTTCTCCTTCACGAACCAAAAAGTCTGATGTGATGAGAACAGAAAGCAACGTGCCAATGGCAATAGTGAACGTTGCAAACAACGAAAACTTATTGAAAGTCAGAGCATTGGCTATCAGCGTTGTTGATTCTCCATTGCCAAAGTCACGCCATAACAATGCAACACACGCTGCTGACACAGCTGAAGTGAGTGCTCCCACTATTCCATAAGCACCCTTTTTCCATTGCGGGGTAAGCGAACCACCAAGAATAAGGAGCAACACTCCACCAAGCATGACCAATAGTGGTGAAATTTTCATCCAGTCGATGGCTGGCCCAACGAACATATTTGCGGCCAACATTATTCGCCTGCCTTAATTTCTGGTTGCTTGTAATTCGAATGGGTTTCTACGTGTTCGAGCAATGACTTCACACTTGGTTCAATTCGATTCAACATTGGTTTGGGATACACGCCCGTAAATACGATCGCTGCAACAAAGACGGACAGCAACATGGCTTCACGTTTGGTGATTTCTGCAAATGATTTGTTGGCCTCATCTGGTTCACCATGGAACACACGCTGATATGCCCACAGCAGATACAAGGCCGCAAGAATTACACCAGTAGTAGCTGCAACCACCCACCAGCGTGCTGTTGCAAATGACCCAATGAGCACCAAGAACTCTCCTACAAAGCCGTTCAATCCAGGTAGTCCGATTGATGACAACATCACCAGGGTAAAGAATCCCGCAAAAATCGGCGCAACGGCTTGGATTCCCTTCAACTCAGCAATAACGCGAGTATGACGGCGCTCATAGATCATGCCGACCATCAAAAACAATGCGCCGGTCGACACGCCATGGTTGACCATTTGCATGACTCCACCAGTAATTGCTTGATTAGTGAGCGCAAATGTTCCTAACACGATAAATCCAAGGTGCGCAACCGACGAGTAAGCGACCAAACGCTTCAAATCTTTTTGCATTGTCGCCGCAATCGCACCATAAATAATTCCGATCAGGGCAAGCGTCAATAACACCGGCTTTGCCCAAACCGCAGCTTCTGGAAATAGATACACGCCAAAGCGCAACATTCCATAGGTGCCCATCTTGAGCAACACTCCGGCAAGGATGACCGATCCGCCAGTTGGAGCTTGAGTATGAGCGTCTGGCAACCACGTGTGCAATGGGAACAACGGAACTTTCACCGCAAACGCGATGACGAATCCAACAAATAACCATCGACCAGTTCCAATTGCAAAGTTTGACTTCTCAGCAATGTCAATCAAGTCAAACGAAAGGTGTCCAATATCGCGGCGTGCAAGGAATGCGGTGGCGACTATTCCAACCAACATGAATGCCGAACCGGCCATGGTGTAGATGAAAAACTTTGTCGCCGCATACACACGCTGGTCGTATCCCCAATTGCCAATGAGGAAATACATCGGAACCAAAACAATTTCAAAGAACACAAAGAAAAGAAACAGGTCAAGACTAAGGAAGCTGCCCATTACGCCCGCTTCAAGCACCAATAGCCACACCATGTATTGCTTGTGGTCGTGATGTGGATCAATTCCGATGATGACAAGCGGAAACAATATTCCTGTCAGCACAACGAGGAAGAGCGAAATTCCATCGACTCCGAGGTGCCATGAAATTCCCCACTCGCTTACCCACGCATGCTTGGAAACAAACTCAAACCCTGCAGAACCACTTGGAAATTTGATCAACATCCACACCGTGAGCAATGCGGTGAAAAGCGAACTCGCCAATGCAACATTTTTCACCAGCGATTGATTTGATTTTGCCAAACAAGCAGTAGCACCTGCACCGACGAGAGGAATGAGGACAAGCAAAGTAAGAATTGGAATCGACATCAGGCAACCCCTCTATAGACAAACCAGGCCAGCAGCACCACTGCACCAACTGCCATTAGCGCTGCGTAAACGCGGGTAAATCCATTTTGTGATTTGCGCACCTGACCTGCGATTCCACGGACCATCGTTGCCGTTCCATTTACAGCGCCATCAACAATGTGCGCATCTGTCCATGCAACTGCATCAAATGCAGCACGACCTAGGCCGCCGATCAACTTTGCGGCACCAGCATCGTAAAACCAAGCCTGCTCAAGCACACGAGGCTCCACCGCTTTCACCTTCTTCTTGCTGTACACCGCAATTGCAGCAGCAATGCCAGTGATCGCAATTGCGACTGCAATTACTAAGAGCACATATTTGTGTTCATACGCCCAGGTTTTATGAATGTCTGCTTCAGACTCTTCGACCACCGGCGCCAACCAGTGTTCAAGAAAATGCAACTTCTTTGTAAAGGGCAATTGCATTGCCCCGCCAATTACCGACAACACCGACAACACCACTAGCGGGAACAGCATGATCTTTGGGCTTTCGTGGGGCTCAAAGTCTCCGTGTGCGCCATGATCATGTGCATGGTCTTTCCACTTTGCCTCACCGTAAAACACCATGATTACTTGACGAGTCATGTAGTACGCGGTGAGCAATGCAGTAATCAAGCCGACAACATACAAGCCACGATTGTTTGCATACACGTAAAGCAAGATTTCGTCCTTTGACCAGAATCCTGCAAATGGTGGAACACCTGCAATTGCCAGCCATCCGATAATAAATGTGACTGCAGTTACCGGCATGAGTTTGCGCAATGCACCCATTCGCCGCATGTCTTGTTCGTGATGCATTCCGTGAATTACAGATCCTGAACCCAAGAACAGCAACGCCTTAAAGAACGCGTGAGTCACCATGTGGAAGATTGCTGCAACGTATGCGCCACTTCCTACTGCCAAAAACATGTAGCCAAGTTGTGACACCGTGCTGTACGCGAGCACCTTCTTGATGTCATTTTGGGCAACTGCAATAGTCGCCGCATACAGCGCTGTTGCCGCACCAACGCAAGCAATAATCATTGGCGCCCATTCGTAAGACGCATGGAGAATTGGGCTCATTCGTGTCATCAAAAACACACCTGAAGTAACCATGGTCGCAGCATGAATGAGCGCGGAAACTGGCGTTGGGCCTTCCATTGCATCAGGCAACCACAAATACAAAGGCAATTGAGCGCTCTTTCCGCAAGCACCGACAAAGAGCAACAATCCGATAGCCGTAGCAGTTACTGGAGCGATCGCACCAGTATGAGCAGCTTCATTTATTGATGCGTATGAAACCGAACCGAAAGCGCTAAATGCCAAGAACATCGCGGTCATCACACCAAAGTCGCCGATTCGGTTAGTAACAAAAGCCTTTTTCCCAGCAACTGCTGCGCTGTTGCGAGTATGCCAAAACGAAATTAAGAAATAGGAGCAGGCTCCCACGCCCTCCCAACCCAGAAAGGTGACCAGCAGGTTCTCACCAAGTACCAACATGAGCATGGAAAACACGAACATGTTGAGATACAAGAAAAACTTGGAGAACTTTGGGTCACCGTGCATGTAGCCAATGGCATACAAATGAATGAGCGAACCGATACCAGTAATGAACAATGCCATGGTGATGGATAGCGGGTCAGCAAGTAGCGCTACATCAATATGCAACGCACCAACCGGAATCCACGAAAACAGAGTGACAATTTCATGGCGCTCTTCTGAAGATCGCGAAAGCAGGTCAAAATACACCGACACCGACACAATGAATGATGCGATCGGCATCGCTGCCGCAAACCAACCCGACTGTGGTTCACCAAGCCGGCGACCAAATGCCATCAGCACGAGTGCGCCAAACAAAGGAAACGCGGGCAACAACCACAATGAACTAGTCATGATCAGCCCTTCAATTCCGCGAGATCGTCGACATTAACTCCGGAACGTCGACGCATGATGGACACAATGATGCCAAGACCAACAACCACTTCAGCTGCAGCAACAACCATGACAAAGAAAACGATTGCTTGACCATTGATATCGGACATTTCGCGACCGACAGTGACAAAAGTGAGATTGACTGCATTGAGCATTAACTCAATGCACATAAACATCACTAGCGGGTTGCGTCGAACAAGCACGCCAATTGCACCAATTGAAAACAACACTGCTGACAAAAGCAAGTACCAAGTTGAGGTTGGAACTACGACCAAGCCAAACATCAAGCAACCCCCTTGCCAGTACGACGACGCGCGAGAAGCACTGTGCCCACAACCGCAACCACCAGCAAGACCGAAGTTACTTCAAAGGCGAAGACGTAATCTGAGAAAATTGAGTTTGCTAGTTGCTGAATATTTGCGTCTGCGTTTTCTCCGGCAACCGAGTTTGCAATTCCTAATCCACGTTCACGTAACACATCTGAGCCACTCACCACTGCAGCCGTAAGTAAGCCAACCATTCCGAGGCCGACTATTGCAGCAACCCAGCGCTGCGATGCAAGTGGCTCAATTTTCAAATCCTCTGCTTTATCGACGCCCAACAACATAATGACGAACAGGAACAAAATAACGATCGCTCCTGCATAGACAATTACTTGGACTGCAGCCAAAAACTCTGCGCTTTGAGCAACAAACAACACAGCAATTCCGAACAACGTGAGAACTAGGCTGAGAGCTGCGTGAACTGGATGCTTACGGAAGATCACGCCTAATGCACCAACGAGCACCATTACCGATGCGCAAGTAAAAACAAAGAGTTCCATTTAGTTGTCGCTCTTTTCAGGCGCGCGTACGCCGTATCCGAGCTCACCGCTCCAACCTACGACGCCTTGGAATGAAGCATCTCCTGATGGCGCAGTCGCACGCATCCATGCCGAAGTGTTGATGTCTTCACCCGGACGCCAGTCTTCCCACGGCAAATGCCTTGGTTTGCCGTCATCTCCAACAAGCAGCTCGTTCTTGGTATAGATCGCGTCTTGACGATTAGTGAATGAAAACTCAAAGAGCTTCGACTCCGTGATTGCTTCGGTCGGACAGGCTTCCACGCACATGTCGCAGTGAATGCAGCGGAGATAATTAATTTCATAAATCCAGCCAAAGCGTTCACCAGGTGATGTTGGGTTTTCTGGATTGTTATCTGCTCCACGCACATGGATGCATTTCGCAGGACACACTGCCGCACACAACTCGCAACCAATGCACTTTTCCATGCCGTCTTCGTAACGATTCAATACATGGCGACCATGTAAACGCTCTGGCTTTGGAATCTTTTCATCCATTACCTCTGCACGCTTGCTTACTGCACCATTTTTTGACTTCTTCAAGGCTCGACGGCGTACACGACCACCTGAGTACTGAGTCGTTACCTGGTTTTTACCACCACGTTGACGAGCGGTGATGAGAAATCCTCCGAAGTAACCCATTAGAACATCGACCCTTCTGCTTCACGCTGCTTATTGCTCACCGAAAAAGCGCGCTGCAACAGCACGTAACACACAATCAATACCAATACTGAAGCGCCAGTAACAACGATGGTGTTCCAGCCTTCGTTTCTGCCGAGACGTTGGGCGGCCAACAACATAAACCAACCAAGCGAAGCCGGAATCAAAATCTTCCAACCAAAGTCCATTAGCTGGTCATAGCGGAATCGTGGAAGTGTCGCGCGCAACCACACATATACATACAAAAACACCAAAGTTTTCAACAACAGCCACACTGAACCTTCTAAACCATTCGGTAATAGTGGAATATCGAGGACGGTGTTTCCAAAAGCCACTGGTTGCGGACCACCGAAAAAGAGCGTCACCATTAATGCGCTCATCGTGACGGTGTTCATGAATTCGGCTAAATAAAACAACGAGAAACGAATTGACGAGTACTCAGTATTGAATCCGCCTACCAGTTCTTGCTCTGCTTCAACGAGGTCAAACGGCGGACGATTGAGTTCTGCAGTTGCGGCAATGAAGAAAATAAAGAATGGCACTACCCCAGTGGCAATGACATTCCAGTTACCTACTGATGACTGGGCAATCACGATGCCACTTGTTGACAAAGTCTTCGAAACCAAAATCACTGCAGCGAGCGAAAGACCCAGAGCAGCTTCGTAGCTAACCATTTGGGCCGAAGCACGTACCGAACCAAGCAATGGATACTTTGAGCCACTTGACCAGCCAGCAAGCATGATTCCGTAAACCGCAATGGCGGATATTGCAAGAGTGAACAACACACCAATTGACGGATCTGCAAGTTGGACCCGTGTCTCATGACCAAACCACGTCACCATTCCCGCATTGTCACCACGAAAGTCTCCGCCTAGAGGAATAATTGAAAACGAAAGAAACGCAGGAACAAATGCAAGAAATGGAGCGATCTTAAAGACAAACGGGTCGGCTCGATCTGGTACTAAGTCTTCTTTGAAAAACAGCTTGATTCCGTCTGCAAGAGTCTGCAAAAGTCCAAAAGGACCAGCCTTATTTGGTCCAATACGGTTTCCCATTCCCGCTACCACTTTGCGCTCAAACCACACCATGAGCATCGTCGCAACGAGACCAGTAACGAAAACCACCAATACCTTCAGGACAACGATTAACAGCGGTGTCCACAACAAGTCGCCTTTGAGCACTGGATCAATTGCGAGCAACGAGATCACGCGAGCTTCTCAATTCGTACATCGATGACATCTGCGTGAACATCAAAGATTTCTCGCGCATCATTACCTGGCTGATTGAACGGCAGCCAAGCGGTTCCGCGCATGACTGCTTCCGTGGTTGTCACTGGCAAGACAACCGTTGATTTTGCTGCAATTACTTGTACATGGGCACCGTGCTCAACGCCAATGCGAGCAAGATCCAACGGGTGCACCACCACTGAAGCACCGTCTGCTAGCTGCGCAAGAGATGGGCTCTTCGCCGTGCCAACCGCCGCGTCATACAACTTACGGAAAGACACAATGCGGTAGTCATATGAATTGCGATCTGGGATGGACAGCGTGGTGCGGCTCAGGGACAACGCGGCTGGATGGTTCATCACCACACCCTCATGTCTTAGAGCCTTCGTATTTGCAGCAGGCGCAAACTGACTGACAGTAGCTACCAGTTTTGCAGTCACTTCTGCAACTGAATTGAAACCAAGATCTTTGCCAAGTGCTGTTGCCAACTCAGATGCAATCATCCAATCCGGACGCGAGGTTCCTGCCGGAGTGATTTTTTGTGCAACATTGCTAATTCGACCTTCAAGATTTGTTGTCGTTCCATTTTTCTCACCAAATGCAGCAGCAGGTAGTACTACATGTGCATGCGAACTCGAAGGAGTCATAAACGTATCGAGTGAAATAATGTTGCGAACTCCAGCCAGGCCGCGTCGTGCTAGTTCGGCATCGGGAACGTCACTCAACGGATCAGCGCCAAGCAGCACCAATGTGTCAATTTTTCCTGTAGCGCAACGTGCAAGTATTTCCGCAGTATCAGCTGCACCATTTTGCGGGGTGAGCCCTGCAGTGATTGCACCACGAACATTTCCTCTTCGTAGCACCGGAAGAACCTTTGCTTGTGGTGCAAGATGCAAAATCTCAGCAAGTGCGAGCACTGATGAGTCTGCGCTTTCTGCAAGATTCATGCGACCGACAATGACAGATACCGATCCGCTACCAATTTGGCGCACAATTGCGGGGTCTAGACCCGAGCTGATTGTTGAAGCAAATTTTCCTGGCTCAACCAGCACGCTTTTCCATGCGCTCGGCGTTAACCCTGTTGGGCGAGAAGTAAATTCAATCACTTTTGATGTTCGCTTTTGCGCAACATCTCGCACACGCAAGAAGAGAACTGGCAATTCTTCTTTCAAATCCGGAGACAACAAAATGATGGTGTTAGCTGCAACAGCCTCATCAATCGTTGCCTGCGGTAGCGAGAAAATTTCGGCTGGCAAACCATCAGCAAGTTGAGCATCGCGTTGGTGAACACCAATCGCATCTGCTAACTGAGCCCAAGCAAATGCATCTTCATTTGTTCCACGTGAACCACCAATAATTGCCACAGACTCAGGAGAAATGGCAAGTGATGTTCGCAACATGCGAGCTGCAGCTTCTAGCGCTGAAGACCATGTGGTCGCAACATGATTGCCTTGCGCATCTTTTATAAACGGAGTCGTTAGACGCTCTTGCGAGTTAACAGATTCAAAATTAAATCGGCCGCGATCACACAACCAGCCCCAGTTCACCGGATCAATATCGACACCTTGATACCGCACCAATTCATTGCGACTGCTTTGCACCACCGTTCGACACCCAACCGAGCAAGTCGTGCAGGTGCTTTCAGTCTGATCCAAGTCCCAAGGACGTGCTTTGAATCGATACGGCTTTGCCGTCAATGCACCGACTGGGCAAATCTGCACGGTGTTTCCCGAGAAATAGCTACTAAAAGGTTCGTCCGGGAAGGTCATCACTTGCGTGTTGTTTCCACGACTTGTAAACGAAATCAGTGCATCGCCAGCAACTTCATCTGCAAATCGCGTGCAACGATCGCACAAAATGCAGCGTTCACGGTCAAGAAAAACGTTGTCGCTAATTGGAATTGGCTTTTCGTAGTGACGCTTTTCTTCTACATACCGACTTTCACCCGGGCCGTGACTAAACGCCTGATCTTGCAGGGGGCATTCGCCACCTTTGTCGCACACTGGGCAATCGAGGGGATGATTTGCGAGCAGCAATTCAAGAACGCCTTCTTGAGCCTTCTTTACTTGTTCGGTATCGGTGCGAACCACTTGACCTTCAGCAACTGGCGTCATACACGACACCACCATCATCGGACCACGTGGCCCCTCAACTTCAACCAAACACTGACGGCACATGCCCGCTGGCGCCATGCGTGGGTGATAACAAAAACGAGGAATGAAATCGTTCGATTTGTCGGCTGCGGCAATAATCAGGTCGCCCTTGCGCGCTGAAATTACTTTGCCGTTAATGGTGAGGCTGACTGCGTTTGGGTCTACCGGTGTTGTATTTGTTGGATCAACAGTGGTCATGAAGTGGCTCCAACAGCGGTGACTGGAATGGTGATTCGTTTTGTAACGCGAGCTTCAAACTCGCTTCTAAATAACGTGAGAGCAGAGTGAATTGGCGCATACGCAGATGGACCAACGAAACAAATAGTGGTCATCTTGTACGGGAATGGAACTGCAGAAATGCCAAGCGCTTCATTTGATGCGTGGGGGAATTCTCCTGGACAAATGCTGGAACCCACTTCAATCAGTTGCTGTAAATCTGCATCGGTGCCTGATCCGTTTACTACTCGTGTGAGAATGCGCTCAAGCCATGTACCGCCTTCGCGACATGGTGTGCACTTGCCGCACGACTCGTGCGCATAAAAGTGAGTAAGAGACAGTGCAGCAGCCGGGATGTCGGTAGTTTCATCCATCACCATGATTGCTCCCGAACCGAGCATTGAACCCGCTGGTCCCACTTGACTGGCTTCGAAAGGAAGATCTAGCTGATCTGGGGTAAACCAAGGTGCCGAACCACCGCCAGGAACAAACGCCTTTAACTTGTTTCCGTTGCGAATGCCGCCACAGAATTCTTCGCCATACAACAAGTCACGAAATGTGGTGGTGCCATTAATTATTTCGTACACACCCGGACGCTTTACATGTCCTGATACTGCGACCATGCGTGTACCCGGCGACGTTTTTGTTCCGATTGCTGTGTACGCCTCGACACCATTGCGAATCAGCCAAGGCAAGTTAGCCAACGTTTCTACGTTGTTTACGATCGTTGGTTGGCCATACAAACCATTCGCGGCAGGAAAAAATGGAGGCTTCAATCGCGGCATTCCCCGGTTGCCTTCAAGGCTTTCGATCAATGCAGTTTCTTCACCTACGACATATGCACCAGCACCCCAGTGCAACACGATGTCAACAGAAAACTTGGATCCCAAAATATTTTTTCCAACATACCCAGCGGCATATGCCTCGTTTAAGGCAGTTGCAACTCGCTCTTGAGCAAGAGCCATTTCTCCGCGGATATATAAGAAACACTGAGAAAGACCTGCTGCGTAACACGCGATGAGGCAACCTTCAATTAACTGATGGGGGTCTCGTTCCATGAGCAACCGGTCTTTGTATGTACCAGGCTCGCTTTCGTCACCATTGACTACCAAATAGCGGGGCCACACTTGTTGAGGCGTTAATCCCCACTTTGTTCCAGCAGGGAAACCTGCGCCACCGCGGCCAAGAACAGTTGCACCCTTAACTTCTTCATGTACTTCTGATGCAGGCTTTGACAAGGCTTTACGAATTGCCGTGTATCCATCGGTTGCTAGGTAACGCTCAATGGTGAATGAATCGATGTATTCAAAACGAGAAGTAACCACCTTCGGACGATTACCGGCAACGAAACCTGGAGCGTGAGGATACGAACTCATAATGCTGGCTTCCCATCTAGCCATGCAGGGCCTTCAGTTACTTCTTCTGGAGCTACAGCACCTACGCCCTTATCGGCCGGAATTCGTTGGCGAACTTTTGCAAGTACACCATGAACTGGAATTTCGTCGGCAAGTTTTCCTGATCGCAGATCATCTATCAAGTTGTCAAAATCTGCTGGTGTAACGCGGAATCGATAGCGATAGTTCACTTGCAGAGTCGGAGCTTCAGTGCACGCAGCCTGACATTCAGCATGTGCAAGAGTGAACATTCCATCGGCGGTGGTTCCACCTGCCTTCACGCCAAGTTTGGTTTCAGCATGATGCATGAGCTCACCTGCACCCATCAGCGCACATGACATCGTTCCACACATATTGATGAGATATTTTCCAACAGGTTCAAAACGAAACATCTCGTAGAACGTTGCTGTTCCATACACTTCTGCCGAAGTCACACCAACTAACTCGCCAAGGTGCACCATGGCTTCACGGGTGATGTAACCATTTTGCTCTTGCGATAAATGCAGTAACGGCACAAGAGCAGACTTTGGTCGTGGATAACGACTGATGATCTCTTTCGCGATTGCAACATTTGCGTCTGTCAAACGACTCATCGGTCTACCTCGCCCAGTACAGGGTCTACAGAAGAAATCACTGCTACCGCATCAGCAACTAAACCGCCACGCATCATGTGAGGAAGGGCCTGAACATTGACAAACGACGGAGCACGTACATGCATTCGATAAGGAGTTGGAGACCCATCGCTTGCGATATAGCAACCCACTTCTCCGCGGGGACTTTCAATGGCTACGTACACTTCACCTTCAGGAACCTTGAAACCTTCAGTAAAAATCTTGAAGTGGTGGATGAGTGCTTCCATCGACTCATCGATACGAGCGCGAGGTGGTGGGGTGACCTTTTTGTCTTGAATTCGATAGTCACCGCTTGGCACCCTGTCCAATATTTGGCGAACGATGCGCATTGACTCTCGTATTTCATTTAATCGAATTGCATAACGATCAAATGCATCGCCATAGCTTCCAACAATCACATCAAATTCAAGTTGGTCGTAATGCATATATGGCATGTCGCGACGTAAGTCCCATGCCAAACCAGTACTGCGCAAAATTGGTCCTGTTGCACCCAAGGCAATTGCTTCGGCTTGAGTAATTACACCCACACCTTGCAATCGTTCGCGCCAGATTGGTTGATTGGTCATCAGCACGTCGTACTCGCCAAGGCGATCTGGCAACATGTCCAAAATTGACATCACATCGTCTCGCCATCCCGCTGGCAAATCAGCGGCCACGCCGCCAGGTCGGATGAAGTTGTGATTCATTCGCAAACCGGTCACCTTCTGGAAAAAACGCAACACAATTTCGCGCTCTCGCCAGCCATACAACATCATGGAAACCGCACCAATGTCCATGCCGTTTGTAGCCATAAACAACAGGTGGCTGCTCATGCGGTTAAGTTCCGACAAAAGCATGCGAATCCACACAGCACGCTCGGGAATGTCGCCGTCGATGCCGAGTAACTTTTCGGTTG
>Ga0172373_10002380_pt1 | contig 28876 bp, 14 predicted proteins | sample Lak10m_2_FD_114546 | JGI IMG/M metagenome (GOLD analysis project Ga0172373, IMG submission 114546) | Freshwater microbial communities from Kabuno Bay, South-Kivu, Congo - kab_092012_10m | ecosystem: Environmental > Aquatic > Freshwater > Lake | place: Democratic Republic of the Congo...
CAGTAACTGAATAAGTTGTAAGCGTTTCCACTGATATAGATTGATTGTTTTTATCATAACGATTTACTACAAGGTTGTTACCGTTACCGGTAATTGGAGTAATAACAATTGTAACGGCAGGATAGGGTAAGCCAGAATTGAAATCACTTGTTGCAGGAAAAATTTTGGGACCTAAATACACTTTAGAATCAGAACAATTAAAGGTGGTTTGAACAGTTGGAGTATTTAATGCGATGTCACTATACATTTGAATACTATAAGTTTGACAAGAAACTGTAGGAGTTGATACTACTTTTCCATAATAGTCCATACAATACTCTAATAATTCAGCGCCTGATCCCAACTTAAAAATTGTTTGTAATATATATGTTCCGTTGGGCGTTAAATTTGACCATTCTGGATTCCATGAACCTTGAAGCCCAGATCGCAAGTAGACATTGTTATTGGAACCGGCTCCTGTTCCAAATTTTAGTGGGGTAATCGGCGAATTACCACAACTACCTTGACTATATAAGTTTGAGGTAATAGTGTAACTTTCTGAAAATGGGAGAGTTTTTGAGCCTTGAACATAAGCTCCAAGAAATCCGTTTGCATCCGCTTTTACTGTTTGGTAAGTTGTATAAGTACCTGTCACGCTAAGACCTGTATTACAATTTGTCGCACCTAAACCCGGACAGTTTCTATTTGCATCTGGTACACACACATAAGTTGGATCTGATGGATTAGCAGGATCCCTATCTTTATAAGTTGGAACATTCCCAATTGGACAGCTTGGGGTAGAACATGTGCCACATGGTGTCGGTGTTACCGAACCACTCGTATATACAATATGAATAGGTGCTCCAATTGCATAACAACCATCCAAATTTTCATCTATTCTATCTTTACCATCAGCTAAGCTTACGTCTGTGTCAAATGTTGCAGGAACAATCCATAATTCAGTTGCGCCCGCAACACCTTGAGAAGAACCATTAACATTTTTATCTGTGGCAGTTTTTGAAACCCCTAATAAACACCCAGCTGGTTTGTTGGGATCCGAAACATCTATAGGTAAAGTGGGTTGGCATTTGTACAATAGATAACCAAAAAAATGGCCACCATTTCCTGCTGGAGGAAGCGTAAATCCACTATGATTGATAGTCCAAGTATTTCCAATAGAAACCGTATAATCTGTACCAGTACCTGTTAAATTAGAAGTTGTATAAGTTCCAACTGATGCAGAACATGAAGATGTAGGTGCCACTTTACCATAGTAATCCATACAATAATTTGTGAGTGTTTGGGTTCCTATATTAAATATGGTTTGTAATGTGTAAGTGCCATTTGGTGTTAAATTCGACCATTCAGGATTCCAGGCGCCAACTGATCCTGGTCGGTTGTGAACATTGTCTGTGGTTCCGGTGAGTGTGTTGAAATTAGAAGTTGGAATAATCGACCCTCCACAGCTAGCATAAAGTTTAGATGTTACAGTGAAAGGATTTGTGGCAGATGATGTTCTTACGTCCTGAATGTAAGTGCCTAAAAAACCTTGAGCATCTGCCTTAACTATTTGAAAAGTTGTATAAGTGCCGGTAATACTTAGTCCTGTATTACAGTTTTTAGCACCCACACCTGGGCAATTTAAATTTAGTGCAGCAGACTGCATTGAGCAAGGGGGATTATCTGAAAATGGCCATCTGTCTTCATAAGTTGGAACGTTACCTACAGGGCAAGAGGCGTTGTTACAGGTGCTGCAACCAGTAGAAGCAGGCGTTGCATTGTACATATAAAATTCTGTTGATGAAACGATGCCATTGGGATTATTGGTCGTTGCTTTTACGGTAACACAAAATTTATAAGTTTTTCCTGGTGTTACAGTAAAAACAGCAGCACCACCAGCTGTAGTTGTTTGAACTGCTCCAATAATTGGACTTGTGCATCCGGTTATTTCATAAGCTGTCCAAGCTGTTCGTGTAAAGTTCACGTTTTGTCTTGGAAATGAAATTAAATCTTCTGCTGTTGTAAAATTTACTACCCCAATAGATGTTATGCCCGCAGGGACTGTAAATCTAGTGCAAAATGTGTAGGTTTGACTTGTAGTCGAAAATGACAATGCCGGAGAAAATACTGTACCGTTAACAGGAGCATTTACTGCGGCATTCAGAGATGGGTATAAGGTAGGAGTTGGGCAGGGATCTGCTGAACTGCTTACTTGAGAACAATCGCATGGGCTTTGTGAAAATAAAGTGGAATAAAAACAAAGAAAAAGGAAAAAAAGTATGTTTTTGAGCACAAAACTTTTGTTCAATTTAGATAAAATAACAGATTTCATTGGGTAATTTATTTAAATTTTTATCAAAGTGACTAATATTCTATTTTACATTATTTAGCTATATAAATGTTTTAAATCATAGCTTTTAAAAATGGCGCACACAATGTATAGATAAAATTTTAATAAACAAAAATTTGGATTGAAATTCAAACCCTTTAGAACCCAAATTAACAAATGGTTATTAGCAAAAAAGCGCACTAAATTTAAATTTAGTGCGCTTTTTAATTTTACATGATTTTTATCATTTAAACATCGTTAGGAAGCCTTTTTCGTTATATTCTTTTCCATCAATTCCCTTCGCATTCAAAATAAAGAAATAAGTTCCCGCTGAATTTTCAGCGCCGTCCCATGAGTCGTTTGGTCCTGAAATGGTATATAATTTAGTGCCCCAGCGATTGTAAATTTCACAAGTTAATTCATTGATGCCAACTGTATGGATTTTGAATGAATCGTTCGCTCCATCACCATTAGGGGTAAATACATTTGGAATGACAATACTTGAATTTTCATATACCAATACAGTTAGTTGAGTAGAGTCCTTACATTGTGAGGCATTATTTGTAACAACTAAAGAAACGACAAATGTACCAAGGTCGTTATAAGTATGATTTGGAGTTGAAAGAATAGATGTATTGTTATTTGAATCTCCAAAATTCCATTCAAAACTATTAGATGTTTGGTTTGCATTTGGATTGAAATTGACAACTAATGGAGCTGTTCCTTTTGCAGGGTCAATATTAAATGTTGGATCTGGTTTTTGTTTATTTTCAATAACAGTCACAGTAGCTGTCGAAGAGCAACCATTATCCGGATTTGTTATATGTAAAATGTGAGTGCCGGAAACGTTGGTAATTGCATTTTGCGTATTAGCAATGTTAGAACCAGAGGCAGTTGTCCAAGTGTAAGTTTTTCCTGACAAGGTTGAGCTTAAAGTCACCGTAGGGTTTGTACAAGTTATGGTTCCGGTAGCTGACACAGAAGTAGTAGGGGCTAATGTATTTTGGCTAACCGATGTAGTGGTGGTGTAAGCACAGCCATTGGTTGGATTTGTCACCGCCAACGTAAAAATACCAGCTGTATTTGCAATGGCATTTTGAGAATTAGCATTAGTTAAACTACCCGAAGGTGAAGTCCAAGTGTAGTTCATCTCGGCTAGTGTAGAATTTAAGCTCACCGTTAATGTAGCACAAGTTAAAGTTCCTGTTACAGAAGCTGTTGTTGTTGGAGTAGCTGTATTTTGAGTAACAGATGTTGTGGTTGAGAATATACAGCCATTTACAGGGTTTTTAATTGTCAATGTATATGTCCCTTTAATTGAACCAATCGCATCTTTTGAGTTAGCATTAGATACACCACCTAATGAGGGTGCTGTCCATGTATAATTGAGTCCGGCGGTTACTGAGTTTAATGTAACCGTTGGAGATATACAAGTAAGTGTACCGGTTACAGAAACCGTAGTAGTTGGAGTCACTGTATTTTGTGTGACGACTTGTGTGCCTGTTTTAGCGCAGCCATTACCACTGGTTACAGTATAATTATATACGCCGTCTTGATTAACGCTTATAGTATTTGTGTTAGTTGCAGAAACGATTCCTGATCCAGACCAAGTGTAGGTATAAGTATTTGGGCTTACAGTGCTGGTAAGGCCTACTGTTACTAGGGTATTGGTACAAGTAATAGTGTTAGTCGGAATCAGGGTCACACTTGGAATAGCTCCATCGGCAAATACTTGGACAGTGGATGTTGAAACGCAGCCATTAATAGGGTCGGTAGCTGTTAAACTATAAATACCCGCAGCGCAAGCTGAGGTAGTTTGTAAGGTTGTGGTTCCACAAATAGTTCCGCCTGTCCAGTTGAGTGTTGAGGCAATTGGAGATACAGTCCCGGTTAAGCTAACAGAAGAAGAGGAACAAGTAATCGTTTTATTTGAACCGGCACTTACAATTGGACTAATCGTATTTTGAGGTACAGTTTGTGAACCTGTTGTTTTACACCCACTATTAGTGTCGGTAACGGTATATGTGAAGATGCCGCTTTTTGTAACGCTAATTGTGGCGGTGCTGCTACCAGAAACAATTCCTGTGCCCGACCAAGTGTAGGTAATAGGTGTTGTTGTTGAAGAGATACTAACGGCTACTAATGTATTGGTACAAGTTATAGAATTAGTTACCGGAATAAGTGTTACTGTAGGGATGGCAGCGTCGGAAACAATTTCTACGGTAGAGTTGGCCACACAGCCATTTGTTGGATGAGTTGCCGTTAAAGTATAAATACCAGCTGCACATACAGATGCCGTTATTGAAGTAGTAACAGTACAAACATTTGCACCTGTCCATTTTACAGTTGAGTTTGATGGAGAAACTGTACCAGTTAAACTAACCGATGGTGAAACACATGTTAAGGTTTTGGTTAATCCTGCATTAACGGTAGGTTGAACTGTATTTTGAGTTACCGAGGTAGTGGCTGTAAATGTGCAACCATTCGCTGTATTTTTAGTTGTTAATGTATAAATGCCTATTCCATTAGTTACGGCATTTTGAGAATTTGGATTAGTTATTGTACCTGTTGATGGCGCTGACCAAGTATAGCTTACACCAGATAAGCTGGAGTTTAAACTTACAGTGGAAGTAGAGCAAGTGAGGGTGCCTGTAACGGAAACTGTAGTAGTTGGTATTACAGTATTTTGAGAGACTGACGTAGTGGTAGTGTAAGTACAATTACTAGTAGGATTAGTAATGGCCAATGTATAAGTACCTATTCCATTAGCAATAGCACTTTGAGAGTTTGCATTAGTCACTGTACCTGTTGATGGCGCCGACCAAGTATAGGTCATGCCTGCTAATGTGGAATTTAAAATAACGGTTGGGGTAGAGCAAGTTAAGGTACCAGTTACAGAGGCAGTAGTAGTTGGTGTATTGGCTGTATTAGAAACAATTACTTGAACAGTTGCTGTACAGTTGGTTAGGGTATTAGTAACTGAACATTTGTAGGTGCCGGCATTAGTAAAAGTAGCTACTGTGCTATTACCCCCAGAAGCAGGAGCAGGACTCCAACTATATATCACATCTGATGTTGGTGTACTTGTAACCGTGGCAGTTTGAGAGGCATTGCCACAACCAATGGTTAAGGTGGAAGCTGAAATACTAGCTGTAGTAGCAGGGCCAACAGTGATAACGTCTGTTGCCGAACATCCATTACTGGAAGTAGCGGTGAGAGTATAGGCAGTAATAGAAGATGGACAAACGGTTGGAGAAAGGACGGCGTTACCATTAGAATTCGGAGTCCAACTTGATGAGGATATAGTATTCATAGTTCCAATTATTGTTTCTGTTTGGTAATCTGTAAAGGTTAATGTCCAATTTTGCAATACTCCTTTAATTCCAAAATTATCTACCATGTAAATTTTCCAAACTCCATTTTTGTTACAAGAATTGAATATGTTTAACGAACCGCCAGAAGGTAAATATCCTGAGGCAGCATTAAATGGAGGTGAACCTGAAGATATATTTGTTGATGAAGTTAAATTAAAACAAGTGTTGGTGTAATCGTCTCCTGAAGATCCATTTCCTCCTTCAGATAAAGCCAACGTTGTTCCACTGGGACAAACTAAATAAAAGTATAAAGAACCAACGTAGTTATGATCTATGTTTAAACAAACAGAAGTTAATGAAGCAGTATTTAGTCCGGAAACATTTAAAGTGGAAGTTAAAGTGCTGCTCGCAACTAATGTACCATTTGGAGCAGCAGAAAAAGATGGAGTTGTGCTAGTGTTAGACAATTGGGTGTAGGCGTAAGTATAAGAAGGAACGGCAGGAGACCATGAGTAAGATGTAATAGGTGAGCTGTCTATATTATTAAACCTTAAAGACCAATTTTTTAACGTTCCGCCTATTGTACTATTTTTATCTACTACCTTTAAAGTCCAATTACCATTCATACTGCATGAGTTTAGATTATTAAGAGGACCGCCTTCGGGTTGAAACGTCCCTGTAAATGGGGCAGCTGCTAAAGTGATATCTTGGAAAGCATTAATGTCAAAATAAGTATTAGTATAATTATCACCGGTACCTCCATTCTCTAAAGAAAGATTTAAAGTATTACCACTTGGACAAATCAAATAAATACTTAAATCGCTTACTCTAGTATGATCAATATTTAGACAAACTGAAGTCAATGTTGCAGAATTTAAACCGGATACATTAATAGTTGAAGTGATTGCTACTGTACCAGAAGAGCTTATTGAGTAATTAGGTGAAGTTGAAAAAGATGGAGTTTTAATTGGTGAAGTATATCCGGTTAATTGCCCTGTCAGAGGGATACAGGACAACGAACAATTTGAATTACCTAAAATATCAACAGTAGGAGCAGGTTGAATGCTAATGGTTTTGGTAGCTGTAGCGGAACAAGCACCATTTGATGCGGAAAATTGAGTAATATGAGTGCCATAATCCGAAAAAGTAAATGTTGGATTTGCGCTAGAGTTATCGGTAATACCATCATTGTTAAAATCCCAAGCATAACTTGAAATAGAAGGTCCGCCATTTAAATTAACACTTGAGGTAAAGGGAACTGCTAAAGAATTTTGGCAAGATGTTGCCGTATAGTTAAAAGTTGCACTTGGTGCAGGCACTAAACTAAAGGTAGAATACAAAATTGGAGAATTACAACTAACCCCTTGCATTCCCAATGTAACTGAATAGGTTGCGGCATTGGTTACATTGATGCATTGTCCAGTTTGTCCTGTAATACCGCCACCGCCGGATTGTGACCAAGAATAAGAAGTGAAACCTGCTGGCGCACATAGAGTGTTCGATCCCATACTACATAAGCTGTTATTAATTTGTCCAAAAGGCAATTCATTACCATTTAATGATAAAACCATCGATTGGCAGGCACAATCGATATAAGCCCATCCAGCGTGACCAGTTTGATTACAGTCACTCGAAATGAATTCAATAGTCACATTTTGACCAAGATATGCCGATAAGTCAAAAGATTTAGTAACCCAGTCTTTATAATAATAATCAGTGGCTGTTCCATTACTCTTTATATACTGCCTAAAGTCAGGATCAGTTCCAGTGGTACAATTGGATGAGCCAGCTACTACGTTAAAGTCTGTACAAGGTATTGGATTTCCACTTGCATCTGTAAAAGAAATGTTAAAATAGGGTTGTGCGGTACAAGTATGAGCGCTAGCACCAGTTTGTTCAGCTTCTAATACAACCGCATATCGATATATAAAAACTGAATTGGATGCAGATACATTAAAGGTTTGTTTGGCCTTGACGGCTTCGCCACTACTGACTTTACTTGAATCATTTAATAGTAATGAATATAAGCCACCACCCGTTGGAACTCTTTTTAAGGATGGTATAATATTATCAAAACCCGAACCCACAACCTTGAATCTATTACTAACTGTTCCCCAATTATTTGTAGTAGTGTGTAAAATCGAATTTGCATTTCTCCCTTCTGTAAATGTCCATCCAGATGTATTTCCAGTTTCAAAACCCATATTCGTGCATCCTGCATTAGGAGTAAATGTTCGTTTTACGGATTCCTCCTTTACAAGCTTGTATTTTTTATTAATGTAGTTTCTTTTAAAGTTAGCTACTTGAATTGTTTTCTCCCAGTGAGCTGAAGTTCCCATCATAGCTTGTTGCCAGGCAGCTTCTTCATTAAATCCTACTAAAGAATCTGCATCAAAGATTAATTGAACCGATTTTAATTTTTCCTGAACATGTTGTTGTTCATCGTAATGTTTGTGAGTAGTTTGCGAAAAACCTTGAAAAAACAAGAAACAAAGAAAGAAGGCAAGGAAGTAATTGTTTTTTTGCATAGCTATATATTAATAAGTGTTCAAAACAGGGTTTAAGGAAAATGAATGAATGTTGGTTGAGATAAGGCAATTAACTTTTTTGTAGTAAGAAGAAAAGCTGGTTTTAAAAGAAAAATACAAATTACTAAAAGATTGTGGCAGTTGATGTTTTAAAAAGTGAACTGTTCGAATAAAACAAAAAATCATGGCCATCAATTAAATTTTTCTTAACTATTTTTTATTAAAAAAAGTACGTGAGTTAATTACATTATTCCAAATTTATATCTTTTTCTTGAACTTTAAAATTTAATTGATAGTTCATAATTATCTACTCATCTAATTTTTAGGTAATTTGAGTACATTTACCCCGAATTTTAGATTTACACTAACTATATTTTTTCAGTTTTTTGAAAAAAAAAATAAAAACATATACTTCTTTAATAGTCAAAATATTGATTGGCTTGATTAGCTTTTGGATTATTTATAATCGTTTAAAGGAAATCCCTCACTTAAAAGAAGAGTGTTTGGTTTGGTTTTCAGAGCCAAGAATGTATGTCGTGCTAATACTAGTGTTATGCTTGATGCCTGTTAATTGGGGAATAGAGAGTTATAAATGGAAATCTATTACCTGTCAGGTAGAACAAGTGTCTTATTTTACGGCTATTAAATCGGTTTTTTCAGGTATTTGTGTCGGAAATATTGCACCGGGAAGAGCCATGGAGTTCTTAGCAAAAATTATTTTCTTTAAGCCCGAAAATCGCCCAATCATCACTATTTTACATTTTATTAATGGTATGTTTCAAATGCTTATCACAGTTACAGTCGGTATTTTTGCAATTACATATAAATTTAATCAACAAAGCCAATCATCATTATTGATTTATATCATTGTAATTACAGGGATTTGTCTTGTTTTGTTTTTTTGTTGGGCCATTTTAAATGTATCGTTTATTCAAAAAAAAATAAAGTTTATCAAATGGTTTCGTCGTTTAGAAATGACCGATATCCGTTTTTCAAAAGCATTAATTACTCGGTTAACTATTTTTTCAATCATCAGGTATTTTATTTTTACAACACAATTTTTCTTAATATTCAGTGCTTTATCGTATCAACAATCAGTTATTCAAGTGTTTACGAGTATAGCTGTATATTTTATGCTAACAAGTTTAATCCCTATGATTAGTATTATTGAACCTGCTATAAGAGCTGCTATAGCTTTATTTGTATTTAATAGTACTGCCGATCAAACATTAATTATTGTATTGACATCAACTTTTGTATGGATGATTAATGTGATTATACCCAGCCTTATAGGGTATATCATTATTTTAAGAGAAAAAATAGATTTTCGAACAGCAGGTGCATATTGAATTGTACATATTTGCTTTAATTACAATAATTTATGGATTTTTTATCACGGTAGCTATCGTTGGTATTTCAAAATTAAATCGTACTCAAAACAAGATTAATCAAAAAGAAGGAACAGAATTCATTTCTATTGTTATTTCGGCTAGAAACGAAGCTAATCATATCAAAAAATGTATTCAGCAAATAGCTAAGCAGGAGTTTCCAAAAAGTAATTTTGAGTTAATTATAATAGACGACGCTTCTGCGGATAAAACATTCGAAGCTGCTCAACAAACGCTTGAGACCTTAAATCTTTCTTACAGATTGATTCGACAAGCTACGCATTTGGGAAAAAAACAAAATTTATCTTTAGCTATCAGTCAAGCTAAAGGATCTATAATAATTACTTCTGATGCGGATGTTGTATATAGGCATTCAAAATGGTTATTAACTATTTCTGATTATTTTGAAGCGCATTCACCTAATATGTTGGTCATGCCTATTGATTACGAAACACAGCCAGGGTTTTTATCAGTTTTTCAGATTTTTGAAAATCTAGCACTTACCGGAATAACAGCCGGATATGTAGGTATTCAAAATCCCTTTATTTGCAATGGAGCTAATTTGGCTTTTAAAAAAAGTGCTTTTGAGTTAGTTTCAGGATATAGTTCTCACCAACATCTTTCTTCCGGAGAGGATGTGTTTTTAATGGAAGGTATAAAAAAAATAAGTCATAATTCAATTCATTATTTAATGTCTAGAGAATTAATTGTAAAAGTGGCTTCGTTAATTAACACGAAAGAATTTATCAATCAACGTATACGTTGGGCTTCAAAAATAAAGTATAATTCTAATGTATTAAATGCCTCATTAGGATTTATTATTTTAGGCGCAAATTTATTGATTCCTAGCTTATTTATTGCTTTAACAAAACAAACGGCAACTACTTATTATTTAGCAATTTTTATAACTACAAAGTTAATTTTTGATTTTTTGTTACTATTTTTAGCTGCCGATTTTCTGGGTAGATTTAAATACATGCGATATTTTTTTCTATTTCAATTTGTTTATTGGATTTATGCTTTGATAATTGGATTTGGCTCGTTATTTATTACACCCTATTGGAAAGGAAAAAAAATAAGTTAATTGCTTTTAAAGAAACAACATATAGATTATACATCAGAATCACTTTCTATTCAAACATGGAGGCGTTTTAAGCGTAACAAATTAGCTATGTTTGGATTACTATTGATTATTTTAGCGACTATTGTTTCTATTTTAGGTTTTTTGATTACTCCAGATTCTTCGCCTTATGCTAATGATCAAAAACCAGAATTGCATATCAAAAAGCCAGGATTTAAAACTCAATTACTTTTAATTCGAAAAAATGAATTGTCGCATAAGGAACATTGGTTTCGTAAAATGTTCTTTGGAGAAACAAATGATTTTTCTACTATTCCGGCTTATTCGTACAGTTTTAAGGGCTTTGATATTATTGTAGAAGAATATACCGGTAATTTACCCAATAATGGAAGTAAATTGTCGTATAATTTAGCAGATGTGGTGTACGATGTCGATAATAAGTTTTCGATAAAAAATGACAGTATAAAAAATCAAATAGTATTTCATCAATTAAGTAGCGGCGAGATTTTGACTAAAAATATTTCTGAACTTCAAAATACCATTAAAAACAGTCATATAACAGACAAACGCTATTTGTTAGGAACTGATTTGGCAGGAAGAGATTTATTAAGTAGACTAATGATTGGAACTCGAATCTCTTTATCAGTCGGATTTATATCTGTCATAATATCTATCATGATAGGGATATGTTTAGGAGCTATAGCGGGTTATTTTAGGGGATGGCTGGATGATGTTATAATGCTTATTATTAATATTGTTTGGTCTATACCAACATTATTGCTAGTAATTGCTATTACTTTAGTATTAGGAAAAGGAATTATACAAGTGTTTATTGCTGTTGGTTTAACTATGTGGGTTGATGTAGCTCGTTTAATTCGAGGCCAAATATTAAGCATTAGAGAGAAAGAGTTTGTTGAGGCAGGAAGAGCATTGGGATTTAAAGATTCTAGAATTATTTTACGTCATATTTTACCTAATGTTATGGGTCCTGTTATTGTTATAGCAGCCTCTAATTTTGCAACAGCTATTTTAACAGAAGCCGGATTAAGTTTTTTAGGAATAGGAGCGCAGCCACCTACCCCTTCCTGGGGAGAAATGATCAACGCTCATAGAGGGTATGTATTAGTAGATGCTGCGTATTTGGCTTTTATCCCGGGCGTAGCTATTATGGTGTTAGTTTTGGCCTTTATGCTTGTTGGAAATGGTCTCCGAGATGCTTTGGATTCTAAGTCTCTCGACAATAAACCTATAATAGGCCATTAAACAGTTCGCCTGTTTTTTAACGATTAAATTCGTATTTGTTAATTAGTTGATTTTAAATTGCCATTGTTGTATTTACTTGTAATAATCATTCCAATTAAATCACTATTGTTTTTGTCCTGATAAATATGTCTAAGTATTATCTAACAACTGTTGAAAGATTTTATCAGACAATTACGAATAAGTGATTTTTAATTCAGACATTGCGCCAGTATTAAATTATTTGATTATGATCATTCTTTTGTTTTTTCTTTTACATTGGTATTTATCCTTATTTGGGCAAACGTTTTTCCTTCATCGTTACAGTGCTCATAAAATGTTTACGATGAATAAATTTTGGGAAAAATTTTTTTATGTTTTCGCTTGGATTACTCAAGGTTCATCATATCTAAACGCAAGAGCTTACGCTATTCTTCATCGAATGCATCATGCATATAGCGATACGGAAAAAGACCCTCATACGCCGCATTTTTTTAAAGATGCTTATCACATGATGCTTCATACTCGACAAATTTATAATGACGTATTAAATAAACGGATAGTTGTTGAGGAAAAGTTTGATCGTAATTTTCCGGAATATCCTGCAATAGACAGAATAGCCGATAGTTGGTACACTCGTATTGCCTTTGGTATTGGTTATTTTATATTTTATTTAATTTTCGCAAATCATTGGTGGATGTTTTTATTGTTGCCTATACATTTTTTTATGGGACCAGTTCATGGAGCTATTGTTAATTGGGCAGGTCATAAATATGGATATAGGAATCATGATGAAGCAGATAAATCAAAAAACACCCTATTTTGGGATATTTTAATGCTTGGTGAGTTATTTCAAAATAATCATCATCATGCTGGTTCTAAACCAAATTTTGCAAATAAATGGTTTGAGTTTGATCCTACTTATCCAATAATGATTTTTATGGATAAAATAAACATTATTCAATTAGAAAGAATCAAAAACAAATGATTTGAGGATGAAAAATTTCATTTTATGAGTATGTTTAACCCTTATATTGTTTCCTCATAAAAAAAAACAAAAAAAGTTGTATTTTTTTTTGTAACAATAAAAAATCTTTATACATTTGCACTCCCAAGTAAAAGGGACGTTCTTTAAAAGTAAAAAAATAAGCCGAAGTAGCTCAGCTGGTAGAGCCACTGATTTGTAATCAGTAGGTCGGGGGTTCGAGTCCCTTCTTCGGCTCTTTTTTTAAGGGGATATACCAGAGTGGCCAAATGGGACAGACTGTAAATCTGTTGTTTCGACTTCGGAGGTTCGAATCCTCCTGTCCCCACTGCGTAACTGTGGTAGTTGCATAGTAAAGTAATAAGCGAAAGTAGCTCAATTGGTAGAGCTCCAGCCTTCCAAGCTGGAGGTTGCGGGTTCGAGACCCGTCTTTCGCTCAATATGTTGGATGTGTAGTTGAAAATACCGTGAATAACGTGCAAAAGATTTTGAGAAATTTGAGTATTCGTTTCTCTCGCTTTTGAAAGTCCCTTAAAAACATGGGACTTTTCGTGTATAAGGGAAGTTAGTTCTTTATGTATAGCAAGCGGCAGATTTTAAAAGCTGTTGTAGCTCAGTGGTAGAGCACTTCCTTGGTAAGGAAGAGGTCGGCGGTTCAATCCCGCTCAACAGCTCAGATTGAATCTTGACAACATTTTTTTAAATGAAACTATTTACTTTGAATTTTAGTATAAACTAAATATAAAACAATAAAAAACAAATAAATAAACAAACAATGGCTAAAGAAAAATTCGACCGTTCCAAACCACACGTTAATATTGGAACAATTGGTCACGTAGATCACGGTAAAACTACATTAACAGCTGCAATTACTACTGTATTAGCAACTAAAGGTTTGTCTGAAGTAAGAGATTTCTCTTCTATTGATAATGCTCCTGAAGAAAAAGAGCGTGGTATCACTATTAATACTTCGCATGTTGAGTATCAAACTGCTAGTCGTCACTATGCGCATGTTGATTGTCCTGGTCACGCGGATTACGTTAAAAACATGATTACTGGTGCTGCTCAAATGGACGGTGCTATATTAGTTGTGGCTTCTACAGATGGTCCTATGCCTCAAACTCGTGAACATATCTTATTAGCTCGTCAAGTAGGTGTTCCTGCTATCGTTGTTTTCATGAACAAAGTGGATATGGTAGAAGATGCTGAGTTGTTAGAGTTAGTTGAAATGGAAATACGTGAATTATTATCATTCTATAAATTCGATGGTGATAACACTCCAATTATTAAAGGTTCTGCTTTAGGTGGATTGAATAACGATCCGAAATGGGTTGATAAAATTATGGAATTAATGGATGCTGTAGATTCTTACATTCCATTGCCTCCTCGCGAAAAAGATAAACCATTCTTGATGCCTGTTGAAGACGTTTTCACAATCACTGGTCGTGGAACTGTTGCTACTGGTCGTATTGAAACAGGTGTAATCAACTCTAATGATGCTGTAGAAATCATCGGTATGGGTGAAGAAAAATTAACTTCAACTGTAACAGGTGTAGAAATGTTCCGTAAAATTTTAGATTACGGTGAAGCTGGAGATAACGTAGGTTTATTATTACGTGGTATCGATAAAAAAGATATTCGTCGTGGTATGGTTATCGTAAAACCGGGTTCTATTAAAGCTCACAAAAAATTCAAAGCTGAAGTTTACGTTCTTAAAAAAGAAGAAGGTGGACGTCATACTCCGTTCCATAACAAATATCGTCCTCAATTCTACTTACGTACAACTGACGTAACTGGAGAAATTACTTTAGAGGCAGGACGTGAAATGGTTATGCCTGGAGATAACGTTACTATTACTGTTGAATTACATGCTCCTGTAGCTATGGACAAAGGTTTACGTTTCGCTATGCGTGAAGGTGGACGTACTGTAGGTGCTGGTCAAGTAACTGAAATTTTAGAATAATTATTGCTCTGAAATTTAGCAAAATGGCATACCGTAAGGTTTAGCCATTTTGCTTTTTAATGACTCAAAAAGAGATACGGGCGTAGTTCAATGGTAGAATGTCGGTCTCCAAAACCGCTGATGGGGGTTCGAATCCCTCCGCCCGTGCAAACAGATATTAGATTTTAAATAAAAAATTAAAACCTAATTTCGCTAAATTTAAAGTAAAGACGATGAGTAAGTTTGCAACTTATATAGAAGAAACTAAAGATGAGTTATTTAACAAAGTAACTTGGCCTTCGTGGTCCGAGCTTCAAGGTAGTGCTATTTTAGTGATGGTAGCATCTATTATTATAGGTTTATTGGTTTGGGGTATGGATGTAGGATTTAGTAAGTTAATGGAATTAGCGTATCAAATGGTGAATGGGTTATAATAAAAACTTACGAATATAATGGAAGAGACAGCAAACAAAGATATTTCTTCAATAGCAAAAAAATGGTATGTAGTACGTGCTATTAGTGGGCAAGAGAAAAAAGTTAAACAATATATTGAAGTTGAGATTAATCGTTTAAAAATGAATGATTACGTTTCTCAGGTTTTAATTCCCACAGAAAAATTTATTCAAATTAGAAATGGGAAAAAAATTCAAAAAGAGCGTTCTTTTTATCCGGGTTATGTGTTAATCGAGGCAGCTTTAGTTGGTGAGGTATCACATGTTATAAAAAATATCACAGGCGTAATCGGATTTTTAGGAGAAACAAAACGAGGTGAGGCTGTGCCAATGAGATTGTCAGAGGTTAATCGTATTTTAGGAAAAGTAGACGAATTAACCGAGGCAGAGGGTGTTGTTACTAGTAATTATGTTGTTGGAGAATCAGTTAAAGTAACTAATGGACCATTTAATGGATTTAATGGTACTATTGAGGAAATTAACGATGAAAAGAAAAAAATTAAAGTTACTGTAAAAATATTTGGTCGTAAGACTCCAGTTGAGTTGAGTTTTGGAGAAGTTGAACGAGAGTAATTATTTCATTTATTATAGTCTAAACGAATTAGTGTATTAAGGTTTTGATAATTAACGGTTACTGCTTCCAAGGTTAATCAAAAATCATTACAGCAAATCACTAACTAATCAAAATAAAAACAAAAAAATGGCAAAAGAGTTATCAGCAATTGTAAAGCTTCAAATCAAAGGTGGAGCTGCTAACCCGTCGCCTCCAATTGGTCCGGCATTAGGTGCTAAGGGCGTAAACATTATGGAGTTCTGCAAGCAATTTAATGCTAGAACTCAAGAACAAGCTGGTAGAGTATTACCAGTTTTAATTAATGTTTATGCTGATAAAACGTTTGATTTCATTATCAAACGTACACCAGTAGCTGTTCAAATTTTAGAGGTAACAAAGGTAAAGCAAGGTTCAGGCGAAAGTAACCGTAAAAAAGTTGGTTCTATATCATGGGATCAAATTCGCACTATTGCGCAAGATAAAATTGTAGACATGAATTGTTTTACAATTGAATCAGCGATGTTAATGGTAGCGGGTACTGCTCGTAGTATGGGAATTACAGTAACAGGAGAAGCCCCTGTAAAGGCTTAATTTAATAATTTATAAACCAAAACTAGCTTTTTTAAATGGCAACGTTAACTAAAAAAAGAAAAGTAGCAGATGCTAAGTTTGATTTAACTAAAGCATACACTGTTGCAGAAGCTTCAAAAGTAGTAAAAGAAATTACTACAACTAAATTTGATGCATCCGTGGACATAGCTGTCCGTTTAGGAGTTGATCCTCGTAAAGCTAATCAAATGGTTCGTGGTACTGTTACCTTACCTCACGGTACTGGTAAAACATTAAGAGTTTTAGCAATTGTAACTCCTGATAAAGAGGCAGAAGCTAAAGCAGCAGGTGCGGACTATGTAGGATTAGACGAATACATCGATAAAATTAAAAATGGATGGACGGATGTGGATGTAATCATCACTATGCCTTCAGTAATGGGAAAAGTTGGTGCTTTAGGTCGTGTCCTAGGTCCAAGAGGTTTGATGCCGAATCCTAAGACTGGAACAGTAACTATGGATGTTGGTAAAGCTGTAGCTGATTCAAAAGGTGGAAAAATTGACTTCAAGGTTGATAAGGCAGGAATTGTTCACGCAGGAATTGGAAGAGCTTCTTTTGATGCTCAAAAATTATCTGAAAATGCAATGGAAGTTTTACAGGCTCTTGTTAAATTGAAACCATCATCTGCTAGAGGTACTTATGTTAAATCTGTATATATGAGCAGTACAATGAGTGCAGGTATTCAAATCGACACCAAATCATTTAATTAATTAAAAAAACTCTTTTAATATGAACAAACAAGAAAAAACACAGGAAATAGAAAGATTAGTTAGTGTTTTAAATGCTAATACAAAAATCTATTTAGCTGATTGTTCTTCTTTGTCAGTAGAAAAGGTAAATCAATTGCGTCGTTCTTGCTATGATAAAAAAGTAAGTATGTCTGTTGTGAAAAACACCTTATTGGCTAAAGCTCTTGAGCGTGCTAACGACAGTAACTTAGCTGAACTTATTCCGGCATTAAAAGGACAAACTGCTTTAATTTTAACAGAAACTTCAAATGTGCCTGCTAAACTAATAAAGGAGTTTCGTAAAGGTGGTGATAAACCTAAATTGAAAGCTGCTTATGTTGAAGATATGATATTTATCGGTGATGATAAATTAGATGCTTTAGCTGCATTAAAATCGAAAAACGAGTTAATCGGCGATGTTATCGGATTACTTCAGTCACCTATTCAACGTGTAATTGGAGCTTTGGAAAATAAAACCAAAGATTCTGACGAGGCAGCAGCTTAATTTTGCTGAAAAAGAAATAATAAAAACGCTTATTAAATAAGCAACAATTCAAATCAAAAATTAACAAATTAAACTAATAATAAAATGGCAGACGTAAAAGCAATCGCTGAAACATTAGTAAACTTAACAGTTAAAGAAGTTCAAGAATTAGCAACGGTATTGAAAGATGAGTACGGAATCGAACCAGCAGCAGCAGCAGTAGTTGTAGCAGCAGGTGGTGGTGGAGAAGCCGCAGCAGCTAAAACATCTTTCGATGTAATTTTAGTTGAAGCAGGTGCAGCTAAATTAGGTGTTGTTAAAGTTGTAAAAGATTTAACAGGCTTAGGTTTGAAAGAAGCTAAAGATTTAGTAGATGGTGCTCCAAAAGCAGTTAAAGAAGGTATTGCAAAAGAAGAAGCTGAGTCTATTAAAAAGGCTTTAGAAGAAGCTGGTGCAAAAGTAGAAGTAAAGTAATTTACTTATGAATTAGGTGTTAAGGTTCTTTTGTTTATACAAAAGACCTTAACCCTTTTTATGCTTTTGGTAATTGGCGTAACTCTTTTAGAATACTAACTAATAAACTTCATTACATTGGCTACAGCAGTTAAAAAATCACAGAGAATTAACTTCTCTTCAAATAAATTTCCAATTGAATATCCAGACTTTTTGGATATTCAGGTGAAATCATTTCAAGACTTTTTTCAATTAGAAACTACACCAGATAACCGTAAAAATGAAGGGTTATTTCGTGTTTTTGCCGAAAATTTTCCAATTTCTGATGCAAGAAATAACTTTGTATTAGAATTTTTGGATTATTTCGTAGATCCTCCTCGTTACTCTTTAGAAGAGTGTATAAGCAGAGGATTGACTTATTCAGTGCCTTTAAAAGCTAAATTAAAGCTTTATTGTACTGATCCTGAACATGAAGATTTTGAAACCATTGTTCAAGACGTGTATTTGGGAACAATACCTTATATGACACCAAAAGGTTCTTTCGTAATCAATGGTGCTGAGCGTGTTATCGTTTCTCAGTTACACCGTTCGCCAGGCGTATTTTTCGGTCAAAGTCGTCATGCCAACGGAACTAAATTATATAGTGCTCGTGTTATTCCTTTCAAAGGTTCTTGGATTGAGTTTGCTACTGACATTAATAATGTGATGTATGCTTATATCGATCGTAAGAAAAAATTGCCAGTTACGACATTATTGCGTGCCATAGGTTTTGAAAGCGATAAACAAATTTTAGAAATTTTTGGTTTAGCTGATGAAGTTAAAGTTTCAAAAGCAGGTTTAAAACGCGAAGTAGGCCGCAGATTAGCTGCTCGTGTTTTAAAAACATGGATTGAAGATTTCGTAGATGAAGACACCGGAGAAGTTGTATCAATTGAACGTAATGAAGTTATTTTAGATCGTGAAACGATTTTAGATGATTTACATATCGATTTAATTGTAGACGCTGGGGTTAAATCTATTATTTTGCATAAAGAAGATGTAAATACAGCAGATTTTGCTATTATATATAACACTTTACAAAAAGATTCAACAAACTCAGAAAAAGAAGCTATAGAGTATATTTATCGCTTACTTCGAAATGCTGAGCCACCCGATGAAGAAACAGCTCGTGGAGTTATAGACAAGTTATTCTTCTCTGATAAACGTTATGATTTAGGCGAGGTAGGTCGTTTCCGCATTAATAAAAAGTTAGGTATTGATATTCCTATGAATATCCGTGTTTTAACCAAGGAAGATATCATCTTAATCATGAAATATTTGATTGAGTTAATTAATTCCAAAACTGATGTTGATGACATAGATCACTTATCTAATCGTCGAGTTCGTACTGTGGGAGAGCAATTATTCGCTCAGTTTGGAGTTGGATTAGCACGTATGGCTCGTACAATTCGTGAGCGTATGAACGTTCGTGATAACGAGGTATTTACGCCTACTGATTTGATAAATGCTAAAACATTATCTTCAGTTATTAATTCATTTTTTGGAACGAATCAGTTATCTCAGTTCATGGATCAAACTAACCCTTTATCGGAGATTACGCATAAGCGTCGTCTTTCGGCACTAGGGCCAGGAGGTTTATCTCGTGAGCGTGCTGGTTTCGAGGTACGTGACGTTCACTACACTCACTATGGTCGTCTTTGTACTATTGAGACTCCAGAAGGACCAAACATTGGATTAATTTCTTCATTATGCGTTTTCGCAAAAGTTAATAAATTAGGATTTATTGAAACTCCTTTCCGTTCGGTTAATAATGGTAAAGTAGATGTAAATAAAGGAATCACTTATTTAACTGCTGAAGAGGAAGATCAAAAAAATATTGCTCAAACAAGTGCAGAATTAGATGAAAAAGGAAATTTCGTAAACGATAAAGTTACTGCTCGTTACGAAGGTGACTTCCCAGTGTTGGAACCAAACCAAATTCATTTAATGGACGTAGCGCCAAATCAAATTGCTTCTATTGCGGCTTCATTAATTCCGTTCTTAGAGCATGATGATGCTAACCGTGCCTTGATGGGATCGAACATGCAACGTCAAGCAGTTCCATTAATGCGTCCTGAAGCTCCAATTGTTGGTACAGGTATCGAAGCTCGTGTAGCACAAGATAGCCGTGTATTAATTAATGCTGAAGGAGAAGGTGTTGTGGAGTATGTTGACGCTCGTGAAATTGTTATCCGTTACAACAGAAGTTTAGATGAGAAATTAGTAAGTTTTGAAGGAGATGTTAAATCCTATAAATTAACTAAATTCCAAAAAACAAATCAAAGTACCTGTATGAACTTAAAACCTATCGTTAAAAAAGGTGATAAAGTTGTTAAAGGTCAGGTTCTTTGTGATGGTTATGCTACCGATAATGGAGAATTGGCACTAGGTCGTAATCTGAAAGTAGCATTTATGCCATGGAAAGGTTATAACTTTGAGGATGCTATTGTTATTTCAGAGCGTATTATTCGTGATGATATTTTTACTTCTATTCATATTGATGAATACTCTTTAGAAGTTCGTGATACAAAACGCGGAATGGAAGAGTTAACTCCGGATATTCCTAATGTAAGTGAAGATGCTACTAAAGATTTAGATGAAAAAGGGATTATTCGTGTTGGAGCTGAAGTAAAAGAAGGTGATATTTTAATTGGAAAAATTACTCCAAAAGGTGAAACAGATCCTTCACCAGAAGAAAAATTATTGCGAGCAATTTTTGGTGATAAAGCCGGTGACGTAAAAGATGCTTCATTACGTGTTTCTCCATCAGTAAAGGGTGTAATAGTTGATAAAAAATTATTCTCTCGTGCCATAAAAGATAAAAAGCAAAAAGCTGATGAAAAACCACTATTGGATAAGTTGGATGCGGAACACCATAAATCAATCGCGAACATTAAATATCAATTAATTGAAAAGTTATTTGAATTAGTTAACGGTCGTACTTCTCAAGGTGTTTACAATATTTTAGGTGAAGAAGTAATTACAAAAGGAACAAAATTCACTCAAAAATTATTGGAAAAAATAGATTTTTCCGAAGTTAATCCAGGTAATTGGACAACTGATAAGGAGAAAAATGAGCAAATTGAGCGTTTGTTGCATAACTTTATGATCAAGTATAATGATTATTTGGGACAATACAAACGTGAAAAATTCCAAATTACAGTTGGCGACGAGTTACCAAACGGTATAGTTCAGTTAGCGAAAGTATACATTGCTCAAAAACGTAAGTTAAGAGTTGGTGATAAAATGGCTGGTCGTCATGAGAACAAAGGTATCGTAGCTCGTATCGTTAAAGACGAAGATTTGCCATTTTTAGAAGATGGAACGCCTGTTGACATTGTTCTAAATCCATTGGGTGTGCCTTCACGTATGAACATTGGTCAGATTTACGAAACAGTTTTGGCTTGGGCAGGTAAAGAATTAGGATTGAAATTTTCTACACCTATTTTCGACGGTGCCTCTATGGAGCAAATAGATGAGTATACAAACAAAGCTGGCATTCCACAATATGGTCGCACCTATTTAATAGATGGAGGTACGGGTGAAAAATTTGATCAGCCAGCTACTGTAGGTATTATCTATATGTTGAAATTAGGTCACATGGTTGATGATAAAATGCATGCTCGTTCAATCGGACCTTACTCATTAATCACACAACAACCTTTGGGTGGTAAAGCACAGTTTGGTGGTCAGCGTTTTGGTGAGATGGAGGTTTGGGCTTTAGAAGCATACGGTGCCGCTAATGTATTACAAGAATTGTTAACAGTTAAATCCGATGATGTAATGGGTCGTGCAAAAGCTTATGAAGCTATTGTAAAAGGAGAAAATATACCAACTCCAGGTATTCCTGAATCATTCAATGTATTAATGCATGAATTGCGTGGTTTAGCGTTAGATGTAACTCTCGACTAAAACAATCTAGACATTGGCGACTAAGATTTCTGAAATCGCCAATGTATAAGGTAAGGAATTTTTATTATCACTAAAACTAAAAAGCAAAAAAATGGCTTTAAGAAAAGATAACAAAGTAAAATCAAACTTCTCAAAAATCACTATTAGTTTAGCTTCACCTGAAACGATTCTACAACGTAGTGCTGGAGAAGTGTTGAAACCAGAAACCATTAACTACCGTACTTATAAACCTGAAAGAGACGGTTTATTCTGTGAGCGTATTTTTGGTCCTGTAAAAGATTACGAATGTCATTGTGGCAAGTACAAACGTATTCGTTACAAAGGAATTATTTGTGATAGATGTGGTGTTGAAGTAACTGAGAAAAAAGTTCGTCGTGAACGTATGGGGCACATTAATTTAGTTGTTCCTGTTGCTCATATTTGGTATTTCCGTTCTTTACCCAACAAAATAGGGTATTTGTTAGGATTGCCTACGAAGAAATTAGATATGATTATTTACTACGAACGTTATGTAGTAATTCAGCCGGGTGTAGCTGCACAAAATGGTACTCAGTACTTAGATTTCTTGACAGAAGAAGAATACTTGAATTTAGTAGATTCTTTGCCAAAAGAAAATCATTTATTGGATGATACAGATCCTCATAAATTTATTGCAAAAATGGGAGCTGAGGCTCTTCAAGATTTATTGTCTCGTTTGCAGTTAGATGAGTTATCATACGAATTACGTCATAAGGCTAGCACTGAAACTTCCCAACAACGTAAAAATGAAGCTTTAAAACGTTTGCAAGTTATTGAGGCTTTCAGAGCTGCACAAGGTCATATTGAAAACAAACCTGAGTGGATGATTATTAAAACTGTTCCGGTTATTCCTCCAGAGTTACGTCCTTTAGTTCCATTGGATGGCGGTCGTTTTGCTACTTCAGATTTAAATGATTTATACCGTCGTGTTATTATTCGTAACAACCGTTTAAAACGTTTAATCGAAATTAAAGCACCGGATGTAATCTTACGTAACGAAAAACGTATGTTACAAGAGTCAGTAGATTCATTATTTGATAACTCTCGTAAATCAAATGCTGTTAAAACTGAATCTAACCGCGCATTAAAATCATTATCAGATTCATTAAAAGGTAAACAAGGACGTTTCCGTCAAAACTTATTAGGTAAACGTGTTGATTATTCTGCTCGTTCGGTAATTGTCGTTGGGCCAGAAATGAAATTACATGAGTGTGGTTTACCAAAAGAAATGGCTGCTGAATTATTCAAACCATTTATCATCCGTAAGATGATTGAGCGTGGTATTGTTAAGACAGTAAAATCTGCTAAGAAGATTGTAGATAAAAAAGAACCAATAGTTTGGGATATATTAGAAAATGTATTGAAAGGTCATCCGGTAATGTTAAACCGTGCCCCAACATTACACAGATTAGGTATTCAAGCATTCCAACCTAAGTTAATCGAAGGAAAAGCAATTCAGTTACACCCATTAGTGTGTTCTGCATTCAATGCCGATTTTGACGGGGATCAAATGGCGGTACACGTTCCATTAGGACACGCCGCAGTATTAGAAGCACAAATTTTAATGTTAGCTTCTCATAACATTTTAAATCCATCTAATGGTGCGCCGGTTGCGGTTCCATCTCAGGACATGGTATTAGGTTTGTATTATCTAACTAAATCTAAAAAGAACTTACCTAACGATGCAGTTAGAGGAGAAGGAAAAGTATTTTATAGTGCAGAAGAAGTTAATATCGCATTAAACGAGAAAAAAATTGACATCCACGCACAAATTAAAATTCGTGTAACAAATGCATTAGAAGGAGATAAATTAGTTACGAAAGTAATTGATACAACAGCAGGACGTGTTATGTTTAACCAAGTTGTTCCTCATGAAGTAGGTTACATCAACGAATTGTTGACTAAAAAATCTCTTCGTGATATTATCGGAATGGTGGTTAAGAAAACAGGTATGGCTAAAACTGCTAAGTTCTTGGATGATATCAAAGACTTAGGGTTTAAAACAGCCTTCCGTGGTGGATTATCATTTAACTTAGGTGATATTGAAACTCCAGCTGAGAAATTTAAAATTATTAAAGATGCTCGTGCGCAAGTTGACGAAGTAATGAATAACTACTCAATGGGTTTCATTACAAACAACGAACGTTACAACCAAGTAATTGACATTTGGACACACGCTAACTCTAAGGTTACTAAGAAGGTAATGGATGTATTAAGTACAGATAAACAAGGGTTTAACTCTGTTTACATGATGCTTGATTCTGGTGCGCGTGGATCTAAAGAACAAATTAAACAGTTAAGTGGAATGCGTGGTTTGATGGCTAAACCTCAAAAAGCTGGTGATACTACGGCATCGATTATCGAAAACCCTGTATTATCTAATTTCCGAGAAGGTTTATCAATCTTAGAATATTTTATTTCAACTCACGGTGCTCGTAAAGGTTTAGCGGATACTGCGTTAAAAACAGCAGATGCCGGTTACTTAACTCGTCGTTTAGTCGATGTTGCTCAAGACGTTATTATTAACGAAGAAGATTGTGGAACATTACGTGGCCTAACAGCAATGGCATTGAAAAATAATGACGATATCGTTGAGTCGTTGTCAGATAGAATTTTAGGTCGTATTTCGGTTAACGATGTATATCATCCAACAACTGGCGAATTAATCGTATTGGGTGGTGAAATGATTGATGAGAATGTTGCAGCAGTTATTGAAAAATCTCCAATAGAGTCAGTTGAAATTCGTTCAGTATTAACTTGTGAATCTAAATTAGGAGTTTGCGCTAAGTGTTATGGACGTAACTTATCTAACGGACGTCAAGTTCAATTAGGTGAGGCAGTAGGTGTAATCGCTGCACAATCAATCGGTGAGCCGGGTACTCAGTTAACATTACGTACATTCCACGTTGGGGGTACAGCATCAAATACTGCAGCATCATCAAGTTATGTGGCTAAATACGATGGTATTGCTGAAATTGATGAATTACGAACAGTTGAACGTACTAATGCAGATGGGTCAAAAGCTAATGTAGTAATCGGACGTTCTACTGAGGTTCGAATAGTTGATGCAAATACCGGAATTACTTTAACAACGGGAAATATTCCATACGGTTCTCAATTATATATTAAACCTAGTTCAAAAGTGAAAAAAGGTGATGTGATTTGTGATTGGGATCCATATAACGCGGTTATTGTATCTGAGTTTGCAGGTGCTGTAGAATATGAAGGAATTAAAGAAAATGTTACTTATCGTGAAGAGTCTGATGAACAAACAGGTTTCCGCGAAAAAGTGATTATTGAAAGTAGAGATAAAACTTTGTCACCTTTAATTAGAATTGTTGACAAAACTGGAACTCCTCTTAAAACGTATAATTTACCAATTAGTGCTCATATCGTGGTGAATGAAGGAACTAAAGTTGAGTTAGGCCAAGTATTAGTTAAAATCCCTCGTGTTACAGGTAAAACAGGTGATATTACGGGTGGTTTACCGCGTGTGACTGAGTTATTTGAAGCTCGAAATCCAAGTAATCCTGCTGTTGTGTCTGAAATAGATGGTATAGTTTCATTTGGTAAAATTAAACGTGGTAACCGCGAAGTAATTGTTGAAGCTAAAACGGGTGAGCGTAAAACATATTTGGTTTCATTATCGAAACATATTTTAGTTCAAGAAAATGATTTTGTGAAAGCGGGTGAGCAATTATCCGATGGAGCAGTATCGCCTAGTGATATTTTAGCAATTAAAGGTCCTACAGCAGTTCAAGAATACTTAGTAAATGAGATTCAAGAGGTTTACCGTTTACAAGGTCAGAAATTGAACGATAAGCATTTCGAAACAATCGTTCGTCAGATGATGCGTAAAGTTCAAATTGAAGATCCGGGAGATACTACATTCCTAGAGGCACAGTTGATTAATAAAATCAACTTTATGGAGGAAAATGACAATTTATACGGTAAAAAAGTAGTAGTTGAACCAGGAGATTCAGAAAATTTGAAACGTGGACAAATTGTAACGGCTCGTAAATTACGTGATGAGAACTCAGTGTTACGTCGTAAAGATTTGAAATTAGTAGAAGCACGTGATGCAGTTCCTGCGACAGCTGTACCTATTTTACAAGGTATTACTAGGGCATCATTACAAACAAATAGTTGGATTTCTGCAGCATCGTTCCAGGAAACAACAAAAGTGTTAAATGAAGCTGCTGTAAATGGTAAAATAGATTCTTTACAGGGCTTGAAAGAAAATGTTATTGTAGGTCACTTAATTCCTGCGGGTACTGGTTTACGTCAATATGAAAAAATTGTTGTAGGTAGTAAGGAGGAATATGAGCGCTTAATGGCAAGTAAAGAAGAGATTGAAACAGAAGCTTAATTTTTTAGTACATTAAATTCACATTATTTTATAAAAACTCCATTTATCATTGATAAATGGGGTTTTTTGTTTCTTGGCATATAGATTAATAATAATAACGTATTGATAATCATTTATTTAATATGATTTAATGAAAGTGCTATTTACATTGGATAAAAAAGGTCGTACCTTCGCGAGCTAAACTAAAATAGTTTATATTTTTTAACGAAATATATTTATAATTCAGTATGATTTCATTTCAAATTGCATCCCCAATATCTCACCTAACATCTATGATTCAATACAAAAAACAACGTATGAAACAATTAAAATGCCTATTTACTATTTTATTTGTTTGTGTATTTTCAAACTACTTAAATTCTAAAAATATATACGTCAATAGTACGTATGATTCTTCAAAGGATATTTATTGCACAGCTTTGGGTAACGATGCGAATAATGGTACTTCACCTGCTTATCCTAAAAAAACATTGTCTGGTGCTTTATCAATTGCAATTGATGGTGATGTAATTTATGTGGATGCAGATTCATACCTAGAAAATCAAATTCAGTTAACTAAACAAGTGGTTATTATAGGTGCTGGATCCGGTAAAACGATTTTTAATGGGAATAATCAGGCTAATTATTTTATGAACATTAAAACGTCGAATGTAACACTCAGAAATTTGAGTATGACGCGTTATTTCTCAGACAATAGTTTAGTTGGTCAGGTGTTGACCATTAGTGGGCCTTACACCGGCATCCAAATTGAAAATGTGGTGATTGCTGATTGTTTAGGCGGTACCAATACTTTAGCAAATTTATATATAGCAGGAGGAGCATCAGTTGCGGTTAGAAATTCATATTTTAAATGTTCTGGTTATAATGGAGCTAAAGGAGGAGGTGTATTTGTTACCGGATCAACTTTAGTTTTAGAAAATTCAGTTTTCAAACAAAGTGAAAATGCGGTTGATTTTGGTGGAGGACTGAAAATAGATGGTAATTCTAATGTCTCGGTTACAGGATGTTCATTTTATGGTTGTATTGGACAAAAGGGTGGTGGTGCCATAGCTATGTTATCCGGAACACTAAGTGTGGTTGGCTCATGTTTTGATGGAAATATTACTGAAACAGATGACAATACATCTGGTGGAGGTGCAGTTTATGTGGCATCTGGAAAAGCATCTTTTAAAGATTGTTCATTTACAAATAATAAAACAACAGCAGGTGGAGTTGTGTCATCTTCAACTAGTGCCGATGGAGGAGCTATGCGTTTAGCCGGAAACATTTCATTAGAGGCTTGCTCATTTAAAGATAACGTAAGTGGGACAGGTTCAGGTTCTTTAGGAGAAGATATTGCATGTATTTCAGGAACAGTTACTTTAAATCAAATTCGTTTTGAAAGCATTTATTCTGTAGCGGGTTCAGATGTGAATGTTTGGAATAGTGGAGCCACTCTAATAGTAAGTAATTCAGGTGATTTTGTGACAAGTGGAGGTGTAGCCCTTTCTAAACCTGAAATTAATGGATCTATCAATACAAAAACCAATGTATTAGCACCAACCCTATCACCAATTACCAGTTGTGTAAACTCCAACATTGTGGGTTGTGGCCTTGAATCTGCAACATATTGTCAAACAGAAACAAATCCCCCATTAATTTTAAAATGTATAGATGATAAAACGATAGATTATTGTACCGGAACTATTCCTGATTTTACAAAGAGTTCAGAATTAACGGTTTATGAGTACTGTGGTTATACTGTGACACAATCTTTACCTGTAACAACTTTAATTAGTTCATTAGGAAATACCATAATACCGGTAACAGTTACAGTCACAGATACACGAGGTAATTTTTCTACTTGTACATTTAATTTAAGAATTACCGGTTGTGAATGTGTTCCTAAAACCCCTCCTACTTTATTAACGAATGATTTGGTGGTTCAATTAGATGCTAGTGGAACTGTAATAGTATCTGCTTCGCAATTTAATGCGGGTTCTACAGATGCTTGTGGCACTAATACGTTAACTTATTCGGTTTCAAAAACTAATTTCAATTGCTCGGATGTTGGTGTTAATACGTTAACCTTTACTGCCACTGACGCGAAAGGGAATGTAAATTCGAAATCGGTTTCAGTGACCATCGAAGACAAAGTTAAACCAGTGGTTATCACCAAAGACATAACAGCGACTTTAGACGCTAATGGTAATGTGACAATCAGCGCATCAGACATAAACAACGGATCAAGTGATAATTGCGGCATCAAAACGCTGAACGTGAGCCAAACGACATTCAACTGTAACCAATTAGGCGCAAACACAGTGACTTTAACTGTAGAAGACGTTAATGGTAATATCTCAACCGGAACAGCCCAAGTAACCGTAGAAGATAAAACAGGCCCGGTATTAAATGTAAACAGCACAATTAATATTGATTTAGATGCAACCGGTAACGCAACAATAACAGCCTCACAAGTAGACAATGGAAGTACC
>Ga0172373_10002381_pt1 | contig 28865 bp, 28 predicted proteins | sample Lak10m_2_FD_114546 | JGI IMG/M metagenome (GOLD analysis project Ga0172373, IMG submission 114546) | Freshwater microbial communities from Kabuno Bay, South-Kivu, Congo - kab_092012_10m | ecosystem: Environmental > Aquatic > Freshwater > Lake | place: Democratic Republic of the Congo...
GCTCTCGTTGCTTCCAACGAGAAACGCCAGAGGCACTGTTGTTGGCAGCCCCTTTCTTCAAAACTCAGGAGAATTAACAGCTTTTGACGAGGAAGTGGTGCCTAGTTTTTCAGGCCTCACCTTTTCAGTAACAAGAGGAAAAAAATCAGGAGATTGGAGGCTCTCGTTGCTTCCAAGGAGAAACGCCAGAGGCACTGTTGTTGGCAGCCCCTTTCTTCAAAACTCAGGAGAATTAACAGCTTTTGACGAGGAAGTGGTGCCTAGTTTTTCAGGCATCACAACTTATCACGCATCCGAAAGAGCAGCCTTATTGAACGTCCCATCATTAGTAGCTTTAGAAGGTAACTTGCCGAAGGTTACAGAAAGGCGTTTGGCGTTAGCAAAGAAGAGTGATCCCGTTAAAAGCGAGTCTAGAGTTGTCACAGTGGAATTTTTAACAGGACTTGGCAAGAAAGTATCTGGGATTGTAAAAGATAACCCTATAAAAGACCTCCTTTTCCATTTGTCTAACCCCTTTAATATGTTGTCTTCTATTATACCTATAGAAACTTTAACGAGTACGTCTGCTGTATTAAGTTCTTTTCCATCTTTTGGATTTGATTCCTTCTCAGAAGATAACACTTTTAAAGAATCTCGAGGAAACTTTATCTTACTATCTATGTTTGATAATTCCCCCTTACTAAAACTCATAAATTTTTATAACTTTCTTATAGCAGCTTACGATTTCTGGGATATTTATGAGTGTGGTAAACTTCACAGTGTTACAAGGAAATTGCGTGATGAAGAGAGGGAATTAAAAGTATTAAATGAAGAGATTAATTTGGCAGAAAAGGTTCGTGCAGAAAAACAGGCCGAGTTAAAGAAAAAAAAACATGAACTTTCTTATAAAATAAACAAATACAACTCTGAAAAAGAAAATGCCATAAAGTCAATAAAAGAGACCGTGGCGTACATAGAGGAGAGTCTTTTGGCTCGTCGTCGAGCCGATCTTCAAGAGCTTGAACAAGAGGCGTTGATAGAAGACCGTCAACTCTTATTAGAAGTGGATTCTCTTCACGCCAATTTTATGGATGAAGATGATAGGCTTGCGAAAAGAATTACAGTTCTTAATGAAACACTCCAAACCCCATCGCATAATACGCAAAGAGAGGGAAGAGATCTTCAGGATGCCTATGATATAGCTTATGCGCATACGTTGGGCTGCATTAACCAGATTATTGTAAATTATCCTGCATCTATTTTCTTCGATTCATATGTTGCTCGTCACAAAGCCTTTGTAGATGAGGACCGCCTTAGGGCGGAATTTGCTGAAAAGTTTCTGCAAGGATTAGAAAATCTAAGTGAGGGCGAACAAAATAATATTTTGGGCACCATTAAAGCAAAAGCTTCTTTTCAGGAGGATCAGCACGAGCTTCAATGCATTGAAATGTTAGAGTATCTGCTTAGTAAGCTGAACGTAGCGGGCAAAGAATTGAGCCACTCTAAAACGCGCACATTATGGGTAGAGACTCAGAGAATAGAAAAACGCCGGAAAGAGCAGCATGTAGAAATGGAACAGGCCGAGCAAGCAATCAACGAGAAGCGCGCCGTAATAAAGAAAAAACTTGATATTATTAGGTTGGCACTAAAAAGTGTGGAGGAGGTACGCACGCGCTTTTTTCCATATTCAGCAAGAAAGGTTGAATCTATGGATGTGAAGCAGCTTCTCTCCTTAATGGACAACCAGACCTTTCAAGAAGATTTTTCTTTTATGGAAAGAGGGTTAAGTGAAGGATTAAGGAAATTCAATGACTTAAATGGCTTAAATATTAGTGAAGAGCTTAAAAAAAGCTACGAACAACTGCTATGCCAAACACAAATTTTAAAAACAAAACACACCCTTGAAGAAGGATTTGTAAAAAAACGTACTGAACTTACCAAAGAGAAAAAGGAACAATATGTTGCAGAAGAGAATAATATCAACAAGAAGTGGGAAGAAGTATATTCCTCTCGAGAAGTAAAAGAGCGACTAGAAAAAAGTAAGCGAGAAAAAGAAGCAATGCTTAAAGCGGCAAAGAAAGTCGCAGTAGAAGTAGAAGCAGACATTCCTAGATTGGAAACAATGAATGACGACTTCTTACAGAACGCAACTAATTTTAGGAATGGAAGAGGCGAATTCTTTACGTCGGAACAGGTTAAGGAACACCATGATCGTATTCAAGAATTTGAAGCAAAGTTTACGCCTCAGGGTCAATTTGGGTTTTTGGCTTCTTACTGGGAGAAATTTTTTGGTAGCAACCCCACACCAGAGGAATCTTTTGCAGAAGATTGGAACGAGAGTCTCCCAAGCTTTAAGCCTGGAGGACTTCGGACTCCTTTGAGAAATCATGCTAGGGAAGAATTGGTGGAATAAGGTTGAGAGATCAACAAATCGGGTCCACCGCTCTCAAATTCATATGAGAACCTCATCGTAGTAAATAGCTGCAGAAGAAAAGCCTCGCGTGCTGCGGCTTTTGAGGAATAAGCACTATCCAATAAATCTCACCTGTTTTATAATTAAAAAAAATGGGCTAGGTTCCGTGAACGAAATTTTTTAAATTTTGCTCACGAAGCCTAGTGCCTATAACTAGCTAAGTACAGGGAGCCACCATTATGCTCTTTTACATATTTGTATTTATTGCGGGTTTAGCGCTTGTGCAAAGGGGTGGAAACTACTTTGTTGATTCGAGTATATCGATTGCCGAACGGCTCAAAATTCCTCGGATTGTCATCGGAGGAACTATCGTCAGCCTTGCTACAACAGCCCCTGAACTGGTTGTGTCGACGACAGCGAGTTACATGGAAGATTCTGGAATAGCTCTTGGAAATGCCCTGGGCTCAGCAATCTCTAACATCGGCCTTATTGTAAGTATATCAGCGATCCTAGCCCCCATTGTGATAGATGTTGCAGATTTTAGGAGACGCGCTATCTGGATGCTCGTGTCGGCAATACTTGTATTTTTATTTTCGGGAGATTTGGAAATAACACGTCAAGGGGGAATAGTCTTATTCACCTTAGCAATACTTTATGTATCTCTTAATACTTTGCGCGCTGTTCTTGAACGAAAGCAAAGTAGAACACCTGAAGAAAATCCGTCTTCAGAGGAGAATGTATCAATGGGGAAACTTATCCTAACGTTCTTGTTTGGAGTAGGACTCGTTATCGTAGGGAGTAAGTTACTCGTAAATTCTAGCATTGAAATTGCTAAAGCGCTAAAGATTCCCTCAATCATCATTGGTATGACGGTCGTTGCGGTCGGCACGTCTTTACCGGAGCTCGTAACGGCTGTCACCTCCGCAAAAAAGAAGGTAGCAGACTTAGCTATTGGGAACATACTCGGTGCAAATATTCTCAACTTATCATTAATTACTGGGGCCTCTGCCATCATAAACCCTCTTTCCCTAAAACTTATTGATCGCTATTACGCTTTTTCGTGGCTCTTTATCATGATCACCGCCATGATACTTATCTTTTGGAAAAAAGGAGAAATGGGAAAAAAAGCTGGCTACGCAATGCTTTCTCTCTATGTGCTCTATAATTTAGGACTGGTTTTCTTTTCAGACCTTTTTTGATTATTTTGTTTCTATATACCGAATTTTGAAAAAAAGTGTGTAGAGAATAGGAACAACAAATAATGTCAGAAGGGTGGCAAAAGCTAAGCCAAACATGATTAAGACTGCCATACTTGCAAAAAAAGGATCAAATAGTAAGGGCGCAACGCCCATTATGGTTGTTAAGGCAGCCATACTGACAGGTCGGGCACGACTAATTGCTGAATCAACGACGGCTTTAAATTTCTCTTTGCCTTCAGCTATTTCAAGATCGATCTCATCAATTAAAACAATGCCGTTCTTGATTAACATCCCTGTTAAACTGAGGAAACCAAGTAGTGCCATAAAGTCAAATGGCTTTCGAGCTAAGAGCAATCCAACGGTTACCCCAATGATGGATAAAGGAACGGTGAGCCATATAATTAAAGACTGACGCACTTTTCCAAAAAGTAAAATCACAACGACAATCATGAGCAGAAAGCTGATAGGCAACTTAGACGCTAATGCCATTTGTGCATCAGACTGACTCTCAAACTCACCTCCCCACGCTAATTCATAACCTATGGGCAAATGAATGCGTTCAATTTGAGCACGCAAGCGTTCAAATACAGTTCCGGTAGGTTCATGAACAGGATCTGCCGAAGGTGTAATGGTTCGTTTGCGATCTCTGCGATGAATGCGGGGATCCTCCCATTCCGTCTTAAAACCTTTAACAACCTGTTGAATGGGGACGTTTGTTTTACTTAAGGGGCTCCAGACAAACAAATTGTACATCGAGTTAATATTGCTCCTTTCCCATGCGGGTAGACGCAGAAGGATGGGAATCATCTCATCTTTTTCTCGGTACAGGCCTACGGTCAACCCACGAAAAGTCATTTGAAGGGCCTCACTGAGTTTATCGCGGGTAACGCCTGTCGCTCTTGCCAAAGGCTCGGAATAAATAGGTCGTGATACCAAAACTCTCTGACGCCAATTGTTCCGAATACTTTCGGTTCCAATGTCTGTGTACATTAAATCTTGAATTTGAGAGGATATTTGTCGAAGAACATCCGGGTCTGGCCCACTAACGCGAGCTTCAAGTTTGCCGTCCTTGCTGGGTCCTAACATAATAAATTTAAATTTAGGATTGGAGTTTGGAAAAGAATTTGCCAGATACTCCCGAATGTTTTTTTCAACCTCTGGAAACAAAGTAGAATCTTCTGTTTCAATAGCCAATTGAGCATAACTCGTATTCGGAGCTTCTGGTGTATAAACCAACATAAATCGAGTGGCCCCTTCCCCGATAAAGGAAGTCACTTGTTTAACGCCCTTAATCTTAAGAGCATATTGCTCTATGTTTTCGATGTCCTTAGCCGTTTGTGTAATATCAGTTCCTTCTTCTCTCCAATAATCTACATAAAAAATTGGGGTTGTAGACTCTGGAAAAAATCCTGGTGGAATAAAGCTAAAGAAGAAAACAGATAGTGCGAGTAATGTTCCCAGACCAAGCAAAGCTTGAATTCGATTTTTAATGGTTAACTCAATGCATTTACGAAACACCTTATAAAATTTACCAGCGTAAGGATCAAAAGTACGACTATCTTTTTGAGGTTTAAAAAACAAATCTGCCAACATGGGCGTCACCGTGATGGCAATAAACCAGCTTAATAAGAGAGAAATTAAAAGTACTTGGAACAGAGATCCTGCATACTCTCCTGTCTTATCTTGGGAAAATCCAATTCCTGCAAAAGCGAGTATTCCTACAACTGTGGCGCCTAAAAGAGGCCAGATAACTTGATTTACAATTTTTTCAGCCGCATCAACAGTCTTCTCCCCCCTTTGCGTCCTTACTAATATCCCATCAACAATAACTAGAGCATTATCGACAAGCATTCCCAAAGCGATAATTAAGGCCCCTAAGGATATCCTCTGCAGGTTTATATTGAAGATATACATAATGGTAATTGTGCCCAAAACAGTCAGCAGAAGCGTGATTCCAATTAAAATTCCACTGCGCATTCCCATAAAAATAAACAAAACTCCAACAACAATAGCGAGAGCTTCTACAAGATTAAGGACGAATCCCTGTATAGATTTTGCAACCCACTGAGGTTGAAAATAGATGGGAGTTATTTGAATGCCCGTTGGGATTTTTTCTTTCAGAGAAAGAAGTTTTTCGCTCACGGCCTTTCCAAGAGTTACAATGTTCCCTCCGGATATCATCGAAACACCTATGGTGAGAGCTGGCTTTCCATTAAAACGAATGAAATGATGCGGGAATTCTTCATACCCCTGTTTGATGGTCCCTACATCCTTCAAATAAATCAGTGAATTGCTTTCTGCTCCTGGTATAAGTAAATCTCCAACTGCTTCAACCGAACTTAGGTCTCCCGAAGGTTGAATGCGGATATTATTTTGTCCAACGGTTGCAATGCCCGCTGGTGTCACTTTATTTTGAGTTTTTAGTAATCCCGAAATGGTGTCCGGTGAGATATTAAATTGAGCAAGCTTCGATTGGGAAAGTTCAATAAATATTTGTTCGTCAATTGTTCCTTTAATTAAAACTTTTGCCACTCCTGGAACTAAGAGAAGTTCTTTTTTTAATTCCTTGGCGACCTCTTTAAGCTCAGCAAAAGAAAACCCTGTACCTGTCAACGCAAGGTAAATGCCATAAACATCCCCATAATCATCATTGATGATACTAGGGCCCGCACTTGGAGGAAGCATGATTTGAACGTCATTTACTTTTCTACGCAACTCATCCCATACCTGAGGTAAGGAATGCTTATCATATTGATCTTTGATCGTAACCGTAATATCAGATACGCCCGCTGTTGACACTGAAGTCACGTATTTTATTTGACTCAACTGTTGAACTGCCGTTTCAATACGTTCTGTAACTTCTTGTTCAACCTCAAGCGGGCTAGCCCCAGGATATTGCGTAATAATTTTAGCATCTTTAATGGTAAATTCAGGATCTTCATATCGACCAATATGCTCGAATGAAAAAAAACCAGAGGCCACAAAAACAATAATGATTAACCACCCAAGAACTCTGTTCTCAATACAAAGGCGTCCAAAATTCATGTTTAACTTCCGAATTTTTCAAAAGGTTTTACCTTCATATCTTCTTTAACAAATTCAGCTCCTGCGGCAACAATATCTTGCCCTGGAGAAAGCCCCGATGTTACGACTGCTCCCTCCCCAGCAAGGCGGCTAATTTTGACTTCTTGTTTCTTTAATGTATGGGTTGAGGGAAGTATTACCCAAACATAACTTATTCCTTTTTGATCATTGAAAACGGCAGAAATTGGAATTGTAAATATTTTTTCTTCCTTATCCCTGACCAACTGAAATTTAGTATGGATCAGAGCTGTCATGCCTGGCATCACATTTAAATCTTTAGGATTCGCAAGCGTAAAAGTTACACTATAAGTTTGGGTTTCGGGAGTTGCTTGAGTAGAAACTTCTTTAATTTTTGTTTCGTATCGAGAACCGGGAGCCGTTTCAAATTCAGCTTCAAATATACCATTTTGCACCCGATTGCTTCTAATAACTAAGCTTTCAGGGATTTGCACCTTAATATCAATAGTTTCTCGATTTTGCAGTCTTACAATTGGTTTTTTAGCCAGAACGTTTTGAAAGTTTTCTACATATTTCTTTGCAATTTCTCCAGAAAATGAAGCAAAAAGCTTTGTATATTTTACGTCTTGTTGAGCAAGCTTAAGCTTAGCCTCTGCCACATCTAGAGCGGTTTTCTGGGCATCATATTCTTTTTGTGAGGCAAACTGCTTTGCTAATAATTTATTAGTTCGATCAAGATTAACCTCAGCGAGCTGCGCTTGTGACTCGGCTTCACCAACAGCAATTTCATAATCCGTTGGATCTAATCTTGCAATAAGTTGCCCCTTTGTGACTGGCTCTCCTTCTTTGACAGAAAATTCGATCAATTGCCCTGGAACAAGGAAGGAGAGGTCGGCTTTTTCAGAAGCTTCGACGATACCTGGAAAACTACGTTGCGCCACATCCTCTGCTCCTGGAACATGGAAAACTTTTACAAGTGGTATTGTATCTTTTTTGGGAGGAAGAGTTTCTCTACAACCTGTTAACAATAAGGCTATACTTAAGAGGAACCCATGTGGCCATCTCTTCCTCATCAAATTTTCCCTAGACTTTTTTATTAATTTATCCTCTCATTCTACCTTAAAGTCCTCTTTGGATAAAGAACAAGATGATCGCTTCTAAAACCCCAGTTAAAAGGTTTGTATTGCCCCGCTTTACCTACTTTGGATTGCTCTTGTTTCTCGTCTTTTTTTTCATTGTAGCACCCTTTTTTAGTAAAGGTGCCCACGCAAGACTTGTTCTCGACTTGTCTCTTATGAGCATGCTTATCTTATCCGTCTACATATGCTCGAGTAACAAGAAATACCTGACTCTTGCAATAATGCTTGCAGCCCCAGCCATCCTTAGGTTGTTCTTCCCGAGTGCTGAGGTGGACGAGATTACGCTCATGTTCAATGGCGCATTCTTCGCTTTTGTGATCGGGCTTCTCCTTCATAAATTATTTACAACAACCTATGTCACACAAGACATTATCTGTGCAGCTCTTGCGGTTTATTTTTTGGTGGGAGTGTTGTACGGAATAATTTTTACACTTCTGGAATATTTTTTCCCGGGGTCTTTTTCTTTGCCACAGCCTATTGGAAATTACACTTTTTATTCGGCGTTTGGACAGGATCTTATTTATTTCAGCTTTGTTACGTTAACAACATCGGGCTATGGAGATATTGTCCCTTTATTTCCACCAGCCAAGTTTTTGTCTGTTTTAGAGGCTATAACAGGACAAATTTATCTAACTGTTATGATTGCGCGTTTAATTGGCATACACATTACTCAGTTGAAACCTTAGTGCTAGTTAAAAAATAAGAGGGGAGTCCCCCCTCTTTACAAGTTCACTTTATCTTTCTGCTTTAGGAACTTCCCTTGCAATATCGATAGGTGATTTATAGTCTCTATCTGAAAATCTATCTAACACATCTAAGACATCTTCAGGAGCTCCATTATCCCGCGCTTGATTGACTAAGTCTTCTTTTTGAGCAGGAAAGTGAACTCCTTTTACGTAACTCTCTACAATAGCAGGGCTAGCCTTTTCAGGATTGTCTCTCCTATCTTCGCTAGACTTTAAGCCAGATTCTCTTCGCTTATCTGCACGATCATCAGTACCTCTAAAATCCATGGGATATCTCCTTCTATAGTTAACTGTTTGTTACGCTTGTTGCGCCTTTAAAGAATATGACAGGCAGATTTTATTCATAGTTTCATTCCCTGTGACTTTTCCACTTGATGAAGCTAGCTCAAAAAAAGCCTGCAAAACGCAAAAAAGAGAAAATCCGCTTCTCATTAAACTTAATTTAAAAGTTATTTTTCAATAAAATAAGATATTAAAAGGCGGATAAATATAAAGGAAAGTCTCACATATGGCCATTTCTGAAATTCCCGCAAAAATAGTAGAATCGGCCGCTGGTCTTACAGAAAAAAAATGGAGATTGCGCGGGATCTTTTTAAAATGGTTTATGGAGAGCGCATTCATGAGATGAAGGTTGAAGAAGTCATCGCAAAGTATAAAGAGGTATTTGATCTCATGAAAGATGTTTCTCCCCCTGAACAAACGACCCATTTCTTAAAGCATCATAAGATCGTCCTTCAGATTGTGATTTCTTTCCTTATCTTTTTCTTAATGATTGCGCTCTCGTTTGTTTTCCACAAATATTGGGATCATATGGTAGATGTTCTCACACAAGCTTTTTTCTAAGAGTGATTTCACTTTTTATGCCTCTCACACAGAACAGTGTTTTTTATTTGATTTTTTTCATAAAATAATTATATTGATCGGACGTTGTTTTTTAGTTCTATATAAAAAAGGAAATTTGTTATGAATGTATTTAAGTCATTACCTTCTACCCTCCTCCTCTTGACAGTATTTTCTTTGGGTTTTTCTTTTTCAGCCCTAGCTTGCGAGGATGAGCCCCAAGCAGGAGCGGGAATTAAAGTGACAACACCTTCCTCCCAGGACAAGGAAGAAATTAGCAAAACAATCGCCGCGCAGCTCAAAAAAGCAGGCGTAACTGTTAGGGATAATTCTAATGACTTTGCTCTACTAGTAGAGTTTCCCCATACAGTTCAAGCTTATATTGCTCTACGCCATGAAGAGCTCTGGTGTGCCTCGTATACGAGGCATTTAAAAGCCGTAGAGTCTGTCGAAGGCCCCTATAGTCCTAAGTATTTTGAAGCTCTTGAAGAGTGGGGAAAGGAGCACAAAGCACTGATTAAGAAAGCGAATACATTTCAGTACCTATTAGATTTCCCCAAAAAACCCGAGAACACAGAGTCAAAAAGAACTGAAGAGCATAAGGGTGAAAAAAGTTAAGCTACGCTTTTCAACGTACACTAAAACAAAAGGGAACCGAAGGTTCCCTTTTTAATACGTGGAATTACCTTATTTCGAGACCTCCTAAGTTTTAGTTCTTATGCCCCTCATCACAGAACGATATTTTTATTTGAATTTTGTCATAAAATAATTATGCTTATGAGATGCTTTTTTCCATATAGACAAGGAAAATTACCATGGCTGTCTTTAAGGTAGGGCCTTCTATCTTACTCTTCCTTACAATATTTTTAGGTTCTTCTTTTTCAGTCCTAGCTTGCGACGATGATCCCCAAGCAGGCGCGGGAATCAAAGCGACACCACCTTCCACCATGGATAAGGAAGAAGTGAGGGACGCGTCGGAGGCGCGTAAAGAGCTAGATGTTGTAAAGGAACGGCAAATTGCAGAAAAGGGCGCAATTGATTATGACTCTCCTGAATATTTAGAAGCTCTTGGACGTTTGAATGATGCGAAAGGTTACCAGTTGAAGAGACACAACGCATTTGGGAACGTATTAGATTTTCATTACCAAAGACAGAAAAGCAACCAGGAGAAAAAAGATTAAGCCCCGCTTCTTAACGTACACTAAAAAGAAAGGGAGCCTCTGGTTCTCTTTTTTTAATATATGGTTCTATATGGATCCTCGTTTCGCGGGAATGACAGCCGTGGATAGGCAGTCGCGCTAACTTCAGTTTTATAGACTCTAAATAAAATTGTCCGGCAGTACGCTCTTTAATTTTCAAAAAAATATTGACCGTTGTGTTTTTCATTCTTATGTCTGTCATAGAAGATAATGTACTCGGAGACATCATGTTTAGTAAAAATTCATTTAAATTATTGTTGGCAAGCGCTGCTTTTTTATGTTTCGGTTCAACTTACGGACATAGTATGGACGAAAGAGAACCGATATATTTAATAATTCCTCCTAAATCGGCCCCTTTTAAGCTTCCAGACGGAAGTAAAGTAGCAGTGAGCAATTCGGATGTCTGGGTTCAAACACCTACCGCAACCCACTATTCTACAACATGGCAGACTTATGCCCAACAAAAGAAGCTACGTATTCAAGCCGTTGTTCTCGATACTCCTTCCAAAACACCAACACTCAGAATAAAGAGAGGATCTGCTCCATTTACTCTCCCTGATGGGGCTGAGGTTGCTATTAATGGCAGTGATGAAATCTGGGTCAAAAAACAAACTCAAGCTTATTACGCAACGCCTTGGGAGACTTATCAGGGAGAATGCCATTTAGCCATTAGTTCGGTTATCGTTTCTCGTCCAAAAGCCTTGGTAGAACTTAAGATTACTCGGGCAAGCTCTTTATTTAAATTTACCCTTCCTGACGGCAGTGAAGTGCATGTTAATAACGGAAATCGTGTTTGGGTCAAAACGCCCTCTGACAGTTATCCTTCCACACGTTGGGAAGACTATATACATAAAAATAAAGTAAGTATGTGGCCCTCAGTAACGACGGGTTTAGAAGATTCAGCTGTGATACATATAAGCCGTGGAAGTATCCCCGTTGCGCTTCCTGGTGGCTTTGAAGTTGCCGTTAATTCTTCCGACGAAATCTGGGTCAAAAAACCAAGTCAAGCTTATTATGCAACACCTTGGAACACATTTGCCCAAGAAACTAGCCTAACTATTAAACCTGTACTTGATAATGAAACCCGTACCCTCCCAGTTCCTTTTGAAAAATCGGGAATACATAAAGAAGGCTATATGGGGATTGTTAAGACAAATTTAGAGGTTTGTAAAAGAGGCTATGAAACATTCTCTGGAAATGTAGTAACAGTCGAAATGTTAGGTGTAAAAAAATTACAAGATAAATCACAAAAATTTAAACATAGCGCTTTAGACGGTGCAACTTCAAAAAATTATAACACAGTTTTCAAAGTCACTGATGAAGACTCATATGTTGCTGCTTTAAAAATGAAACAAGCGGGTTTAAATCCTTCTGTTTCCAATGCCGCCAATGCAGACAAACCAGGAGGTGGTTTTATTGATGGGGCACAAGCCCAGGAAGAAGAAATCTGCAAAAGATCGACCCTTTATCAAGGGCTAAGACAGGAGCTATATCCGATGCAGGATGATGAGCTTATTTATAGTTCTCCTGTCACCGTGTTTCTAAATCCAAACACCTACACATTTATGGATCAACCTGTTGAGGTGTCTGTTATTACTCAAGCCTACATACCTTTATATGCAAGATTCTTAGAGTCAGAAGAACCTGAAAAAACACCAGAATATCAGAAAGTCACAAAGGAAAAGATAAGAGCTCATTTAAGATTAGCAGCAAAAATGAATCACGATTCAGTTGTTTTAGCTGCATCAGGATGTGGCGGATTTAGTAGAGGACGACAAGGACCTGTTTCAAAAGTTGTAGCGACCCTTTATCGTCAAGTTTTGGATGAAGAGTTTCAAGGCGTTTTTAAAGAGGTTCGATTTGCCATTCTTAAAGGGGGCCTAATCAGCGCAGCCTTTAAAGAAGCTTTTGGTTTAACTGACTAACTAACGCAAATGGAAAGGAAGAGAAAAAACGGTCCCGTCAATTTGTTAATTGTGAATAGCAGGTAAGGAAGATTCTTCTGAATATTTAGAGGCTCTTAGACGTGTGGAAGATGCGAAGGCTGAACTGTTGAAGGCACAATACGCATTCCGGAAAATATTAGATCCTCATCACGAAGAGGAGAGCACAGACTCAAAAAACAATGGGGAGGAAAAAAAAAGTTAGACAGCTCTTCCTCATCCTAAACAAAAGGATCCAGAGAGCTCCTTTGTAAGAGGGGGGATTAACTTGCCCACTCCTCTCATGAAGAAACTATTTAGTTGAATCGGAGTTTTTGAGTAAAAAATTAGCCGTTTATCAACTTTTGACCCTCAAAAACCTAGAATTCACCGCACAAATGACCGTGCTAAGAGACATCAACACAGCTCCCAGGGCGGGGGTTAACACAACTCCCCACACATAAAAGGCGCCTGCTGCTGCAGGAATTGCAAAAACGTTATATCCCGTCGCCCACAGGAGGTTTTCAACCATTTTCCCATAGGTTGCTCGCGCAAGCTCAAGGATAGAGACCACATCCATAGGGTTGCTTTTCACAAGAATGATATCCGCCGTTTCGATGGCCACATCTGTCCCTGCCCCAATGGCAATTCCAACATCTGCTTGGGCCAAGGCAGGGGCATCGTTTACGCCATCGCCTATCATAGCGACAATCAATCCTCTCGATTGAACTTCTTTAATCTTAGCCGCTTTTTGATTGGGAAGGACTTCTGCAAAGTACTCATCAAGCCCAATCTCATCTGCAACCCATCGCGCCACTTGTGCATTATCTCCTGTCAACATAATACAGTGAAGGCCCATGTCTTTAAGAAGAGAGATCGCCTTTTTTGATTCAGGTCGAATAATATCGGCCAACGCAATGGCCCCTGCTAGTTTCTTGTTAATAAGAACAAAGACAACTGTCTTTCCTTGAGATTCTAACGTCTCAATAGGAGAATCGTCAAAAGAAATGGTGTGCTTTTTTAAATAGCTGGGACTCACCACTTTGATAACCTTGCCTTGAACTTCTCCTTCTACGCCTTGTCCAGGAATAGCCTTGACGTTCTCTGCATTCAAAAGGTGCTTGCCCTCTTTTACAATTCCTTTGGCAATGGGATGTTCAGAGTTCTGTTCGATAGACCCGGCTAAGTCAACAATGTCTGTTTCTGAATACGCTTTATCAAAAACAACAACGTCTGTAATGCCAAATTCTCCTTTTGTGAGCGTCCCTGTTTTATCGAAAACAATCGCTTGGATATGGCGCGCTTGTTCAAAAGCTGTTCGATTTCGAATGAGCAATCCATGGCTCGCCGCAATCGACGTTGACACCGCCACAACAAGGGGAATAGCAAGGCCTAAAGCATGCGGACAAGCGGTGATCATGACCGTCACCGAACGCTCCATAGCAAAGGCCAGGCCTTGGGAGGTTGCCATTATCCAAATGGAAAAAGTCAACACCCCTCCCCCAAGAGCAATGACGGTTAAGGCTAGGGCCGCGCGATTGGCCAAGTCTTGCGTTTTAGATTTGCTTGCTTGCGCTTCTTGAACAAGTTTAATGACCCCGAAGATAAAAGACTCTTCCCCTGTCTTTTGAATCTCTATGGTTATCGCTCCTTCGCCATTGATAGCGCCCCCAATCACCTTATCCCCCACATGTTTGGAAATAGGTTTAGATTCTCCTGTAAGCATGGATTCATTCATGGAGGTAGAGCCTTTAGTAATAATTCCGTCCCCTGGAACCCTTTCCCCTGGCTTAATGAGGCAATTGTCTCCCTTTCTCAACGTATGCGTCGGAACATCTTGCACCGTTCCATCCTTTAATACTTTGTGAGCCATATCCGGAATAAGAGCGGCCAGTTGACCCAGGGCTTTTCCGGCTCCCATCACCGACTTCATTTCAATCCAATGGCCGAAAAGCATAATATCAATGAGGGTTGCGAGCTCCCAGAAAAATCCCATTCCCTGGACCCCGAAAAGGATAGAGCTGCTATAAATATAGGCTGTTGTGATAGCCACCCCGATCAAGGTCATCATCCCCGGTTGCTTTTTAGAAATTTCTTCTCCTAATCCTTTTAAAAAAGGCCATCCGCCATAAAAATAGATGAGAGATGAAAAGAAGAACAAAACATAGCTGTCTCCTTTAAAGCTAAGGAATTTAGAGACTCCAAGAAACTCTTGGATCATAGGAGACAACGCAAGAACAGGAATTGTCAGAACAAGTGAAATCCAAAAGCGAGCCTGAAAATCTTGAACCATCGCAGAATGATCCCCATTATGCCCATCTGTGTGATGCATGGGATGATGGTGAGTCGATAAACCTTTTCTTCTATCATGAAAGTGAGGACTTTTTTTCATCATAAGACTCAAAAGCTATAGCGAAAAGAACCTAAAAGACCGTAATCCTGAGGCTTAACAGGCCAAGTATAAGAAAAAGAGATTAATAACCTTTTAACATGAAAAAATGCGTCTACTACTACGGCAAGAAGAAAGGGAAATATGGTGGAGGGAGCAGGATTCGAACCTGCGTAGACGTACGTCGGCAGATTTACAGTCTGCTGCCTTTGACCGCTCGGCCATCCCTCCAGTTATTGCTACGCCCTTGCTCTGACAAATGGCACCCTTAAAGAGCTTTACTTATCAAATCGTCAGGGGCGGAGGGCTTATACATAGCTGATTTTTTGCCCTCCTTGCAACCTTAAATTTCTGTTGTCCCATTAATTAATATGTCATTTCGAATTTATTTCGAGATCTCTTGCCCACGAGATCCTGAACCAAGTTCAGGATGACACGTGGGCACTTATTTATGAGAAATGGAGTTACTCCACTCCTAAGAGCTCAACCTCAAACTCTAGCGTTGCATTCGGTGGAATTGCTCCCGGCACACCACGAGCGCCATAGGCAAGGCTCGCAGGAATAACCAAGATACGTCTTCCCCCTACTTTCATCGTTGCAACACCTTCATCCCATCCAGGAATAACCTGTTGTTCACCTATGAGAAACTCGAAAGGTTCTCCACGGTCAACAGAACTATCAAACTTTTTTCCATCTTCTAACCATCCTGTATAATGAACAGAAACAGTTTGACCTTTCTTAGGAGATGCCCCCTTGCCCACTGTCATGTCTGAATAAACAAGACCAGAAGGTGTTGTAATACTGTTGGCATGTTTTGCAGGATCATTACATGCTGATGCAGAAGTCGAAAGAGCGACGAGTCCTGCTGTTAAAGCTGATTTTATCACATCCTATCCTTTCTATGAGTTATTTGTTACACTTAAGTTGCATTTCAATCTCTTGGATCAAACGATTGAGCTCTTCTTCTGAAAGCTCAGTTAAAGAGAACGCCTTTTTTTTAGACGTTGAAAAAAGACCGCATTCCCGTCCAAGTAATTCCTTAGCCTTAAGAGCCACTGAAAAATTTCCTTTTTCCATTGCCGCGACGTAAACTCCTTCGATATCTTTTAGGATACCTGTAGAAGAAATATCTGTTCTTATCATAAAACCCTCCCTTTAATCTATTTTTATTTTCTCATGCCGCCTTGCAAAGTTCAAATTTTCCGATTGGCCATTTCAAGAAACTCAGAGAGAATTCGTCTTTAAGATATAATGAATTATAGGGAGAGATAGTTCTGTCTTTACTCCAGATGCTGAAAAAATCTCTAATTTTTTCACTTAACGTGTACACCAAATGGAATAACTACTTCTTTTCCCCTGATTTTTGCATAGCCCCAAATCTTCCAAAATCCAGGCTTATAGAAGTCCATACGAAACCTAAATTCTGGCCCCCCTCTATCTGCATTCTCTGAACCTTCTGGCCATATATGAGAGATAGACTTAAAGTCCTCATTAAGCGCTACGATATGGAGAAAAGATCCCAAGAGAGGTTCTAATTGAGAAAAGGGGTTTCCTTTTTCATCTGTAATAAAAATTTTTCCACTCGTGGGCTTTCCTTTTATAATTTCAGGAGAATCCAAGGAAAGAGTAAAATGAATTCCATCAACAGTTGAGGTTAAATTAGTAGCTTTAACCACTTTTTGTGGGTTTTTGGAAAGACTTCCAAGATCAACTACCATAAATTCCTCCTGCCCTGTTTCAAGAGGAATAAAACTAATCCAAGCTTTATACTGACTTTTCTTTCTTGGTGTCCATTCGAACGTATAAACCCCGGACTTATTAGTAGGCACAGGATGAACGTGTTGATAATCTGTCAAAGTTTCATCAAAAATAAGAACGTGTATCATCTTTGTGTGGTCTAAATTAAGTTCAGAAGGGAGGACCGGCTTATTATCTTCTTTTGAAATCAGTTCAACATTCGTCGAGATTTTTTTCCCTAGCACAAGAGGAGTAGATTCTAATATTTTTGCCTTAACAAGATTTTCAACTGCTTTTGATTTGCTCTCTCTTTCTGAATCCTTGGCTCTACACTCGGGAGATATAGGTAAAAATAATTCGGCTATAAACAAAAATGTTAGAGTTTTATATATAATAGCTCGGGTTAGATGCTCATCCCTCATTGTATTACCTCGTTTAAGATTTTCTTTTTTAATATGAACAGGAGACATATCTTACCATCATTACATTAAAACTTTCTTTCTTATTTCTAGCATCTCGCATAAGTTAAAGAATGCAAATTTTCCAATTGGCCATTTCACACGTGGCGACAAGATATGTCCTTCCTCTGTTGACTTATGAATCGCACATTCTATGATAAAGTTATTATCCATTTGCATGAGGTCACGATGTTTAAAAAATTTATTTTCCTTATTCTTGCCTTGCCCTTTACGGTTTCTCACAGCTGCGCCATGTGGGAAGAATTCTCAATTCATGACGGAGAAGGAGTCTCTAAAACCCTTACGGCTGTCTGGAGAAATGATCAAGGACGTGTTAGGTTAACCTCAGTAGGTCCTGAGTCTTCGGCTTCTTATTCTAAAGTGCTTCATGGTTTGCCTATAAAGCCTGGATATCCTTCTCCAGAAAGAGCAGCAACTACTTTTAAACTTCAAAATATAGACCGCCAAACAGCTGGAAACTTATTTCATCTTTTTAAAGTTTCCTTTCACGAAAATGGTCAAGAGTTTCCAACCCGCTTGGGGTTCGTTCAATTAGGAAGGATGAACTCTAAAGGATATGCTGAAGGTATAGAGGGAAATCTAACAGCTCATCACCCCATTATTGAGAAATGGATTTCTTTAGGGATTACTCGAAAAGTGGATCCTCTTGGTGGTTTAGAAGATTCTAATATAGGTCGCATTGATAACCGTGGTATGGCCATGATCCTTCCTCTTTTTAAAAACAATGCGCCACAAACCGAGGCTTTTAGGGTGGCAGCTATAGAAGCGTGTTACAACCTTGTTTGTGAGCTCACTAGAAGACAGGCTCTGTTGCCTCTCGAGGGAACCCTTCCTCATGCGGCTATGTGTCTCTTTCATCCTACTGATCAGAACGTTGGTCGGTTTGTTGAAAACGGCTTTGACGTGGATGAAGACGAAGGATTTGGATGGTTTTATCCCGCCCTAGTAACATCTATAAAAAAGGAAAAACTCGAGAAACGACTGACTTTTTGGAAAAATGCTTTAAAAGAAGCAAAAGAATCAAAAGGAAAAAAACGAACGGTCCGGTCAAAAAAAATGCATGCTGATAACATGATCACAAGCATACAGTCAGAGATAGCAGCTCTTAATAAATACGAGAAACGTTTAGTAAAAGAGGGTCGTATGGCTGAAAATCGTATCCCTCAACCACGTGTAATGGTGACACACCTTATCGAAGCAGAAGAATAAATGCACAGAAAAAAGTACTTTTCTTGCTGTACTTTATTTTCTTCTCTTTGCTCAGGACTCCTTATAATTGCAGGAATGGGGTTAGGGGATATCCTCTCCTCCCCTGTTCTTGCTGATATTCGCATAGAAAACCCCTGGATACGCGCCTCAACAGGACCCAATGCGGCGTTATTTATGACTCTCGTCAACACGGGAGAGACACCTGAAAAGCTTATAGGCGCTCAGACTGACGTCTGTGCCCATGCTGAACTTCATACCCATGTGGAAGAAAGTGGTGTCTTTCGCATGAGAGAGATTGAGTTTATTGAGATTCCCGCGGAGAGATCGGCGGACTTAAAGCCCGGCGGACATCACGTCATGCTGATGAAGATTCATGCCCCTCTTCAGGAGGGAGACGAGGTCCCTGTGACACTTTCTTTTGAAAAACAAAAAGGCATTTCGTTTACAGCCCCTGTGAAAGCAATGGCTGGGGGATGTTGTCATAGAAGGTGAAGCGGCCCCTACCGCATTTTCATACCAACTCTCACACGCTTGTCATCCCTGCGAAAGCGGGGACCCAGAGAGTAATGTGATCCCGACCTTGCTTTAGGATCTCTTTGACAAGAAGATGTTGAAATGATCTCGGATCAAGCCCGGGACTAAAGGTTTAGCATGACAGCGTTTCCCTGGATCCCCGCCTTCTCGGGGATGGCATCTCGAGGTGAGCACGGAAAATTGTCAGATGGCACGCATTTAAACCTCAAATTTCTTGCCTTTCTTCATCTCTTTCTGACATATTAAACAACCTCAGTTTTGGATAAGAAAATAGTCCCGTTTTGTCATCCTTGACTTAGAAATTCTTGATTTGCGAAGCAAATCCTTAGAATTTCTTAGATCGAGGATCTTGTAGAAACAATGAGGCATTACGATTAGATCCTCGATCCAAGAAACGCTAAATGTTTTCCTCTCGGAAAACAAAGCGTTTCTTGGTCAAGGATGACAAGAAAGAAACTTGTTTTTTATCCAAAACACAGGTTAAAAATCACCTCAACCTAAGGATTACACTTGCAGCTCCAGGGTAAATTTTTAGATACGCTCCGCTCTCGCCTATCCCTTGCTGAAATCATCGGGGCAAAGGTTAAGCTCACCCGAAAAGGACGAGAATTCACGGGTCTGTGTCCCTTTCATCATGAAAAAACACCCTCCTTTACAGTAAATGAGGAAAAGGAATTTTACCATTGCTTTGGCTGTGGTGCTCATGGTGATGGTATTCGTTTTTTGATGGAAGCTCAAAATTATACCTTTATGGAAGCAGTGAGAGAGCTTGCAAATCGTGTGGGTCTTCCTCTTCCTCAAGATATGACTTCCTCTGAGGCGGAACCTCAGGAAGATTTATCCTCTCTTAAGGCTGTTCTTCAAGAAGCAAATGGGTGGTTTCAAAAAAATCTGTTTCATGCCAAGGGAACGACAGCTCTTCGCTATACAGAACGACGAAGGCTTACCAGAGAAACTCTTAAAAAATTTGGCCTCGGCTACGCCCCTGATGGACGACATGCCCTTGAGACCTATCTAAAAGACAAGGGATTTTCCATAGATACCCTTGTCAAAGCAGGTCTTTCCACTCAAGGAGACACGGGATCAGCGCCTTATGATAAGTTCCGTCAGCGCCTGATATTTCCAATTCATGATGCCCGGGGGAATATTGTTGGCTTTGGAGGACGCCTCTTAGAAGCAGGAGAGCCAAAATATTTGAATTCTCCCGAAACTCCCCTCTTTTCTAAGGGGAAGCTTCTCTATGGATATGTTCATGCCAAGGAAAAGGCCGCAACAGAGCCTCTCCTCATCGTAGAGGGGTATATGGATGTGATCTCTCTTCAACAAGCGGGCTTTAAGGGGGCTGTTGCTCCTTTAGGAACGGCTTTGACAGAAGATCAAATTCTTCTGGCATGGCGTCTCTCTCCTGAACCCATCTTATGTTTTGATGGAGACAACGCAGGCCTTAAGGCTGCAGCACGGGCCGCTGAACGCGTCCTCCCTCTCTTAAAGCCGGGTTATTCTTTGCGGTTTGTTTTTCTTCCCCAAGGAGAAGATCCAGATAGTTTAGTTCAAAAAGATTCTCTGTTTAAAAATCTTCTTGAAAATCCTCATTCTCTTCTTGACGCTCTCTGGATCTTTTTAACAAATGGGAAATCCTTTAAAACACCTGAAAAAAAAGCCGCTCTTCAAAAGCAATGTGCCTTATGGGAAAAAGCGATTACCCATTCAGACGTACGAAAAAACTATCACTATGCTTTTAATGATCTTTTTTACAAAAATATTGTAGGGAAGAAGGAAAAAACAGCCCCTATTTCTTCTTTAAAAAGAGGAAATTTAAATTTTTTACTCATTCATGAGCGTCTTCTTCTTGCAATTCTTATAAATCACCCCACATTAATAAATGAAACTAGTGATGATCTTGCGGCTTTAGACTTTAAAGACGCGCGTTTGCATGATTTGAAGGAGGCTATTTTGCAATTTTATGCGGATGACAACCTTGACGAAACGCCGGTGAAGGACTACCTCCTTCATAAGGGATTTGAAGATGAAATTGAGATCCTTTTATCACCTCATCTTCTCATTCATGGGTCTTTTGCAAAATCATCAGCTCCCTTGGAAGAGGCACGACAAGGATGGAAAGAAATTTTTAACCGGATGCAGCGCACACTCGGAAAAAATGATCTGCAGCTTGCTCAAAGCAATTTAGCAGAGGAAATGTCAGACAAAGCTTGGCAACATCTCAAAATGTTGAAAAAAAGCACGCTAGTTCAGGATTAAGTTGTATTTTAGGTACTAATTATGGTTTAGTATCCCCTATTACTAAAGGATAAATCTTATGGCAACAATAGCACCTTCACTGACCGACACATCAGAGTTTGAAGAAAAAGAAGTCAAGGACACCTTGGGCGAAAAGACCATTAAACGTCTGTTAGCACAAGGAAAACAGCGCGGCTATATCACCTATGAAGAGCTTAATGAAGCTTTACCAGAAGACAAGCTCAACTCTGAACAAATCGAAGATATCATGTCGATGATTTCTGATATGGGAATCAATATTGTAGAGGACGAAGAAGCCGAACAGGAAGAAACCCAAAAAATTACCAAAGCGGATGAAGAAAGTGATACCGACGCTTCTGAAGACAGCGAAGCTGGACGCACAGATGACCCTGTTCGCCTTTACCTGAGAGAAATGGGCAGTGTAGAACTCCTTTCTCGTGAAGGTGAGATTGAGATTGCAAAACGTATCGAGGCTGGCCGAGAAATGATGATCGGAGCTATTTGCGAGAGTCCTCTTACCATTCGCGCGATTGTGTCCTGGAGAGAAGCTCTTAATCAGGATCAAATGCTTTTACGCGACATTATTGATATTGAATCCACATATTCCCATGGCCCTTCTGATGAAGAGGCTGGATCTGCAGACTTTGAAGGAGAAACTCTTTTAGTTGGTGATCCCCTTGCGGAAGAGTCTTTGGAAGAAGATGGAACTTTTGGTGATGAGGAGGGAGTAGGTCTCTCTATCTCAGCAATGGAAGAATCATTACGTCCTCAAGTTGTTGAAACGTTTGATCAAATTGCTAAAACCTATAGTCAGCTTCGTAAACTTCAAGAACAACGCTTAAAAGGGCTCCATGAAGGGAAGTCCCCCTCCTCTTCTACAGAGAAAAAGTATGAAGAGCATCGGAGTCAGCTCATCCAGCTGATGGAGGGAATTCACCTCAATGCGTCGCGCATTGAGCAACTCGTTGAACAACTTTATATCCTGAACCGCAAACTTGTTGGCCTTGAAGGTCGTCTTTTAAGATTGACGGAATCTGCAGGGGTTAAGCGGGAAAGCTTCCTAGAACAATATTACGGACACGAACTTGATCCTGAGTGGTTTTCGAAATTAACGTCTCTTTCTGCAAAAGGATGGCAAAAGTTCCTAGAAAAACACAAAGATGAGGCTCACGATATTCGTCAAGTCATTGCTGAAGTTGCAGCGGAGTCCGGTCTTCCCATCTCTGAATTTAGACGTATTGTTAATACGGTTCAAAAAGGAGAGCGTGAATCCTCACGAGCAAAAAAAGAAATGATCGAAGCCAACCTTCGTCTCGTGATCTCAATTGCAAAAAAATATACAAATCGTGGGTTGCAGTTTTTGGATTTGATTCAAGAAGGCAACATTGGGTTGATGAAGGCGGTTGATAAGTTTGAATACCGCCGCGGATATAAGTTTTCAACCTATGCCACCTGGTGGATTCGCCAAGCCATTACACGCTCGATTGCGGATCAAGCGCGTACCATCCGTATTCCTGTGCATATGATTGAAACCATTAATAAATTGGTCAGAACCTCTCGCCAAATGCTCCATGAAATTGGCAGAGAACCAACGCCTGAAGAACTGGCTGAAAAGCTTAAAATGCCGCTTGATAAGGTCCGCAAGGTGATGAAAATCGCCAAAGAGCCCATCAGTTTAGAAACTCCTATCGGCGATGAAGAAGATGGACATCTTGGAGATTTTATTGAGGACAAAAACGCTGTGGTCCCTGTAGATGCGGCTGTCCTCTCAAACCTAAGAGAAACAACAACGCGCGTTCTTGCAAGCCTCACCCCTCGTGAAGAGCGGGTTCTCCGCATGCGTTTTGGAATTGGGATGAACACGGATCATACGTTGGAAGAGGTAGGACAGCAGTTTGCCGTGACGCGGGAGCGTATCCGTCAGATCGAAGCGAAGGCTTTGCGCAAGCTTAAGCATCCTAGTCGCTCACGCAAGCTTAGAAGCTTTTTGGATACTTAAGTTCTTTCTCGCTTAAGTGTGATAAAGACTTTCACGAGGTGCTAACAGGCGTTCGCATTATCTCATTAGGTATCTGCTGAAACTTAGAGAGAGTTTATGGAAGAAAAGATTTATCACCTTGGGATCAAAGCGCTTATTCAAAATAAAGCCAGAGAAGTCTTGTTACTCAAAGTTAATCAAGAGAAATTCAAAAATCCAAATCCAGGCGGCTACTGGGATATACCGGGTGGCCGCGTTTTAAATGGCTCTACAGTGGAAGAAACTTTATCCAGAGAAGTTGAAGAAGAAACCGGCATCAAAATGCTCGATTCCCTGGAACATCTAACAACACTTATTTCAAATATAGAAATCCCTTTAACAGATGAAAAAAAAGCAGGCCTTATTTTATCTATTTATAGGTGCGTCCTTTTCGACCCTATTAACGTTGAGTTAAGCCAAGAGCACACAGATTATGCTTGGTTTTCTCCTACAGAGGCCTCAAGCCTATTGTCCTACAAATATCCCAAAGAATTTACCGAAAAAGTCAACAACCTTTAAGGTCTCCTCATAAAAACAAAAAGCGACAATACCTTATACTAACGTATCTTTTCGCAATAAACTCATCAAAACCATTTATGTAGCCTTAAATATGTCTCCTTTTTTCGGACTCAGCCAAGATATCAGCCAATCGTGCTAAAAATTAAGATTCATTAAGAATTAAACTTCAAAACGTTAACCTTTGCTTCATAATTATAAGTGAGGGAACTAATGAAAAGGAGAAGCCTCCATGAAAAACGTAGAAGACAATAACAACTTTTTAAAAAAAATTTTACTCGAACAGCGCAAAAACAAGACCTCCTATGGAGATTCGTTATTTGCTCCCATTCATTTTTTTCATGTTACCTACTCAAGAACAAACAAATTATGGTATGTTAAGGAAATAGACGGCCCCACGCACTCAGTTCATTTCTCCAAAGACCGCGCTCTCCAAGAAGCCAATGATCTTGCGAGTTACGAGGACAATGGGCAAGTTATTCTTCATCATGAAAACGGTATTTTAGAAATCATAGACAGATTTAGACGTCACTAGTCGACGCGTTCGACCATTTTCTTCTTGATCTCTCCGATCGCCTTGGCGGGATTAAGACCTTTAGGGCATGTATTGGTGCAATTCATGATGGTATGACACCGATACAACTTAAAGGGATCTTCAAGATCATCCAGACGCTCCCCTGTTGCATCATCCCGACTATCTGCAATCCATCGATAAGATTGAAGCAATGTTGCAGGGCCTAAGTATTTATCTCCACTCCACCAATAGCTCGGGCAACTTGTCGTACAGCAAAAGCAAAGAATACATTCCCATAATCCATCTAATTTTTTCCGCTCTTCTAGGCTTTGAAGACGTTCTTTATCCGGTGCTGGAGAAGAGTCCGCTTGAAGCCAAGGTTTTACGGAGGCGTATTGAGCATAGGCAAAACTTAAATCGGCAACGAGATCTTTCACCACATAAAGGTGAGGAAGAGGCGTCACTTTTATATCCCCTTTGCATTCTTCAATGGGCTTAATACACGCAAGCGTATTGGTGCCATCAATGTTCATAGCACAGGATCCACAAATGCCTTCTCGACATGACCGTCGAAAAGTCAGAGTCGTATCCACTTCATTCTTGATTTTAATAAGGGCATCCAAAACCATGGGACCACACTCTTTCACATTAATCTCGTAGGTATCAAGGCGTGGATTTTCTTCGGAATCGGGATCATAACGATAGACGTGAAAAAGTTTCATCTCTGATCCTTGAGAGGGAGATGCATAGGTTTTTCCTTTTTGGATACGAGACTTAGGCGGAAGACGTAGTTGAACCATGATCAGGCTCCTTTTTAATAAATACGTTTCTGAGGAGCAATCACATCCACCTCAGGAGTCAACGTATAAAGATGCACAGGACGATAAGCAAATGACACTTTATGATCGTGAAGAGAGGCTACCGTATGCTTCATCCAGTGAGTATCATCTCGTTCGGGATAATCCTCCCGGGCATGGGCTCCACGGCTTTCTGTCCGATTCAAAGCTGAACAAATAGTGACAAGAGATTGCTGAATAAGATTCTGAAGTTCTAAAGCCTCTACAAGATCACTATTCCAAATAAGCGAGCGATCATTGAGCTGAATATCCTTATAAGATGTGGCAATATTTTTAATTTTTTCAATACCTTCTTTTAAGGTCGTCTCAGTCCGAAAAACAGCGCAGTGGTTTTGCATCGCTCGCTGAAGCGTCAAGCGAATGTCAGCTGTTTTTAAAGATCCCTTTGCATACCTCAATCCATCAAAGTGAGAGATAATTTCTTCCCCATCTTGAGGGCGCAAGGCCTTGACACTTTTTTCCTTCGCGATAATCTCCTTGGCTCGAAGAGCCGCCGCCCGTCCAAAGACAATGAGATCCAGGAGAGAATTGGCTCCCAATCGGTTTGCTCCATGAACGGACACACAGGCCGTCTCTCCAATGGCCATCAACCCCGGCACAACTTGTTCAGGATTTTTCTCAGTAGGATTCAACACCTCTCCCAGATGATTCGTGGGGATCCCCCCCATGTTATAATGAACTGTAGGTAACACAGGAACAGGGTCTTTAGATGCATCAACTCCTGTAAAAACCTTTGCAAGCTCTACGATTCCGGGGAGTTTTTCCTGAAGAATAGCGGGGTCAATATGCTCCAGGTGAAGATGAATGTGATCCTTTAAAGGCCCGACGCCGCGTCCTGCATTAATTTCCATAGTAATGGCCCGACTTGTCACATCACGAGAGGCGAGGTCCTTGGCTGTAGGAGCATAGCGCTCCATGAAGCGCTCGCCTTCGCTGTTCATTAAATAGGCTCCTTCCCCACGTGCTCCTTCTGAAATAAGGCATCCCGCTCCATAAAGCCCCGTGGGATGAAATTGGACAAATTCCATATCTTGTAAAGGAAGACCTGCCCTTAAAATCATGGCATTCCCATCCCCCGTACATGTATGAGCCGAGGTACAAGAGAAATAAGCACGTCCATATCCCCCTGTCGCTAAGACAACCATGTGGGCTGAAAAGCGATGAAGCGTTCCATCTTCTAGGCTCCAGGCCATGACACCTCGACAAACACCTTCCGCATCCATAATGAGATCAAGAGCAAAGTATTCAATAAAAAATTGGGCCTTATGCTTTAAAGATTGCTGATAGAGCGTCTGCAAAATAGCGTGGCCCGTTCGGTCCGCAGCCGCACAAGCTCTTTTTGCCATGGCTTTTCCGTGATCAAGAGTATGCCCACCAAACGGACGTTGATAAATGGTCCCCTGCTCCGTACGAGAGAAAGGTACCCCGAGATGTTCGAGCTCAATAACTGCTGGAATCGCATTACGACACATGTATTCAATGGCGTCTTGATCTCCCAGCCAATCTGATCCCTTGACCGTATCATACATGTGAAAGCGCCAATTATCGCCGTCCCCCATGTTGCCAAGAGCTGCGCTTATTCCTCCTTGGGCTGCGACCGTATGGCTTCGTGTGGGAAACACTTTTGTAATGCAGGCTGTATTCAGGCCTTGAGCGGCCATTCCAAGAGCGGCTCTGAGCCCTGCTCCTCCCGCTCCCACGACGACCACATCATAGGTGTGATCTATAATTTTATAGGCTTGTGTCATGCGCTTAAATAAACTTTCAAAAGAGAGATAATGCTAAGGAGAGAGATGAAGACTCCTAAAAATTTTGTTCCCAAAACAAGCGCCCATCGGGTACCCTCATGAGAAATGTAGTCTTCCCAAATTACCTGCATGCCTAAGCATCCATGATAAAAGAGGGCTACAATAAATAAGATCGTAACAATAACAACCCAAGGAGAGGAAAGCAAAAGACGAGCTTGATCAAAAGGAGCAAAAACTAACATCAGGAATGTCCCTACAAACAAAATTCCAAGAGGGATGAGCGCAACCGCCGTCGCCCGCTGCGCAATCCAATGCCCCACCCCTTTTTTAGCAGATCCCAAGCCTTTTGCCCGATGAAGGTCTGTTTCTAGCTTCATGCCCAAATCCTCATGAGCATGAATCCTATAACAGCAGCCATAGCCGTCAAAGCAAAGGAGCTTACGACAACGATCCATCCTGTTAAGCGTACGGTGGGCATATCATAGCCATACCCTAAATCCCACATTAAATGACGTAGTCCATTACACAAATGATAAAAAAAAGCAAAGGCCCATCCCATGAGACAAAGAAGGCCTAAAGGGTGGAAAAAAAGAGCTTGTAATTTCCCATAACTTTGGGGCCCCGCAGCCAGTGCCACAAACCACAGCCCCCATACCATAGAGCCCACGAAGAGGAGAATTCCTGTTCCTCGATGAAGGATGGAAAGTAAGGAGGTGATTTGGATTTTATAAATCTGAAGATGAGGAGAAAGTGGCCGCTTTTGTTCAAGGGATCTCATGAACTAGTCCTTATTATTAAAATATGAGGAGCACATTGCAAAACTATCTCCCGCTTTATCAGTCCCGCGTGCTCATTGTCATGCTGAACTCGTTTCAGCATCTCATTGTCAAAGAGATCCCGAAACAAGTTCGGGATGACGCCGGAGAGGATGACAGGATGTATACAGTTTTGCGATCTCCTTTGAGGCTAATTTATGCTTCTTCTTTAACTTCGTCAACGCGAGAACAAATGTCCTATTACAACGCTCTCATTTAACAACAAAAGTGCTAGCCTACCTCTGGGTCCTAAAAGGAAGACTAGATATCTTTAACAAAGATTTAATATTTTATTAATAATAAAAATTGTATTATTTCTTCTGCAGAATACCATAATATATATCAAAATAAAGATAGACAGCAAATGATTAAGATAGGATTGAAGAATGGAGCTACCTTGAAGATGATGGATTAATTTGAGGCTAGCATAAGTCCTCACATGGTCCATGCTAGCCTCACAATACCGTTCTTCGCGACCTATTAGTCATTGTAGTTCTTACAACTCAATATAAAAGCATCTCCTTAACAGGTGAGGCTTCCTTATATCAAATATCTATCTTTAAGAAAATACTCTCAAAGATAAAAATATAAAAAATTATTGTCTAGAATTAAACATTTTTTATTGAATTTTGTGTATGATAATTTTTTATTACAACAAAAGGCGACATAATCATGAAAAAATTAATTGCGACGTTAAGTGTTTTAGCGGTGTGGGCTTCATTTTCCCAACAAGCAGCGGCAATAAAAACTGAAAAGAGGACTGAGCATAAGAATTGTGTCTCTTGCACAGAGGATAACGATTGTGGTTACGAGTGTGGTTGTTATGATGGATGCTGCGGTTGCTAAAATGACGTGAATTAGCGTTATTCAGGAGGAAGAGGAGATATCTAACTAAAGATAGATAAAAGGGGGTTAAGGTAGGATTGAAGAACGAGATCTTCTTGAGATGATGAGTTAATTTGAGGCTAGCACGGACCATGTGAAGGCTTCTGCTGCGCAGATGGTAATTTATACGTGGCGAGATTGTTATAGCCCTGATGATAACTGTTGTGATCAAAACTACGTAGCTGGACCATGGTATTATGCGGGGAATAAATTATGTAACGATCCTGCGCCAGGCAACAGTAGCCTTCCTCAGTGCTCAGATACATCTTCATCCCACATTTCTACTGCAACAAAATAAGTACTGAAACCCACTGGTAGTTCAATCAGCTACTATAGGATCCAACAAGCAGGAGAATAAAGTAAATGGCGGGAGTGACGGGACTTGAACCCGCGGCCTCCGGCGTGACAGGCCGGCGCTCTAACCAAC
>Ga0172373_10002384_pt1 | contig 28851 bp, 24 predicted proteins | sample Lak10m_2_FD_114546 | JGI IMG/M metagenome (GOLD analysis project Ga0172373, IMG submission 114546) | Freshwater microbial communities from Kabuno Bay, South-Kivu, Congo - kab_092012_10m | ecosystem: Environmental > Aquatic > Freshwater > Lake | place: Democratic Republic of the Congo...
CATCGTCGGCAAGGACCCGTTCGAGGGAGGGTGTGCCATCGTGACGACGGTGGGTGATGCGCGCATGGTCGGCATGTCGTTCGCCGAGTTCATCGAGTTCCATCCGCACGGCATCGAAGGGGCGACGGCGGCTCTGGTTCCTGCGGCGGTCGATCCGATCTACTTCAACGACGACGTGGTCCCCGATCCGACGCAAGAGCTGTCGAGCATCGACGGTGGGGTGATCTGGGTCAACGTGCCGCCGGGGACGTATCAACTGCAGGCGGAGAAGCCCGGAACCGAGTTCGTCACCGTGAACGTCCGGTGCGAGCAGGACTGGGTCGTCAACGCCAATCCGGTCTGGGGACTGCACGCCGTACCGTGACCCGCCGGGACGACCTGTGGGTCGGCGGGTCAGGGCAGGACCGTGATCTCGAAGACGCCCTCGGGGTTCATCGTGCAGGTTCCCGACAGGGTGCCCTCCTGCGTGAACCGCATCGACAGCGTCTGCGCTGCGGCGACGAAGAACGGGCCGATCATGTAGTCGCGGCTGTCCTGGTTCTTGATGCGGATCGTCTCACCGACGTGGACTTCGAGGTACTGGGGCATCAGGTCGACGACCTGCCCGGCGTTGATGCGGACGCTGGTGCCGTAGGGGACCACGTACTCGTAGTCGGCGGCCTCGTCGGCGGAGACCTCGCCGTACGAGGCGACGGCCGGCGCCGTCTCCGAACCGCACGACGTCAGGATGCCGGCGCCGGAGGCGAGGCAGAGGCACGCCAGCATCGCCAGCGAGCGCCTCATCACGCGACCCCTCGGTCGAGCAGGGCGGCCAGATCGCTCGCCATCGACGCACCGTTGATGCCGAACGGCCAGACGAGGACGACGGCTCCGGTGGCGTCGACGACGAACACGTTGCCGCTGTGCGACACCTCGACCGCGCCGTCGGCGGTGGTCGTCACGCTGTAGCCCGCTCCGAAGGTGTCGGCGACCGTGCGCAGGAGGGTGTCGTCCTCGGTGCGCAGGGCGTGGGCGCGGGGGACGAAGCTCTGCACGTACTTGGTGAGCATCTCGCCCTCGTCGCGGGCGGGGTCGATGGTCGTCATCGCGAGGTCGATCGAGTCGGCGCGCTCACCGAGCTTCTTGAGCGCCGAGCGCACTTCGCTCAGCGTCGTGGGGCACACATCGGGGCACATCGTGTACCCGAAGTAGGTGAGCAGCAGGTGACCGGGTTCGGCGCGGAAGTGGAACTCTGCATCGCCGGCGGATGCATCGGGGAGTGCGAGCTCGCCGACGGCGGGGGGCGGGTCGAGTTCGTAGCCGGCCAGCGGTGCGGGGCCGCTCCCGAGCCCCGACGAGTCGGCACCACAGGCGGACACGCCGGCCAACGCGACGATCGCTGCAACGGCGAGGGTGAGGGAGCGCAGTCGTCGGGTCATGGTGTCTCGCTGATGTCGCAGTGGGGTGGGTCGCAGTGGGGTGTCGGGTTCAGGTGGTGAACGCGTCGCGGATCGCGTCGCGGAGTTCGTCGGCGGTGAAGGCGCCGGAGTGGACGCTCACCAGTGTGCCATCGGCCGCGAAGAAGGCAGTGGCCGGGAGTGCGCTGACCGAGAGAGCGGCCGACAACAGGCCGTCGGGGTCGGTGTACTGGCGGTAGGTGACGCCACGTTCGGCGGCGAACGCAGTGGCCGCATCGGCCTCGTCGCCGACGTTCACGCCGACGATGGTCACGCCATCGACGGGGAGGTCGGTCGCCACCTCGTCGAAAGCGGGCATCTCCTCCACGCACGGCGGGCACCAGGTGGCCCAGAGGTTGACCACGAGCGGACCGTCGGCGATGTCGGCGATGCGCACGGCGGAGCCGTCTGCGCTCGTGACGGTGACCTGAGCGGCTCCGGGCGCGGCATCGCCACCCCCACAGGAGGTGGCGAACAGGCCGATGGCCCCGGCCAGCGCGACGATCCGCGCCGACCGGGGCCGGTGAGCGACTCGCGTCACGGCGCCTCTTCGAGGACCGGGACGTCGACGACGACGTCGCCGGCCGACTCGAAGTGCAGGGTCACCGAGATCGTGGTGCCGACTTCGAGCGGTGCCACCAGATCGATGAGCATGACGTGGTAGCTGCCGGGCTTGAGCTCGAGGGGTGTGCCCGCGACGAGATCGATGTGGTCGACCTGGCGCATGGTCATCTCGCCACCCATCGCCATGGTCGTGTCGCTGCCCATTCCCATCGCCATGGTGGTCTCGCTGCCCATTCCCATGGCCATCGTGGTCTCACTGCCCATCGCCATGGTCGTGTCGGTGGCCTCGACCATCACGACCTCGTGGACCTCGGCGTGGTCGGCCACGGTGGGGTCGACATCGGCGCCGAGCAGACGGTCGTCGGCTGAGCTGGTGATCGTCATGTAGGCGGCGCCCATGGTGGCCATCATCGGGCTCGTCCGTGCCCACTGGCCGGTGATCGAGACACCCTCGACAGCAGCGGGCGTGGTGGTCTCGGCGGCAGGTGCCTCGGTCGTGGTCGACTCCGAGGCGTCACCGCACGCGGTGGCCGCGAGCACGAGTGCCCCGGCCGCGACGACGGCGAGGCCCCGACGACGCGTCGAACGCTCGGAGGTGGGGCGGGAGGTGGAGGTGGGGTTCTGGTGAATGTCCATGTCGTCTCGGTCGCTCAGTGTCGTCGGCGAGTTCCCGGGTCGGACATGACGTCGGACACTTTGTGCTCGGGACGAAGGTCCCACTCCACGACACCCCGTCGCTACGGTGCCCCCATGCCGTCACTCCGTTGGCCCCGGTCGCAGGTCGTCGCCCTCGCGCCGCGCGCCTCGGTCTGGACGGCGGCACTCCCGCTGGTCGACCCCGCCTCGTGGGCAGGGTTGGGGTGCGACGCCGATGCGGTGTGGGGCCGCTACCGCGGAACGGCGGCCGAGCCCTACGAAGTGGTGACCCACCACCGGGCCCTCCGTTCTCGCTGCACCTGTCCGAGCTCGTTGTCGCCGTGCAAGCACGTGCTCGCCCTCCTCGCGCTCTGGAGCGACGAGGTCGTCCCCGAGTGCGAGGCCGATCAGGCACCCACGGCGGTCCGTGAGTGGTGCGCCACCATCCGGGTGCCGGGCGAGGCGGAGGAGGGCAGTGCGCCCGATCGGGCCGGAGCGGCATCCGCCGGCGCGGAGCGGCGGGGTGCGACGGGCGACTCCGACCGAGCCGGCGACGCACAGGCGGGCGAGACCCTCGACCGTCATCACCACGAGCCCCACGACGCGGCACCCTCGCCCGGTCCCGACCGCCTCCGTGCCGACCGTGTGCTCCGGATGCAGGGCGGGCTCGACGATCTCCTCCGCTGGATCGACGACGCGATCCGCTCGGGGCTCGCTCGGCCGGAGTTCCGCGACCCGGCGACCTTCGAGGAGGTCGCGGCCCGTCTCGTCGACGCCCAGGTCGGTGGCCTCGCCAACCGGGTCCGCCGGTTCCGTCCGCCGTCCGCGACACAGGGACACGACGTGTTGTTGGCCGAGCTGGCCGGTTGGCATCTGTTGGCCTCCGCCGGGCTCGAACGCGATCACCTGCCCGACGACCTCCGCGACACGGTCGACCTCGCTCTCGGGTGGCAGGTGCGTCAGGCCGACGTGCTGGCGTCGCCGGCCGAGACCGACGACTGGGTGGTGATGGGGCGCAGCGACCGCCGCGAAGACCGCATCGACGTGCGCCGTACCTGGCTGAGGGCCACCGGGTCGGGGCGATGGGCAGTGCTGCTCTCGTTCGCCGCCGGCGAGGGCGGGCTCGACGACACCTATTCGGTCGGGAGTTGCTGGCCTGCCGACCTCCACCGCTATCCCGGCCGCGGAGTGACTCGGGCACTGGTCGGACGCGTCCACGGAGCGGCACGGCCCGCACAGGGTGGCGACGGCGTCTCGCTCGACGACGCCTGCCGGTTGGTCGGCAAGGCAGTGGCCGCCGAGCCGTGGATCGAACGTGTCCCGCTGCACGTGTCGGCGAGCGTGGCCCGCACCGCCGACGGTTGGGCCCTGACCGATCCGACCGGGAGCCTCCCCTTGGCGGCCGAGGCGGGGAGGGTGTCGTCGGTCGGGGTCGTACTGGCCTGCACCGCAGAGGGCCCGGTCGACGTGACCGCCGAATGGACGGCCGAGGGTCTTGTACCGCTCACCGTGTGGGCCGACCAGCGGGCGATCGACATCGGGCCGACCACGGCACGCTCCGGAAGGGGTGGGCAGTGACCGCCTGGGCCGACCTCTGGCACGAGGTGACCACAGCGGCCCTTCTCGGGACAGAACGCCGTGCCGTCCCCGATCCGCTGACGGGGCCCGAGGCCGCTGCGGCCGTGCGTGCCGTGGGCGACACGGTCGCGGACGCCGAGACCCATCGTCCGGTGCCGCCCCGAGGCGACTCCGACCCGGCACGTCGGGCTGTCCGCTTGCTCGCAGCGGGCTCGGTGGCGCAGCGCGCCGGCATCCGGCCGGGAGCACCGCTCGATCCGTGTCGGACCTCCGACACCGACAGCCGTCCGACCGTCGGACCAGTTGCGGTCGAGCTCTGGCGTCGCATCGCCAGCGAGTGGCCCGTCCTCGACGAGGAGTTCGTGGTCCGGGTCCTCGAGTCGGGTCACCGCCTCCCGCCCGACCTCGTACCGGGCATGCTCCGCCGTTGGCACGGCTCGCCGCTCGCTCACGCACGGGTCAGGGCTGCGGCTGGCACGCTCGCCGACTGGCTCATCGAACTCTCGCCGACGCTCGCGACGCGCGGCCGGGTCGCCGCCGATGCCGACCTGACGATCCTGCCGGCACCCCCTGTCACCGAGGCCCTCGGCATCGCCGTCGATGCGCTCGAGGCCGCCGACCCCGATCCTCGTCCACTCGTCCGTGCGGTGTGCAACGGCTCGTTCGCCGAGCGCATCGTCGTGGCCAACGCTGTCAGGACCCTGTCCGTCCGGTCGCTCGAGTTGCTGCTCGCGGCGCTCGCCCCGCGTCGTGGCGAACCGGTCACGCTCGGTCTCGCCCCGGCCGCCGCCGACCTCGCGGCGCTCCGCCTCTCCCTGGCTCGTGCCCTCCCTGCTCGTGTCGCCGCGCCCCCATCCGTCTCCGACCAGGAAGGTCCGTCACGATGACCACGACACCCGATGTCCTCCGGCCACACGCCGAGGTCCAGTACGCGCACGAACTCGCGGCGCTGGCCGCACTCGACCGTGAGCAGGGTCGCGACGTCCCCGAGCGGTGGCGCCTGTCGCCGTGGGCCGTCGTCACCTACGTGCTCGGAGCGACCCTTCCCGACGGAACCGTCGTGACACCGAAGTACGTGGGTCGGCGCCGTCTCGTCGAGATGGCGGTGGCCACGCTCGCCACCGACCGCGCCCTCCTGCTGCTCGGTGTCCCCGGGACGGCCAAGACATGGCTCAGCGAGCACCTCGCGGCGGCGATCAGCGGCGACTCGACCCTGCTCGTTCAGGGGACGGCGGGCACCTCGGAGGACCACCTCCGCTACGGCTGGAACTACGCCCGCCTGTTGGCAGAAGGTCCGTCGGAGGCGGCTCTCGTGCCGAGCCCGGTGTACCGGGCGATGCAGCGGGGCGCCGTGGTCAGGGTCGAGGAGCTGACCCGCCTCCCCAGCGACGTTCAGGACGCGCTCGTGACAGTCCTCAGCGAGAAGACGCTTCCCGTCCCCGAATTGGCCACCGAGGTCCAGGCCGTCGCCGGCTTCAACCTGATCGCCACGGCGAACGACCGCGACCGAGGGGTCAACGACCTCTCGGCGGCGTTGCGGCGGCGCTTCAACACCGTCGTCCTGCCGTTGCCCGATGATGTCGAGGAAGAGGTCGCGATCGTCCGACGGCGCGTCGCCGAGATGGGTGCAGCGCTCCGACTCCCCGCCGTCGGCGCGGCCGATGAGGAGATCCGGCGGGTGGTCACGGTGTTCCGCGAACTCCGCGCAGGTCTCTCGCTCGACGGTCGGACGGCGCTCAAGGTGCCATCGGGGAGCCTCTCCACCGCCGAGGCCATCTCGGTCGTGACCCACGGTCTGGCGCTGGCCGCCCACTTCGGCGACGGCACCCTCGGCGCCGCCGACGTGGCCTCGGGGGTGGTCGGTGCGGTGGTGAAGGACCCCGCTCACGATGCCGTCGCCTGGAACGAGTACCTCGAGGTCGTCGTCCGCGACCGACCGGGCTGGGACGCCTTCTACTCGGCCTGCCGCGAGTCCTGACCGTTCGGCTCCGCATCGCGCTCCTGCTGTCCCGCCGATGACCCGCCTGCTCTGCCTCGGCATCCGCCACCACGGCCCCGGCTCGGCCCGGTCGGTGCGGCGCGCTCTCGACGAGGCGCGGCCGGCGGTCGTGGCGGTCGAACTCCCGGCCGACCTCGAGCCACTGCTGCGCGACATCGGCGGACTCGAGCCGCCGGTCGCCCTTCTCGGGGCCGAGCGCGACCGGCCCGACGGCGCCGGGTCGGCGGTCTTCCTGCCGCTGGCCTCGTTCAGCCCCGAGTGGCAGGCGATCACGTGGGCGGCCGAGCACGCAGTGCCCGTCGTGGCGATCGACCTGCCCCTGTCGACCTGGCTCGCTGCGCCGGCCGGGATCAGGCGTCCGGGCGCTGGAGTCGATCCGCTGGCGCTGCTGGCAGAGGCGGCGGGCGAGTCCGACGCCGAACGATGGTGGGACGACGTGGTCGAGCACCGTGGCGACGGCCTCCCTGCGTTCGCCGCCATCGGCGACGCGATGGCCGCCGTCCGGGAAGCCGCGGAAGCCGCCGACGCCGCCGACGCCGCCGAGCCGGACGCCCGTCGCGACCTGCTCGAGACATGGCGTGAGGCGCACATGCGCAAGGCCCTGAGAGCGGCCGCGTCGCGAGCGGTCGACACGCTCGTCGACGAGGCCGTGGTCGCCGTCGTGTGCGGTGCGTGGCACGTGCCGGCCATCGCGGGTTGTCTGACACCCCGCTCGTCGCCGAACCAGAGCGACGACACCCGGACCCTCCGAGGCCTGCCCACGACGCGCATCGCGGGCAGTTGGGTGCCCTGGACCCACCGGCGTCTCGCCTCGTCGAGCGGCTACGGGGCGGGCGTCGAGAGCCCCGGCTGGTACGCGCACGTCTTCGACCATCCCGGCGCCGACGGTGTGGAGCGGTGGTTCGTCGCCATGGCTCGGCTGATGCGGTCACGCGATCTGGCGGCCTCACCCGATCACGTCATCGCCGCGAGCCGTGCGGCAGAGGCGCTCGCGGCCCTGCGCGGACGACCACGCGCTGGACTCGCCGAGATCCTCGACGCCACCGAAGCGGTGATGGCACACGGCCCTGCGCGGACCCTCGTCGAGCGGGTGATGGTCGTCGGTGATGCGATCGGTTCGGTCCCCGTGGGTGCCGTGCAGGCGCCGTTGCTGCGCGATCTCTCGATCCAGCAGAAGGCGTGCCGCCTGACGCCCTCTGTCGAGGCGCGGGTGCTCGAACTCGACCTCCGCGGCGATGCCGGTCGTCGCCGGTCGGTGCTGCTGCACCGTCTACGCGCGCTGGGCGTCCCGTGGGGCACCGAGGAGGCCGGTCGCGGCACCATCGGCACCTTCCGCGAGACGTGGTCGCTGCGCTGGGACCCTGAGTTCGCAGTGCGGCTCGTCGAGCGATCGGCGGCCGGAACAACGGTCGAGACGGCCGCAGCCCGGACCCTCGAGGAACGCGCCGTCGATGCCGACCTCGCGCAGCGGGTGCTGCTCCTCGAGGCCGCACTCCGCGCCGACCTTCCCGAGGTCGTCGGTCCACTGGCTGCCTCGGTGGCGACCGCATCGGCCACAGCGCCCGACGTGGCCGACCTCATCGACTCGCTCCGACCTCTGGCCCGCACCATCCGGTACGGCGACGTCCGCGGCACCGACACCACTGCGCTCGGCGCGGTGTTCGACGCGCTCGTGGCGCGCGTCCTCGCCGGCCTGCCACCAGCCTGTCGATCGCTCGGCGACGAACCGGCCGCCGAGATGGCCGAACGACTCTCGGCCATCGACGCCGCGTTGGCGCTCGTGCAGCACGAGTCGCGCCGTGGACAGTGGCCGGCTGTGGTCCGGATCCTCGCCGAACGGTCCGACGTGCACGGGCTCGTCCAGGGTCGGTCGATGCGCCTGCTCCACGAGGCCGGCGTGTGGGGTCGACGCGAGGTCGCCGTTCGTCTCGCCCGGATCCTCTCGCCCGGCACCCCTCCTGAGCGCGCGGCCCATGTCGTCGAGGGTCTCCTCGCCGGAAGTGGGTCGTTGCTCGTCCACGACACCGACCTGCTCGGCGTGCTCGACGACTGGATGACCGGACTGTCGGCCGACGTCTTCCTCGAGTCGGTACCGCTCCTGCGGCGCACCTTCGCGACCTTCCTCCCGGCTGAGCGACGCCAGATCGCTGCGCTCGCGGCGCGAGGCTCGCGTGCTGCTGCGCCGACGGTCGACGACCCGTGGGACCCTGTCCGAGCGGCTCCGGCGCTCGACGTGGTCAGGATGATGATGGGGGTCCGATGAGCGAGACCAGCCGGGTCACGCCGGCCGAGCGAGCCCGTCGTTGGCGGCTGGTGCTCGGCACCGACGCGCCCGACGACGGCGACGGTGGGGGAGACGGCGCACTGGGTGCTGCGTTGTCGGCCGACGACCGCCGGATCGACGGCGTGCTGGCGGCGGTGTACGCCGACGGAGACGACGGGCCGGCACCGGGTCGTGGCCGCGACCGGAAGGGGAGCCTCGGCCGTTCGGCGCCGCAGATGGCGCAGTGGTTGCACGACGTTCGCGAGTGCTTCCCGCGTTCGGTCGTCCAGGTCGTGCAACGCGACGCGATCGACCGACTCGGTCTCCATCAACTGTTGCTCGAACCCGAGCTGCTGCAGTCGGTCGAGCCCGATCTGGCACTCGTGACGCTGCTCGTCGAGCTGTCGCACCTCCTCCCCGACTCGAGCAGGGTCGCAGCGCGCGCCGTGGTGCAGGCGGTCCTCGACGACCTCCGCACCCGGCTCGAGTCGCGCACGGTGCGGGCGGTCCACGGAGCGCTCGCTCGGTCGGCCCGACGGAAGCCGACCCGGCCCTCCGACATCGACTGGGATCGCACCATCCGCGCCAATCTCCGCACATGGTCGCCCGAGCTCGGGTCGATCATCCCCGAGCGGTTGGTCGGGCATGGCCGACGCGAGCGGAGCCTCGATCGCGACGTGATCATCGCCATCGACCAGTCGGCGAGCATGGCCGAGAGTGTCGTGCACGCAGCGGTGCTCGGGGCCGTCCTCGCCTCGATCCCGTCGCTGCGGACCCACGTGGTGGCCTTCGACACGGCAGTGGTCGACCTGACCCCTGTGTTGCACGACCCCGTCGACCTGCTGTTCGGGGTCCAGCTGGGAGGCGGTACCGACATCGGCGCTGCGGTGGCCTACTGCCGAACGCTCGTCGAACGGCCCGCCCGCACGCTGGTGGTGCTCGTCACCGACCTGTTCGAGGGCGGCAACTCCGACCTGTTGGTCCACCATGCGGCCGAGCTCGTGGCGAGCGGTGCCACGGTGCTCGTTCTGCTGGCGCTCGCCGACGGGGGAGCGCCCGCACACGACCATCAGATGGCGGCCCGACTCGCCGCGCTCGGGATCGAATCGGTGGCGTGCACCCCCGACGAGTTCCCCGACCTCTTCGCGCGCTCGTTGGGGCGGCAGTAGGTTGTCGTCCGTGAGGAGCGTCGTCGTCGCCGCGGCCCAGATGGGGCCGGTCCAGAAGCACCACTCGCGCGAGGAGGTCGTCGGCCGTCTCGTCGCCCTCTTGCAGGAGGCGCACTCGCGCGGTGCCGAGCTCGTCGTGTTCCCCGAGCTCGCACTCACCACTTTCTTCCCGCGTTGGTTCGTCGACGACATCTCCGAGGCCGACCACTGGTACGAGCGCTCGATGCCGAACGAGGCCACCCAGCCGTTGTTCGACGAGGCCCGTCGCCTCGGTGTGGGGTTCTGTCTCGGGTACGCGCTGCTCGACGCCGATGGCCGACGCTGGAACGTCCAGACGCTCGTCGAGCGCGACGGCTCGATCGTGGCGACGTACAAGAAGACCCACATCCCCGGGCACGAGCACCACGAACCCGACCGGCCGTTCCAGCACGCCGAGCGGTACTACTTCGAACCGAGCCCCGACGGGTTCGGTGTCTGGCGGGCGTTCGGTGGTCTGGTCGGCATGGCGATCTGCAACGACCGTCGCTGGCCCGAGACCTACCGCGAGATGGGTCTGCAGGGCGTCGAACTCGTCCTCATCGGCTACAACACCCCGATCCATTACGTGCCCGATCCGAGCCAGGACATCCTGCAGGGGTTCCACAACTCGCTCGTGATGCAGGCCGGTGCGTACCAGAACGGCACGTGGGTCGTCGGCGTCGCCAAGGGCGGCGTCGAAGAGGGAGTCGATTCTCTCGGCCAGTCGGTGATCGTGGCTCCGAGCGGCCAGATCGTGGCGCAGGCGCTCACCACCGACGACGAGGTGATCGTCGCCCGCTGCGACCTCGACTGGTGCCAGCGGTACAAGGGCACGCTGTTCGACTTCGATCGCTACCGGCGTCCGGAGGTCTACACCCGGCACACCGCGCAGCGCGGCGTGATCCTGCCCGACTGATCGTTGCCGATGTCGATGGAGCACTGCCCGGTCGACCGGAGGGGGTGTCGCGGTGGTCGATGATCGCGCGGACACCGACACGCCGACTGTCGACACCCGGATCGACCGTCACCTTGGCACCGTGGTCCACGTCGTGCGATCGCGCCAGGGTCGGCCGAACCTCCCGTCGGAGGGCTGCCCGTTCTGCGTCGGCGGCCTCGAGGCCCCCGAGCCCTACGACGTCCGTGCCTTCCCGAACCGCTGGCCCGCACTCGGGGAGGGGCGGTGCGAAGTGGTGCTCTACACGCCCGAGCACGACGCCTCGTTCGCCTCGCTGGGCGCCGCCGGGGCGCGGCGGGTGATCGACCTGTGGGCCGAGCGCACCACCGCACTGCGGGCCCTCCCCGGCGTGCAGTTCGTCCTCGTCTTCGAGAACCGTGGCGCCGAGGTGGGTGCCACCATCGCGCACCCTCACGGTCAGATCTACGCCTACGACCACGTGCCGTCGCGTCCCGCTCGCCGTCTGGAGGGCGGGTGGCGGCCCGACCCAGCGCCCGGGGACCGCATGGTGCTCGAGCACGGTCTCTGGCAGGTGGTCGCGCAGCACGCTGCGGTCTTCCCGGTGGCGCTCTCGGTCGAGCCGCTCGTCCCGATCGCCGACCTCCCGTCGATGGGCGACGTCGATCGCGATGCGCTGGCGCAAGTGCTGGTCGACCTGTTCGGCCGACTCGATCGGCTGTACGACCGACCGCTGCCGTACATGATGTGGATCCATCAGGCCCCGAGCGGCGGTGCACGGGTCGATGGCGAGCCGTGGTTCCAGATCGAGATCGTGTCGCCGTGGCGCGCGGCGGGTGTGCCGCGTCACATCGCGGCGGCCGAGGTGGCGTGCGAGGAGTACTTCAACCCGGTCGCGCCCGACGACGTGGCGGAGCGCCTCCGGTCGCTCTGACCTCGGGCGTCGGTCCACCGAGCGTCGTCCGGTGTGGTCCCGTTCGGGCGACCTGCTCGGGCGGTCATTCGCAAACGGGCACCGAGTTTGACAAAATGTCAAGCGCATGCCGATCGAGTTCCACCTCAACGGCGCACCCGTGTCGGTGCGTGACGACCATCCGCACCTCCTCGCGGCGCTGAGGGAGGAACTCGACGTCACCTCGCCAAAGGACGGCTGCTCGCCGTCGGGCCAGTGCGGGTGCTGCACGGTGATGATCGACGGCAAGGTCCAGGTGTCGTGCACCTACCCGGTGGCCAAGGTCGCCGGCCGCGACGTGACGACCCTCGAGGGTGTCGACGCCGACGAGCGTCAGCGCTATGCCGATGCGTTCTCGGCGTGTGGCGGCCTGCAGTGCGGCTTCTGCATCCCCGGCATCGTGATGCGGGCCAAGGCCCAGGTCGACAAGAAGGGCGCCGCTCTCGAGCGGGCCGACATGGCGCGTCATCTCGGCGCGCACCTCTGTCGCTGCACCGGCTACGTGAAGGTGCTCGACGCGATCGAGGCCGTGGCGAAGGGGACCCCGGTCGACGTGTCGCTCCCGGGCGCGATCGGGACGAGCGGCGCGAAGTACGAGGCGCCGGAGCTCACTCTCGGCGACCGTGGCTACGTCGACGACCTCCGTGTACCGGGGATGCTCCACGCGGCCCTACACCTCACGGCTCACGCCCGAGCCGACATCGTCCGCATCGACACGTCGGCGGCGCTCGCCGCTCCGGGGGTCGTCGCCGTGTACACGGCAGCCGACATCCCGGGTGCTCAGTACGTCGGGATCATCTACAAGGACTGGCCGGTGATGATCGGTGAGGGCCAGCGCACGAGTTACGCGGGCGACGTGCTCGCCGTCGTCGTCGCCGAGACCAAGCAACAGGCTCGTGCGGCCGCCGCGCTGGTGCACGTCGAGTACGCGCCGCTGCGACCGATCACCGATGCGGTCGCGGCCATCACCGAACCCGAGATCGCGGTGGCGGGCACGACGTCGAACGTGCTGTCGGTGAGTTCGTACGCCCGCGGTGGCGATGCCGACGCCATGCTCGCGTCGAGCACCCATGTGGTGCACGAGGTCTTCCAGACCCAACGCATCGAGCACGCCTTCCTCGAACCCGAGAGCACGCTCGCGGTCCCCACCGACGACGGTGGTCTGCACGTGTACTCGGGTGGCCAGGGCGTGTGGGACGACCGCGACCAGATCTGCGCGATGCTCGGCGTTCCGACCGACAGGGTCACCGTCGAACTCGTCTCCAACGGGGGCGCCTTCGGCGGCAAGGAGGACATGAGCAACCAGGGTCACACGGCGTTGGCTGCGTGGCTCCTGCAGCGGCCGGTGAAGTGCACGCTCTCGCGCGAGGAGAGCTTCCGCATCCACGCCAAGCGCCATCCGATCCGGCTCGAGTACTGGGCCGGTTGCGATGCCGAGGGTCGGCTCACGGCCCTCAAGGTGCGCGGTGTCGGTGACTCGGGCTCGTACGCGAGCGTGGGGATGAAGGTGCTCGAGCGGGCGGCCGGTCATGCCAGCGGCCCGTATCGCGTGCCGGTGATCGACGTCGAGTGCACTGCGGTGCGCACCAACAACCCTGTGTGTGGCGCCTTCCGTGGCTTCGGTGCCAACCAGGCGCAGTTCGCGATGGAGGGTGTGGTCGACCGTCTCGCCGAGCGGGTCGGCATCAGCGGGTGGGAGATGCGCAAGCGCAACGTGATCCGCCCCGGCGAGGTGTGGGGGCCCGGACAGATCATGGACGACGGGGCCGGCGGCGCCGAGGCGTGTCTCGACCGAGCGCGCCGTCACGTCGACGACGCCCTCGCGGCAGGCAAGGCCGTGGGCATCGGCCTCGGTCTCAAGAACTCCGGTCTGGGGAACGGACTGCGCGAGGTCTGCGCCGCCGTCGTGCGGTTCCGCTCGGTCGACGGCAAGGTCGAGGTCCGCCACGGCTTCACCGAGATGGGGCAGGGCGTGCACACGGTGGCGCTGCAGACGGCGGTCACCGAACTCGGTCTCGATCCCGCACGTGTCGAGGTGATCGTCGACACGACCCGACAGCTCGGCTTCGGTCAGACCACAGGTAGTCGCGGCACCCTCATGGTGGCCGCCAGCGTGCAGAACGCGTGCCAGGTCGCGCTCGCCGCAGGTTGCGCGCCTGACGTCGACCACTACGCCGAACACGTCGTCGACTGGACGCAGAAGCTCGGCGACCCTGCGGTCCCGAATCCGACGATCCATGCAGCGTTCGGGTACGCGGCGCAGGTGGTCGTGGCCGACCGCGAGACCGGTGCGATCGAGAAGGTCGTCGCCATCCACGACGTCGGCAAGGCCGTCAACCCGCGCCTGTGCGAAGGGCAGATCGAGGGCTCGGTGCACATGGGTCTCGGCTACGCGCTCACCGAGGACTTCCCGAGTGACGAGCGCGGCTTCCCCGTGCCCACCACCTTGCGTCAGCTCGGCATCCTCCGCCCGAAGGACATCCCGGCGATCGAGGTCGAGTTGGTCGAGGTCCCGCAGCCGCGTTCGGCCTATGGGGTGAAGGGCGTGGGCGAGATCGGTCTCGTGCCGACGAGCGGCGCGGTCGCCGCGGCTCTCCACATGGTCGACGGACAGTGGCGCACCGTGTTGCCGATGCGTCGCTCGAGCGACGACACGGGAGAGTGACCTCGGTGTCCGCGACGACGCCGGGGATGGTGTGCGCGCACCATCACCTGTACTCGGCGCTCGCCCGCGGGATGCCGGCCCCACCCCGTCAGCCGACGCGGTTCTTGGAGATCCTCGAGCAGGTGTGGTGGCGCCTCGACGTCGCACTCGACGAGGAGATGATCCGCTGGTCGGCGATGCTCGGAGCGATGGAGGCGTTGCAGTCGGGCACCACCTGCATCGTCGACCACCACGAGTCGCCCTCGTGCATCGACGGCAGTCTCTCCGTGATCGCCGAAGCGTGCGCGGCCGTCGGTGTGCGGGCCAACCTGAGCTACGGCGTCACCGATCGACACGGGGCCGATGGTGCGCGGCGCGGCCTCGCGGAGAACGAGCGGTTCCTCCGCGCTGGCGGCAGGGGGATGGTGGGCGTCCACGCGGCGTTCACCTGTAGCGACGACACACTCGCCGGCGCGGCAGGCCTGGCGGCAGATCTCGGGGTCGGTGTGCACGTGCACGTCGCCGAGGGAGTCGACGATCTCGGTGCTGGCGCACGACTCGAGCCTCTGGCACGCGACGACTGGTGGCTGGTGCACTGCGTACACCTCGATCGCGACCTGCCCGGCACGATCGCCCACAACCCGCGCAGCAACATGAACAACGCCGTCGGCTACGCCCGGCCAGCGGCGCGTCCGAACCGGATCGTGCTCGGCACCGACGGAATCGGCGCCGACATGCTCGAGGAGGCACGTCTCGCCTACGTGCGCCTGCGGGAGAGCGATGTCACGGCGTCGCCCGACACGGTGTGGGAGTGGCTGGCCAACGGCCGTTCGCTGTTCCCTGAGTCGGCCGACGACGTCGTGACGTGGTCGTACCCCGATGCCGACAGCGCGTGGCACGTGGCGTTCACCCCCGGTGTCCGCGCCCTGCACGTGACTCTCGCGGACGGTCGCGAGGTGCTTCGTGACGGTCGACCACTGCTGGTCGACGACGCCGAGGTGCGAGCCAAGGCCGCCGAACAGGCTCGCCGTCTCCACGCCCTCCTCTGACCCATGGGGAGCGAACTAGGGTGCGGGTCATGACGACACCGGTCGCGCTCTATCTGCAGGACGCCCACCCGATCAGGGAAGGCATGGAGATCGTGAAGTACGCCGAGCAGCGCGGGTTCGACGCCGTGTGGCAGGCCGAGAGCCGACTCGTGCGCGAGGCGACCGTCCCGATGGCAGCCTTCGCCAGTGTCACCGAGACGATCAAGGTCGGCTCGGGTGTGGTCGACTGCTGGAGCCGCAACCCGGCTCGTCTCGCCGCCACCTTCAGCACGCTCGACGACCTCGCTCCGGGCCGCGTCATCCTCGGCATCGGCGCGTGGTGGGATCCGCTCGCCAAGAAGGTCGGTATCGACCGGGCACGCCCGCTCACGGTGATGCGCGAAATCGTGACGGTCGTGCGTGCGCTGCTCCACAACGAGAACGTGACCTTCGACGGCCACTACGTGCACCTCGACGGTGTCGAACTCGACTACGTGTACCAGGAACGTCGAGCCAAGGACGTCCCGATCTACATCGGTGCCACGGGTATGCAGATGATGGAACTCACCGGCGAGATCGCCGACGGGGCCGTGCTCAACTACCTCGTGTCGCCGGACTACAACCAGCAGGCGCTCGAAGCCCTCGAGCGCGGTGCGGCCAAGGCCGGCCGTTCGCTCGACGACATCGACCGTCCGCAGTTGGTGGTGTGCAGCGTTCACGAAGACCGTCAGACGGCTCTCGACATGGCGCGCATGATGGTCACGCAGTACCTCGGCCAGCAGCCGCACATCATGAAGGCGTCGGGTGTGCCCCAGAGCCTTCTCGACAAGGTCGGCGAGGTGCTCACGTGGCCCGCCACGCACGAGCAGGTCGAGGCCGCGAGCAAGCTGGTGCCCGACGAGATCGTGCAGATGCTGACGGCGAGCGGCACTCCGGCCGAGGCCCGTGCCCGTGTACAGGACTACGTCGACAATGGCTGCACTTGTCCGATCCTGTACCCGCTCGGCGACGTCCGGGCGATGATCGACGCCTTCGCCACCCGGTAGCCAGGGTTGTCTCGCCCGCGTTCGTCGGTCATCTGTGCCGCGACAGACGCGGTTCACTACGCTGTCGGTCCATGGGCCAGCAGATCGCCGTCGTCGCCAAGCCGAGCCGTACCCCTGGGGTGCTGCGTTTCGAGGCCAACCGCAACCTCACCGGGAGCGGGCACGAGGTGTTCCGCAGTGTCGCCGATGCGTCCGGACCTCGTCCGGCGGCTGTGCTGGCCGGTCGTCTGCTCGCCACGGGTCAGGTCGCCTCGGTGCACGTGTACGCCAACATGGTGACGGTCGACCTTCAGAGGGGTCATGCCGGCGAAGGACTCGACGAGGTCGTCGCCGACCTCTACCAGTACTGGAAGCCCGGCATGGAGTTGCCGACCTTCGACGACGTGGCGGCCGAGGCGTCGGCCGATGCGGGTGCAGCCGTGGCGGAGGGTGCGAGCCCTGCAGAGGCCGAGTACCTCCGCCGGATCCCGCCGGTGCTGGTCGAGCGCAGTCGTGCCGCCCTCGCCCGTTGGCGGGCCTCGCACTGATCGGGTCGGAGCGGCCTTCGGCGGAGCGCCCCCGGATCTGAGTGGGTACCCCAGAAGTTCTCGGGGAAACTCCGGCAGGGATGGGCGTGTCGTGCTGGGCGGCCGTACGGTGCTGTCGTGGCCGGTCGAGTGCTCTCCCTCCAGGAAGTCGCCGATGCGCTCGGCGTGCACTACATGACCGCGTATCGGTACGTCCGGACGGGTCTGCTCGTGGGCGAGAAGGTCGGCAACGGCTGGCAGGTCACCGAGGCCGCACTCGAGCGGTTCCGGGCCGGGGGCTTGGAGGTCGACGATTCCGACGGGCTGACGCCGACCGGTCCGCTGGCCCGTGGGGCGCGGCGTCGGGCGCCGTGGTCGGAGCGTCTCGAGGCACGACTCCTCGCCGGCGACCAGCGTGGCGCATGGGCCGTGATCGAAGGGGCCCTGGCGGCCGGTGCCGGTCTGGCCGAGATCCACGACGAGGTGATTGCTCCGGCCATGCGCCGCATCGGCGACAAGTGGGCCGTGGGCGAACTCGAGATCTCCGCCGAGCATCGGGCATCGGGGATCGTGCTGCGTCTGCTCGGTCGTCTGGGCCAGTGCTTCGCCCGCCGTGGCCGTAGCCGCGGGGCCGTGGCGGTGGGTGGCCCTCCCGGTGAGCGTCACTCGATGCCGGTCCTGATGATCGCCGATCTGCTGCGTGCCGACGGCTGGGAGGTCTCCGACTTCGGGACCGACCTGCCCGTCGAGTCGTTCGTCGAGGGTGTGCGACGGCTCCCCGATCTGGCTGCGGTCGGAGTGTCGGTGACGTCGCCCGAGTGTCTGGAGTCGACCGCCGAACTTCTCGCTGCTCTCCGTGTGGCGGTTCCCCAGGCGCGACTCGCCGTCGGTGGCTACGCGGTGAAGGATGCCGCGCATGCGCGCCGACTGGGTGCCGACGAATGGGCGGGCACGGCGCAGGACTTCCTCGACCAGCTGAACGCCTGGCCGCAGGCCCGCTGACCTGCAGAATCCCTGACCTGCTGACCTGCTGAGCGGGGCCAGGAGGGGTGACGGAAAGGGCAGCAGGGAGGCGGCGGGAAACCGTCGAACACCTGTTCGGTACAGTGGCGGTATGCGCTCTGCTGCCGAACTCTCCGCTCTCTCCGCCCTGGCCGACTCGGGCGTCGTCGGTCGTGTGTCGTCGTCGGGGCTGGCCTCCCAACGTCTGCTCGACGTGTCCGACGAGGTTCGGCCGTTGCTCCCGCGCGGTGGCCTGCAGCGGGGTGAGGTCGTGGCGTGCGAGGGGGTCGCCGCCGTCTCGATGGCGATCGCCGTGGTCGCCGGTCCGTCGCAGGCGGGGTCGTGGGTGGCCTGGGCCGGGGTCCCCGGGGTCAACGCCCTTGCGCTGCACCAGATGGGCGTGGCGCTCGACCGTACCGTGTGGGTCGGCGACAGCGAGGGCGACGCGATGCGCGGCGATGCAGCGTGGGGCGATGCGGTGTGGGGCGATGTGCTCGCGGCCCTCGTCGACGGGGTCGACGTGGTGGTCGTCGGTCCCGGAGTCTGCGGACTGCGACCGGCGACGGCGCGCCGCCTGACGGCCCGTCTGCAGAACCGTGGGGCGGTGATGGTCACCATCGACCAACCCGTCCTCGGCGCCGATGTCCGCCTCGGGACGAGTCGGCCGGTGTGGCACGGCCTCGGTCATGGGCACGGACTCGCGCGTGGCCGCGATCTCGAGGTCGAGGTCACCGGCCGACGCTCGTCGCGTGCGGCCCGGCACCCGTGCCAGTTGCCGACCCCGAGTGGCCGGATCTCCCTCCCGTCCGGTGCCGCGGTGGCTGCACACCGCACCGATCGTGAGGCGGGCTGATGGGCCGCCCTCGTCACGTCGTGCTCTGGTGGCCGCACTGGGGTGTCGTCGCCGCGACACCGGTCGACGGCGAGCCGGTGGCGGTCTGGCATGCCCACCGTGTGCTCGCCTGCACACCGGCGGCCCGCGCCGAAGGGGTCCGGATCGGCCACCGTCGGCGCGAAGCCCAGGGCCGGTGTCCGCTGTTGCGCTGGGAGTCGGCCGACCCCGATCGTGCGGCCCGCGCCTTCGAGCCGGTGGTCAGAGCCGTGATCGAGATGGTGCCGCGGCTCGAGGTCGGCGATCCGGGGTCGCTCGCATTCCTCGCCCGAGGTCCGTCGCGCTACTTCGGCGGGGAAGAGGCGATGGTCCGGCGTGTCGTCGAGGTGGTGAGCGGGACGGGGGTGGCCCCCGTGGGCATCGACCCGCTCCCGGGCCTCGGGGTGGCCGACGGGCGCTTCGCCGCCGATCTCGCGGCGCGCCTCGCGGCGGGCCGTGGGTCGTCGTTCTTCGTCCCTCCCGGAGCCGAGGCGACCCGTGCCTTCCTCGCCCCGCACTCGCTCGCCGCTCTCCACGACCTGGCGGGGGTCCCGGCCGACCTCGTCGATCTGTGGCGCCGGTTGGGCCTGCGCACGTTGGGCGACCTCGCGGCTCTCGACCCTGCCGATGTCGTCGGCCGTTTCGGCCGCCCTGGTGTGCGCGCCCACCTGCTCGCCCGTGGCGACGACGACCGCCCGCCCGACGAACGCGTCCCACTCGTGGCCCCGGTCGTCGAGCACGCCTTCGAACCGCCGATCCACCACGCCGATGCTGCGGTCTTCGTGTCGCGTCAGTTGGCCGAGCAGCTGCTGGGTGGTCTCGCCGCAGAGGGGAGGCTGTGCACACGCCTGGTGATCACCGCCGAGACCGAGCACGGCGAACGCAGCGAACGGTGCTGGGGTCGCTCGACAGGGTTCGGCGTGGCGTCGGTGGTCGAGCGGGTGCGTTGGCAGCTCGACGGGTGGTCTCGCCAACAGTCGTTGACGGCCGGGATCTCGCTCCTCCGCCTCGACCCGGTCGAGGTGCGCCGCGACACCGGGATGCAGCCCGGGTTGTGGGGTGGTCGCACCCAGGCCGACGACTGGGCCCAGCGGGCGATCACGCGGGTGGTCGGGCTCGTGGGTGAAGAGCACGTCCGGGTACCTGCGCCCGCAGGTGGGCGACGCGTCCAGCACGAGGTGCCGTGGGTGCCGGTCGGATCGATCGACCTCGCCGATCCTCCTGCCGCTCGTCCGTCACCCTCAGAGGGGTCGCCGTGGCCGGGGCGGATTCCCGGGCCGGCGCCGAGCGTGCTCCACGACCCGCCGGTCGAGGTGAGCGTCGTCGACACGTCCGGCGCTGTGGTGCGCGTCGGTGGGCGAGGGGAGATGTCGGGCGCACCTGCACAGGTCGACGGCGATCCCGTGCGTGCGTGGGCCGGGCCGTGGCCGGTCGACGAGCGGTGGTGGTCGGGCCGCGCTCATCGGGCGGCGCGCCTCCAGGTGGTCACCGGGGCAGGGAGGTTGCTCCTGCTCGAGGTGACCGGAGGGAGGTGGTGGCTCGTGGCCGAGCACCGCTGACCGGGCGGCCGCCGGGCGTCGCCAAGATCGTCGGACCGTCTGGCCCACCCAGCCCGTCAGGCTGGCTCAGCCCGTCAGGCCGAGATGAGGTGGCGGGTGTGGGTCGGCCGCTCGAGCGAGCCGGTCGTGTCGTCGGTCGAGCCGGGGTTGACCACGTCGTTGCTGAGTCGGAAGCCGATTCCCCGCACGGTGTGGATGAACTTCAGCTCGGGGGCCCGCATCTGCAGCTTGCGGCGCAGGTTGCTGAGGTGGACGTCGACGACGTGCGTGTCGCCGACCCAGTTCGGGCCCCAGACCTCTTCGAGGAGCTCGACTCGCGAGCTGACCTGGGCCGGTCGGCGGCAGAGCTGCTCGAACAGGGCGAACTCGATCCGGGTCGCCGGGACGTCGAGACCGTGGACGCGGATCTCCTTGCGACCGACATCGACGGTGAGCGGCCCGATCTCGATGAGCGATGCCTGCTGCGGATCCCAGCGCACGTGCAACTGGCGCGGGCGGCGCAGCAGCGCCTGACAGCGGGCAGCCAGCTCTTCGGGGTGAACGGTGTCGGCGACCACGTCGTCGGCGCCACCACGCAAGGCGCGCACCCGGACCATGTCGTCGGCCGTCGAGTCGGCGATCGCGATCAGGTAGGCGTCCGACATCGAGCGCACGGTGTCGAACAGCAGACCACCGTGCGGGCTGGAGAGGGCGAGATCGACCAGCAGCACGTCGGGCGAGAACGACTCGGCGAGCATGAGGGCCGCATCGGACTCGGTGGTCGCGCTCACGGAGTACCCGCGGGTGCGCATGGCACTGGCGATCACGTGACGCAGGGTCGTGTCGGCAACGGCGAGCAGCACCCTCGGAGCGAGCTGGGCATCAGGTTCCATGCCCAGTCATCGGCACGGGTGGCGCGGGACTGTAGGGGGAAATTGTCGGTTTCTTGAGAAGTCCGCGCGGTCGACTGGAGACTCCCCCTACCGTGGCGTCGTGCCGCCCGAGACGACCGACCCCGCGATCACCCCCGACCCCGTCGACTGGGCTGCCGTGGTGGCCTCGGTACGCGACCGCCGTCCGGTCGATGCCCGCGAGCGCGAGTCGCAGGTGTCGTTCCTCGACCACGTGGCGCGGCTCGAGCGTCCGGGCGACGAGTTCGCCGACCGCGTCCACGTGACCGCATCGGCGATCCTCGTGACACCCGACCGCCGTCGGGTCCTGCTCCACCGTCACAAGCGGCTCGGGCTGTGGCTGCAGCCCGGCGGACACATCGACGCAGGGGAGCAGCCGTGGGAGGCCGCCCGTCGCGAGGCGGCCGAGGAGACCGGGCTCGAGGCCTCTCTCGTCTCGACCGATCTCCTCCACGTCGACGTCCACCCCGGCCCGCGTGGGCACACCCACCTCGACCTGCGGTATCTGGTCGAGGCGCCGCACGTCGCTCCGACCCCGCCCGAAGGGGAGAGTCCCGACGCCGAGTGGTTCGCGTGGTACCGAGCGATCGACATGGCCGATGCGGGGCTCGAAGGCGTTCTGCGGGTCCTCCAGCCGGGTGAGCCCCGTCTCCGCCCGGCGCGGGGCAACGATGCGCGCGACATCGCTGACGTCTATCTGCGGTCGCGTGCCTACGCCCTCCCCGACGTCCCCGTCGTCCACGACGCCGGATCGGTGCGGCGGTGGTTCGCCGACGAGGTGGTGGGCCGGACCGACACCTGGGTGGCCGAAATCGACGGTGTGGTGGTCGCGATGATGGTCCTCGACCATGCCCGCGACGGTTCGTGGATCGAGCAGCTGTACCTCGACCCGACCTGGATGGGGCGCGGTCTCGGCGACCAGATGATCGAGATCGCCGTGTCGCGGGCGAGTGGCCCGTTGCAGCTCTGGACCTTCCAGGTCAACCAGGCGGCCCGGCGTTTCTACGCCCGGCACGGCTTCGTCGAGGTCGAGACGACCGACGGACGAGGCAACGAAGAGCGCGCCCCCGACGTCCGCCTCCACCGCACGCCCTCACCCTCCTGATCCTTCCGATGAGAGATGAGTGTCAGAGGCGACCTCATCTCTCATCGGAAGGGTGGGGTGGGGCATTGCGGAGGCGAACAGGTGTTCGATACGGTGTGAAGCCCCATGGGCTTCTCCAACCCGCCCCGACCGTGGAGCGAGATCGACCGGATCCTCTCCGACGGACCTCCGCAGCGAGGCCGCGACGGGCGCGCCCCAGGCTCGGCGGCCCCGAACGGAGGCGGTGACGGCCCGGCCCTCGGGCGCCGTCGGCAGCCGTACCAACCACTGCCCGACACGGGTCGCGCTGACACGGGTCGCGCTGACACGGATCGCGCTGACACGGGTCGCGCCGACACGGGTCGCGCTGGCACCGGGCACATCGGCGCCGAGCCCGCCCGACGACCCGCCGGCGATCGACACGTGCCGTACGCCGAACTCCACTGCCACAGCAACTTCTCGTTCCTCGACGGCGCCGCACATCCCGAGCAACTCGTCGAGGAGGCCGTCCGGCTCGGTCTCGATGCCCTGGCTCTCACCGATCACGACGGCTTCTACGGGGTGGTCCGCTTCGCCGAGGCCGCTCGGGCGGTGGGCCTCCCGACCGTGTTCGGTGCAGAGATCGGTCTCACGCCGGGGCTGGGTGAGGGTGAACGTCGGAGTCGCTCGGAGGCCGAGACCCTCCACCAGGTCGACACGGGCCTGCTGGCCGACACCCACGCACCCGACCCGCACGGCGCACACGTCCTACTCCTCGCCGATGGTCCCGAGGGGTATGCACGGGTCTCGCGGGCACTCAGCCTCGGTCACCTCGCCGGCGAGAAGGGGGTGCCGGTCTTCGGACTCGACGATCTCGCCGATGCCGTCGCCGGCCACGCCTGGGTCCTCACCGGGTGCCGCAAGGGCACGGTGCCGGCCGCCCTCGCCGCCGACGGTCCGCAGGCCGCAGCGCGCGAACTGCGTCGCATGATCGGGTTGTTCGGGCGTGAGCGCGTCCTCGTCGAGATCTGGGACCACGGCGACCCGATCGACTCGGTACGCAACGACGCCCTCGCCGAACTCGCCGCCCGCCACGACCTCACGTGCGTGGCCACGAACAACGTGCACTACGCCACGCCGCCCCAGAGACGTCTCGCCACCGCTGTCGCCGCGGTCCGGGCCCGTCGCAGCCTCGACGACCTCGACCCGTGGCTCCCGGCGGCCGGGATGGCCCACCTGCGCAGTGGCGCCGAGCAAGAGCGTCGGTTCGCTCGCTACCCGGGAGCGGTCGCCGCAGCGGCGGCCATCGGTCGGGCGGCGGCCTTCGACCTCTCGCTCGTCGCTCCGCGCCTCCCACCCTTCCCGTGCCCACCCGGTCGCGACGGTCGGCCACTCGACGAGATGGCGTACCTGCGTCTGCTGGCAGAGGAGGGCGGTCGCCGCCGCTACGGCGAGCGCCCTGTCTCGGGTGAGGACCTCTCGCTGCGTGCCCGTGCCTGGCGCACCATCGACCACGAACTGCGCGTCATCGAGCACCTCGGCTTCGCCGGGTACTTCCTCGTCGTGTGGGACATCGTCGAGTTCTGCCGCCGCGCCGACATCCTCTGTCAGGGCCGGGGGAGCGCGGCCAACAGCGCGGTGTGTTTCTCGCTCGGGATCACCAAGGCCGATGCGGTCTCGCTCGGTCTGCTGTTCGAGCGGTTCCTCTCCACCGAACGCGACGGTCCGCCCGACATCGACCTCGACATCGAGAGCGGCCGACGGGAGGAGGTCATCCAGTACGTCTACGAGCGGTACGGCCGTCACCACACGGCACAGGTGGCCAACGTGATCACCTACCGGGCTCGCTCGGCGGTGCGCGACATGGCCAAGGCGCTCGGCTACTCCACTGGCCAGCAGGATGCGTGGAGCAAGCAGGTCGACGGCTGGGGAGGTGTGTCGTCGCTCGAGCAGCGCGACGATCACGGCATCCCCCCGGCCGTGGTCGAGATGGCGGCCGAGATCGAGGACGCGCCGCGGCACCTCGGGATCCACTCGGGCGGGATGGTGATCTGCGACCGCCCGGTGATCGAGGTCTGCCCGGTCGAGTGGGGTCGGATGCGCGATCGCAGCGTGTTGCAGTGGGACAAGGACGACTGCGCTGCGGCGGGCCTCGTGAAGTTCGACCTGCTCGGCCTCGGGATGCTCAGCGCGCTGCACCACGCCATCGACCTAGTGCGCGAGCACCGCGGTAGCGAGGTCGACCTCGCCACTCTCCCGCAGGAGGACGAGGTCTACGCGATGCTCTGCCGCGCCGATTCGGTGGGTGTGTTCCAGGTCGAGTCGCGCGCCCAGATGGCCACGCTGCCGCGGCTCAAGCCTCGTCGCTTCTACGACCTCGTGGTCGAGGTCGCGCTCATCCGTCCGGGGCCGATCCAGGGCGGCTCGGTGCACCCGTACATCCGGCGCCGCAACGGGCAGGAGCCCGTCACCTATCTGCACCCGTTGCTCGAGAACAGCCTCGGCAAGACCCTCGGCGTACCGCTCTTCCAGGAGCAGCTGATGCAGATGGCGATCGACGTCGCCGGCTTCACCCCGACCGAGGCCGACCAGCTCCGCCAGGCGATGGGTTCCAAGCGCAGCCGTGAGCGGATGGAGCGACTGAAGCAGCGGCTGTTCGACGGGATGGCCGAGCGGGGCATCACGGGCGACGTCGCCGAGCAGATCTTCACGAAGATGGCGGCGTTCGCGAACTACGGCTTCCCCGAGAGCCACTCGGTGAGCTTCTCGTACCTCGTGTACGCATCGGCATGGTTCAAGTACCACGAACCGGCGGCGTTCTGCGCGGCGCTGCTCAACGCCCAGCCGATGGGCTTCTGGAGCCCGCACTCGCTGTGCCAGGACGCCCGCCGCCACGGGGTGATCGTGCGCTCACCCGATCTGCACGCGTCGCGTGCGGACGCCACGCTCGAGGTCGATGAGACGAGCGTCGGCGGGATGGCCGTGCGTCTCGGACTCGGATCGGTGCGCGGGCTCGGCGACGAGCTCGCGACGCGCATCGTCGAGGCGGCGCCGTTCGCGTCGATCGAAGACCTCGTCCGTCGGGTCCCCGACCTGCAACTCCCGCACCTCGAGGCGCTCGCCACGGCGGGCGTGTTCGGCGAGAGCCTCGGCCTCGAGCGCCGTGCGGCGCTGTGGGCGGTGGGTGCCGCAGCGCAGTCGCGTCCTGATCGTCTCGAAGGGGTGATCACCGGCCAGCGTGCCCCCACGTTGCCGGGCATGGATCCGGTCGAGGTCGCCATCGCCGACCTGTGGGCCACCGGTGTCGCGCCCGACGGCCACCCCACCACGTTCCTGCGTGCCGACCTCGACGCCAGAGGGGTCGTCCCGTCCTCGGGGCTCGCGGCGTGCGAGCCGGGCAGTCGGGTGCTGGTCGCAGGTGTGGTCACCCATCGTCAGCGTCCGATGACCGCTCAGGGAACCTTGTTCATGAACCTCGAGGACGAGACGGGTCTCATCAACGTGGTGGTCTCCAAGGGATGCTGGGAGCGCCACCGCCGCGATGCGCGGGGGGCTGCAGCCCTGCTGGTGCGCGGCCGTCTCGAGAGCAGCGAGGGTGTGATCAACGTGGTTGCCGAGGTGCTCACCCCGCTGCCCGTCCCTGCGTCTCTGGCGAGTCGCGACTTCCGCTGATCGCCCGTCGGAGGCGCTGACGATCCGGATGGGGGAGGGTCAGCGGCGGCTGGCGACATAGGCGCCGCCGAGGGCCACCGCGCAGCCCAGCACCGAGAGGGCGACCACGCTCTCGCCGCGCACCACGGCACCGAGCAGCAGTGACACGACCGGGATGAGGTACACGCTCGCCGAGGCGCGGCTGCTGCCGAGGCGGCCGGCGTTGTCGGCCATGGCGACGTAGGCGACCGCGGTGCCGAGGCTGCCGAGTCCGAGCATCGCTGCCATCGCCGGCCAGGTGAACTCGATGTCGCCGAGCGACGGGACTGCCAGGGGAGCGGTGAGGCACACGGCCACGAGTTGCACTCGCCACATCAGCACGAGGGCGCCGTACTTCTGTTGCAGCGGCACGGCGACGTTGAGGGCGAACCCGTAGAAGACGAGGGCGAGGAAGATCAGCCCGATGCCGCCCCACGAGTTCTCGCCGCCGCCCGACGGCAGGGCGATGAGCACGACCCCTGCGAAGCCGATGGCGAGGCCGAGCAGCCGTTGCCGCGAGGGCATGGTCTTCGCCATCACCGAGGCGACCGTGGTGACGAAGATCGGCGTGGCGCCGTTGAGCATTCCGGTGACCGACGACGAGACCGACTCCTCGGCAAAGGGGAAGAGCGACAGAGGGATGGCCATCCAGATCGTGCCGAGCAGCAGCACCCGTGGCCAGTCGGCACGGTCGATGCGCTGGCGGCGCACGGCCGGGAACATCGCCAGGGTGAGGAAGCCGAGGGCGACACGCAGCGGTGTGATGACGATCGCGGGGAAGGCTTCGAGACCTTCGGCGATGAAGTAGAACGACGTGCCCCAGACGATGCCGGGAGCGGCCCAACGGGCCCAGTCGAACGGGCTCAGGTGCTGCTCGCTCATGCGGCGCGCCGCAGCAGCGCCCGGAGGCGGGCGTCGGGTTCGGGTCGGGCGCCGAGGTGCTCGATGACCCACGCCGAGATCGATGTGGCGAAGCGAGCAGCGGCCACGGCGTCGTGACTCGTGAGGTAGTGGGCGAGGAACCCCCCGGCGAACGAGTCGCCGGCACCGGTGGCGTCGACGAGGTTGTTCGTCCCGGCGGGGATGTGCGTCGCAGCGCCCCCTTCGTAGACGAGCGCGCCGTCGGCGTCGAGCTTGAGCATGATCAGGGCTCCGGAGTAGAGGTCGGCGAGCGCAGCAGCGATCTCGGTGGGGTCGGTGAGGCCGCCCGTCAGCATCGAGCCCTCTTCCTTGTTGGGGAGGAGGATGTCGATCCCGAGGTCTTGGGTGACGGCGAGGAACTGGGGGACGCCCATCTCGCCGATCATCTGGAACGAACCGGGATCGAACGAGAGGGTGGCCCCGGAGTCGCGGGCCATCAGCGCTGCGGCACGTGCGGCAGCACGGGGCGGGTCGACGAAGAACGACCACGCGGTCATGTGCAGGTGGGCCGCCGTGCGGATCGCGGTGCGCGGCAACTCCTGGGGCATCAGGTAGAAGTCGGCGCCGTGGCCCGAGACCATCGAGCGCTCGCCGGTGTGGTCGACGAACACGGCGACCGAGCCGGTGAGGTGGGCGTCGGTCTCGATGAGGTGCGACTCGACCCGCTCCCGCTCGAGGTCTTCCTGCGCGAGCTGGCCCATCCGGTCGCGGCCGATCTTGCCGACGAAGCGTGTCGGCTGCCCAGCACGGCTGGCCCACACGGCGACGTTGGCCGCACTCCCGCCGGGGGTCAGCATGACCTCGCCGAAGGTGTCGCCGCCGCGCAGCAACTCGCTGTTGGTGCGGATCAGCACGTCCCATGCGAAGTCACCGACGACGCACATCGGGGCCGTGACGGGGCTGTTCACGGCGCGCACGGTAACAGCGGGTCCCACCGATCGCTCGAGGGGTGGGTCGTGCGGACGGATCGCGGTCAGCGAGGACGGGCGTGGGCGTGGGTGGCCGAGGCACTGGCGGCGACGACTCCGAGCCCGATGAACACCGTTCCGGCCACCCAGCGCTGGACGAACGGGAGAGCCTTGCCGCGCAGGAGCACGTGCCGGAGTCCGCTGACGAGCAGCGAGTAGGTGCTGTCGGTGCAGAACCCGATGAGCACGAACACCAGACCGAGCACCAGCGCCTGCAGCCCCGGACGTCCGGCGTCGGTGTCGATGAACTGCGGCAGGAACGACAGGAAGAACAGGGCGACCTTCGGGTTCAGGGTGTTGACCACGATGCCCTGGGTGAACGAGCGGCGCAGGCTGACGCCGGGTCGATCGGTGTCGATCACGGGCGGCGGCTTCATCAGCGTGCGTGCACCCACGGCGACGAGGTACACGGCGCCCGCCCACTTCACGATCGTGAACGCCGTCGCCGATGTGGCGAGAACGGCGCTGAGGCCCACGGCCGCGGCGAGGGCGTGCACGAGGTTGCCGAGCGACAGGCCCGTGGCGGCGGCGATGCCCACCTGTCGACCGTCGCTGACGCTCCGGTTGACGATGTAGAGAACGGCTGGCCCGGGGATGATCAGCAGGATCACCGAGGCCGTGGCGAAGGCGACGATGGCGGAGGCGGTGGGCACCTCCGCAGGCTATGCGCTGGTCAGACCGCGACTCTGATCGGATTCGCTGGCGGGCCCTCCCGCCGGAGGTCGCGGACCCTCTCGACGAGGTCGGCGGGTGCGAGGGGGAGCCCTGCCCCGGCGAGTTCGTCGAGATGCCACCATCGGATCTCGTGGAGGTACTCGGTCCGGAGTTCGTCCCATGTGAGGGCGGGTGACGGATCGAAGCGGGCGCAGGGCACGAGGTGGATGTGGTCGCGCTGGCCGTCCCACAGGCCGCTGACGAAGGCGACGAGGTGCAGGCGGGTCCAGATGTGCGGGCCGATCTCGGCACCGAGCAGCCCGAGCTCTTCCTCCAGTTCGCGGTGCAGGGCCTCTGCGTCGGTCTCGCCGGGTTCGACCCCGCCGCCCGGAAGCGCCCACCGCGTGCGTCCGCCGGGGAACTCGAAGCGGACGAGCAGCACCTCGTCGTCGGGGGTCAGCAGCAATGCACGGACGGCGGG
>Ga0172373_10002385_pt1 | contig 28847 bp, 27 predicted proteins | sample Lak10m_2_FD_114546 | JGI IMG/M metagenome (GOLD analysis project Ga0172373, IMG submission 114546) | Freshwater microbial communities from Kabuno Bay, South-Kivu, Congo - kab_092012_10m | ecosystem: Environmental > Aquatic > Freshwater > Lake | place: Democratic Republic of the Congo...
ATGGATTGGAACATTTGGAGACTCTACTGGCTTATTTCAGAATGGAACTGAATTAGATCCTTTCTTTAATGAGTGTACTAATAACGGAATAGAGGTTGTTAAGATTAATCCGTGGTCTAGACCGGTTTCTTTTCAAGAAAATATGAAACTTGTTAACGAGTCTTATATTTCACCAACTATACAAGGACCTTGGCAAATAGATAACGAATATATTCCATGTCGAATATTTAAACATATATCATATGGACATATGGGATATGTTAATTCTAAATCTGTTAATGATATTTTTGACGGAGAATTAATATACGACAGAAATACAGTTGAACTTTTTCATAAGGCGATAGATTTTAAGAATAATCCTAATCATATAGAAAAACTTAAATATTTAATTAACGAAGTTAAAGAAAAACACACCTATATAAATAGAATAAATCAGATAATAGAATGCTTACCAGAATAGATAAAGCCTTACTGTGTAATGATTGTGATTCTTTGGATCGCGATCCAAATAGCGGAAAAATAGTCGGAGATTTTCAGATAATGCATAACGGAATAAAAATAATAAAAGACTGTTATTGTGGAGGATGGATGACAGAATTGATAACAAAATGTAATGGACATCATGAACCTCAGGAGGAGTTTGCTTTTTATAAGGTTTTGGAAAAAATGAATGATGGTGCATTAATGATAGAGGTTGGATCCTCTTGGGCTTATTATTCTATGTGGTTTAATAAGAAAATAAAAGGCGCTAAAAATTTCATGATAGATGTCGATTCGCTTAATCTTAATTTAGGCGTGGAGAATTTTAAAATTAATGGTATGAGTGGAAGCTTTCATGTAGGTAGAATACCCGAATTAAACATTTTAGATTTTATAATAAGTAATTTGATTGATTTCGTGGATATTCTTCATGTTGATATACAGGGATGGGAATATCATCTATTAGATCAACTTGGAGACTTTATAAAAAATATTGGGTATATTTTTATATCTACACACACGGATAAAAATAATAAGGGTAAAGATTGGGGATCTCCTAAAGAATTTTTACACGAAGAATGCTTGTCCTTTCTGACTGATAAAAAATTTAAGATATTATGCGAGCATGATATGAATGAATCCTATTCACATGACGGATTGATAGTAGCTAAGAATCCGAGTATTGATAAGGATTTTAATAAAATAAATATTTCAAAATATTACTAATTATGGATAAAATAAGATTGCTTAATAAGTATAAGGATCTATTAGATACTGGAACTAATGAAGGATTAAGATACAATGATCCTAATAAATCAAGATATGAATCATTTAAATATTGTCTAGAATTTTTAGATAAAAGAAAAACCCCAGAGGTATTAGAATTAGGTACTTCTAGAAGCTTTGTTGACGGTAAGTTCGAGGGATGTAATTCAGATGATACTAAATACTGGGATCCGGAAGATTTCTCTAAGTGGGATTGGGGAGCTGGATGTTTTACTATAATACTTGGAACGATAGGTAATTATTATTCGTTTACTACTGTTGATCTAATAGATTCGCATATAAGAAGATGTAAGACTATGACAGATTCTTTAAGTGTTAAATGTAATCATGTGACCTCGGATTCTACAATATATCTGGAAAATACTGATAAAAAATATGATCTAATATATTTAGATACTGGGGATATGTGGCCTATAGATCACACTTGTAATTTGCAATTAAAGGAGACAGAAATTATAATTAGAAGAAACCTTTTAAAAGATGGAGGAATTATCTTAATTGATGATGTATTAAATGGGACACCTAGAGATATGGGTGATTTAAACAATAAATTAGGTAAATCTGAAAAAGCTATACCTTATTTAATAGAAAATGGTTTCAAAATTATTTTTGAAGGATACCAATACATTTTAAAAAAATAGAATAATGAAAGAATATAATTTTACGCCAACACAGGATTGGCATTTTTATTTTTCAGTGATCTTTGATAATACTAAGATCCGTAATATGATTGAGTTTGGCCTTGGGGTAGGAACCCCTTATTTGGCAGATAATTGTGAATTCCTAAAATCTGTTGAACTTTCTCTTGGTGAATATAATCTGGAGTGGTTTAATAAGACTAAGGATGATATGAAGGGGAGAAAAAATTGGGATTGCGAGTATGTGGAAGTTAATGAAAAAATATCGGATGCCAATGACAGAGCACAGAATTTAAGATTCCCTTTGGAAGATACAAAATATTTAGTAGATCTGAAGAAGATTGTAAATAAACATCTTGATGAAAGGGAATATGATTTTATATTTGTCGATGCTGGTATACACACTAGGGGAGATATAGTGAATATGAGCTTTGGGAAAGCTGATATTATTGCAGCTCATGACACTAGTAGAGATCCTAATAGAGTATTAAAGAATGTTTATGGGTATAATATAGTTAATGTACCTTCCAATTATACCGAGATACATTTTGAGGATACTTATATGGGAACTACTATATGGGTTAATAATAGATTATCGGATCTTATTGGGATATTGAAGAATTATAAAGTTAATTAATATGAGAATACTTCATGTTACTTACCATTCAGGATGCTCTGTTTCAATCAACAGTATATGTGATGAATTAGGATATTATTTAGAAACTCAGAGAGCAGATTGGAATTATAATATATCACAGAATCTTGCAGATTCTATTTGGGTAAAGAATAAAGAATATTACAATTCCTTTGATTGTATTATAACATCAGATACTGCACCACTTTCTCGTATATTTCTTAGAGATGAATTTACTAAGAGACTAATAATATGGGTTTGTAATAGATTTGATTATAGTGACTCTGCAACTAATAATGTTAATTTTCCTGATCCTTCTTATTACGATATTTTCAAAAGTTCAATAGAAAGACCAAACACATTTGTAAGATCCTATACTAAATTTGAGCATGAATATGCTAAGAAATACAGAGGTGTTATATGGAGCGATGAAGTTTTTAGACCCCTTAGTTTATTTGATTTAAATACCCTTGATGAATATTTTCCTGACGGAAATAAGAAATCCGAAACATTCCTTATTACCAGATATCATAACGATAATATCTTCATGGATCTTAAAGGAAAGTGTGAATCACTGGGGATAAAATGTTTTTCTGGTGAATATAAAGGTCCTTCTGATTTAATAGGAATTAAGGGTATAATACATATCCCTTATGCATGGTCAAATTTAGCAATATTTGAAAATTGGAATATCGGAAACGTTTATTTTATTCCATCGAAAAGATTTTTACTAGAACTTTCGTATAGGAATAACTTTTTTTGGAGCCCTCCTTTAGACAGAGATTTTATAGAATCATCTGAATGGTATTTACCAGAACACAAGGATCTTTTTGTTTATTTTGATTCTTTTGAAGAATTAAAATCACTTACTGATGATTCTTTACTTATAAATAACACTAGAAATAATCTAATTGAGTATAGTAAAAAACATAAGGATAAATGTCTTAAACAGTGGAAATCAATAATAGAATCATGATAACTTTTTCTAAATTAGGATCTTTTGGTAGATTAGGAAATCAGCTGTTTCAAATAGCTGCAGTATTAGGGTTATCTAAAATTAATAACACTAATGCAAAGTTTAATAAATGGGAATACTCAAAATATTTCAAAACCCCTATAGATGACTCTGGTATAGATTCTAGTGGATTTATAAAATATAATGAGAAGGGATTCTGTTATTCTCCTATACCTTTTTTGGGAAATATGGATCTTATTGGATACTTCCAGAGCGATAAATATTTTTCACATTGCGTGGAGGATATATTAAAATATTTTGAATTTATTGATTCGTTAGACGATGGATCTGTAGATCCAGATACAGAAACATGCTCAATTCATATCAGGAGGGGAGATTATGTAAATCTTGTTGGGTATCATCCATTAATGGGAATGGAATATTATACGAAAGCTATAGATTCTATGAGAGCCAAAGGTGTTAAAAAATTCTATTTTTTCTCCGACGATATACAATGGTGCAAAGATAATTTTGGATTAGATAGTGGATATGTTTATATCGAAGGAAATCAAGATATAAAGGATCTGTATTTAATGACTAAATGTAAAAATAATATAATTGCTAATTCTAGTTTTTCTTGGTGGGGAGCATGGTTAAACAGAAATCCTAGTAAGAAAGTGATAGCTCCTTCTGTATGGTTTGGAGAATTGTCCAGAGACAAAGATAATGTTGCTGATTTATATTGTCCAGGATGGGAAATAATTTAAATTTTTTAACTATAATCTTAAAATGTAGATATGAATTATAAAGAACTACTAGAGAAAGAAATTGAGGGATTAAAAAGAATACCAACTAATTCAGTTAGGGACATGGTGTCTCAGATTATAAATTACAGAAATGGAGGAAATATAATAACTTCTGGAATGGGTAAAGCCGGACAGATAGCTAATATGTTTTCTACTACTTTATGTTCCACTGGAATACCCTCTTATTTTTTACATCCTGCTGAAGCACAACATGGAGATCTTGGAATGGTTAGGGAAAATGACATCATCATAATTTTTAGTAATTCTGGTAAGACCAGAGAGATATTAGAACTAATTGATTTGATCCATAATTTGGGTCATAATAATTATATCTATGCTATAGTAGGTAAGACAAATGAGACTATTCAACTTAAATGTGCTGATTATATAGAATTTGGGCCTACTGAAGAAATATGTCCTTTGGGGCTAACCCCTACAACCTCAACCACTTGTATGTCTGTGATATCAGATCTTATTGTGGTTGGTCTTATGAAACATTATAATTTAACAAAACTAGAATATAGTAAATTGCATCATGCAGGATATCTCGGAGAAAAATCAAGATCGTAAAATATTAATAGCAGGACCATGTGTTGCTACATCTTTACAAGAGTGCGTCTCTATTGCAGAGAGAGTGAAAGAAGCCGGAGAAAAATACGGGTTTCTTCCTATTTTTAAAGCAAGCTTTGATAAAGCAAACAGAACTTCTGATGAATCTTATAGAGGAGTCGGAATGAGAATGGCAATATCAATATTCTCTAAATTAAGAGAAAGAGTAGATATTCCAATTATAACTGATGTTCATGAAACTTCACAAGTTGAATATTTGAAGGGATTTGTCGATTATCTACAGATCCCTGCTTTTTTATGCAGACAAACGGATCTTATTTATGCTTGTGCAAAAAGCGGACTACCTACTATTGTAAAGAAAGGACAATTCCTTTCCCCTGAATCTTGTTCTTTTATAGAGAAGAAATTTTACAGATCCGGAGGTAAGGAAATGATGATATGTGAAAGGGGAAATACATTCGGGTATAACGATTTGGTAGTTGATGTCACATCTTTGTCAAGATTAAAGAAATCATGTCCGGAGTCTAAAGTTATTATGGACTGTACCCACAGCTTACAAAAGCCAAATGGGATTTATGGAAAAACGGAAGGTAATTCAGATTATATTGAAGACATGGTTAAATTTGCTTCAGTTATGAATACTGACGGACTTTTTATAGAAGTTCATCCTAATCCGGAAGAATCTCCATCTGACCCTGAGAATATGTTAGAATTAAGTAAATTAGAAAAAATACTAGAAACCTCCAGAAAAATATACGGAATATGAAAAATGTAGATGTCGTAATAATATCTTGGGCTAAGGACGAGGAATTAAGATCAATCACAAAGAATGGTTTAGATACTCTTTTTGATTCTTCTAATGATATAGCATTTCATGCCTATATTGTTGAATCTAATAGGGATGTTAATTATGATGAATATAATCAAATTAAATGGATGCATTCAACAACAACTATTTATCCTGAAGACACAAGTTTCGGATACCACAAATATTTGAATATTGGTAGAAAGGCAGGACATTCAGAATATGTTGTTTTGTGTAATAATGATTTAACATATGAAAAAGGTTGGGCAGATAAAATAATAGAGGCTATGGAAAGCAAACCTTCTATTATGTCTGCTAGTCCATGGTGCCCGCAAACACAAGGAAGTAATCAGAATGTATCTGGTTTGGTGTTTAATGGGTATAGAGTTAGAGGAGAATTAGCTGGATGGTGTATATTTCAGAAAAGAAGCATTTATGAATTAATCGGAGATCTTGACGAGCAATTTACCCATTGGTATTGTGATAATGATTATGGTATGACTTTACAGACTAAAGGAATTACACATTCTTTAGTAACTGATTCTGTTGTCAACCATCACGATAAGATTCTAGGAAAAACACATGAGATATTCGATAATGAATATCAAAGAAATACAACGGTTTTACAGGCAGAAAAATTTGAAAGTAAATGGAATTTAAAACAAAAATAGAAAGTCTTTCTGAAAAAGAACTAAGAAATAAATTCTTAGATTCTAGACCTTTCAATCATTTAGTGATTGATAATTTTTTGGATCTGAATACCGCTGAAAAAATAGCAGACGAATTTCCTTCGTTTGATGAAGATTTTTGGTATTCTTATGATAATCCATTGGAGATTAAAAAAGCTAGTAATAACTGGAATAATTTTTCAGATGCTACTTATTCATATTTTATGAAAGTGCTATCCCCAGAATTTACTTCCGTACTGGAAAAAATAGTTGGGTGTAAACTCTACCCCGATATTGGATTACATGGAGGAGGTCTACACACACATAAAAATGGAGGTAGATTAAATCCTCATCTTGATTATTCAATACACCCTAAATTGGGTCTCCAGAGAAAACTTAATCTGATACTTTATGTTAATCCATTATGGAAACCTGAATATGGCGGTAATTTAGGATTATGGAATACTGACGAATTCGGTAAACCAGAAAGATTAATTGAGGACATAGATTGCTTATTTAATAGAGCTATTCTATTCGATACTACACAGGACTCTTGGCACGGAATATCAAAAGAAATAAAATCACCGGAGGGTATTAATAGAAATAGTTTAGCAGTTTACTATTTAACAGATAGACACGATTCTGCAGATCCTAGAATGAAGGTTAAATATGCGCCAAGAGAGGATCAGAAAAACGATCCTGAAATAGAACAGCTTATTTTAAAGAGACAATCTATGGAAGGGTTTAAATCAAGTTACGTAACAAATAAAAAATAAATAATATGGCACACCAAGAGCAAGCAGATTTTTGCAATTACGTCAGAAATAAATTTCCTGAAAAATTTGATAATGTTAGTGTTTTAGATGTTGGATCTTTGGACATTAACGGAAGTAACAGATTCCTATTTAGTGGTGATTATTCATACATTGGTGTAGATTTAGGTCCAGGTAAAAACGTTGATGTTATATGTAGAGGACACGAATTTAAAAGCGATGAAGTTTTTGATGTTGTGGTTTCAACAGAATGTTTTGAGCATGATGAGTTTTACCCTTTAACTCTAAAGAATATGTATGACCATTTAGCTGTTGGAGGTGTTTTCCTTTTCACTTGTGCTACTACAGGAAGAGCAGAACATGGTACAACTAGAACATCACCTTCTGATGCACCTTTTGTTGGAGATTACTACAAGAATTTAACTGAGAGTGACATAAGAGAAGTTATGGATATTGAGAATATGTTCTCCGAATTCGAATTTATTTCTAGAGAGGTATTTCCACAAGACCTTTATTTTTACGGGATTAAAAAATAAAAATAGATTTTTCTAAAGATAATTTATTATATTTAGAAAAAAAAACGTCATGGAAATAGGTAAAAAACAAAAATTAATCTACAAAAAAGGAAATGGTAGAGGACATGTTGAAATTTATAGACATAAAGATCCTATAATGGATAACATTATAATCTTTAATAGCGTAGACGGAAACACAAAATTTGATAATTCCTGGGTAATTGAAAAGGATTTACCAGATTGGATAAGGTCTCTAGAGAGTGATGGATACACATTAATAAAGGAGAAAGAAGATGCTAAAATTTCTCAGAAAGATCCTAAATAAAAAAAATGAAATGGAAAATCAACATGAGGTAGATATAGAATATCTTGATAATGAATTGAAGATATTTTCTTATAAATGGACCAAAGGCGATAGAGACGGACAGGTCTGTGAGTACGAAAGTGTTTTTAAAGATCCTACTACCGGAATAATTTGGGTCAATTTTAAAGATGGTAGTAGAATAAATTATAACCTAATGGATGAATATATGATCTCTTTAGATCCTATTCAATTAGGAGACACACAGGTTGCAAAAATAATTTCTGAGAGAGGATTTCCAGAAACTAGTAATGCACCAGTTAAGAACGTAATGCTACCTGAAAGTAAGTCTATAAAGATTGAAAGTAATCCTATCGTTTCACTTTTAGAGAAACAAAAACCTAACTGGGTAGAAGTTGGGATAAAATTAAAATTGAACCTACCTACAAAAAACCTTTACCAGGTTTTAACATCTTCTTTCGAGGATGCTGATGATGAGATTATTGAATTTGTTGTTAAAGATTTGGACTTAGAAATAATTAAAGAAAGTTTAAGGATAAATATAAGAGAAATATACAAGTCCAATGGAATCAAAAAAGGAGGTAACATCACTACAGAAGATCAATAATACTGAATGTATTAAGGTTGATAATAATTTATACATCAGGCAAATTGAGCCTGGTGTTATTATCATGCCTTATACTTTAGACAATGAGGGTAATCCTGATAAAATAGGAATACTAGATGAGATATCCAATCATAGACCTGGTGGAATTTCTAATACTCTTATAACAGGATCACAAGATGATAAAGATTCTAATGTCTTACAGACAGCAATTAGAGAAATGGAAGAAGAATCCGGATTTAAAGTTACTGATATTAAGAGATGGAATTTTTTAGGTACAATATTTACATCTAAATTAGTGACAAATCCTAATCCTTGTTTTGCTGTTAATATAACTGGATTAGCTGCAGAGGATAAAAAAACCGATGGATCAGATGAAGAGAAGGATTCTAAATTTAATTTAGTTAGCGTTGATGATGCACTAAATATTGACGATTCATTAATTTCTGCTCTTTTCATAAAAACATTTAAAAATATAATGCTAAAAACCAAAAACGATGAGTGAATCTAGAAGACAAAGAAGACAAATGTACAAGAGATTTGGATTACTTGGGAATAAAAGTCCACAAGCTAAACAATTACGCGAATATCTTAAGAATCTAAGCAATATGCCAGAATCACAAGAAGATGTTGTTGATGAGATGATTGACGAATTATTAGAAGACGTTGAGGACACTGAAGAGACTCAAGAATTTGTTGAAGTAAAAGAAATCGAAGAAAATGGTCCCGAACAGGAAAACTAGAAGAAAAATGGCTAAAGACTTAGGTCTTTTTAAAGATAATTCTTCTGAGCAAAAGAAGGAACAAGCTAAAAGAACTAAGGAGATGAGTAAACTAATTAAGTTGCAGAATCTCACTAGACAGAGAAATTCAAATAAATAATTAGGGTGGTTAGATTTTTATTAATAGAGAAATCCGATAGGCTAAAGTTGGTCAAAGAAAAAGAATCCGAGATTGTTCCTATTGACGTGAATCTTTGGTTTAAATCTAACAACCTTACTCCTGAATGCATGAATGAGATAAGACAATATATTTTCGAAGAATGGCTTATCAAAAAATTTCAATCCAATAAAAACAAAATAGAATCTGGCTCGATTCCTGTCATAGTTTATAATAATATAAATGAGGGTTTTATTTCTCTTCTTGAAGAAAAGATTAAAGAAAGTTTAGAAGTAGAAGATTTTCATGTTATTTTATTCGAGTAATAAAATAAAGGTATATAATATAAATAAATGATTAGAAATGGCTCAGTCTACTGACGAATTTAGCGCAAAGCTCGATAATAGCGTTGATCCTAATGTACAGAGATATCAGGCTCTTTACAAAAGCGATGCTGATAAAACATTTGCTACCTACGAGAAAAGTGAACTTGCAGCTCTACCTAAAAGTTTATTCTATGATGCTGCGACTTCTGCTGGAGTCTATAGTGGTCTATTTTCTTATTATGTCTTAGGTAAGGGAGGACCAGGTAAAAATGTTTCTTATGCTTTATCTGAAACTACAAGCGGAGTTGAGCAGATAGCACCAAGAGAATCCAGAAATCCAACAGCTAGAGCTATTATAAATGCTACTAGTAGAAAAAATGGTAGTGGAATACCTGCTTTCTTAGATCCTTCTAGTCCATATAGAGGACAAATCTATAATGTTAAGGATTTTATATTCTGTAAACACTATGGTGTTATTCCTAATAATAGAATGGTTACTCTTAGAAGATTTCCTGGACCCACATTAGATTCCTTAAGAATTCTTAATAGTGGGGGATCTCATGTTACAATAGATCCTAAGACTGGACAGGTTAAGGGAGAAAAAATCAGCTTAGTTAGCGAGAGAGCACAAATGGAGGATAGAACTGCTTCAAGTAACGCAACCCTACCAGTTGCACAAGCAGTAACATATTTTGGAGAGGGTACAGGTAATTCTATTGATGGCATATTAGGAATAAATACTGGATTAGTATTTGCTTCGGAACCTCAGGATCAAATGAAAAACGAAAAAAGTGGTGACCCTGGTCTTATAAATTCACCATTTGGTGATTTGGTTAAGGCATATCTTTCTACTGGTAAGGCACAATTTAGTGCTGATAGCGCAGAACAAGCTAGTAATTTAATAGGTACAATATTAGATCCAACTAAGAATATTAATGCTTTAAAGAGAGTATTCCTAGACCAAGCTACTAGTTCCGATGGTCCTTTATCTAAAAAAATATTCGTTAATGTTAACACTGTTAGCACAATGATGATAAGAAAACAGGGCTTTAACGGCGGTACTGATCCTATAAATTTAACATTTGAATATAAATTAACATCTGTTGGCCAGATTAACACAAAGCTTCTTTTTCTTGATCTATTGACCAATTTACTTTCTCTAGGTGCAGATTATGGACAATTCCTTTCTCCTGAGATAAGACACGAACAGACTAATGTTGGTTTAGGTTTCCCTGGAGGTGCTAAGGGATATGCATTAGCTATAACTAATCCTATACAGTATGTGAGGGATCAAATGTCTAAGCTTTTATCTTCAGAGACTGTTAACTCGATAAAATCTGCAGAAGAAATTTTCAAAAAGGATTATGATGACATAGTAAACGAGGCTAAAAAATTCGTTTCTAATCCTGATAAGAATAAAATAGATCCTAATAGTAAATTTTATCAGAGTGTTACAAGTTTATTAACAGATCAGATGCTTAAGCAAATATATTTTCAACCTATTATGTTAAGTGGATATCCAACAGGTGAATGGCATATAGTTTTAGGAAACCCTTTAAATCCTATAGCTATGATAGGTAACCTAGTTTGTACAAATGTCAAGATATCTCTAAATGAAGAGTTAGGACCCGATGATTTTCCTACTGAAATGAAAGCTTCCTTCACTCTTCAGCCAGGAAGACAGAGACATAGGGGTGATTGGGAATCTATGTTTAACAGAGGTAACGGAAGACTTTATCTAGGTCAATTATACGAATCTACAGAATCTAGAGGAGCGTTTGTTAATACCTCAGGTATGGATCCAAATGATAATCTTAATTATACGGATATACAATCGGTAATTGCTAAAAACTCATCAACATTGAACTAATTAAAATAAATAATAAAGATCTGACATGCTAGCAATTGATATAATAGAATCTAAACCATTATTTGATAATCCTTATACTGGAAGAACGTATTTGGATTTATTATCTCCATCATGGAACACTAAGAATATTAATTATGAATTAAAAGGAGTTGCTGTGGTTACTGAAGAGACTCAAATGAGACCAGATCTTGTTTCCTTGATATTTATGGGGGATCCTGGTAAATTGGGATCCTTATTAAAACTTAATAATATATCGAACCCTATCAGTGTAAAGGCTGGGGAGGTTTTATTTGTTCCTGGTAATAACATGATATCTGGTCTATTCAAGGATGGTGAAAAATCAGCAGTGAGTGAGAAGGAAAAATCAAGATCGTTTAGGAAAGAATTACAAGACAAAATATCTAAAGTTAGTGATGGTAGATTAGAATATTTGAATGCTAAAAATATATCTAATTCTGCTGCAGCAGCTGGACAAACACCATTACCTCCTAATATATTAGCAGATGGACAACAGCAAATAGCTGTTGAATCTGGTAAATTAATATTTGGTCCAGATATCGGACAATGTAGAACTAAGGGAACTAAAAATATATCAGTAACTGATGTGAAATCTAAGCTGGCACAAAGAAACATTTTTAATAGATAAAAAATGGCAGAAATAAATTTAAATAAAGCTATATTACAATATTTAGCTCCTACTATAGTTTTAGATGAGCTATCAATGGTTAATATGAATAGGGATGAGGGAGATCCTAAAATCAACGACGAAAAAGCAGGTAATATACAAAAGAAGTATTTTGGTTATTATGAACCACTAATAAAAATAAATAACAATATTATAAAGGGGTTAAATTATTTCTCTTTGGATCTTACTGATTTTAAGCCTAGTGTGGTTTTCAGATTTACTACAAACGATGAAAGATTTATATTTACTTCATATCCTAAGGATGGAGATGTAATTTCTGTTTACATAAGAGCATTGGGTGAGCTTTTTAAACCAATAAGAATGGATTTTATTATAACCCAAGTTATCTCTCCTTTCTCTAAATCATCTAGTACATTTGGTGACGATAAAGGAAAAGATAAACAAACAGGAAAGCATCAAACCTATACTGTATTTGGGGAGATTAAAATTCCTAAGATTTATAAACACATCTCAAAGCTGTTTAAAGGAAGTAGTTATGATACATTAAAAAAAGTTGCTGAAGAATTATCATTAGGATTTGCTTCAAACGTTACAAGGACTAATGATGAGATGAATTGGATGTGCGCAAATTTAGATTATGATTCATTTATAAGGGATGTTACTAGAGCTTCTTGGACAGGTGAAGAGGATTATTTCGATTGCTGGATTGATCAATATTATAATCTTAATTTTGTTAATTTAAAAAAGCAATTTGATAACACTAATAATAAAATTGAAACCATGAGAATTCCTTATGGTGTTAACGAAACGCCAGATTTTCAAGGAGGCGTTGAATCAAAAGAAATTGAATTTCCATTAGTTATTACAAACTCTACTAGATTTGCTAGCTCTCCACTTTATATCAGATCCTTTGGAATTGAGAATAATGCGGGTAAGATAAGCAATGATCTTGGATATTTTCAAAAATTGCAATTTTATGATGACAAATTAGTTTCGGATAAGCCAAAAAATAAGTTTGTCCAATATGATATAGAAAGTGTCACTAATAAGGATCTAGGAAAAAGAAGCGTTATATACAAAGGAAGAATAGGTGAAAATATTTATAAAGAGGAGGTTAAAAAAACTTATTTAGGTACTGTATATTTTGAAAATGTTCACGAAAATTACCACCAGGCTCAGATACAAAATATTTTGAATAAGAATGATAATTACAAGATAATTTTAAAAGTTAAAAATTCTAAATGGACACCTTTCTTATATAGAGGACAAAACTTTCCAGTTGTTATAGAACAAATATCAGGTGTTAGTGCTCCAGGTGATACAAGAGATGATATAAAGGTCCAAACGAGCAAGACTAATTCAAACGATGGAGATAAAAGAATTATAAATGCTTTCCTTTCTGGTGATTATGTTGTATTAGGATTTAATATAGAATATACAGCAAAGGATGGGATGTATCAGAGTATGATTCTTGGTAAAAAAGAATGGAGCATGAACCCAGGAATTGCTTCTGAGCAACAGACCTCTTGGGGTAAGAATGACAGCAGTGATTTTAATTCGCTCTCTGCTAATAACCAACCAAGTAATAACGGGCAAGAAGAATAGAATCTTTTTAATGTTATTTTAAAATGAGGTATATAATGTATGGTCTTTATGATTATTAAATTATATAATTAAAATGGCAGATTTTTTATCTAATCTCGGGAGTGGTCTTAAAAATAATCTTACTCCAGATCCTAAGAAGTTCTTAAGTAGAAAAATAGATGCTCAGAGAAATAATTTCATAAAAGGAATATCCTCTCATAGACATGCTAAGAAGGAAGATCCGACTTACTTGTCTTTTAAATTTATTTTTGATTTTGCTATAGGATCAGAGATAGATCCTGAAACTTTTTTAGCCCCTTCACCTCTATTTAGAAATTCTGATGAATTTCAAAATGATGAGGAATTATCTAATTATATAAAAGACCTAAGTAATAAAGAAACGTCTAGAGGTGATAAATTAGATGATTACGAAATGGATAAGATAAGAGGTAAAGGTGGATTCAGTAAGGATATAGATTTTTTCTACGGTGCTAAATTCAGAGTTCCTGGACTAATAGGCGCTGGAGCCTATCCAATGCACTCTATCTCTTATATGGGTGCACAAGATTTTTTAGGTGTTAGATCAAAACAAAGAAAAGATATGATTAGGGGGTTTAGAAATGGACTAGACTTCATTAATAAACATTGCCCTTATTATTTTCAGAGTGTTACTGGATTAGAAACTTTATTAAAAACACCAATCCATAATTATCATAAAGCTGCAGCATCTTTAAAAAGAGCAGGAACATTAACTGTTGATTGCTTAGAAAGTATAGACATGAGAATATCTGCTTTAGCTGAATTATACAGAAAAGCAATTTACGATTATACTAATCATAGGGTAATGCTTCCTGAGAATTTAAGAAAATTTAGAATGTGGATGGTTGTGACTGAGATCAGAAATATACAGTTAAGCCAAGGTGGGGTGAACGATCTATTAAATCCTTTTAGTATACCATCGGTAGCACAGGGTGCTAATTTTTTAGAGAATTTTAGCAGCCAGACTGGATTATTTAAAGAAATGTTTGAATCCGATGATCCTGAAGATAGACCAGGATCTGCAAAATTTGGAAGTTATGATATGATGCCATATGCTTGGGTTTATCAATTTGATAATTGTGAATTTGATTTTGACGAAACCTATCCTTTTGGTTCTAGCATAGACAATAAAGGTAATCCTACTGCAGTTTCTACTAAATTCTCTATCCATGTAGGAAGAGTTAAAGAACACAAGATACAGTTTAATCAATTAGCTGATCTAATAGCTAAGAATGATGGAGTTGAGAGCATGGTAATAAATGATACATGGCATCCAGGAGCTAGCGGATATAATGAAATGGATTACAGTGGGAATGCTGGTATAAGTACATTAACATTTAGTGATAAAGCTAATCCTGGACAATATGCGGCAGATCTAGCTTCTAAATTTATAACTAATAGTCTTGGGGGACTTAAAGATCTAGGTGTGTCTAAATTGCAAGGTAAATTATTGGGTAATATTTACGGTCTTGGTGGTATAGATCCTAGAAACGCTCTAAGCAGCGTACAGAGTATAGTTAACCAAGCTAAAGCGGGTATTCCTAATCCATTTGCTAAAAACGATCCTCAGTCTAAAGGACTAGGAGGTCCGGGTGAAAGACAATATCCAATTGTTAAAGAAGATGTTTATCCGGACGGTGCGAATGGAGGAGCACAAGGAAGTTTGGGTAATGTTAATCCTGGAAGCGCGCCAACTAATAATACATTAAAGGAGGATGCATACCTTAATGTCCCAGGGACAGATTTAGGTCTTCCTGATAGAGCTTACGAGAGTATTAAAGAGGATCAATATTCAGATGTACCTGGGAAAGATCTTGGAGTTCCTAAGAGAGTTTATCCTTCTATTAGCGAGGACACTTATAAGGATGAATCAATTACTTATCCAGGAGTTAAGGACAGTCTTTATACTATTCCCCCAGTAACTCCTGAAACTCTAAGCGATGTTTACAAGGATGATCCTATAGTATATGAAGGAGTTAAGGGTGATGAATATAAAGAAGTTCCTGGTAAGGATCTTGGATTACCTCAAAGAGATTATCCTTCTGTAAAAGAGGATGTTTATAAGGATGAGACTATTTTATATCCTGACGTAAATGATAAACAGTACCCACCTAACCAGAATCCACCTATTGTTAATACAATTGGAGACCAATATGCAAATACCCCAGGGTCTGATTTAGGACTTCCTCAAAGAAATTATCCTGGTATATCTGCTGATGAGTATCCAGATGTTCCTGGAAAGGATCTTGGTGTACCTAGAAGAATATATCAACCTACTAGTGGGGATGCTTATAAAAATGTACCAGGAGAAGACCTAGGATTACCTACTAGAGTTTATCCTAATAATGGATCTGGGGCAGATCAATATAAAGGGGTACCTGGAGAAGACTTAGGTTTACCTAAGAGAGCTTATCCTTTACCAGATGGTGATGTTTATAAAGAATCTCCTGGAACGGATCTAGGTCTTCCTAAAAGAGCTTATCCTAATATAACTCAAGGAGGTGATGAATATCCAAATGTTCCTGGTTCGGATCTTGGCGTACCTGGTAGAAGATATCCTGGTATTTAAGAAACTAGTTGTTTTAAAATAGTATAATTAATAAACCTGATGAGTCAAGTAAATAGGAATAAATTAGAAAAGTCCAATTCTGAATCACAACACTTTTTAGGTGTAGTTGTAGATAATAAGGATCCTGAATTTAGAGGGAGAGCTAAGATTAAAGTTTTTGGTATGTTCGAGGATATGCCAGACGAGGACCTTCCTTGGGCTCATCAAAGATTTGAAATGAGCTATGGTTTAAATGGAGGATCTGGTAGAATTTCCATACCTAAATTAGGATCAGTTGTACATGTTCAATTCAATAACGGAAATTATTATTCGCCAGAATATAAAGCAGTACAGGAACTATCTCCTGATTTAGTAACAGAAATAAAAAGAAGCTACGACGGAGCACATTCATTAATATATGATGGTATCGAGAGACTAAAAATGTTCTATACTGTGGAGAAAGGACTTGTTATAGATCTTAAAGATTCTAAGATTATAATTAGAAATGATAATTCAATACTTATAACACATGCTGATGATACAGCATCCATGGAATTAAAAGGAGGGAAGATAACAAAATACGCAGACCAAGAAATAGAGAATGTTGCAGTTAGTAGGATAAAACACACATCTGAAGAAGTTTGGTGTGATGGTAAAGTTACTAATTTGGGTCACTCTCCTTTATTTTCTGCTGTTTGTGCAGAGCCACTTTGGGATTTTTTAAAAAAACTTTCTATTGCAGTTGATTCAAAATGGCCAGCTACACCTGGGGTTAATTCTTCTTTAGCTTCTAGCTTTGAACAATTAGCAACCAGTTCTACTGTTAGAGTTACGAGAGAGAATTTCCCTGATGATTTAGAAGCTTAATATGAGTAATATTGAAAATATAATAGATAAGATCCTGTCTGAGGATCTAGAAAATATATCAGCTGATAAATTAGTTGGTATTATTACTGGTGGGCAAACAATAGAAGATCTTGAAAAAAACTACCAGAATCTTCAATCTGACGGGGGATTTAATTTTGAGTTAGAGAAAGCTAAATCTTCCGTAAAAGCAATGGTTGATAGTTTAAAACCAGTACCCCTTCCAATTTCAGAGGAGAAGATAGATCAGCTTTCTTGTGATTTTAGCGGAGATGATTTATACTCTAATATTCTAATAGAATGTGCTAATCAGACAGACCCATCTCTTTTACAAGGTGTAGATTTAGATTCTTTAAGAGATGATGAAGGTAAAATAAAATCTGATCTTGTAAATTCGATACTAGAGAAAAAAAATCCTGGATTTAAATCTAGTATTAATGAATCAATATTTGATGCTATGGATCCTTTATTTTTAAGTAAACCAAGTAATATTGGAACTAGAAAAGAAAGGACTTGTAAAGTACTAGGATTTGATTTAAAATTTGAATGTATCATTTCTAAACCTGATAATACTCCTGTTTATTATAAAATCAAAAGTGATTTTGAAAAGGACGGAAAGAAAGAAGCTAAGAAAAGGATTAAGAAAATTCTAGATGATATGTACTCCAATTCTAAGGGGTGCGATTTTAAAGATCTAGCGGGTGGAGTATTCGATGACGATAGGGATAATGATTTAAATTCTGAAACTGATGCTAATTTACTTGACCGAAATTTAGGAAGGGACAGTAAAGCATATGATGATGGTGAGAGAATGAAAGATCAGATCACTAATTATAAAGCATATGAGGAATACGATTCTCAATTCTTTCCCGGAGGACAAGATCCTTTATTAAATGCTGATTGTGATCCTGTTTTAACTGAGGATCCAATCACGGGTGATGTCATATTAACGGAGGATGCTATCAAACAAATAATAGACCAGGATCAGTTCTGTGATCCAACTCCGGCAAAGGATCGTGCAGCTAGTCAACCACGAGAAGCAGATCCTTTAGATGTAGATCCAGATGTTGATAAATTTGATCCTGCACAGATAGAATCTTGTATAGATGAAGCTATGAAAGCATCTTCGTCGATAGAATTTGATGTTAAGAATTTAGCAAGATGGCAGGTTGTTAGTAATTATTTAGAGGAAATATATTACCATTACGACTTAATATTTGAATATCAATCAAAGCTAAAACAACTTTGGGAAGAAAATTCAAAAGAAAAAAAATCAGGACCTGATAAAGACTTAGGTACAGCTCTTCTTGCTTTAAGTTTTGATGACAAAGTTAAAGAAACAGATAGACAGATATTATTCGAATCTCAGGATTATGATTATTACATTTCTGCATTTTTAGAAGAGGTTAAGATATTCAATAAAAATGTTTTTTTAATTTCCACTGAAAATTTAGATTTAGAGGAGGATGAATTAAGAAAAGTTTTTAATTCTTTAATAGATCAAGGAAAATCACCAATAGTTTATGATGGAATATCTGGTAGCTATGACGTGAATCTTGGTATTTCTAAATTCCAAGAGTATTATGATACACTTAGTGTTATATTCAAAAAGAGAGATCTTATAAATTCCCTTAAGACTTTAAAAAAATCTGATGAGGATCAGAGGGATGCTTACATAAATACATTATCAACAAGTCTAGGGAAAACTATTAGTCTTAGTAATATACCTTCCTTATTTGAATTAAAATCGTCTATTGTCGAGCAAGCTGCACAATTAGTTCTTAACGAAGCTGTATTTGCAGGTGTTCCTGGAACTAAATTAGGTGCTCCCGGACATATTTACAAAGAGGAATTAAAAGAATTCTCAGCTAGATTTAGTGATGTATACTTTGACGGATTTGAAAGTATGTTAAAGTTTGAATTAACATTTATGACTGATCTAGGATCTCCTATGCCTAAAAAATTAACGGAGAAGCCTGGTAAATTTAGTCTTTTCGGAAACTCCGGTCAGATGGAGAAGGTTTTAGAAATAGATACACCACTAGTAAGACTAGGTAATGAATATGATAAGAAAGAAGGTATACTAAAAGAATTTCCAGTAGACTATTTAAATACCTGCAAAGTTCTTAAAATAAAAAATCTTAAAACAGGTCAAGAAGATGTCACTGATTTTTACAACTTTGTGTCTGATATAATAGATACAGACAAATCAAAAAATGCAATCATTAATAAAATGGTTGACGATCATGGAGTACTCTATGGAAGATTAATTGAAATTTCTGCTTCACCTTGGCTTTTCTTTAGTGCTAGTGAAAGAGGTGATAACAATGCTAGAGATCCTTCAAAATCTAGGCCTTCTAGTTTTAATGGTGACGGAGAACCTAATGAAGCGTTCAAGGATTTTTTTAGTAATTATAAGAAAAAATGGGATGCTAGATATAATGAAAATAAAGAGAGATACATTAACCCTAAAATAAGGGATGTTAAAAAATCTGCAAGATCAGCAGCTAAGGCTTTATTCGAAGTACTTCCTGATGAACCTAAAATAGGTGCTAAGATATATCAAGCATATTATGACCTGAAAAAAAGAGTAGATCAGATACAGGATATAATACTTCTGGTTAATCAGAAGAGTGAAGAGTTTAATAAGAAACTGTCTCCTGATAACTTGAAGAAGAAATTTTCTAAAATTAAATGTGCACAACAAGAATCTGTTGGCGATAATCTTTCTCCTGGTGATTCATTGGATATGAATTTAGGAACTGATGATGATGACTCAGAGAAATGTCCACCTCCTTGCTGTGGGCCTGCAGGATCTGATTTTAAAGGAAAAGCACCTTATCTAGTTTCTTCTCCTCCTAGCGGAGATTGCCCTACAATATACCAAAAATGTTGGTGGAAACAATTTGCTAAACATCTCACAATAGTTGGTCTTTTACCTTATCCTAATGGATTACCTCCTATTGAAGATCCGAAGAAGTTCTTAACTGGTGGTCCTTCAGTAAGGTTAGGACTAAAATATTGGCCAGTTGGGTATATTCCGCCAGCTTTTATTCCTATTCCTATTCCGAATCCAGTTGACGGCCAGCCTTATATTAGGATTCCTTTACCTATGATATTTACAATAATTCCTCCTATAGTTATTCCACTTCCGTTTAATTTAGGGGTTCTTGTTATTTTCATTCCTTTCATAGGAGGATTTATGCCTACCCCATTAGTTTATATAAAAGAATTTATCCTTGGGCATTCACTGTTTATTACTGGATTAAGAGGTCCTAGATTTATACCTAGAAAATTAGATCCGAAAATAAAAGATCCATTAGAAAAATTCAAACAGGCTTTGAGTTTTGGTATTCCTGATAAGCTTATAGATTTACCAAATTTTGGAAAAGATAATATCGATAGTCCTTTTAGAATAATGAAGGACCTTGCAGTTCATTTAGGTAAGATAGTTGATTCTGTTCCTCCTCCGAGTAATATAGAAGGACTTAGACAAGCACAACAAAGTGAGACTGTATTAAGAGATAAGATAGAATCTCTTAGAAAAGAGTATGATAAAAAATCAGCTCTTTATGATATTCCTAAACCTGATCTGTCTCAATTTAAAAATGAATTGGAGGAAGTAACTAAACAGAGAAGAGAAGTTTTAAAATCTGTTATTTCTCAATATATTGATAATACATTTCCTACTCCTAAGAGTATTCATTTTCCAAAGAATAAGGATAATTTAAAAATTGATATTCCTGGGGTTCTTAAATCTATAAGAATATTAAGAGATATGAAAGCTAATAATGTTCCTTATAAATGCGAACCTGTAATAAACTTTAAGGAGGATATGAAGGAAGTACTTCATGCTTTAAAAATAATAACACCTCCTGAATATTTAGAAGAGAACCTAAACGTTTCTAATCCCAATCAGATATTTCTTAGAAGGAATAAAGACCCTAGATTAATGAATAAGGAGGAATTTGAGGATCTTGTTAAACAACTGAAAGGATCTGTTAATGTCATAGCCCACATTCTTATGAGGGGTAATAAGCTTTCTGTTATAAGGAAGATAAGAAAAGGAGTTTTTTCTGAGATAGATTTCTGTGAATATCAAGGTAATTTTTTCTTTCCACTTCCAGAAATAACTGTTAATCCACCAAAAGCCCTTAAATTCAAAAGAAAAAGAATTAGGGAAATAAGGGATATGTACAGAAGAATCATGGCAGGTATGGCTTCTGTTCAATACACAGCAGAGGAATTACTTAGTTATGTTAGGTATAATGGAGAAGAAGCACAATTAGTTATAAGAGTAAAGGATCTTAAGAAAATAGTTTCTAAAAAAATGGGGCTTTCTAGAAGAAAACCTAACGAAGCAGCAAGACCTATTGACAAGGAAGAACCACTAATATCTAATTTTCCGCATCCAGAAGGTAGTCTTTGTTGTTTAGAATCACTTAATAGCGGATTTGGTAATGCTGTTACTGCACTGGAACTTCCTACATTTTTCCCTCTAAAGCAAGGACAATTAAGTAATATACAAGGCCTTGGCGGTAAACTAGAGATAACAATTAAGGGAGAGGATATAAAGAAATATATAAAAGAATCTGCTAACGATCTAATAGATAAAGGAAAACTTGAGGAGATAGTTCCTGAATTAAATGACCCTCTGTCTCCTAAATTTATAAATCTTGATCCATTAGATTTGCAAAAAATTGCAAGATCCGTTATAACTTCAACATTCAATCCAAAGGGTATAATACCTCCTATAATAGCTCCTTTAAGTTTAGCAGGAATCCAGAAAGCTAGGCCAACTGATATGGTTGAACAGATATCAATTGGAATGGGTGTACCTAATTTTGCTAGAACACCTATTTCTCTTTTCTGGCAATATTTTAAAGGTGTACCTAAAACACCACTTGGGGAGAAAATAATAAATGAAGCTATTAGATTAGCAGCTAAAATACTTGATAAGTTACCTTGGCCTATAGTTGTTCTAATAGGCAGACAAGTTGTTAATCTGATAAATCCTTTAATTATACAGGATGATCATCCTGTATGGAGAAGAATGAGTCTAAAGAATGTTTATTATGTTATTTATTTAGACGAGTTTTTAAGAAGTGCTGCTGATGTTTCTGGTCTTTTCAAATATTTCCTTGGATCTACAGGATTGGATTATCCAATACCTGAGATTAAGCCAGAGTTTAAAAAAGCTTATGAGGATATAAAAAAATATTAGAATTTATGAAATCTTTTCTATTTTTTGGGTAGAATTATTAATAAAAATTTTTTAATACTATAAACATGAATAAAAATTATAGTTTTTTTGAATATGATGAATCCTCAAGGAATAATCTATCAAATCTTTATAATGAAACTTTTCCAGAGGATAATTCACTTTTTGAGAATGGGAAAGATTTAAAATCAAATACAACAACTCAGGTTAAAATAACTAAAATAGATACTACTAATGGAGTTACTCTAGCAGAAACCCCATTTGGTCAGGCTGTTGTTATTGACATTAAAAAAGAGGAGAAAGGATTTAGAAAATTAGGATATCCCTATTTTGAACCCGAAGTGGGTCAAACATTAGATGTTGTAATTACTAAGGATGCAGCAGGAACATTCAATGGATCATTATCCGCTGGATACGAGAAAGCTCTTAGAAGAGAACTTCATAATGCTATTAAAAACGAAGACTGTGCATATAATGTAAAAGTTACTTCTGTTTGTAATGGAGGATTTATGGTAGATCTTTCAGGAATTCAATGTTTCTTACCTGGATCATTAGCAGCTGCAAATCGAATAATGAATTTTGCTGAATATGTTGGTAAGGAAATACACGTAATGGTTGAGGTGTATGATCAGAAAAGAGACATATTTGTAGTTTCGTTCAAGAAATACCTTAAGAAAATTATTGACTCTAAAGTTAAAGAACTTTCTTTTGTTGAGAAATATCAAGGAGTTGTTACAGGAGCTTCTGGTACTGGTGTATTTGTTGAATGGGATGAAATCTACACTGGTATAATTCCTTTTGATGATTCTAATAGATCTTCATTAGAGGAATTAACAGCAGGTGATAATGTTTTCTTTTATGTTACTGACATAAAGAACCCACAGAGAGTTACTCTTTCTATACAGGAACCTAATGAGAAGCTTAAGAATATTCAATCACTTAAGGACAACTCTTTAGATTCTACTGGTAGTAGCGAGGGTAAAACTTACGGGGGAGAAGTTGCTAAACTAAAAAACTTTGGTGTTTTTGTTAGATTGGAAAACGGACTAAACGGACTAATTGAAAAAGAGAAGTTAGCAGGGAAATTAGAATCATATGAAGTGGGTCAAAAAGTTACTTGTATGGTTTCTAATGTCGATTCTTCTTCTTTGAAAGTTCAATTGATTGAGGTTTCTAAATAATCGGTACACTAAATAATTTTAGGGTTTCACTTTAAGTGGAACCCTTTTTTTGTTTAGATATATAGTGTATGAGTAGTTTGTTAAATAACGATTTTTTTTATTCTGTTAAATTAGGATTCGAGTTTGAATTTTATAGTAATCAGAATAGAAACGACATTGCTGAGAATTTAGGGAAAGTCTTAGGAAAAAAAGTATTAGTTTTTGGTAAATATCATTCCAATTTTAAACCCACTGATAAAATCTTTAAATTAGAGCCCGACTATTCAGGAGGTAGTAAAATGGTTGAATTTATTACAGGACCTCTTCCTTATTTTGAAGCTATTCCTATTTTAATAAGAACCCTTAAATGGATAGGAGAAAATGGATACACTGACAAGAAATGTGCATTTCAATTTGGTGTTAGTTTTGATACATCTATTTATCCCGAAATCCCTAAGATGACTCATCTTAATATACTTAAATTTATATTAGGATTTGATGAACCTAGTATTTATATAGATTTCCCAGAGAGACAAGACTCATTATATGCTAAGTCTATAAAAAGAATTATTCCGACTAACAAGTTTGTAGATCCATCCGATATCTCCTATATAGATAAGAACCTTTTTGAAGTTCCAGTAGAGAAGAATATGGGTATAAATTTTCTTAAATTACAGGATAATTATATAGAGGTTAGATATTTAGGAGGAACTGATTATCAATTAAAGCTGAAACCTATCAGAAGCGTTATAGACAATATAATCATCTATACTTTCAACGTCTTAAGAAACAATGATTACTTCAACGATAATGACGTAAAGACGCTAAAAACGATACTTAAGGATATTTATAAGAACTCATCAACATTCATAGATTCTGAAACCTTCAAGAAGAATTACCCTCATTTAAATATAATGGTGGATTTAAGAGGTGATGATCAGATACTAAGAACATTTTTTAATAATTTCAGGGATGTTCTCTATGATATAATTATTGAGAATGGTATATCAGAGGGCCTTGTTAATTATGATAGTAACCTTGGTAAATTCCAATTAAAAGATTGTAAGACTCAGAGAGCTTATCTACTTAAGGACTATGATCTATTAGAGTGTGAGGTTTCGGGTAACGTATTAAATTGTAGATTATTCAATTGCGATGTTGTTAATTCTACTTTAGAAGATTGCGATTTAATTACTAATAACGAGGTTAAGAAGTCTAAAATTATACATTCTGATATTATGTTCAGTAATGTTATACACGATTCTTATATTGATAATAAATCCAAGGAAATCAATTGTGAGGTATTTGGAGGTATAATAAGATCCGGAGTTATAGGGGATCTTTCTACTATATCGCCAGAAACTGAAGTTGTTGGTGAAGCAGCAGACGATAAGAAAATGAAAGGAGGATTAAAGAAAAATAGATTCCCTGATAGAAATGACAGAGATAATTCAAAATTCTCAGATAATAATAAAAAACCTTCTGGCATACCAGGGGCTAATTTCAAAGAATATAATTAATAACCATGACTGAAGCAGATCTAATCCAGGAGGTTAAAGACGAGATTGCTCACACTGCATCTCTTCCTTACAATTTAAATGACCAGGAAATAAAGAGGATAATAAAAAGAGCTAGGGCTTTCTTTTATGATAATTACCAATATGCAGTGGAGGATAAAATATTCGTATTAGGTAAAGAATTATTTGCTAATCCTTCATTCAGAGCAACCAGACAAATACAATTACCCTCGTGTGTTAGGTCAGTGTATGATGTTAGAGAAGTTAGTGGATCTGGTTTAATAGGTACACCTGATAAAGACTTTGGGGATTCTAAATTATTAGGATCTGAATTAATGCTTTCTCCTTTCTCTGGAGATAACTTAGTTTATAGAACTGTTCTTTATTCATTCTTTGACTTAGCTAAAGCATACCTTCTAGAAACATATGCTTTCACATACAACAAGAACACTAAGAAATTAACAATTAATGGTAGGGATCCTAACAGAACTAAGACAACCATGGGAGAATCTTCAACAACTATGTATGACGGTAAAGATGTTGCTTGTAGGGCTTATATAGATATTCCTGAAGAAAGTCTATACGACGATGAATTATTTGTTAGATACGTTCTTGCAGAGGCAAAAATAAATATTGGTAGATTATTAGGTACTTTTGAGTATAACTTACCCGGAGGTGTTAGAATAAATTACAATAATATTCAAACCCTAGGTACAACTGAAAAAGCTGAAATAATTCAGATGATTAAAGATGAGAACACCCCTAGTTGGTTCCTTCAGTGGAATTGAAAAAAAAATAGGTTTAATGATATATAATACATATAAAAAATCATTTTATGTGTATATTAGAGAAAATTGAATCATGGAGATCCTATCAGGGAAAAGCTTTTGGTGCTATTATAGGTAGTATCAAAAAGAAATCAGAAATTATCCAGGAGCTAAGGGAGCTAACAGCCTTTTTGGATATAGTTTATTCAGAAGAAATATCTATTCAGCAGAGATTTTATCATGTTTGGTTTAATTCTTATGAAATTGAGTTATGTCCGTATTGTGGTAAACCAAAATTATTTTCAAAAAAAGCTAAATTTTCTATAGATCGTTACGGGGAAAAGCCTACAAATCCTGTAAATTATTATGCAACTTGTATGTCTGAAGCTTGTGTTAAAAAATACAATAGAGATAAAACGAATGAATCTATGTTGAGGAATCATGGTACTACTAATCCAATGGAAGTTCCTGGATCTTTAGAAAAAATTAAAGATAATAACAGAAAAAAATACGGAGCTGACTTTTATACAGAAACCGAAGAATTTAAAGAAAAAATAAATATAACCTTTAATAAAAAATACGGAGGACATCCAACTAAACTAAAAGAGACACAAGACAAGAAAAGAAAAACCAATAAAGAAAAATATGGATTTGAACATGTTCTAGATAATCCAGAAATAAAAGAAAAAGCGAGGATTACCAATAATTTAAAATATGGAGGAAATTCTTCTATGTGTTCAGAAGATGTTAAAAATAAATCAAAAGAAACTAATAGAAGGAAACATGGAACAGATTGGTATATTCAGAGTGAAGATTTTAAAAAGAAATCCAAAGAAACTATGATATTAAAATACGGAGTGGAACATGTTATGCACTATACCCCTTCATTTGAAAAATCTTTGGATACGTCATATAAGAAAAAATTGTTTATATTTCCATCAGGTAGAATAGAAAAAATCCAAGGATACGAGGGATTTGGATTAGTTGAGCTTTTAGATAGAGGATATAGAGAGGAGGATATCATAGTTTCCAATAAAGAGATTGAAAAATATACCGGAAATATTTGGTATTATGATATTTACGAAAACAATAAGAGAAAAAAATATTATCCGGACATTTATATAATATCAGAAAATAAGATAATAGAGATAAAATCTAAATATACCTATGAAGTTAACTTGTCGAGAAATATTCTTAAAAAACAAGCATGCCTCAATCTAGGATTAAATTTTGAGTTTTGGATCTATAATTCTAAAGGTGAAAAGACTATAAAATAGTCCTTTCATTTTTCTTTGAATATATAGAACAAGATGGCAAGATTTTCAGAAATTTACCCGAGAAACCCGGATGATCCTAATTATAAATCTGGGGTAATGCATACAGACGATCAAGTTGAGATACTGATTGGTATGATTAAAAACTGTATGATGACTACCCCTGGAGAAGTTCTAGGGGATCCTTATTTTGGTATAGACCTTGAATCACTATTATTTGATCTTGAGGTTGACCAAGATACGTTAGAGAGAAGTATAGCACTTCACCTATCTACATATGTACCATTAGCTAGAAGTTTATATCAAGTGGATTTTAAGGTTGGTTTCTTAAAAGGCGAGACTAGAGATGCTTGTATAATAGATTTTGCAATAAAAGGAAGCCCTATTTTGGGTATAAAAATTTTTTAATATGGATTTATTTACTAAAGACAAAGCGAAGATATCCGATTTAATATCACAAACGTTTGAATTAATTCAAGCAAGATATTCTATGTCAGAGCAATTATTTACTGTTGCTTCTGTATGGGGGCAAATAATATTTGTTCTGGATAACCTAGCACAATTTATTTTATTCTTTATTGAGGATTCAATAACAGAATTAAACATACACAAAGCAACAAGAGAATCTTCAATTTATGGACTTGCAACATTAGCTGGTCATAATCCAACAAGGTCAATTTCTGCTAAGGGTGAAATAACAATTTCATGGAATGGTAAAAAATTCGAAGATATACAGGGTGGAGCTATACTTCTTCCTAATTGGTCCGAGGTTCGATGTATAAACAATGCAAAGAAATATCTAATAAAACTTCCACAAGATTATATTAGAGTTAATCTGGACGGATCTAGTAAAATTACAGTTCCGATTATAGAGGGGGTAAAAAATGCTGCAAGATTTACGGGGACTGGGCAGTTATTACAAAGCTATAACATATCATCCCGAGGAACATCTAACATAGAAAATTTTGAGGTTGTTGTGAGAGTTAACGGAGAAGTATGGAAGAAGTATGATTCCCTTTATGATATACCTAGACAAGGAAAAGGATATTTAGTTAAAAGCTCTTTAATATCTGGAATTGATTTATTTTTTGGTAATGTCCATTTTGGAATTCCACCTGCTCCAGGTACATTAATTGAGGTTGAGTATTTAGATTCATCTGGTGCATTAGGTAACGTAGATATTGATGATGTGAGTAAGGTTTTATTTGCCTTTGATTCTGACGGTACTGATCTATTTGGTAACAATGTGACTCTTTCTGATATCTTTAACGTTAAATGTGAGATAGCTCCTCAGTTAGGGGCATCACAAGAGCCGGTAGATCTTACCAGAATAATTGCTCCTAAAACATCAAGAAGTTATGTCTTAGCTAACCCTACAAATTACATAACATTTTTTGAAAAATTTGGACAGTTTTCTATAATAGAAGCTTTTACAACTTTTGATGATGAGTATTTAGATGATGACAATATCATTTATTTAATACTTGTTCCAGATATCACAAAGATGTTAAAGAGCAATGAGACGTATTTTGATATAAAAGAAAGTAAATTCAAATTAACTCCAAATCAAGTGAAAGCTATAAATGCACTACTTGA